>ENA-UOOA01000024-UOOA01000024.1-human-gut-metagenome-genome-assembly--contig:-P61old-NODE-24-length-312292-cov-91.735233_pt1 | contig 312292 bp, 277 predicted proteins | sample MGYA00242467_ERZ724014 | MGnify/ENA metagenome assembly ERZ724014
ATTTATTGCCTCTCAATTAAATCCAGCCTCAATCCCCTCGCTATTCTTCTTCCCGCCCCTTCTCCGGACTTGCTCTGAATACTTCCTCCGGCTGCAAAAAAGCCTCTCCTGAAACCGTTTCTCTCAGTGCCGCCCTCTCTCCTTATCCTCGCCTAGCTCAACCTCCAGCACCATGTGGTCGCTTCGCGTCAGCCACTCTCTTCCACCATGTATCCTGAACGCCTCCGCTCTCCTCAATAACCCTCTCCCCAACCACGCGTAATCTATATGATAACCTCGCCTCTTTATGCGATGGTAATGAAGCGACGCTGCTATATCATATTTAGTACGGATTGCGATGAAAAGAAAATTGCAGATAAAAAAATAAAGCGGTTTATTGGTTAATTATTTCCACATTTTCCGCTGCCGGACGACCTTTGTCATCATAAATTTCGAATCTAACTTTTTGTCCGGGCAACAGGCGCTTTAATCCTGATTTTTGCAGAAGCGTCGCGTGTATAAAAATATCTTTCACATTTGCTTCCGATTGTATGAAACCGTATCCCTTTTTCATATTGTACCATTTGACCGTACCTTCTAACATTAATAAAATCCTTTGGATGGTGAATAGATACCAGCTTGATTGGTAAATAAATTATATATCTGATTTTTTTTAGAACAATATAACATTTTTCTTTCTTAGATATCGAAAAATTATGACACTCAAAAAAAGACAGGATATTGTAAAAGTGAAATTATTCTTGAGAAGTTAAAATAAATCGGTTATTGGTAAAACGACAATTCTGGAGCCGTCAATGACTTTATTTGATATTTTTCTTTTGGGACTGGCATTATCCGTAGATGCTTTTGTCGTCTCTTTTTCTTATGGACTGGTGCTGAAGCCGCACCGAATGTCTAATGGGCTGAAATTGGGAGCCGCAACCGGTTTTTTTCAGTTTTTAATGCCGGTTATCGGCTGGTACGGCGCTCGCAGCATCAACCGCTATATCGAGAGCATTGATCATTGGCTGGCTTTTTTTGTGTTTCTGGCTCTGGGGGTTAAAATTATAAACGATGCTCTGTATGAAGAGGCGGAAGAGAAGCAGCCTCTGCAAAAAAAATTAACTCTTCAAGCCCTGTTTATGATAGGCATTGCTACCAGCATTGACGCTTTGGTGACCGGCGCAACAATTTACTTTATGCAGACGCCGATTTGGTTGTCAGCCGTTATTATCGGCTGCACCACATTTGCCTGTGCCGCTTTCGGCTATGGCTTATGCCGCGTTTTAAAACGATTTTCGACAAAATACCTTGAAGTGGCAGCCGGCATAATTTTGATAGCTTTAGGCTGTAAAGTCCTTTTTGAACATCTTTCTGCTTAAAGAACGGAAACAATACTGGACAAAAAAAGATTAATTTGTTATGTTCAATGCAATAGCAAATTATGAATTTAATAATTATATCAAATGAAAAAGTTACTTTCTTTGAGTGTAAGTGCTGTACTGCTGCTTATGACTGTTCATTTCCGTCTTTGGGGATTTGTTTATGTCGGTTGGATTTGTATGCTCCTGTTGGTTTTCTTGTGGGTTTGGCTCCTGTGGGGCGAAAATTTTCTCTGGGAACGAAAACTTGCGGAATGGTTTGAAAAAGCTATCAATAACCCGGGCATAGCCGCGGAACCGGAAGATTTTGTCGTCAGGGAGGTCCTTCGGGACGAATCTCCCCTGCTTGCCGAAAGTCTTTACCGGATTTATAAACGCAAAGCCGTCGAAACGCTCGATATCGGACAAAGTCGCCGCTATTTGAAACTTTGTTCCCACCTGCAAAAAATACAGAGATTTTCAAAATAATTACTAACCGTAAAATCCTTATCGAGATGAAAACAAATTTTTGGTTGGGTGCCTTGTTCGGTGCCGGAGTGTTGTTAAGTTTGTGGGATGCCAGGTTTTGGTTCCCCGTTGTTTTAATCGTTCTGCTTGCTCTGTGGGGAGAATATAATTCCCGCCCCGGCAAGAAAAATGAGGCCAAAAGCCGGAAGATATTCGAAACCTTTCGTGAAAATGTCGAATATTTTGACAATGAGTGGATGGTCAACAAAGAGCTGAACCGGTATCCGGTCAGACACTTGTGTTATCTTCGCGATGCGCTCAAAAAAGAAATTTTCCATTCCGGCGGCAGTGATATGCTGCTGACTGCCGGCGAAGAAGCTGCAATGGACAGATATAACAGCCTCTGTCGGGAAATTTTAGAGAAAGTAGAAAAGAGAATACCGGATAAATATCTGGATTAAAGCAAAAGGGGCGTTATGCCCCTTTTGCTTTATATTAAGAACGCTTCTGCCATTTAATTCGGACTTTAGCCAGCTCTCGGCCGTCGCTCAGCGCCGTAATGTCATGCAAAGAAACGTTTTCCTGTATTTCCGTGATTATTTTAACCCGTTCGCCGTAGTGGCCTTCCTTTTTAAAGGCGATTTCAAGCTCCTGCGGCACATGTTCGAGGCGAAACGCCGGATCGACAGATTCGCTGGCCCAAAGCGGATAGACAGCGTTGTTAACGTGGTTATTGACGTCAATATCATCATAACGGACTTTAAACTCAGTTGTTGTATCTTCTTTTTCAGGCTGAGGAAGCTTGGCAAAATCCGTTTCCAAAGCCCTTTCGGGGATAACCTGATAATCGGGCAGATTCTCACGCAGTCCGACCGGACGCTTCTTGGCAAAATCAATTAAAATCCATTGACTGGCGGCAACGATAATCGGATGTCCGGTTTCATCCTCCACCCGGAAATCTCTGATGGCTCCCAGCCTGCGCTCTTCACAGGGCCAGGTAATGACTTTGATTGTTTCGTGCCAACGCGGCAGCCGGTCAATTCCGATGTGATAATTAGAGCCGACCCAGGCCAGCCCTTTGGTTTGGCAGAAATCATATCCGAGCCCCATTTGATTGGCGTGGCTGTCAGCGACATCCTGAAAAATATTGAGCAGCGTAATCAAACGCAGTTGACCGTCCCGGTCACATTCATAGCTGCGAACCGGATATTCCCGTATAAATTTCTCAATTTTTGACATCTGTCCTTTTTCGCCTCCTCAGTTTCGGTTTTAAGGGATTTTGCCGTTGATGTAAATACATTTTAAATCTCCGCAGACAGCGGCGGTTGCTGATGGTGCGCCGCAGAAAGCCGATTCCCGAAGTCGCCGTTTGAAAAACTTCTTTCAGATAAGCCTGGTTGTCATTATAAACAACAACCAGCCATTTGGCGGGGAGTTCCTGAATCTTTTCGTAGCCGTCTTTTCCCAACCGCCAAATTTCGTTGTTGGCCGGTGTCGGCGTTATCAGCTCCATACCGCAGAAAGCCGCCAGTTCCCGTACATTATCAATAACAAAAGCCGGCGTGTGCGTCGGGATAAACGTTGCCCGGGGCAGGTGAAGATGCAGATATTCCATATCGCCCCAAAACCCGTGGCCGAACCCTTGCAGTTCGGGGAATTCATCAACTCCGACGAATTTAATGTTGTGAGCATTAAGCTGCCCTTTCAGCGGATTAAAAAAGGTTTTGGCGGTAATAATGCCGAAACAGTTGCTCCGGTCGGCGTCAAACGCAGCGGAAATATGGTTATATGTGCCGATAACAACATAATTGTTGTCCAGAGCAGCAATTTCGTCCCGCTCATGCGTATAAATAACTTTGATTCGCTTGCCGGCCAGTTTGGTAAAGTTGATGCCGTATTTCTGTATCAAATGAAGATAGCCGTAAAAATCCGGATTACCGAAAAAGACAACATTCTTTTTGAGTTTCAAAGCTGCCAGAAAAGCAATGATATACATTTCGGGATGTGTCGGATATACCGGCAGAAAAATCTTTGGTTTATTGTGTTTTTGCAGCAGACTGACCAGCTTGCGGAAAGTTGTTACCTCTTTGGTGGCAAAACCATCGTCATAAATTCCGTAGAAGTCCGCCACCACATAATTTATGCTGCCTGACAGTTCACGGATTCGTTTCAGGTCGGTCGGCTTGCGGAAATAGGTGGATTGGTCGATTTTCATATCTCCGGTATGATAAACAACCGCATGAGACGATTTGATAATAAAACCCAGACTGTCAAAACAGGTATGGCTGGAACTGATGGTCTCGATTTCCAAACTGCCGATTTTGATTTTGTCGCCGGGCGCAACGGTGATTTGAGCCGGGCGCTGAGTCTTGGGAATTTGATAGAATTTATACAAATCCTCCAGAATCATAAAGGTATATTTCCCGGCATAAAGATCCGGCAAATGATAGCCGGCTTTCAGATAATGAATGATGCCGTTAAGATGATCCGGATGAGAATGGGTCAAAAAAATGGCTTTGGCCGTATCATATTCCCCGACCAGCAGATTCCGAATATCCGGAACCGCGGCGGTTGAATTCTGAACGCCCAAAGCCTGATGGTTGTCAAACTTCCCCAAATCCACGATAATCGTAGTTCGGCGCAAGTTTCCTTCCTTGTTTGGTTGAAGGTCGGTATATCGGTAACAGTGCCCGCTGATTTGGTCAATATTGTTTCCGCCCAGCGGCTGCCAGTATAAACCGACCTGATTAATTGCAGTACTCATTTTTTTGGCTCTTTCTAAGCCAAAGTTTTATCAGTGTATTTAGTTGCTCGCAATTAATTTGTTTCTTCTATACTCCGCTAATTTTGCTTCTCGCCATGCGCGAGCGTCAATCTTATTGGCGCCTTTGCGAACGGCTTCCGGCTTAACTGCTGCAACTTTAACCGCCGCGGGTGCCTTTCTGACTTCTTTTAACGCCGCTTTCTGGGCTTCGATACGTTCGCCGAACAAACGTTCGTCATTGTCTTTGCTGGCCATTCTGACAACTTCATAAGCCGAAACGATTTTTTTCTTATAGCGCTGGGCCTTGTGCGGAGTGGTGGAATGATAAGCCATTGCCGCTTTTAACCAGTCTTTGCCTTTTTTAAGGTAAAGACTTTTCAGGTATTTGGCTGCATAGGTTACATTCTTCTGCGGATCTAAGGCGTCTTCAATGCTTTTAAAAGCTTTGCCGTGATATGAGAGGTTAATCTGCATACACCCGACGTCAATGCTTTTAACGCCCTGAGCCTGCAGTTTTTTGATTGCCTTGACAGCTTCAGCTTTGGTTTTGAAAAATTGTCCCTTGCCTTGGGCATTGATTGTCCAGGGCCAAGCCAGCGACTGCTGTTCTTTCTCGTTCCAGCGTCCGGTTTCAACGCTCGAGATTGTGGTGAGCAGGTGCTTTTTGATTTGGTATTCTTTTTCAATTTTTTTTGTGGCGTTCAGGCAGGAATAAGTATCGTCAGCAAAGTACTGACTGGCCTCTGCCCGAACCGGCTGAAGCAACATCAGCAGGATAACAAAAAACATTAAAAATTTTGACACGAAACGTCGCATCCCTCTGTTCCCTCAAAATGGCCGCAAACATCCCTTATGCAACTAATATGCCAATTTCAGTCTGTGATTCGCCGAATTAAATAATTAAAAATTTTGAGGTTGGTTAATCTAAAATATAAACTCCCGATTACACATCCAAAACATTGATAATTAAGTATAATCAATAAGTTATAATTAAAAAACACAGCATGCACCTAAGCTATTTAAGCTCGGGCTCTGCCAAAAACAAGAGGGGTTATAGCATAATTATTTTTTAAAATCCAGCAAAAAGTTGCCTAAGCGCAGAATGGCTTTGCAAATGTTGTCGCTAAGCATTGAAAATGCGTTATTTTTTTTATACACACGTTCATTCATATATAGCCCGCGGTTAATTTCCATTTGCATGGTATAAATTCCTTTGCGCGGCTGACAGTAGTTAAAGGTGATATATGCGCCGGAATAGGGGCAGTTGTCGGCAACGTTATACCCGTCTTCCTCCAGCTGCTGTTTAAAAATATCATGCATTTCGGCCGGACAGCTCTGCTCAAACAAAGTGCCCAGGCAAAAGTCGATTTTGGCGGTATCCTGCATCAGCGAACAAATTTCGGACGGCATGGAGTGGCAGTCCAGCACCAGGCAGAAGCCGAATTTTTTGATGACTTTGTCAATCAGCTGCTGTAATTTTTTATGATATGGGTCATATACCCGGGCAAAGCGCTCTGTTACTTCGTTGTAATCGAGCAGGCCGTCATAAATGCTGTGGTTTTTTGCCGTAATGCGGTGAATGACGCCCAGTCCGACACGGCAGCGCCGGCCGCCGATATTGCTTTCGTTGGCATGCGGATGATTGTAAAACATGGTCGGGTCAAGTTCAATCTTATCTCGGTTGACATCGACAAACGAACGGGCGATATTCATTGCAACCATCGGAATACCGGCATCTGAAGCCTTTTTAACCAGTTCATCGACAAATGAATCTTCGTTGCTGCGCAGTTCGTCGATTCCGCAGCGGCTGTTGGCCAGAAACTCTTCCGGAAAAAGCATACCCTTGTGCGGAACCGATAAGACCATGGGAAACTTAATATCTTTGCTGTTATATTCGTCAAAGATATTTAGTTTGGAATAGTCGACTTTAAAATCCAGTTTTTTATCTGCCAAGATCAGCCCTTTCAACGCATACTTTTTAACCTTAGCCCAGTATAAGCCGAAAAGATTAACTTTTTAATAATTTGTCGGCAAATAAAAAGTTCCGGAATAAAAGAATTATGCGGCAGAAAGAGAGAAGAAGAAAGCAATTTGATTTTTTTCCGCCCTTGATGAAATTTTCGCTTGATTTGTAAAATCTTTTATTGTATTAAAGACAAGTCGTCGGGTGTGTAGCTCAGGTGGTTAGAGCGCTACGTTGACATCGTAGAGGTCGCAAGTTCGAGTCTTGCCACTCCCACCAATTCAAAATCTCCTTCAGGGAGATTTTTTTTTGTATTTATTCGACTAATAAGTTTTTCGGCAGATGCAGTCGGCCAAATGGTCGTCAACAAATCCCGTCGCCTGTAAAAAGGCATAACAAATCGTCGTGCCGAAGAATTTAAAACCCCGTTTTTTCATATCTTTGCTGATGGCGTCTGATTCCGGCGATGAGGCGGGAACCTCGCTTAAGGAGCGGAAATGGTTGACAATCGGCTTTTTCCCGGGGAAAAAAGACAGAATATAATTATGAAAGCTGCCAAACTCTTTTTGTATGCCCAGAAAAAGGCGGGCATTGGTAACGGCTGATTTTATTTTAAGCCGGTTTTTGATAATTCCGTCGAAAGTTATCAGTTTTTCAATGTCTTCATCGCTCATTTGTGCAGTCAGTTCAATGCTGAAATTGCAAAAAGCCCGGCGGTATCCTTCGCGTTTTTTTAGAATGGTCAGCCAGTTCAGGCCGGCTTGGGCGCTTTCCAAAACCAGAAATTCAAACAATACGTTATCGTCGCTGACGGGCTTGCCCCATTCTTCATCGTGATATTTCACATAAAGACTGTCTGTTCCGCACCAGCCGCAGCGCCCGTTGATGATATCCTGCATTTTAGTCTCCTGTTTGGGTTTTGTTCACTTTAACCGACTGGCGATTAAAATTGAATTAAAACAGAAAAATGTTGGAGTGTCGTTTTAATTTCTTACAGGCAAAAATATGCTTTATTGGTATAAATAAAATTGTCAATAGAAAATTTTGTCTAATTTAGAGTTAACACATATTGACAAAATAGTGAAGAAACGGTATTAATAACCTATGAGCAAACAACCATAGGAGAAGATACCATGATTACCAACGAGCAAGCAGCCAAAATGTTTGAACAGCCCACCATTGAAGCTGTTCCGACCGATATGAAGCGGATTATTATTCCGGCTTATGGCTTTACCGGCGCCAGAGATGCCAAGCGTGAAGAATGGGGTGCCGACGGACCGTTTATGGAAGATGTTAAAGGTTTGGTTTTCCATAATCCGAAAGATAATTGCGAACAGGTGCTGAAACAAAAAGACGGCTGCCTGATTTGTTATGACGCGCCCGGCCGCAAAGAAAAAATCAACCGGTATATTGAACAGCATCCGGAAACGTTTAATAACATTATCCATCTTAACAAGTTTATTAATTATTTGAAAGAAAATGTTGTCAATGAGGGCGGCAAGGCAGATTTGTGGGATACGGACGTCAATTTCGCCGCCGGATTAAAAGATGCTCCGGCCAAAGAGGATATTAAGATAGGCAAGGTCTTTTCTTCCGTAAAGAAAAAAGAAGCGGTCAATGCCGTTTTGGTTAATCCCGGTGCGGAATTTGAAGGCCCGGCGGGAACTCCTCAGATTGCGGACAAAGACGGCGCTTATCTGGTCAAGGACGGCAGCGGCATCCGCATGGTGCAGAAAGCCGAGTTTCTCAAGGCTTATTCCATCACCAAAGTTCCGGCAACGAACGGACGTCAGTTTGTCCGCGAATAAGACACCTGCTTTTGAATGGAGGCGCAAATGTCAACAATAAAAACAATAAAAGAAAGAATGACGGCTCTGAAAAACAAATGTATTTCCAGAATGTCAAAAGTCGGTGAAATTCAGCCGTCGGATCAGGAAGCGGTTGAGAAGGTCAAAAACTGCGCAACACCGTCTTCTTATTATAATTTTCTCGGAAAAACGGAGCAGAAAGTTGAAAAAGAAGCCTCCGTCCGCAAAATTAAAAACCGGAATGATGATTATTTTGTTGCCGACGGGGCAACCAGTCTCCGGCGTCAAATTTTTTTCGGTGATCCCAGAATGAGCGATCCCGCCTTGGTTGATACGACGTTTCGTCATATTGCGGTCATGTATCAGGATAAGATTGTTTCCGTATCCATTGCCGCTAATAATACGATAGAAGAAGGAGAGCGCAAAGTTCCCGATAGATGCATTTCTCTTGATGACAGTTACAACCGGGTTGAATTGGACGCCGGAACGGATATTTATGATACGAATGCTGTCCGCTATCAAATAAAAGATAATAAAGAACTGGCTAACTTTTTTGATAAGTTCGTTATCGTGACGCCTGAAGAAAGAAAAGCTTATCAGGACTATGAAGCCCGGCAGGAACGGGAAGCCGCCTTGCAGGCCAAACGACAGGAACGGGAAAATCGCAAAGCCCGAAAAGCCGCGCGGAAAAAAGCCGAACAGGATGCAGCCCGGGCGGCCGCCGCAAAGAAAGAGGCTCTTAACGAACAAAGGAGACAGAAAAAACTGAGGGAAAGATTCGTCGGAAAAGAATAAAACCGACGGCTTTATAGAACCGGATGCGGCGAAAGCATCCGGTTTTTTTATGAATGCAGCCGGAAAATAATTATATTGTTTCCATCTTCATAATTTATTTAGCGCTGATGCAGAATAATATGTCAGACAGAATTTATAAGGACCAAGGAAATGACCGAAAAAGAAAAAATGCTGGCGGGAAAGCTTTATTTTGCCGAAGATGAGGAATTGTCGGGCTTGCGACGCCGGGCCCGCAATTTATGCCACGAGTTTAATGCGACCAATGAAGATGAAAAACCGCGCCGGCGGGAAATCATTCGAAGTCTGTTCGGACATATCGGGCGCAATCCCGGCATACATCCGTCTTTTCATTGTGATTACGGTTTTCCCATCCGTGCGGGAGACAATTTTTATGCCAATTACGATTGCATCATTCTGGATGTCTGCCCGGTAACCATCGGAGACAATGTTATGTTCGGCCCGCGGGTCTGCATTTATACGGCCGGGCACCCGCTTGATGCGGAAATCCGCGCCACCGGCATTGAGTTCGGCAAACCCGTAACCATCGGAAATAATGTCTGGATCGGCGGCAACACCGTTATCAATCCGGGCGTAACTATCGGCAGTAATGTTGTCATCGGTTCCGGTTCGGTTGTCACCAAAGACATTCCCGCTAACGTGATAGCGGCCGGCAATCCCTGTCGGATTCTCCGCCCTTTGACGGAAGAAGACCGGCAATACTGGAGCCGTCTGCGCCGTGAAACGGAAAACGCATCATAAAAAGCCGCCGGAATAAAATTCCGTTAAATAGATTTTAACGGCTCGGGCTTATGCTGAAACAAGTTTGAGACAATCCGCGGCAAAAGGTGAGAGCATGGCTCATAAAGTTTTTTATATTTTCCGTCACGGCGAAACGGATTTTAACCGTGAGGGACGCTGGCAGGGGGCCGGACACAATCCCGAACTCAACCTGGCCGGCGTGGCTCAGGCTCATCTGCTGACCGAAACCCTGCGTCCGCTGGGCATGCGGATAATCTATTCCAGCCCGTTGCAGCGTGCCTTGCAGACGGCTGAAATTATCGGCCGTGAACTTCATATTCCCGTTATTGTCAATAATGACCTGATCGAGGGCAATTTCGGCATCAATGAAGGCCAATACCATAAAGACATTATCCTGACCGAAGAATATAAAAACTGGCGGAATCTTGACGCTGAATATATTCATTTCCGCTTTGAAGGCGGCGAGAGCAAATATGAAATTATGCAGCGCATGTTTGCCGCGGTTTCCGCCTTGCTGGAAACCCCCGAAGAGGTCATCGGCATATCGTCCCACAGTGCGGCAATCCGCTGCCTGATGCTGCAGTTCGGTCTGAAAATGAAACGGCTTGAAAACGGCGCCCTGCTGCGCCTGACGTATAATGACGGCACCTGGAGCGTGGAGGAAATTTGTGATGACAGCGAATGAAAAGGAACAAATGATGATAGACGATATTCTGGACTTTATGCGCCTGGCCGGAGACATTGCCCGCGGTGCTCAGAACCACCTCGACGCCTCGGCCAATTACCTCAAAGCCGAAAGCGTTACCTCTGTGGTAACCGCGGCCGATTTGGAAATCAGCCAACTCTTCCGCCAGTTTGTTGCCCGCCGTTTTGCTGATACGGACTATGTGATTATTGATGAAGAAAGCCTGAATACGCTGGGGGAGGACAAATGGCAGCGGATTAATCAGGCGGAGTATCAGTTTATTATTGACCCGATTGACGGCACATTGCCTTATTCCTGCTCTCAGGCGCTGTACGGTATTTCTGTCGGCATCTTCCGCCGGGGCAAACCCTGCTGCGGCGCATTATATATGCCGGCGACCCGTGAACTCGCCTGTTTTGACGGCGCGGAAGTCCGCCTGGTGCGTGAAGCTTTTCAGCCGGAAGAAGAAACCGAGGTCTTGCAGCCGCAGATTCGCTGTTCCTGCCCGATAATTTTCGGACATCCCTGGAACACGCCGCTGACCGAAAATTTCAAATTATCGGAAACCGTCTTTGTTAACTATTATTCCGCGGTGGTACAGCTGCTTTATTTGGTGACGCAGCGTGCCCGCGCTTATGCTTTTTATATGTCAATCTGGGATTTGGCCGGCGGCTGGACCATCGGCCGGGCGATGGGACTGCGGCTGTATCGGCTTCAGGACGGACAGGAAATTACCGAACTCTCAGCGGCGGATTTTGATGACAATCTGCACCTGAAAAGCGTTTGTGTCATGTGCCGGTCTGATGATCTGGCTTATGTTCAAAAAATATTGGAAGTAGCGCCGCGACTGCGTTAAGCCCGTTCAAACGGGCGGCAGATGTCTATCCATGCGGCCGCGCCGGCATATCTGAACAATTCGTCCGGTGCCAGTTCAATCGCCGAATTGCTGCTGCCGCAGGCCGGAAAAACCGTTTCAAAGCGTTGCAGTGATACATCCAGATAAACCGACGGTTTGGGGTCGGGCAAAGCAAACGGACATACGCCGCCGACTGCATGCCCTGTGGCAGACAGCACTTCTTCGGCAGACAGCATTTTGGCTTTGCAGTGAAAATAGTCTTTAAATTTATGATTGTCTATTTTCATGTCGCCCGCCGCTACGACCAAAACAACGCTGCCGTTGACAGCAAAAGAAAGTGTTTTGGCAATCCGTGCCGGTTCCGTGTTTAATGCCCGGGCTGCCAGTTCAACTGTTGCGGACGATTGTGATAATTCAATAACAACCTTGCCTTCTGCGGCAAAAAAGTGTTTGACTTTCTCTATTGTCATCGGTTACGGCTATCGTTGGCGGTAAGATACTAGAATGTTGTCTATGTTTTTTTTGTGTATCATTCTGACCTCATGTTTGGCGGCAGAAAATTGCAGGGCCGCTTTAAGTCTTTCTGAGAATTTAACTTTACGCCCTTCTTTGGCTGCTTTTTCATAAAATGTTTTGAAAAACGGATTGCGTTTCATGTTTTCGTTTTCCAAACTGTTATGAGCCGTTGCCGCCCCGACGGAAACGGCATTGCGGAATTTTAATAATTTGGCCCGCAGAGAAAGTGGCTGATTGTCTTTTTGCATCCATTTTTTTAGTCCGGCATTAAATCCGTTCGACAGATGCTTGGTTTGTGTCAAAACGGCCCAAACGGTTCCTCCGGCAGCAAGCCCCGCAACGGGGCCGCCCATAGCCGCTGCTGCCGACAGGGCAACTCCCGTAACCATAACTTTAGCACCTGTTTTAACGCTTTCTTTTATCGCGTCTTTAAGCATCTTTTTTTGTGTATTTGTCAATTTGAGCATAATTGTCTCCTCGAGCCAAACCTGAATTAAACAGAGTATAATAAAATTAGACAAAAAAATCAACTTAAATTGTCATTTATAAAAATCTCCCCGTTATGAGGGGAGATAAAGTCGGTGTAAGCATCTGAATCAGCAGATATGGTCGAATTCCTGTTTCAAGTCTCGGTTAAACATGCCGCGGATGGTTTCTTTTATATCGGCTTTTTCGTAAATAACCTTATATAAAGCCTGACAAATCGGCATATCGATTCCCTTGGCATCGGCAATTGTCTTGACGGCTTCCAGCGTCGGAACACCTTCCGCCAGTTTGCCGAAATCTTCCCCGCGGGCAAATTTCTCGCCGAACATCCGGTTGTGGCTGTGTTTTGAAAACAGGGTCGCTTCATAATCGCCGAGATGCGCCAGCCCGTAAGCCGTATGCGGATTCCCGCCGAAATAACCGATTAACCGTCCCACCTCAATCGGCGCCCGGGCCATCAGGGCCCCCTTCAGTCCATACCATTCCAAACCATCCAAAATGCCGGCAGCCAGACCGATAACATTTTTCAGTGCCGCGCCGACCTGATTGCCGATTAAATCTGAACCGTAATAAAAACGGATTAAATCGCTTTGCAGATTTTTAATCAGCATATCTTTGGTTGCTTCTTCGTATGAATCGATAACCGCGCAGGAGGGAACTTTTTTCATATAATCCTGAACATGTCCCGGTCCGGCCAAAACGGCAATATGAATATCCTGTTTGATTTCCTGCTTCATGATGTCGTGCATAATGGCGGCGCTGGGCGTTTCCAGTCCTTTCATCGCCAGCAGAAATGTTTTGCCGCTGAGGTCAAAAGCATTCAGCTCGCGGCACAAACCGCGAAAATGCTGACAGCCGATAGAAACAATGATAATTTCGTTGCCCAGAACATCTGCCAGCTTGTCATGAAGTTCCATATTGTCGGAAAGGGTCAGATACGGATTTTTGCGGGTGTCGCGCAGTTCGATAAAATTCGGCGATGTCGGAATGTCATACATGTCAACCTTTTCAAAACCGCAGTAGTTTCCGGCATACCAGCCTAAAAAGGTGCCCCAGCGGCCGCATCCGATTAATGATATTTTCTTCATGACATAGTCCTTTAATGAGTTATCAAAATAATAACCCTTATCTACCGCAATTTAACCTAAATTGCAAGAGAGGACTCAACAAGTCACAGCAGCTTAAATGGAATTGTTCTTAATGTGCTGACGCCCGACGATTGCATTGATATGGTCAAATTCTTCAAAGGATTTGTAAGCATAATCATAGCTTTTTTTGTCATAGTCGTAAAAGACCTTATTGGCCAGCGTGGCAATGGCATTGTCTATGCGCTGAAAAGCGGCATTGTAATCGGAATTGAAATTGTTTTTGGTGCGTTTTTTGACCACATCGTGATAGGCCGAAATGACCTTTGCGGTTTCATCGGCGGAATTGGCATAGCCTTTCTCTTCAAAGTCGCGCATAATCCGTGCGGTCGTTTGATAGAAGCATTTATTGGTTAAAATACTTCTCTGCTTTTTATTGTTACCATCAATAATCATGACATAACATCCATTTTTATTCCGTAACGTTTATGTAGCATAAGTTTTTTTAATTTGCAAGCCCCAGTGTCGGGCGCGGAATAAAAAAACTTTGTATTTCGTTTTCAGAATAGCGCCGAACGGTTAATAAGAGATTAATGCCGCTTTGCCGCCCAGTTTCTGAACATTTTAATTGCAATTTAACTTTTAGCCTTTAGAATGGTTTCCGCAGTTCAGAGATGAGCTGCGGAGTGTCGAAACTCCCGAAAGAAAAAGAACGACTCCTTATTGAGGGGAGCCGGAGATATAAGCCTATATGGTCGAATAATCCGGACTGTTTCTTTCACAGTTTCGAACTCCCCCACCTTTAGTTTCAAAGGTGGGTTTTGTTTTAACCAAATTATCTTTGCCTGACTTTCGTTGAAGTTTGCAAAGATATTAAGACAAAACGGAGTTGAAATATGTTGACTAAAAAACAAGTTAAGAAAAACAATCATGAAACCTTTACCCGTCTGGGGCGGCAGCTCTATGAGCGGCGGATGATGTACGGGGTTACGCTGGAGGAACTGGCGATGAAGACCAATGTTTCTCCGCATTATTTTGACCATGTTGAAAGCGGAAGAGCCTATATTCACTGGGGAATGCTGAGTTATCTGGCGAGCTTTTATGACTGTAAAATCAAGATAGATTTGGAATTCTGCGCCGAGGGCGACGCGGCGGCCTTGGAGGAATGGCGCCGGCTGAAAGTTGACCGCAACAGTATTTTGACTTAGACGGCATCAAAAAAAAGGAGTTCAAAATTGAACTCCTTTTTTCAGCGTAAAGATATCTTCCCTTAATCAACGTTGCCGAACGGATTGATAACCTGCTCTTTGGCTTCCTGGGTTGCCCGCAGGTCAAACAGGTTAAGCAAAACGGCGGAAACATAAATGGAAGAATAGGTTCCGACCACAACACCGGCAACAATCGTAAAGGAAAAGCTGCGCAGCGTGTCGCCGCCGAAGGCAAACAGAGCCAAAGCGGCCAGAAACGTGGTCAAACCGGTCAAAATCGTCCGCGAGAAGATGTCATTGATGCTTTTGTTCAGTAGTTCAAGCTGCGGCATTTTTTTGAATTTGCGCAGATTTTCCCGGATACGGTCATAAGTAACCACTTTGTCATTGACCGAATAACCGGCCAAAGTCAAAATGGCGGCAACCGTCGTCAGGCTGAAATCCATGTCAAACAGCGACAGCAGACCCGAAGTAACCAGCACGTCATGAACCAGACCGGCCAAGGCGCCCAGAGCAAACTGCCATTCAAAGCGGAACCAGATATACAGTGAAATCGCCAAAATCGCAATAACGGAAGCGATAATGCCGGCTTTCTTTAATTCGTCGCCGACTTGCGGTCCGACCAGCTCGACCCGGCGAAACTCAAACTCGTCTGTTCCCAGAACTTGTTTGATTTTGTTAACCGCAGCCATCTGCTCTTTTTCGCTAAGCTCTTTGGCCTGTGCCCGAATCATAAATTCGGTGCCGGTTTCACCGACGGTCTGCAGGTTAACGTCGTCAAGGTCAACCTGATTAACCTTGGCGCGAATGTCTTCCAGATTAACCGGACGGCTGCTGCCGACTTCCATCAAAATACCGCCGGAAAAGTCAATGCCGTAATTAAACCCCTTAACGGCAATGCAGATGACGGATAAAACCACCAGTAATGAGGAGAAAACATAAGCGGGCTTACGCATTCCCATAAAATTGATATTGGTGTCTTTGGTTACCCAACTGAAAATTCTCATTTTTTATTCCTTAACATATTAAATAGGCAGTTTGGTCGGTTTGTATTTGGCAATCCACGAAGCGATAATCAGCCGGGTGACCGTTACCGACGTAAACATGGAGGTTGCGATACCGATAGCCAGCGTAACGGCAAAACCGCGAACCGAGCCGGAACCGAAATAAAACAGAACGATTGCGGCAACCAGCGTTGTCAGGTTGGAGTCCAAAATCGTTGCCCAGGCTTCGGTAAAGCCGGCTTCAGCCGCGTCTTTGGTCGAACGCCCGTGTTTAACTTCTTCCCGCATTCTTTCAAAAATGAGTACGTTGGCATCAACCGCCATGCCGATAGTCAGAATAATACCGGCAATGCCCGGAAGGGTCAGCGTTGCTCCGATCATGCTCAAAATGCCCAGCATCAGGAACAGGTTGATGAATACCGTGATCGTCGTAAAAATGCCGAACAGACCGTAAGCGGCAATCATAAACGCCACCACGGCAATCAGGCCGACCACCGAGGCAAAAATACCTTCGCGGATAGAGTCGGCACCCAGTCCGGCACCGACGGTGCGCTCTTCCAAAACTTCCAACGGAGCGGGCAGGGCGCCTGAGCGCAGCAGCAAAGCCAGATCGCTGGCAGATTTTACCGTAAAGTTGCCGCTGATAATGCCGCTGCCGCCGAGAATGGCGCTCTGAATAACCGGAGCTGAAATAACCTCGTTATCCAAAACAATCGCCAGACGTTCGCCGATGTTGTTTTTGGTCGCTTCGCCAAATTTCTTGCCGCCGAGGCTGTTAAACTTGAAGCTGACCACCGGCTCGCCGTCTTGGAAAGACGGCTGGGCGTCAATCAGGTTTTCACCGCCGACAACAGGTTTGCGGCTGATAACATAGGTTTCGCCTTCCGAACCGTTGACCAGACGCGAGGCTGAGCTCAGCTTGCCGCGGCGGGCATCCGCTGCGGTCGAACGGCTGTCAACCATGTGAAAAGACATTTTAGCCGTTTTGCCGAGCAGCGTTTTGACATATTCCGGATTCTGCAACCCCGGCAGCTGAACGACAATGCGGTCGCTGCCCTGCCGCTGAATTACCGGCTCCTTCGTGCCCAGCTCGTCAATACGGCGGCGGACGATTTCGATGGATTGGTCAACCACTTTGGCTTTCATCTGGTTCAGAGCCACGTCGGTATAACGAATGACGATTTCGCCGTCATCACCTTCGCTGACGTCTAATCCGTCGTCCATCTTGCGGAATTTGCTGACCGCCTGAGTGCGGGAATTCGGATTCTCAATTTTAACTCTGACCGCGTCGCTGCCGGCTTTCAGATTTTGATAACGGATTTTGCTCTCGCGCAGAACCTGACGGGCGGAATCTTCGATTGAAGACATCCGTTCTTTCAGAACATCGTCCATTTTAACTTCCAGCAACAGGTTGGAACCGCCCTGCAAATCCAGACCGAGGTTAACCGGCTGCCACCACTTCGGCAATTTTGACGTGTCGCTCAGCATATTGGGAATGGCAAAGAACAGTCCCAAAACGCAAATTGCCAGGATTATAAAAATCCTTGAACGAGATAATTTATACATATTCAATCCCTTGCTTATTTTTTGGATTTTGATTTTACTTTGGATTTTTTGTTGGAGTTGGCCGGAGCGGTGCTCTGCGGATTAACCACGTCGCGAACCGTCAGGCGGTTAACAGTGATGTTGACGCCTTCGGCGATTTCAACGACCAGTTCCGGGCTTTCGTCTGCTTTGACAACCGTGCCGTAAATGCCGCCGCCGGTAATAATCCGGTCGCCTTTCTTAATCGAGGCCAGCAGATTGTCATGTTCTTTCATCCGCTTCTGCTGCGGACGGATTAAAATAACATAAAAAATAACGAAAATAAGCCCGAGCTGAATCAAGGTTCCGGTCAGGGTTCCCTGCGAAGTCGCCGCCGCTGCGTCGGCAGCCTGTGCCATAGCTTCACTGATAAACATATTTTTCTCCATTTAAATTATTAACTGCGACGAATATACACCAATATTGCCGTATAACAACAGGAAAAAAACACAGATTTAACAATTTTTTTATGGTTTTAAGTCGGTAAAACATTTTTATGCCTTTACTTTTTTGTTTCAAAGCACCCGCCGATAGAGTAAAGAGATTTAGCCAAAAATAAATCCTCTCTGTATTATTTATTGACATTATTTCTCTCTTGTGGCATTCTGTAAGAGGTATGGTTTCAGTTATAGAGAGGTGTATGATGAAAGTTCTTCCTTGGTTCGCGCTGTTATTTGCTTGTACAGCTGTTCCCGCCGACGCTCATTTGACGTTTGCCGGAACTCCAAAAATCGACCTTTTCTCATCCGCCCGCCTCATAGATACGAATCAAAGCCAAAGTCTTGAAGCCGTATCAACGGCAGACGGAAATCTCCGTCTGCCATCCTACAAGCTCGCCGGCGTCTATTTCATTACCGGCAATAACGGACAGACTTTTGACAACGAGGCTAAGGACAATGACTTTACCGACCCTACCGGCGACAACTGCAAACGTCTCGGCTTTGCCGTTACTTCCTGTGCCTCCGGTTTGTTTAACCGTGCCTGTCCTTATAATGACAGGATTTATGACAAATGCTGCGAGGCCTCTTATACTTATGAGGCTTCAAACTGTCCTGCTCCCCGCAAGTTGAGTTCGGAGACCTGCGGCGGCAAACACCGCTGTTACTGTGACACCGCCCAGTATCCTTTTGCCTCATGCAGCGATCCCCAGATTAAAGGAAATGCCTGCACCGATGACGGCGGCACCAGATATGCGACCTGCGTCTGCCCCAATCCCGTCTCAACTCCGTACGGCTGTGAAACTTATTATGCCGCTCCCTGCGGAAGCGTCTGCAAGAAAGCCTATGCCGACAACTGCCGCAACCGGACTGCGGTTCAAACCCCGTATGGCTGCGAGAAATATTTTGACGACTGTTCTTCCAAATGCGAAAAGGCTTATTCCGATAATTGCAGAAACCGCAATGCGGTCTCCGCGCCTTACGGCTGCCAGCAGGTTTACGGCGACTGCCAGTCAAAATGCGAAGTGGCCTATCCGGACAACTGTCATAACCAAAATGCTGTTTCTATACCCTCAAACGCCTCTTGTTCTTCTTATTATTCCGACTGTTCATCCAAATGTTCTGCGTGGAAATGTAACTCGGGCTATAAACAGTCGGGTAATAGCTGCGTTGTCGAAAAAAGTTCTTGTGAAGATTACGGCTACAGGGCCTCTGATAGTGGTTTTTATTGTACGACAAAATATGTATCGGAATTAGGCCGTTCTTGTTATGACTGTGTATCTTGCCGCTCTGTCGGTTATCAGGAGAGCCCGACCCCGCAGCAAAGTTGCAAACGAGTTAGTGGATGTTATGATTGTAAATCCGGCGAAGACACGCACAACTGCCCTGGTTCTACAGTTTGGAACAAAACACAGAGGTGCTGTGTTCCTTCAAACTGCAGGCCTTCGGGAGGTTTATCCTGCCCTTGTCTGTAAGATAAAACGAAGAACACCGGAAAGCTTTCCGGTGTTCTTTATTTCGGCAGATAGTTCAGCGGATTGAGCGCTTTGGTTCCCGAACGTATTTCAAAATGCAGCTGCGGGGTATTGACGCTTCCGGTTGAGCCGGCGGCGGCAATCTTTTCGCCTTTTTTTACTTTTTGCCCTTTTTTGACAAACAGGCGGTCATTATGGGCATAGGCGGTAATCCAGCCGTCATTGTGTTTGATTAAAATCAGGTTGCCGAAACCTTTCAGCTCGTTGCCGGCATAGGCCACCCGTCCGGCATCGGCCGCTTTGACTGCGGCGCCGAGTTTGGCTTTGATATTTATGCCGTCATTGTTGCGTCCTTTTCCGATGGTGCCGTAATGTGAAATAACCGTGCCTTGGAGCGGCCAGGCGAATTTGCTCTTGCGATATTTGCTGACGGTTGCCGTTTTGCGTGCGGCAGTTTTTTTGGTGCTGGCGGCAGCGGTCTTTTTCGGCGTGCTTTTCCAGAAACTGAAGCCGGAACTCTTCTTGGTCGTTTTAACCGGAGCCGGGGTATGAACTTCGCCGCCGCTCACGCTTCCCGGCAGCGCCAGCCGCTGCCCGATAGACAACGTATAGGGGGCCTGCAGATGATTGACCCGGCTTAACGTGGTTACGTCAACGCCGTATCTTTTTGAAATGTTATAAAGGGTGTCGCCTTTGGCCACCGTGTGGAATTTGGCGGTCGGAAGGCGCAGCTGCCGGCCGATAATCAAGGTGTAAGGCGGTGTCAGGTTGTTGATTTCAATCAGATCGCGCAGCGGCACGTTATATCTTTTGGAAATGCTGTAAAGTGTGTCTCCGCGCTGAACGGTTACCTTGTCGGGTGTGCCGAACCAGTTCCAGTTCAGCAGCTGAACGCGCCCGGAGTCAAACGAACAACCGGTTGCCAGCCAAAGAACGGCCAACAGGGTAAAATATATTTTGCGGGCTCGGGTAACCACTTTAAAACCTTCAAAGTTAACTTTACCGCCAGTCTAACCGCAATAATTTAATATTTTGTTAGCGTTCGCCCGCTGTCGTTTCCGGAAGGCTGTTTCTTCTTCTGATGTCAGACGAAATAATGCCGTATTGACGGCTGCGCAAAGCGCTTTGAATATGCCGCCGTACCCGCGCCAGCATAAAATCGGCGCTGTCGTTGTAGTCTTTCCGGTTGGTGTAAGAGATGACAAACATCTCGGCGTTATATTCGTCCACGCCCTGACTGCGAATGCACTGAATAATTTTGTCCTGCAGGCTTTGGCTCATTTCAACCGCTTTGCCGCGGGGCGTTTTGTTTAGCACAATGCCGAATTTGGTCTTGTCAAACCGCCCGACCCAGTGCTCTTTTCCGGCTTCCTGCAGGCAGAGTTCGGCCACGTTTTTCAGCATTCGGTCGCCGGTTTCAAAGTCGATTCCTTTATTGATGAAATCATAAATGTCGCACAGTTCAACCACCACCAGCGAAAAATCGGTGTTATAACGTTTGGCCAGTTTGGCGTCGTGTTCCAGACGCTCCAGAAAACCGGCCTCGTTGAGGATGTCTGCCGTTAGCAGAATGTCGCGGTTTTGGTAGATTTTGAGTTTTTCCTGCAAAACTTCCGCCTGGCTGTAATCTTTGCACATCATGCTCATACCCTCGCAGGCCAAAACCTCGTTTAACAGCGGGCGGTGGCGGCAGCGCATCAGATATTTGCCGCCGTCTTTGTGCAGCATAATCAGGTCGGTATTGACGGTAGATTGGTTTTTCCAGACTTTGCTCAGTGTGGAGAAAAGCGTTTTCTGGTTGGCGTCGCTGTTTTCAAACAAAGTGCCCAGCAGGGGATGGTCTATCAGCTCGTCTTTGCCGAAACCGGTAATTTTAAGCGTCGCGTCATTGACATAAGTAATGATCATATCCCGGTCAACCTTAAAATAAATGTCGCTGAGTGTCGGGCTGTTCTGAGTTGTCTGCCTTTCGTTTTCCTGCAGCAGCTCTTTCAGATTCTTTTTGAGAACCGTCAGCCGCCGGTTGAGGAAAAGGGCATAAACGGCCAAAACGCCACAGAGTAAACTTGTGTAAATCATGAACACCTGCCGTTGGTTAAATGTGAAAACTGATTTTAGCGCCAAAAACTAAATATTTGTTAAAAATGGTTGCATTTTGCGGCAAAAATCCCTAATTTAAGCCTGAAAAAGGAAATTTACGCGATTTTAACTGTTTGCGGCTACAACTGAACAGTTAAAATTAAAACTTCGGGAAAGCGGAATGAGCAGCAAAGAGCAGCCCCAAATCATTGACGAGAGCGGCGACAAATATAAATACGGCTTTGTGACGGACATTGATGCCGATACGGTGCCTATGGGACTGAATGAAGACATTATCCGTCTGATTTCCCGCAAAAAAGGCGAGCCGGACTGGCTGCTGGACTGGCGTTTGAAAGCTTATGAGTTCTGGCAGACGATGAAAGAGCCGTCTTGGGCCAAGCTGACTTATGATAAAATCGATTATCAGAGCCTTTGCTATTACTCGGCGCCCAAACAAAAGGCGGCGCCCAAGAGTCTGGACGAAGTCGATTCGGAACTTTTGAAAACTTATGAAAAACTCGGCATTCCTCTGAAAGAGCAGGAGGCATTGGCCGGCGTGGTTGCGGTTGACGCCGTTTTTGACAGTGTTTCGGTCGCCACCACCTATCGGGCCAAACTGGCGGAACAGGGCGTTATTTTCTGCTCCATTTCCGAAGCCGTTCGCGAGCATCCCGATCTGGTGCGCCGCTATCTCGGTTCGGTCGTTCCTTATACCGACAATTTTTTTGCCTGCCTGAATTCGGCAGTCTTTACCGACGGATCGTTCGTTTATATTCCCAAAGGCGTCCGCTGTCCGATGGAATTGTCGACTTATTTCCGCATTAACGCCAAAAACACCGGACAGTTTGAGCGCACCCTGATTATTGCCGAAGATGACAGCTATGTCTCTTATCTTGAGGGCTGCACGGCACCCCAGCGTGATGAAAACCAGCTCCACGCCGCAATTGTTGAAATTGTTGTCCTTAATAATGCCGAAGTCAAATATTCAACCGTTCAGAACTGGTATCCCGGCGATAAGGACGGCAAGGGCGGGGTCTATAATTTTGTTACCAAACGCGCCGCCTGCCGCGGTGTCAATGCCAAAATATCCTGGACGCAGGTTGAAACCGGTTCAGCCGTCACCTGGAAATATCCCTCCTGCGTGCTTCAGGGCGACAATTCGGTCGGCGAGTTCTATTCGGTGGCCATCACCAATAACCGCCAGCAGGCCGACACCGGAACCAAAATGATTCATATCGGCAAAAACACCACCTCGAAAATTATATCCAAAGGAATTTCTGCCGGTTTTTCCAACCAGACTTATCGCGGTCTGGTTCGGGTGGCTCCTCGGGCTTCCGGCGCGCGCAACTATTCGCAGTGCGACAGCCTGTTAATCGGCGCCGACTGCGGTTCGCACACCGTGCCTTATATTGAAAACCGCAATAAAACGGCGGTTATCGAACATGAGGCCACCACCTCGAAAATCAGCGACGAGCAGCTTTTTTACTGCCGCCAGCGCGGCATCGGCGAAGAAGAGGCCGTCAGTCTGATTGTCAACGGCTTCTGTAAGGAAGTCATGCAGCATCTGCCGATGGAATTTGCCATTGAGGCAGCAAAATTAATCAACATCAGCTTAGAAGGAAGTGTAGGATAAAAAAATGTCTAAAAGCAAACAACAAGAAATGTTAGAAGTTTTAACCAGAATGTCGGTTGTTGCCGCGGAAATTTTGCAAAACAGCGAGCATGACGGCCATGCCAGCGAAGAAGATGTCAAAAATCTGCTGACCCGGCTGAAAGCAGCCTATGCCGCTGAATAACCTTTTGCCATAAGGAAACGAAATGAAAACACCATTGCTGGAAATTGAAGATTTATATGCCCGGGTCGGCGATAAGGAAATCATCAAAGGCTTTAACCTGACGATTAACGAAGGCGAAGTTCATGCGATTATGGGGCCGAACGGGGCGGGTAAATCGACGCTTTCCTATGTGCTGAGCGGCAAACCCGGTTATGAGGTTACCGGCGGCAGCGTCCGTTTCAAAGGCAAAAACCTGCTGGCAATGCCGGCGGAAGAGCGCGCCCGCGAAGGTGTTTTTCTGATTATGCAGTATCCGGTTGAAATTCCCGGCGTTCCGACCTCCACTTTTTTAAAGCATGCGGTCAACGCCGTCCGCGCTCACCGAAACGAACCGGAACTTGATAACGTGCAGTTTATCAAACTTCTGCGCGAAGAGGGCAAAAAGCTGGGCATAGATAACGATATGCTCAAGCGTTTTGTCAATGTCGGTTTTTCCGGCGGCGAGAAAAAACGTCTTGAAACCTTGCAGATGGCGATTCTCAAACCGTCGTTCGCTGTTTTGGATGAAGCCGATTCCGGTTTGGATATTGATGCTCTTAAAGTTGTGGCTGACGGCGTCAATGCGCTGTGTGACGAACACCGGGCCATGCTGGTCATCACCCACTATCAGCGGCTGCTGAACTATATCGTCCCCGATTTTGTTCATGTTTTTGCCGACGGGCATATTGTAAAATCCGGCAACAAGGATTTGGCTTTGGAGCTGGAAGAAAAAGGCTATGCCGAATTTGTGAAAGAAAAATAAATGGGCGGACTGGTGCAAAATATCTCTCATGAGCAGACGGCAGAATGGCTGCAAAATGCCCGCCGCCGGAGTCTTGAGGCTTTTGAGCGTCAGGGACTGCCGACGCCGAAAACCGAAGCCTGGAAATATACCAAACTGCGCGACTTTAAAGCCGATGATTATGAAATTGCCCGAGAGCATACGCCCCGGCAGAAAGTTGAGTTTCCGTTTCCGGTTTATGAACTGGAGTATGTCAACGGCAATTTGGTAACATACGGCGAGGCCTTGCCGGAAGGAATGAAACTGAAACCGCTGTCCGAAGCCGGGGAATATCTGAACCGGCTGGCGGATATTGAAAATTATCCTTTCGCCGCATTGAACGGCAGCTGTCTTGAACAGGGTTTCCTGCTGGAAATCAAGCCGGGTGCCAGATTCGACCGCCCGCTGGTCCTAACTTATTTTACCCGTCCGGAAGGGCGCAACCTGCTTGAAAATATCCGTAACATCATAGTTGTCGGTGCCGGTTCCGAAATCGATTTGATTGAATATTATCACTACGCCGGCGAAGTCAAATCGCGCTATTTGCTGAACCAGGTCAATGAAATTTTTATTGCCGCTGACGCCGTCGTTAATCATTACAAATATCAGAACGAGGCCTTTAAAGCCAATCATATTGCGCTCCATGCGGTGGAGCAGCAGGCCGGGTCGCAGTATAATGCTTTCTGCCTGCAAAAAGGCGCCAATATCGCCCGTAACGAAACCAAAATCAGACTGCTCGGCCGTGAAGCCCGCGCCCGGGTGGATGCCGCTTATCTGATGAACGGCTGGGCCACGATTGACACCACCACCGACATTGAGCACCTTGAACCGGAAACTTATTCTTCACAGTTGGTAAAAGGTGTGGTCGGCGGAGATGCCAAAGGCGTTTTTCAGGGTAAAATCCACATTGCGCCCCATGCGGTCAAAACCGAAGGCACCCAGCTGCATAGGGCGCTTCTGCTGAGTGACAGCGCCGAAATTGACGTTAAGCCGGAACTTGAGATTTTTGCCGATGATGTTAAATGTTCGCACGGCGCCGCCAGCGGCGAACTTGATGAAGAACAGCTTTTTTATATGCAGGCGCGCGGTATCGGCCGTGACGAAGCCAAGCAGCTGTTGATTGACGCTTACCTTGAAGATGTCTTTTGCCGGATTGCTTCCGAACCGATTCGCTGTTGGCTTCAGGGGTTGAAATAGCAATAATATTAAGTTGCACCGTCCGCCGTCAGGGTATATATAAAGATAAATCCTCCTTTTAGCAATTGAAAGCGTTTGAAAATGTATGATGTATATGAAATCCGCAAAGATTTTCCTGTCTTGGCAGAGAAGATTCACGGCAAACCGAATGTTTTTCTCGATTCGGCGGCTTCGGCGCAAAAACCGGTCTGTGTGCTGGATAAAATGAATGACATCTGCCGCCGTTGTTATGCCAACGTGCACCGCGGCATCTATCAGCTTTCCGAAGAAACAACCACGGCTTATGAAAACGCGCGGGAGATTGTTCGCCGTTTTATTAATGCTGCCTCTGCCGATGAAATTGTTTTCACCCGCAACGCGACGGAAGCGGTTAATCTGGTGGCGGCAACCTGGGGGCGTAAATTTCTCAAGCCCGGGGATGAGGTTTTGATTTCTCAGGCCGAGCACCACGCCAATCTGGTGCCCTGGCAGATGCTCCGCGATGAAATCGGCTTTACGCTGAAAATTTTTCCGATAGCCGACGACGGCAGTTATCTGGAAGAGGAATATCTCAAAGCGCTGACACCGCGGACAAAACTGGTTGCGGTCACCGGCATGTCCAATGTTTTGGGCACGATTTTTCCGGTTAAACGGATGGCGGCTCAGGCACATCGGCAGGGGGCGCTGTTTCTGGTCGATGCCTGCCAGTATATTGTTCACCAGCCGGTAGATGTGCAGGATTTGGACTGCGATTTTCTGGCCTTTTCCGGTCATAAAACTTACGGTCCCACCGGCATCGGTGTCTTATATGGCAAATACAAGGTTCTGGAAACCATGCCTCCCTATCAGTGCGGCGGGGATATGGTTGATACCGTGACCTACGACAAAACCACCTTTATGCCGCCTCCGGCACGGTTTGAAGCAGGAACGCCGGCCAGCGTTCAGGCAATCGGGCTGGGCGAAGCCCTGAATTATATGCAAAAACTCGGCATGAATAATATTAAGGCGCATGAAGACGGGCTGACTGCTTATGCCCGCGAACTGTGGGGCAGCCTTCCGGGGGTTACCCTGGTGGGAACGGCCAAAGAGAAAGGCGGCGTTTTTTCTTTTGTCGTTGACGGCATTCACCCGCAGGATTTGGCTTTCGTTTTGGATAAAGAGGGCATTGCCGTGCGCACCGGGCATCATTGCGCCGAGCCGCTGGTACACCGCATGGGCTATGAAACCGTCGCCCGGGCATCTTTCGGGCTTTACACCGTCCGGGAAGATATCGAAGCGCTGCCGCCGGCAATCCGCAAAGCGCAGAAAATGTTTCTCTGAATGCGCTCAAAACCTTGACAACATGCTGTAAAAGCATATAACTGCATGCAGAAGTAAAGGATAAACACATGCAGAATTACTGGTGGATATTGGCAATTGCATTAAGCCTGCTGACCTCGGCTTATGTCTATGTGAACCAGTTTGTCAAAATCAAAGGGTCGCTGCTGATGGTTTACCGCGGGCTGGGAACGGCTGCGGTGCTGCTGCCTTTCGTTTTTTGCTTTGCCCCGATTCACAACTGGGCTTTTTATGCCTTATGTGCGGCACAGGGATTGGTCATTTCTTTGGGCGATAACCGGATTTTGAACGGAGCCAAAACTTTCGGCGCTCAGGTAACCAGCCTGATTCACCCGCTGAGCATTGCTCTTATCTTTGTTTTCTGGATGCTGCTGCACCCGGCTGATTTTGCGGCGCTGGGACGGGAGCCTTTGCACTTGTTGCTGATTTTGGCCTGCCTGCTGGGAACGACCGCCGCTTTAATTCTGATTTGTCGGGCAAAGGCCAGCCGCAAAGCGCTGGGCTTTTTGCTGGTCGGAATGTTCTGCGAAATTTTTATTGATGTCACCAACAAGGAGACCACCCACCTCGGCGCCGAAAATCTGGTCTCGGCAATTTATTACTACACGCTGATTACCTCGCTGGTTGCCGGCAGCGTCAATCTGGCGGTCCATCTCGGCAAGGGGCACCGCCTGCCGGAATTCTGGAGCCGGAAAAACCTGCGCTTTGCCTGGTTTTTTATGCTTTTTGCCATTGTTCACGGCATGCTCAAAACCTATACGATGTATCTGACGCCGAACCCGGCCTATGTGGCGGCGATTGTCCACGCTTATCCGGTGTGGATTTTATTGTTTAACGGCTTTCAACGCGAAAATAATTATATTAAAATCAAACCGCAGCTGATTTTACTGCTGCTGATATCGATTGTCGGTCTGATTTTTCTGACCGGCCATCAGCATTAAGGATGGAACGAATGAGTGAAGAGAACAACAATCCCCATGAAGCCGATTTGCTGGATGCCATGACGCTGTCTCCGGCCGAAAAGCAGGAATATATTGCCGTCGCCGGCTCTCCCAAACCGGCTGATGAAAAAACGGCTTCCCGGGAAGATGTTATTGAGGCGCTGAAAACCGTGTGCGATCCCGAGATTATGATAAATATCTGGGATATGGGGCTGGTTTATGATATTCGTATTGCCGACGACGGCAATGTTGAAATCGATATGACGCTGACGGCGCCGGGTTGTCCGGTAGCCGGCATTTTGCCGCAGCAGGCGGCCGATGCCGTTGCTCTGGTTGAGGGAACCGGCATCGTTACCGTCAAAATCGTCTGGGAGCCGGCCTGGTCGATGGAGCGCCTGAGCGAAGACGCCCGGGCCATGATGGAATTGTTTTAGGGGGAAATGATGGATATTGAAGAACTGACGGATAACTTCTCTTTCTGCGAGACATGGGAAGAGCGTTACGGCTATATCATCGACCTCGGCAGCAAGCTTGAAAATCTGGACGCGCAGTTTAAAACGCCGCAATGGAAAGTGCCCGGCTGTCAGTCGCAGGTGTGGCTGGTGCCGGAATACAAAGACGGCAGAATTCATTTCCGCGGCGACAGTGACGCGGTAATTGTCCGTGGTCTGATCGCCATTGTGCTGATTGTCTATAATGACAAATCCCCATCGGAAATTAAAAACATTGCCATTGAGGATATTTTTGCTAAACTCGGATTACAGGATAATTTGAGCCCCAGCCGCCGCAACGGTTTAATGTCTATGGTCAACAAAATAAAGTTTTATGCCGAACAGGGTATGTGATTGATGAATATTCACGAGTATCAGGCCAAACGGATTATCAGCCAATACGGAATAAACATTCCCAAGGGGCGGATAGCCTACACGCCGCTGGAGGCTAAAAATGCGGCTTTGGCGGTGGCCTATCGCGGCCCCTGGATGCTCAAAGCGCAGATACAGTCCGGTGCCCGCAATCACGGACGTTTTCTGGAAAAGTCTGCCGGCCGCCGCAGCGGTATCCGCCTGGTCAAACACCGCCGCGAGATTATGGAAGAAGCCGGCAAAATGCTCGGTGCAACGCTGGTAACGCCGCAGACGGGCCCCAAAGGAAAGCTTGTCAGCCGCATTTATGTCGAAGCTTTTACCAAAGTCAGAAAAATTTTTTATGCCGGATTGGTGATTGACCGGATGAATGCTGCGATAACCCTGTTGGTCGCGGATATCCGTGAGCATGAAATCTCCGAGCTGGCCGTCAATGAACCTGAAAAGATTCTGCGCCTGAATCTTGATTTGATTACCGGTGCCAGCCCCGAACAGATTCACCAGGTGCTGGAGTTTTTGGAATTGCAGCCCAAAAGCATCCGCAGCCTTGAAACCTTTATCAACGGGTTGCACCAGGCTTTTGTCGATTGTGACGCAACCATGCTGGAAATCAATCCGGCCGGCGTGGATGCCAAAGGAAACATTATCGCACTGGATGCCAAGTTGTCGATAGATGACAATGCCATGTACCGCCATAAAGACTTGAAACCGCTGCAAGATGAATACGAGACCGAAGAACGGGAGCTGAAAGCCGGCAAATACGGTTTTCAATACAGTTCTTTTGACGGTTCCATCGGCTGCATTGTCAACGGCGACGGCATCGCGCTGGCGGCCATGGATTTAATTCGGGAAAAAGGCGAGGGAACGGCCTGCTTCTTAAACGTTAAGGGCGGTGTGGACAAAGATAAAATAGCCGCCGGCATAAAAATCATTATGACCAATCCCCGTGTCGAGGGAATTTTGATTAATGTTCTCGGCGGCTTTTTGCGGTGCAATTTGCTGGCGGAAGGCATTGTTGCCGCCGCTTCCGAGGTTGGTTTGAACGTGCCGCTGGTCGTCCGTTTTGAAGGAACCAACAAAGACGAGGCCAAAGAAATTCTCGAACATTCCAAACTGCCTTTGATTATTGCCGACAGCATGGAAGATTCGGTTGATAAACTTATTGCCGCAATGGAGGCCAGTGACTGATGTCGATTCTCGTAAACAAAGAAACCAGAGTATTGATTCAGGGTATCACCGGTACCCAGGCTTCTTTTCACGTCAAACGCTCCATGGACTACGGCACGCGGATCGTTGCCGGTGTAACGCCGGGCAAAGGCGGCACTTTTCATCTGGACGTTCCTGTTTTTGATACGGTTAACGAAGCGGTTAAGGAAACCGGAGCCAATGCTTCGGTCATGTATGTTCCCGCTCGCTTTGTCAAATCAGCCGTCAAAGAAGCGGTGGAAGCCGGTCTGGAAACGACGGTCTGTATTGCCGACGGTCTGCCGATTAAGGATATGCTTGAAATTAAGGCCATGCTCAGGGGCTCCCGAACCCGTCTGATCGGCCCGAACACTCCGGGCATCATCACCCCGGGCGAGGCAAGGCTTGGAATTTTTCCGGAAAATATTCATACGCCCGGGCGGGTAGGCGTCATCTCCCGCTCGTCAACCCTGACTTATGAAGCCGTGCTTGAAACCAAGCGTGCCGGAATGGGACAGTCCACCGTCATCGGTCTCGGTGACGACATGCTGGTCGGAACCGGTTTTGAAGAACTGCTTGACCTCTTTCACCAAGATGAGAAAACCGATGTTATTGTCATGATCGGGCAAATGGGCGGCACTTTTGAAGAAATCGGCGCCGATTTCTATAAAAATCTGCAGCATAAAAAGCCGGTTATCGGATTCGTTGCCGGAAACGCGGTTCCTTTCGGCCATAAAATGGGCTATGCCGGCGACATTATTACCAACGGACATATCACCGTGCAGGATAAAAAAGAGGCAATGGCCGCCGCCGGTATGATTGTGGTTGACAATATTAACGACATTCACAAAGAGCTGGCCAAACTCTGAAAGTTTGAGGGGCGAAACAAGGAGTGTCGTTAAATGCACCCGGTTTTTCAAAAAATCATCGATTTGCTTTTGCCGCCGCGTTGTTTGAAATGCGGCAAAATTCTCGGCACCGGCGGCGGTCTTTGCCCTGATTGTTTTAACGAAATCACTTTTATTGCCAAACCTTACTGCTCCCGCTGCGGCAATCCTCTGCCGGCGCAGGCCCAGGGACGGGAAATGCTCTGCGGGCATTGTTTGGCCGATTCCCGTTCGCCGTTTCGCCTGAGCCGTTCGGCGGTTTATTATGATGAATATTCCAAGCCGCTGATATTGAATTTCAAATTCCGTGACCATACCGAAAACGCATCTTTGCTGGCACGTTGGATGTGGCTGGGCGGAAAAGATATTTTTGCTGCCGGTGTTGACGTCATTGTTCCGATACCGCTTCACTACACCCGCCTGATTAAACGGCGCTACAATCAATCGGCCCTTCTTGCCGGAGAATTGGGACGGCTCTGCGGCGTGCCGGTTGACGTCAGGGCCGTCGTCCGTCATCGCAAAACCAAACCGCAGGTCGAGTTCTCCGGGCATGAACGTGTAAAAAACGTCAAAAATGCATTCAGCGTCAAATACCCCGCCGTGCTGAAAGGACGCCGTGTTCTGCTGCTGGATGATGTGATGACCACCGGTTCAACCCTGCGGGAATGCGCCAAAGCAATATTGAAAGCCGGGGCTGTTTCCGTCGATGCGCTGACCGTTGCCCGGGTTATCAAATAGCCGGTTTACTTTTGCCGCGGACAATGCTATAAAAAAGACAGAATTTTTTATTATTAATCTTTAAAATTAAAGCGAAAATGGAAAATTGTGATGAAAAGGCTAAAGTTTTAGCCAGCAAGTATTTGTTCAAGAAACCCTGGCTGACTGTTCGGCAAGAAAAAATCGAACTGCCCAACGGCGTGATTGTCCCTGAATATTATATTTTGGAATATCCTGACTGGGTGAACACCCTGGCGATAACCAAAGATAAAAAATTTGTGATGATTCGCCAGTATCGCCATGGCTCGCAAACCACCAATTATGAATTTTGCGGCGGCTGTGTTGACCCCGAAGATGAATCTCCGATGGCGGCGGCACAGCGGGAATTGTTTGAAGAAACCGGCTATGGCAACGGCACCTGGAAAATGAACATGAAAATGTCCACCAACCCCAGCACCAATGCCAACTGGACTTATAATTTCATTGCCGAAGATGTTGAACTGCTCGACAGCAAACAGCATCTAGACGGCGGCGAATGCCTGACCGTTCACTTGCTGACGCTGGATGAAATTAAACAGTTGCTTAAGGAAAACGGCATTATCCAGTCGTTGCACGCCTGTGCATTGTGGAAATACATTGCCGAAAACCATTTGCTTTGACAATTATGATGCAAAAGCCCCGGCCTTTTGGCGCGGGGCTCTTTTATAAAACGGAACCGTAAATATGAAAACAGCCAAATTTTTGCTTGTCTTTGCCGCCTGCGCAGTGCTTTATCGGGTCTTTGAACCCGTTTATCAGGCCGAAACCCCGTACAGCCGGAGCGAATTTGAACAGGTGTCGTCTTTTCTGCTTTACAAACGTCAGCACCTGGAAGCTTATGTCCGTTATTGTGCTCAGCAAAATTATCGCTTGGAAAAAATGCCAGCGGCGTTTGAACAGCAGCATGCCCGACAGATAAAGGCGGCGGATGATTTTGTCTTCCGTTTTCAGCCGCAGGAACGCCGGGCGTTTTATGCGGAGCTGAACCGGGCTTATGCCGAAATGGAACCGGAAATGCTGGATAAGCTCGAACAGTCTTATAATCAAAACCGCCAGATATATGAATCCGCCGGACAATCTTTCAGCCGTTATGAATTTTGCCAATGGCTGGATAACCATCCCGAAATCCTGTTTAAGGGAAAAACTGACAAAGAGTTTGATAATAACTGAAAACTGCCGCAGGGAAAATTCCCCGCGGCAGTGTCGGTTAACATATTCCGGTAGCCGTCTAAGTCAAAATACTGTTGCGGTCAACTTTCAGCCGGCGCCATTCCTCCAAGGCCGCCGCGTCGCCCTCGGCGCAGAATTCCAAATCTATCTTGATTTTACAGTCATAAAAGCTCGCCAGATAACTCAGCATTCCCCAGTGAATATAGGCTCTTCCGCTTTCAACATGGTCAAAATAATGCGGAGAAACATTGGTCTTCATCGCCAGTTCCTCCAGCGTAACCCCGTACATCATCCGCCGCTCATAGAGCTGCCGCCCCAGACGGGTAAAGGTTTCATGATTGTTTTTCTTAACTTGTTTTTTAGTCAACATATTTCAACTCCGTTTTGTCTTAATATCTTTGCAAACTTCAACGAAAGTCAGGCAAAGATAATTTGGTTAAAACAAAACCCACCTTTGAAACTAAAGGTGGGGGAGTTAGAAACTGTAGAAGAACAGCCCAGGTTATTCGTGCATAGCCTTATTTCCCCGGCTCCCCTCGAAAGGAGTCGTTCTTTTCTTCTAGGAGTTTCTAAGCTCCGCAGTTCATCTCTGAACTGCGGAAACCATTCTAAAGGTTAAAAGTTAAATTGCAATTAAAATCTGTCTTAGTCAGCTTCTTTAATCCGCTCAATATCGGCACCGACGGCACGCAGCTTCTCGTCTAATTTTTCATAGCCGCGATCCAAATGATACACACGGTTTACGACAGTTTCGCCTTCAGCTGCCAAACCGGCCAGCACCAGTGCGAAAGAAGCGCGCAAATCCGTTGCCATAACCGGTGCGCCCGACAGACGCTTAACCCCGCGCACAATGGCTGAGGCATGCCCGTGTACGTTAATGTTGGCTCCCATGCGCATCAGCTCGGGCACATGCATAAAACGGTTTTCCCAAATATTTTCCGTCACCAGCGAGGCGCCTTCCGAAACTGTCATCAAAGCCATAAACTGCGCCTGCAAATCAGTCGGAAAACCGGGATAGTAGTCGGTCATAATATCTTGTCCCGTCAGCGTTTTGCCTTTGGCATCAATCAACAGGCTGTCCTTGCCTTCTTCCACGCTGACGCCCATCGCCCGCAGAATTTCAATCGGAGTTCGCAGCGTAGATGCCTGAGCATTGATGAGTTCCAGCCGTCCGTTGGTAATTGCCGCGGCAATGGCATAGGAACCGGCTTCAATCCGGTCGGCGATAACTTTATGCTGCGCACCGTGCAGCTTGTCCACGCCCTGAATGGTCAGCTTTGAACTGTCACGACCCTCGATTTTGGCCCCCATAGCGGTTAAAAGGTCAATCAAATCGCCGATTTCCGGTTCTTTGGCCGCATTTTCGATCACCGTTTCGCCTTCGGCCAGCGTTGCCGCCATCAAGATATTGCAGGTTGCGCCGACGGAAGCGGTGTGAAAAGTGATGTGTGCCCCTTTAAGACGCCCTTTGATGTCGGCATGAACATAGCCGTTTTTGATTTCGATTGTGGCTCCCATCTGTTCCAGCGATGACAGGTGAATGTCCATCGGACGGGCGCCGATGGCACAGCCGCCGGGCAGCGAAAGCTCAACATGTCCTTCCCGTGCCAAAACCGGCCCCAAAACATAATAAGAGGCGCGCATCTTGCGTACATAATCGTAAGGGGCAATCAAACTGGAGAACTTTTGCGTCCGGTAAGAATAAGTCTTGGTTGCATGTCCGTCAACAAAATCGTCAAAACTGTCAATTTGCGTTCCCATCTGTTCCAGCAGGGCATTCATTGAACGAATGTCGGATAACATCGGCATATTCGTCAGCGTTACGGTCTCATCCGTCAGCAGGCTGGCGCAAATCAAAGGCAAAGCCGCGTTTTTGGCACCGCTGATATAAATTTGTCCGTTCAGGCGGTTGCCGCCGATTATTTTAATCTTGTCCATGTTGGTTCTCCCGCTGGTTGTCCTCTGCTTCTTTGAGTTTTTCTCTGGCTTCCTGCTGTTTCTTGCGTTTTTGCAGATTCTTTTGCAAAGCCTTTGCCTCGCGGTTAAACCGCTCTTGGCTGCGCGGCCCGTGCGCGGTGTTCTTCTTTTCTTTGGTCTCGGTCATCTCAAAACCCCGTTAGTTGATAATGCCCTCATTTTAATCCCGAGAAGTTAAGAAAAGGTGAGTTTTGCCGGAAATCACGGTTAAGGCGTTTTACTCTTTCGGCAGGGGAGTCAGATTAACGGTTGCCACTTCATCAAGATAGTACATATCCCCGGTAATCGGATCGACGATAAACCAGCCGATTAATCCGCCGAAAAGAATATTGCCGAACCAGTACCAGTTGCTGACGTGATAGTCAATGGTGGTAAAACCGGTGGCATATCCGTCTTTGGAGGCTTTAATAATATATTTTTCCGGGTTGAAATAACCGGATTTGGACGATTTTAAATAAACGGTAGTTGGTGTTTGTCCGCTGTAAACAACGGCACCGGAAGAATTTGTCACTTCAATTTTGGCATTTTCAACATTGGCCTGAATCGGAACAATTTGCGTATTGTCTCTGATAATGCTGGCGCACCCGGTCAAAACAAGGAAACACATTAAAATATTTAGTCTTTTCATCGGCTTTTCCTGTAATAAAGTTTAATTCTGACAGCATAAAAATATCTGCAATTTAAGCTTGTGTCAAATATTAAAAAAAGGTACCGCCTGCAGCGCGGTTGTCAGACTGATGAGTATGAAGAATTTAAGAAATTAACAAGGAAAATGAAAGAGGTTGCAATAAACTTCAATCTAAATCTGGCAATGCTGTACCGATAACTGTAATTTCGGCGAGAAGCAGAATAAACATTGCCGCCAAATATCTAAATTTTTCAAATTGCTTTATTTTTTTGGGAAATTTATTCGTGAAAATAAGAACTGAAAAAATGACATATATGGTAATAAATAGGTAGCCCAAAATTTCAACCGCTCTTCCCATAAAATAATAAAGGCTCTCAATATTTATTAAAAAAAACACACCCCAAAACATCAAACATGTGAGGAGGGAAAAGAAAATAGCCCAAAAAACCAGCGATTTAAATTTAGCTTTCATGTGAGAATATCTCAAGGTTTGTTCATCTGTTGAGATATTCTCACATATTTATAAAATCGTCAATTATGGAAGTTTTCTTTCTAACCAATTGATACATTTGCCTCTGTTTTCTAAGCCATAATGTAATCCCTTCCAGTTATTGACGATATCTTTTGCGCTGTCTTTGAAAATATTGCCAATTCCGCCATAACGCTTTCTGGTCTCAGAACTTACAGACTTTTTAGTTAAGTCATAGGCTTCTTTTAGCAAACCTGCTGTCCAACCTCCGGTTGCCTCCAGTTTTCCGCCTTTCCCGGCGAGACAGCTCATATTCGGCTCGGCCTGACTTGCTCTGCATTCAATAATAGCCATTAAAAAAGCCCTCTCAAAAGGAGGGCTTTTTTAATGGTGCGCGATACTGTGCGATTATCGGACTAATGGGCATGAGGAATTTAAAGAGTTAATAACAAAATTTGAGTTGTTTGAGGATAATTACAAAGGTTAATCCTCTTTGTTTTCTCCAATCAAAGCGGCCAAAAGTAAGACAACCCAAATTACTGGAATCCAACCAAGAAATAAGTTCACTTTATATATTTTACTGGCATTTTTATTACTAGCAGCTATTTTTGCAGGTAACATATAAATAAAGAACACAAGCCACAGAACAAATACTAAAACTATCACAGAAATAATCGTATTATCTTCACTTAATGCTTTCTTTATAACATACCCTGAACCATTTTCTGTTTTTATTTCTACCCATTCTCCATCATCTTTAATAGAAACAACGGAATCTCCTTCCACTAGTTTTCCAATTATTTTACAATTCGTTTCTGCACACGAGCGAACATTTAACACTGGTGTATCAACGATGTAACTTTCTGCATTGACCTTTTGACTAGTCAGGATGAGCAAGAGAAAAGCAACTAATTTTAAATATTTCATCATAAATTCCTGTCGTTTATTGAAAGATTCTATCTGTACCTAGCATATTTTTTATATTTTCAATGTGTTGACTTTCTGTTCCTAATTCATCACCGTTTGCAACAGCTTCTTTTAATATTTCAACAACTCTGTGTTTATTTTTGTAGTTAGCTAAAGGATTCTCTTGTATAATTGTATTAACAACATCAATTACTCTATACCATTTTGTTACGAAAGTTCCTTTAGGAATAAAACTAATATCCTGTAATTCACTATCTCCATAAAATACAACAACAGAATAAAAAGGAACATTTTCTTTCAGCTTTTGGCGAAGTTGCTTAATATGGGTGTTATTTTGCATAAGAGGATTATAAAATCGGTATTTTTCATTTCCATAGGCTAAAACTTGTGTCCACTTAGTTTGGTTACCTTTTCCATAAATCCAACCGCTAAAATCTTTAACTTCAAAAACAATAATGCCAACTCTTGTTGCGACAACCAAATCTATTTGTGAAAATTTTCCATCGTTTCTGACGATATATAAATCGTGAAAAATAGCTTGAGGATGTATTCCTGATTTTAATAATGTTAATATTAGATGTTGTTCAGAGGCTGTTCCTCTAGATAAACTGGTTACACTTTGGATTAATTCTTTATTTTGTTTTGTTATAACTGCATTGTGCCACATTTTATATATGGCAAACGAAACAACAGCAATTATTATAATCAAAACTTCCATAATCAAAATGTTAAGCTGAATCAATTAAATTTTCAATCATTTTTATCGGACTGGGATTTTATTTAGCAAAAAGCTTGATTTTCTTAGGTTTCACTCAAAAAGTCCGATAAGTTATCAAAAAATGCTATCTTAAAAACCTCAAAAATCGGACTAGCTGAAAGTCTTGATTTTCATAACAAAAAAGCACCTCGAAAGGTGCATTTCTAAAAATGGTGCGCGATACTGTGCGATTATCGGACTAAAAATTATGAGGATTTTAAGCGGTTAATAAGGAAAATTGAGACTTCTGAGGATAATGTCTTAACATAAAATTATGCAAAAATTTGTGTATGAAGTTGCTTTTTAGAAAAATCTTAGTAAAATTAACCAATAATATATGAAGAATTTTGATTATGGCAGGTTCGCCATTGGATACGGCTATGAAGGAGGTATAAAATGTATCAACCACCATTTAACATTACCCCAAAAATAATTGAGCTGATTTCCAACATTTCAGAAAAGGTGGGAGAAATAAATTCACTTCAAAATAGTCCTCACCAAATTAAATTAAGAAAAGAAAACAGAATAAAAACTATTCATTCCTCTCTGGCCATTGAAAATAACAGCTTAAGTTTAGAACAAATAACCGCAATAATTGATGGAAAGAGAGTTTTAGGAAACCCTAATGAAATAACAGAAGTAAAAAACTCTATTCAAGCATATGACTTACTTTTATCGCTTAAACCATATCAAGAAAAAGATTTGCTTAAAGCACATAAACTAATGATGCAAGGTCTGGTAGATAAAAACGGAGAGTACAGAACAGATGGTGTTGGCGTATTTAACGGAAAAGAAGTTGTCCATCTTGCTCCTCCGGCTAGTCGTGTTCCTCTGCTTATGCTAGATTTGTTTAAATGGTTAAAAAATAGTGACACCCACCCACTTATAAAAAGTTGCGTGTTCCATTATGAGTTTGAGTTTATTCACCCTTTTCAAGACGGTAATGGTCGAATGGGACGTTTATGGCAAACTGTTATCTTAAAAGAATGGAAGGAAATTTTCGCATGGCTTCCTGTTGAAACTTTGGTAAAAGAAAATCAGGAAGAATATTATAATGCTTTAGGTAAGAGTGATGCCGCCGGTGATAGTACTCGCTTTATTGAATTTATGCTTACATTAATTTTTGATACGATAGAAGAAATTATTAAATCAGAAAAAAAAGTTACTGTAAAGGTTGGTGCAAAGGTTACTGTAAATCAGCAAAAAATTATGGACGCAATAAAAGTTAATCCATTTATAACACAAGAGGAATTGGCAGATATTGTTGGAATTGCCAAAAAAAATATCATTGCAAATATGAAAAAGTTACAGACAAACGGCTTAATAAAGCGTATTGGAGCTGATAAAAACGGTCATTGGCAGATTGAAGAATAAAAATAGCAAACATTTGCAAATTTATTAAGTCTATGCTGAATAAAATTAAACTTATGCAAAATTTACACCATAAAAATCCTAGCATAATTTTATCTTTTTTTCTGGACAAAAAATAAAGTTGTGCTACCATAATATATATTAATGTAAATAATTTATAGGAGATGAACAATGAACTTGCATAAGATAATTAACCGCATCAAAGAAAAGAAAGCCTCTAAAAGATTTGATGTCGAAATACCAGAATTTAATGTGAAAGATTGTCTAAAAGAAGAAGGGATTAAAATTCGGGTAAAAAATTCAGAAGAAAAATACCTTGATGTTATTTTTAAAGTTTCTACAAAATTTTCCTCGGATCCCGATGGTTATGGTGAGGATTTAGAGTCTTTTGCAGCTTCTTTTTCATATACGGCAAAAAATGGATACACTTTCGAGAAAAAGGCTGATACTTTTAAAAAAGATAAAGAAAATTACGGATTTAATAGTAATTTACAGGCCAATAAAATCAAACGCTTATTATCGGAAATGGCGAGAAATGATAGAATTACAATGAAGAAACCAACAGCCTCCCCAGACAGAAATGAAATAATTGAGGCTAAAGGTGGAATTTTTAATGATATCGTTAAGAAATGTTCTGCAGGTTTAAGTCAAAGACTAGATGCCTTGCAGCGTCAAGCAGAAAGCGAGCATACTCGACACAACCGACAAGAAGAACAAATCAAGAGAAACATGATTAATGACGCCTTTATGGGAAGGTATCGCTGAAATCGCGGCAAATGTTGGAAAATTCTTAAAAAGTCCGAAAACTTCTCTTAGTGTTGCTAGGCTTTAGCCGCGGCAATACTTGGTTGTTCGCTTAAAGCTAGAAAGCGACAGTTTTCGTAGCGGCGCATTATTTCGCAAAAAAGAGATATTTTAAATTTAATCTTATCGGACTGCAAAACGGAAGGAAAAAATCTTTGTTTTTCAATAAGAAAGCCGTTCGATAAGCTACTAAAAACGCCTGAAATTAACAAATGGTGCCGCTGGCAAGAAGCGGTTCAGGTACATTAGGTTCCAATTCTATATCATTGAAAGGATTGAAAATATTGACTTTTAGAGGGATATGTGGTACATAAATTAGGTACAAAGAGTAGGTACAGAAAGATTTTGAAAAAGGAAAGTAAATGCAGACAAAAGTTCCTAATTATATAGGGCTATATAGAACTAAAACCGGTATTTATGTTATTAGAATAGCAGCCCCAAAAGACTTAAAAGAGAAAAGAAAACAAGTAAAAAGAGAGATAAAGCACTCTTTAAGAACAAGAGATTGGGAAAAAGCTAAAGAGGCGTACCATGAGTTTATGAGAAATCTAAGCTCGGAAATGGCTCGTTGTGCGATTATTCCTTCAAATGAACCATATCCTCAAGATAAGTTTAATGAGGACGTATTAGAAAAGGCTTATGATTACTATCAGCAATATTCTGAAAATGTTATTCCTGCTTTTTTACAACAAATAAATTCTCCTAATGATGATGAAGAAACGCGTAGAAGGAATAACAAAAGGGTTAAAGATTATATTCAGGAAAATATAGAAAATCTTTCTGCTGAGTTAAATTCTAATAAATACTCAGATAACACGCGGAAAATGTTAAATAATTTTCTATGCGGTAGATATAGTTTATCGCCAGAACAAAAAGAAAAGGCAATGCAAACGTTTGTTAAAGCAAAATTAGAAGGTTTGCTGAATTATAAAACAATAAATATAACCTTTGATAGCACGAAAGAAAACTACCGCTATCATTACTCAATCATAGAGGAAGCTGTTAGAAGTTATGGAAGAAAATCAGATTCTAGTTTGAGGCGAACTATCAAAAAACCGGAAAAAGTAACATTAAAAGATATTTTTTTGCGCTGGAGCCAAGAAGCGGTCAATATATCAGAAAGAATTCCTAAAGTTAAGTCATTCATTAAAATTTTTCCAGAAAAAGATGACTTAAGTCAGATTAAAAGTAGCGATATTTGCGAATGGATTGAAGTTTTAAGGCAATTGCCAGCCGGTTATGCTCGAGAAAAACAGTTCGAAGGTAAAAGCATTCAAGAGATTATCAATATAGCAGATAAAAATAAATTACCCAGAATGAAAAAATTAACGATAAATGGCTATCTGACGGCATTTTCTGGTTTTTATGTCTGGGCAAAAAAGAAAAATTTAGTTGGTAATAATGATGTTAATCCAACGAAAGATTTATTTTATTCTAAAAAAGAAACAAATGCAGAGGCGAAAAAGCCTAAGGCTTTTACTCCTGAAAATGCAAAAGCTTTAATAGAATATTATAAAAAATACTACAAAATACAAAGACCTGATTTTTTCTGGGCGTCAATGATAATGCTACATTGCGGTTTGCGCCAAAAAGAAGCATCTCAGTTGCTTATCTCGGATATACATACTAGAAATGGATTGAGCTATATTAGTGTTCAAGCCGATAATTCCGATATTAAATCTGTAAAAAATGAACACTCAAGAAGAAGTATTCCGATACATCAACAGCTTATAGATTGGGGCTTCCTTGAATATGTAGAAGAACAGCAGAAAAAAACAACAAGTGACAATAATAGACTATTTCCAAACATTACAATGCATAATAAAGGAGACAGATATTCTGCCTCTAAATATTACAATAAATATTTTGGAGAAGTCTTAAAAGGGATTAATCTTGAGGGTAAGGGGTATAGCTCTTATTCTATGAGGCATACTTTTATGGATTATTTAAGAAGAGCCGGATATTCAGATAAGGACATTTCATTTGTTGTAGGGCATAACTCTCAAGAAACGATGACGTCCCATTATGGGGATTTTCACGAAACTCCAACCCAATTTTTGGAAAAAGCTAAAGTTATGATTGATAAAGTTCAATATTAAAGCCGGTAACGAATAAACAAAACATTTATATACAGCCCAAGGCTGCATATTATATAAACTAAAAAAATAACATCTGACTTAATAAGGTGTTGAATCCGGTCGAGCGCTTTTGGTATAATTAACTCATAATACAAGCTGTTTGCCTGTTCAGAACAAAAACTTAGGCTTAAAAGCGCGGAGATTCCCCTTTTAATTTATTTTAACAAGTATCTAATGTAAGTTTGATGCTATAATATTATATTACATATATATTATATAAAACATAAAAAAGGAAACATAATGAATCAACTATTTATAACGATTAATCCTCATTATAAAGATTGTTCAATAGAAAGAATAATTGATAATTTTAATTACGCTCTAAAAACCTACTATAGAAAGAAACTTGGACATAGATATAACAAGCATCAGGAAAAACAATACCCTCTTGCCCTTGCTCCAGAAAAGACAAAAAACTTCTATTCCGAACCACATATCCATGTTATTGTGAAAGATATACCGGAAAATGACATTCCATCCTTTTCTAACCATATAAAACAAATCTTATGGTCAATCTACCCTCAAATGACTTTTGATTGTCAAACTATACGACCAACGGAAATAGATTCACAAAGGGTTTGGAGTTATATATTAAAGGAAGACAGAGGACTGTTTACATCTCAAGACTTACGGGAAAAGTCTTATAAAAACTATAGCTTTGATAATAACTACAATCAAATTAAATTCTTACTTACGATGTCCTATAAAAAACTATATTCTACATTAAGGGCTTGTCCTTCCTTCGGTTGTTTATAGCTTTCACATCCTTATATTAAGAACTAAAAACAACACAACCTTTCAAATAAAATATAGCTTAAAATCAATGGTTTATCAATAATTACGGTGGGATTTTATCTCACCGCTTTTTTAGTCGGATTTTACCTTTTATTTTTCTTAATATAAGGATGTTAACGGATTGATTTAACTATATAAAGGCTGTCTTTCTTTATGTGTATTTTCTGCCCGTTTTCTAGCTGTAGAGAGGCAAATTTATCGTTCCGCTATACCTTACCCAAAAACATAAAAAACGCTCCTACGGCTCTAAAATGAGACGGAAACGGCATCTTAATCTCAACAATATAAACAAACATTTTTCTTGATTACTAATCAAACTCTGCTAATGTTTAATCAGGTTGTATTCCTTAGAAAAGAATACGGCTCAGGGCTTAGAAAACCCTTTTATTAGACTAGTCGCCTGCATAGCGACTTAAAACTCATATATGCCGATTTCTGTCCTTAGGGGCGGATGTCGGCCTAATAAGGCTATGCGCTGAATAAGCCGAGCCGTTTGGTCTAATACGGTTTTCTAACATCCGCCCGCCTTTTCTTAAAGAGCGGGTTTTGTTTTAACTATGACTAAAGGATGTTAATCGTATGAAAAAAATATTTTTAACCTTAGCTTTGATTTTCAGCTTGTCTGCTTGTGCGGCTACCCACACACCGGTTATGCATACCATTGAATTAAAAGATATGGATTACTCAAATATTGATAATATAAAAGAGGGTGAAAGCTGTTCTATCTCTCTGCTGGGCTTAATTGGCCCCTTTGGTGATGTCAAATTAACGGATGCAGTAAAAAATGGTCGTATCACCAAAGTAACAAATTATGATTTTAACGCAAAAAATTATATTCTAGCACAACGCTATTGTGTCCGGGTTTACGGTTACTAAAGATGACAAACAGACAGGGCGATTCGCTCTGTCTGCTTTTTTCACCCTTAATTACAAAATAAAAACTTTAAGGATTTATCAAAAATGAAGCAAAAGACTATCTATAAAAAAATCATACCTTTGATTATCTTATGTTTATGTTCTTGTAAATCAATTACTTATCAAGATGTTAATCCAGCCATTGTCCCTAACTCTAATTTATTACCCGCATTAGAACCTGTTGTCAGCCTTAATAACTTGGAGGCAACATATACAGCTGGCACTTATAGCGGTTATGCAAATAATTTCGGGTCTGGCTACGGACAAAACAACTGGGCAGGATGGCTACAAACAACAGCAACGGAAGGAACATATCATAAAGATATACGTGTATATGATGTCATTAATATTTTTCAAAAAGAAGTAAAAGAAAATATAACATCACCTTATGGAGAAAAAAAAGGTTACATAACACTAAAACTTGGATATAGAGAAAATAATAATTCTCTTTTTTATGTTACAACTTCCACATTAACATTATATACAATGAATTTCTTAGGTTATCCCTTTAATAAAATTTCTCAATCTTTAGAAATTGAAGTTGAAATATGGAATAAGAAAAAGGAATTAATAAAAAGATATGTCGAAAACTCAACAGATGAATGCTACATAGCAATGTATTGGGGATACTCTGCTTCTGCGCATCGAAAAGTTGCTGCTGATAATATTCGACATGCTTTAGAAAAAATACGTCTTAGAATTAATAGCGACGCTAAAGAAATCAAAACCAAATTAAAATAAATATACTAACTTAAAAAATAGCCGGAGTTAATTACTCCGGTTTTTTTATTGTCAAATCCAACTGTACTCCATTTTGACGCTCCTAAAAATGTAAAAACATAATGGAATAATCCTTGTATTTTTACATATGTAATATATAATCTTTAATATAGATTTTACAGATTCGTTTTAATGGAGACATAACATGATTTTTAACTATATCAGAGTAAGCACCACACTACAAAACACAGACAGACAATTACTTAACGTTCCATGCGATAGAGAATATGAAGATAAATTATCCGGCAAAGATACAAACAGACCTCAATTACAAGCTATGCTTGATAATCTAAGAAACGGAGACGTTATTAACGTTCACTCTATGGATAGACTAGCCAGAAACGTACAAGACCTTTTGAAACTCATTGATATAATTTTACAAAAAGGTGCTTCTATCACATTCCATAAAGAAAATATGACCTTTAACAATAACAAACAAACGGATGCGTTTCAAAAACTTATGCTAACAATGCTCGGAGCAATCTCTGAGTTTGAAAGAGCCATTATCTTAGAACGACAGAAAGAAGGGATTGCTATCGCTAAAGCTAAAGGAAAATACAAGGGAGGAAAGAAAAAACTTTCAGACCAACAAATCCAAGAGATTAAAGCGGTGGTAAATAACCGAAAAACAAATATCTCTACCCTTGCTAAAAAATATAATATTACAAGACAGACTATTTATAATCTGATTAAGTAAAAGATTGTTAAAAAGGTACATTAATTAGGTACAAAGAATAGGTACAGAAATAAAAAATGCAGCCATGTAAGTTGTTGTTTTCGCTTGATTTTTTAAGCTGGTGCCGCTGGCAAGAATCGGACTTGCGACCCCGTCATTACCAATGACGTGCTCTACCACTGAGCTACAGCGGCGGCAACGAAAGGAAACATACACGCCCTTCAAAAAAAAATCAAGTATAATTTTATGATTAATGTTAATTATTTTTTTTTACGGAAGTTTTTTCTGTCCCGGCGGCTCTTCAATTCTTCCTAACCGCCGCTATATATATTAAGCCGGAAGGAATAAACCTTTGCGGCACTGATAACTTATGACTGGCTGAACAATTAATCACGGAAACACCCGGTTTGTGCCGGGTGTTTTTTATGCTTGGTTATTTTGCAAAAATCTTTTATGATAATTCCGGTTTGGTAAAGAGGATATGTCAATGCATAGACTGTGGCTTGTGGCAGTGTTCTGCCTTTTTTTAAGCGCCTGCGCCGGAGAAAAGCCGGAACTGCGCAGCTCCTATCTGCTGGTAACCGGTCCGCACCGTTATCCGGTTACGCTTAACTTTGACGAGGAAAGCGGGCAGTATTGGGGCACTTATTTTAATCAATATTACGGAGACTATCGGCTGGAAGAAAAAGAAGAAACCCGGCGGATTTTTTTTGACACGGTCAATGCCACCCGGCTCAGACGTCCGGAGCGTATGCTGAAACCGGAACGCGCCTATTTTGATTTCCTCTATGGCGAAAAAATAATGTATCTGACGCAGGATGAACTGGTTTTGGAAAACATTTACGGTCAGACGCTGCGTTTTAAAGCTGTCGATTAAAGAATAATTAAGGCTGGTATTTTATGAATATGGGTATATCTTAAAAAAGCACGTTATTTATTAAAGGAGATTTTTCATGTCTAAACTGTTTAGCCTGATTTTGGGCACTTTGTTGTTTGCCGCCTGCACGGCCGAAACTCCGGACAGTTTCGTCGGTAAGGAATATAAACTGCAGAATGCTCCGGCAAATGCGGAAATTACGCTCGGCTTCGACGGAAAGGAAAACCGTTTTTTCGGAAAATCGGCAATTAACAATTATTTCGGTTCTTACACGCTGGACGGCGATAAAATAACTTTCGGCCCTGCCGGAGCAACCATGATGGCCGGTCCGCAAGAGCTGATGACCGCAGAGCAGGAATATCTGCAGTTTTTGCCGACGGTCAAGCATTTTAAGTTGGACGGAGAAAAGCTGACCCTGAGCGGCGCAGACGGCAAAGAACTGGTTTTTGAAGAAACCGGAACCGTCTCTGAAAATTAAATTTCCGGGGCTTTCCCGAAAGAAACCGTAAAAACGTTTAGCCGATTCGCTAAACGTTTTTTGTGCGCGAAGCATTACTTTTCTGTTGTTTTTATTTCAAAAATAGCTATTCTTTACAAACGTTAACTAATAATAAAATGAAATAGGACGAATGCACATGTTGGATATTAAATATATTATCGATAATCAGAATCAAGTCAAAGAAAGCCTGACTAAAAAAGGATTCCCTTCCGAAAACGTCGATAATTTAATATCAACCTATCTGGAAATGAACAAACTCAAAACCTCGTCACAGGCTCTGGCGGAAGAGAAAAACCGGCTGAGCAACTCCATTAAGTCAGCCTCGGCGGAAGAGCGTCCCGCAATTATAGCTAAAAGCCGTGAACTCGGTGATGAACTGAAAAAGCAGCAGGAAGAACTGGGTGAAATTCAGGCCCGGTTTGACGAGCAGATGCTGCGTATGCCGAACTATCCCAGCCCGGACTGCCCGGTCGGACCTGATGAAAGCGCCAACGTTGTTCTGCGCAAGGTGGGCGAGCCGACCAAGTTTGACTTTACCCCCCGCGACCATATTGAGCTGATGGAGTTAAACGACTGGAGCGAAATGGAGCGCATTGCCAAAGTTTCCGGTTCTCGCACTTATGCAATTAAAAATGATTTGGCACAGTTGGAACTGGCCATTCACATGATGGTACTCGACAAACTGCGTTCTCACGGCTTTACGGTCATTACCGTACCTTCCATCTCCAAAGAACGGCCTTTGTACGGCCAGGGCTATCTGCCTTTTTCCCGCGACGAGATTTATTATATGCCTGCCGATGATTTATATCTTTCGGGAACAGCCGAATTGATTCTGAATTCCCTGCGTGCCGATGAAATTCTCAGCGAGAACGAACTGCCGATTCTCTATGCCGGATTTTCTCCCTGTTTCCGTCGTGAAGCCGGAGCCGCCGGAAAAGACACCCGCGGTTTGGTGCGGGTTCACCAGTTTATGAAAACCGAACAGTTTGTCATCTGCAAAAATGACGTCAACGAAAGTGACAAGTGGCATAAAAAGCTTCTGGCGATCTCCGAAGAAGTTTTGCAGGATTTGGAGCTTCCTTATCAGGTTCTTGATATCTGCACCGGTGATATGGGTGCGCCGAAATATCGTCAGTATGACCTGGAGGCCTGGGTTCCTTCGCAGAACTGTTATCGTGAAACCCATTCCTGCTCCAACATCACTGATTGGCAGGCCCGCCGGACGAATTTGCGCTATCGCGACAATGCCGACGGCAAGGTTAAATATGTTCATACATTGAACAATACCGGCATCGCAACGCCCCGCGCTCTGGTTCCGTTTATTGAAAATCACCAGAATACGGACGGTACGGTTAATATTCCGGTCAAGCTGCGGCCTTATCTCGGCGGCAAGACCAAAATCGGTAAAAACGCTTAAACTGAAAACCGCTCCTTGTGGGCGGTTTTTTTGCGGGAGAAAAAGCATGACGCCTTCTGACATCCGTAAAATAATCGACTTCTATCGCATTGTTGAAAAATTGTGTCTGGTAAGACGCGATGTAAAATTATCCGACGGCCGACCGGAGAATGATACCGCGCATATTTTGAAAACGGCTTATCTGGCAATGTCGGTCTTTCCTTATCTGCAAACAAAAGTCGATTTGACCAGAATGCTGGAGCTGGCTCTGGTTCATGATTTGGTTGAAGCCGAATGCGGTGATGTTCCTCTGGCTGCCCAACAGGGGGATTCTCAACTGAAAAAACAGAAGAAAGAAGCCGAAACCGCCGCCGTAAAACGTTATCGCCGAATGCTGCCCGCCGCTGCCGGCAGCCGGATTTATGACTTGTTTATGGAATATGAAAACAAAAGCAGCCGCGAAGCACAGATTGTTTATGTTCTGGATAAACTGGAGGCTGATTTTCAGGCCTGCCGTTATGGCGATGTCCGCTATTGGGGAGAGGGGGCGAACGGCGACTGGTATTATCGTTGCGTGATGAGCGGCGAAACCCCGGAAAAACCGTGGCTTGCCAAACTTAAAGAACCGCTGCTGGATCATCTGGAAGCCCAGTGTCTGAATATTTGCCGTATGGCCATGATTAAAAGCTGTGTTAAAACGAATGTTATTCCGTCAGAATTAAATTATCAGCGTCTGCCGTTAACCGATGCTTTGTCCGACTTTATGGATATCGTTGAAAAGCTGGCCCTGGTTAACCGGGATAACCTGTTGTCCGACGGAACGCCGGAAAGCGATGCCGACCATGTTGTTAAACTGTGTTTCCTGCTGTTGGTTCTTACCCCTTATCTGCAAAATCGGTTTGCTTGCGGAGAACTGCTGCAGCTGGCTTTAATCCATGATTTGCCGGAAGCGCTGGCCGGGGATGTTTCTTTGTCATCGCAGATTCGCTATCCGGAATTGAGAGTGCACAAAAAAGAAAAAGAAGCCGAAGCTGCCGCCGCTATCCGTGCCGTATTGCCGGCTCCGTTAAATCAGCAGTTTTTTGCTTTGTTTAGCGAATATGAAGCGGGAGTAACCCCGGAAAGCCGTCTGGTTAAATTGCTGGACAAACTGGAAGCAACCCTGCAAAGCAATCTTTATCATGACGGCGATGTCCGCTACTGGGGAAAATGTGATTGCGGCGACTGGTATTATCGTAACGCATTGACGCCGCATCCGGAAGTCAATGAACTGAATGAGCCCGCGGTATCCGCTTTGCAGGAGGAGATTATCCGCCTCTCCCGGGAAAATATTCTGAAAAGCGGCCTTTCTCTGCCTGAAACGGAAGCGGCCGCACAATAAAAAAGCCCTCCGGGGAGGAGGGCTCGGTCTTAACTGTTGCTGTTAAGGTTCTGAATTGCCAGCAAAAACGGAGAAATCAGCTTGGGTTGCGGTTTGGCGCCATAATGTTTTTCCAGCACCTGAATCTGATTTATCTTTTTCAAAACGCTGGCCGGAACTCTGGTATCTGCCGGCAGATAAAGGTCAAAACTGCTGTAGCTGCCGGTTGAGGTCATCGGCCGACGGATCTTGCTGGAACAGTCTTTGTTGCCGCTGAAGATGCCGATGTGTCCGTGCGGATGCGAGGCGCTGCGTCCGTAAACGCCGACCCCGCCATCGGGAACCACGGTGTTATTGCTGACATGGCTTTTGATGCGGACAAAATGCGGATTGGCGTCAAGTTGCCGCTTGGCCATATAAGCGCTTCGGCCGTACATTTCGCCCAATCCGGTTTCGCGGAAAGCTTTTTTGGCGCCGCGGAAGCAATAGCCTTCACAGTTCATCCGGGCCGCGACGTCTTCGGCATTCTCAGCTAGCTTTATGGCTGTTGGGCTGGGAACCATCGCCGCCAGATCTTCGGCAGTGAATTCAATATCGGTATAAGACAGGTCGGCAAGGGTAACGACATTTTCTTCCGCCGCCGGAGAATCCTGTTGTGTCATGGCATTAATGAGCGTTTGCTCCAGCAAAGGGTTGATAAAGCCGAAATCGGTCAGTTCATAATCAGGATAACTTTTGTTCTCTTCTGCGGCCTGTGTGAATGAAGCCGTTAAACCGGCAGACTGGTCAGGCGTTATATCCGGCAGAGAAATCTGCTTACTGTTTAAAGCAGCTTTATATGACGCATTGTCGTTCATCGGGTAACCGTTGTATGCCCCGGTGGTGCTGAACAATGTGGCTGCAGCCACGCCGTAGCGTTTGATGTTGCGGCGGAAAGCCTTGGCCGCGTCTCCGCAGAATTCTTTAACCTGTCTGAAAAACGACATTCCTGATTTTTTCTTCGTGCCTGTCTTGGGAGCAGACTGTTTTTTAGCTGCCCGAACCGAAGAATCGATTTTAGCCTGCGGCTGAGAGGCGACAGCTGTTCCGTTATCCGGCTTATGTTCCGTTTTAGGTTGAGAAGGAACCGGTGCCTGAGACTGAACCGGCTTTACGAAATCATCTGCCGGTTTGTTTACTTGAAGGTGAATTTCTTCACTCGTGATTTTCTCAGTTTCATCGACAACCGGATGTTCGGCGACAGTCTCGCCCGTCATTGGTACCGAAACCGTCTCGGCCGGATTTTTTGTTTCCCGTTGTATGCGGAGAGCCGTATTGTCGGAGACCTCTTTTACGCCGGATTTTGTTTCCCGAATGTTCATGGAATATTCTTCCGACATAGGAGCTGCGGCTGTCTCTGCCGTGTCTGATTCAAAAATTTCATTGTCGGGAAGAACAAATTCATCGGCAGTGCCGCGGGACATGGCATCCAAATTGAATGTTTCAGACATTTCTGCCGAAACAGCGCCCTGTCGGCGGGTCGTCTGATAACGATGCTGCTCGAGCATAATTTTGGCCTTGGTTGCTTCGGGAGAATATTCATAACGCATCTGACCGCCGTGCTTATAATAGTTGCGGCCGAATTCTTCAATATATTCTTTCATTAAATCCAATGCGTCATTATCAATGTTGAGCTTCCCTTCGGCAAAGAGTTTAATCTGCTCTTCGGCCTCCTCGACGATTTGAGCAAATTTGGCATTGACAATATGCCGGACTTGCAGATTTTGCTGGGCATTTTTGCAGAATTCATAGATTTCTCTGATTTTCAGTAATTTTTGCTTGGTAATATGATGAGAATTGTTAGCTGCGACTGAGGAATAAGTGTCGTCATTAAATGTCATTTTCTTACCTTCCTGCATGTTTTTTTAGCTGATGTGACAAAATATAACAAATTTTTGTCATTATGTAAAGGGTGGAATTTTAATTTTAATAAAAGTGTAACATTGAAAATATTGTTGAATAACAATATGTTATTGTGAGATATAACGAATTTCATATTCCGCTATAACTTTCGTTATATAATTGTGTTTTGTCTATTTTAAGCTGCTCCGCGGAATGGTTTTGGGCTTTATGAAATCTCAGATAGGTTCAGAGATTGCCGGCGCTGGAAAAATTGATGCGCGGGTCAACTAAGGAATAAGTGATGTCGCTGAGTAATTTCAGCAGCAGGCCTAAAAGCGCAAAAATGTATAAGGTTCCGAAAATAACCGGATAATCGCGGGTCATAATGGCTTCGTAGCCGAGCAGACCCAACCCGTTAAGTGAAAAAATAACTTCAATCAGCAACGAGCCGGTAAACAGCATTTTAATCAGCAGCGTCGGAAAACCGGCAACCACAATCAGCATTGCATTGCGAAAGACATGCCCGTATAAAACCTGATTTTCACTCAGGCCTTTGGCGCGGGCAGTCAAAACATACGGCTTGTTGATTTCATCCAGAAACGAATTTTTTGTCAGCATGGTCAGGCTGGCAAATCCTCCGATAACCATGGCTGTCACCGGCAGGGTAATATGCCAGAAATAATCAATGATTTTGCCGAACAGGGAAAGCTGCTCCCAGTTGTCGGAAGTGAGTCCCCTCAGCGGAAACCAGTGCAGATAAGTTCCTCCGGCAAAAAAGACAATCAGAAACACCGCAAACAGAAAAACCGGAATAGCCGCCCCGATGATAACCGCAAAAGAAGTCCAGACGTCAAAAGCGCTTCCGTCGCGTACGGCTTTTTTTATGCCCAGCGGCAGCGCAATCAGATAAATAATCAAAGTTGACCACAGTCCCAATGAAACGGAAACCGGCAGCCTTTCCCAAATCAGACGGCTGACGGATTTATCCTGATAATAGCTTTTGCCGAAATCAAACCTGGCATAAGAACTGACCATTTGCCAAAAGCGTTCATGCAGAGGTTTGTCAAATCCGAATTGTTTTTCCAGCTCTTTGATTAAGTCTTCGGGCACACCCTGCGCTCCCTGATATTTTGCCGCCGACTGATTCATGTTTACCGCCGCGGTGGAGGTAAACTGCGACTTTGAATCAACGTTAAAACCGCGGTATTTGGCCAGAGTGTGTTCCACCGGTCCGCCCGGTGCCGTCTGGATAATCAGAAAATTGATTGTCAGAATGCCCAGCAGTGTCAGCGGAATCAGCAGCAGGCGTTTAATAATGTAATTTCTCATTTGTTGTCCTTTCCTGCCGGGGTTTGGGCCCACCATGTCATCGGCTGAAAACCGGCCTTGACTTTGCTGTGCGGAAACATGAATTTGTTGTGATAAGCTACCCGCTGAGCCGGAGAATACCACTGCGGAATCATATAGTTTTCCGTCAGCAGAACCCTGTCGAGCGCACGCACATACGCTTCATAGTCGTCTTTTTCCTGTGCTGCGATTAACCCCTTGATTAACTGGTCGGCAACCGGGTTTTTGATGCCCATAATGTTATAGCTTCCCCTGACGTCAGCTGAAGCGCTGCCCCACATTTCGGCCTGTTCGTTGCCGGGCAGGCGGCTGACGCCGTAGGAGATAATCGCCATGTCAAAATCAAAATTGTCCAGCCGGTTTTTAAAAATATTTACTTCCAAATTGCGAAAAGTCAGTTTGATGCCGATTTTGGCCAGATTATTGATAAAAGGCAGCATCACCCGTGTAAAGGTGTTGCCGTTGGCCGAATTGCTTAAAACTTCAAATGCCAGTGGTTCCCCGGTTTTCAGATTGGTCATTTTTCCGTTTACAAAGTCATATCCGGCTGCCCGCAGCAACTTGACGGCTTCCTTCAGGTGCCGCCGTGTTTCCTTGAAGTCTTTGTGCCGCGGATTTGCCGGAACCGTTGTAAAAACTTCGTCCGGCAACTGCCGCCGGTATCTGTTCAAAATTGCCAGTTCTTTTCCTTGCGGCAGGCCGGTCGCTTCCATGCCCGTATTGGTAAAATAACTGTACAGGCGCCGGTACTGGTTATAAAACAGTTTATCGTTGGCCCAGTCAAAGTTAAAAGCCAGTGCAATCGCCTGTCGGACACGCCGGTCCTGAAATTGGGGCTTGCGCAGGTTGAAAGCAAACATTTGCAGCACGGCCGCGTTATTATGAGCCATTTCCTGTTTGATTATCCTGCCTTCTTTAACCGGACGGTTGTCATATCCGGTAACCCAGATTTTGGCAATATATTCTTCCCGTACGTCTATACTGCCGGCAAACAGGGCCTGCAAAGTGACAGTCGTATCCTGATAATAGTCAAAACGAACTTCGTCAAAGTTAAAAAAGCCCTTGCGGCTGGGCAAATCTTTCGCCCAGTAATCCGGATTCCGCCGGAAAACCAGATACCGTCCCGGTTCATATTTTTCCAATCGGTAAGGGCCGCTGCCGAGCGGAATGCGCAGTGACGGTTTGCTGAAGTCAAGCCCTTCCCAGTCTTTGGCCGAATAAATTTTTATTTGTGACAAAATCAGCGGCAGTTCTTTGTTCTGCGAACCTTTTTTGAAATAAAAGCGCACTTCCCGCGGATTAATTTTTTCCACCCGCTCCACATCTGCATAATAAACCTTATAAAGCGGCTGTCCTTTTTCTACCAGAGCCTTGTAGCTGAAAATAACATCATCGGCGGTAATCGGCGTCCCGTCTTGAAATTTGGCCCGTTCATCCAGCAGAAAGCCGACATACGAATTGTCTTCCGGCAAATCAAAGGCCTTTGCAACCAATGGATAAACCGTCGCCGGATCGTCTGCCGGAACAATGCCCAGACTGTCCAAACTCAGATTGGCCACCTGCGGCGTAGCATTTCCTTTAAAGATAAACGGATTGAAATTGTCAAAACCGCCGTATTCCGGCATCACGATTCGCCCGCCTTTGCGCGCCTGCGGGTCGGCATAGTCGAAATGGGTAAAATCATGTTCGTATTTGGGATGATGATACAGAGCAATCTGCGGCATAATCTCAGCCGTTGCCGGAAACGGCAGCAGCAACAGACCGCTCAGCAGCCAAAGGCGGATTTTTTTATTTATTGTAATTGTCCTCATCCGTCCATCCGCTGAAGGGATATGCATAATCTTCGTCTTTTGCCTGTGTCAGTCGGGATTTCCTCGTTTCTGCCGGGTAAGCGGTTTCCGTCTCCGGTTTGGCCTCCGCCCGCGGCTGAATGCCGGTCATCTCCTCCCATTCCCGTTTGAGGGAGTTGAGTGTTTTCTGTGTATTGGTAAAGCCGATTTCCGTTTCCTCCATGCTCGAAAAAGTCGGCTGCTTTCTTATGTCTTCGACGGCTGGTTCCCTTTCTTCGGCAAAGCGGCTTCTTTCCTTGTCGTCTCTTTCTTCTTCACGGCGGGTGATAACCGGCGCCGGCATGGCGTCGTCGTCATGTCGCACGTCAACAAACGGCGTTTGCGGTTCACTGTCGGTTTCCGCCGTGCCGAAACTGCGTTCCAGAGCCATTGAAAAGGGATCTCTGTCGCCGTTCGTTTCCGGTTCTTCTTGGGGCCGGCTGCGGTGCTTAAACGGATTGAACATATCCATAAACGATTTACGGTCGCCGTCTTCCGTTTGCGAAACGGCGGCAAAAGAAGAGTTTTCTTGCTGAGGTCTGAGTTCGCGGTGTAAAGGTTCTCTTTCTTCCGTTGCCGGAGCAGAAGCGGAAAGCCCGCTGAACCGGCGTGATTCCGGTGAAGTTTCCTCATTTTCCTCCCTGAGGTCGCCGAAGTCGCGCTTGCGGCGGATTTGTTCGCCCCAGGGGGCAAGAATGGAATAGACCTTGCCGTAAACTCCGGTTTCGACCATTGTCAGAAAAATGCGCTCTTTGTCATGTTTTTCCAAAATACCGAGCAGATTTTGATATCGGGCGCAAAATTCCAGAATTGTCCCTGCCAAAACTTTGTCGTTTTGGGCCTTGAGAACCAGCCGGCTGCCGAAATTGCCCTGATTGGCGTCAATTTCGATAATTACTTTGCCGAATGCCCATTTGGCGCCGTTGCGAGTTTTGGCCCACAGGGAATCTATCTGCTCGGGCGCAGCCAGTGCCCCGCGCTGAATTATTTCGGCCAGCAGTTCGTTCATGTCGGTTATGAACAGGTCAAATTTATTGAGAATGAAACCGTCTTTGCCGTTTTGTTCGGCTTCCAGCATAATCCGTGCGATTAAATCCGTATATTCCAGATTCTTTTTCATCTGTTTAAACAAACTGTACATATTGTCGTTCAGGCGGTGGAAGTTCAGATATTGGGTCACGTAACCGAAAATCATCCACAAGACGAGAACCGGCAGCACCAGCAGCGCGATATACAAGGAAATGTCCGACAGTCCCAAACTGCCGAAACTCATGCCGCCGAGCTTGTCTTTCAAATACATGAACATATAAATCAACCACAGGAAAGTTGAAAAGACCGAGGCAAAAAAAGCTAAAGCTAACACGAACGGAAACTCCCGGTTAATAAACAAAATCTGCCCTTTATACTATTCCATCTGCGGCAGATTTCAATTAAAATCTTTGCAAAAAGCCCTGCTTTGGGATATTAGGGGCGATAAATCAACAACAAACAAAAATAATAGTCGAAATTTTGAAATTTTTGTGCTAAGAAACCAGCAGGACTAAATTTATAAAGAGAAAAAACACCATGAGTAATAACAATACATTGGTTTTGGATTTTGAAAAAAATATCGTTGAAATCGAAGCTAAGATTGAAAGTTTAAAACTCTTGGCCAAAGACCAGGATGTCGATATCGCCCAGGAGGTTAACCGTTTGGAACAAAAACTCGAAAAACAGGTCAAGCTGACATACGCTAACCTGACCCCTTGGCAGAAACTTCAGGTTTCCCGCCATCCCCAGCGCCCGCACTGTCTGGATTATGTTCATGCCCTGATTGAAGATTTTACCCCGCTCTGCGGCGACCGCCTGTTCGGCGACGATGAGGCTATGATCGGCGGTATCGGCCGCTTTAAGAATATTTCCGTCGTTGTCATCGGACAGGAAAAGGGCTCTGATCTTGAAACCCGTATGAAACATAATTTCGGTATGGCCAAGCCGGAAGGGTATCGCAAGGCACAGCGCCTGATGGATATGGCTGACAAATTCAATATGCCGGTTATCGCATTCGTCGATACCGACGGCGCTTTCCCGGGCATCGACGCCGAAGCCCGCGGTCAGGCCGAGGCAATTGCTTCATCAATTGAAAAATGCTTGCAGATTCATGTGCCGATTATCTCAATCGTTATTGGTATGGGCGGTTCCGGCGGTGCCATTGCCATTGCCACGGCTAACCGGATTCTGATGCTGGAACACTCAATTTATTCGGTTATTTCTCCCGAAGGCTGCGCTTCCATTTTGTGGCGTTCGGCCGATAAAGTTCAGGAGGCGACCGAAGCGTTGAAACTCACCGCGCAGGATTTGCGTAAATTCGGCGTGATTGACGAGATTATCAAAGAGCCGGTCGGCGGCGCCCATCGCGACCCCAAAACCACTATTGAAAAGGTTGGCGACAGCATTCTTAAACATTTGAAGGAGCTGCTGCCGTTGAGCGGTGACGAATTGAAAAAGCAGCGCACGGCCAAGTTCCTGGCCATGGGGCGCAATTTGCCGGAAAATTAAAGGAAAGCCATGACCGTCGGAAGTTTTTATCTGCCCTGGGAGGGACTGCTCGGAGGACTGGTCGTCATCTTGCTGCTCGGCAATATGATTGTTTTGCTGCGGCGAGGTGCTTCAAAAGAGTTGTCTTCGTTGGCGGATACGCTGTTTCGCGGTCAGGCCGAGCTGGCCGGACGTCTGACCCAGCTGTCGGAAAATAATCAGAATTCTCAGAACCGTATTGCCGAAGCTATAAACGAGCAGAAACTGTCGGTGTTGAAAATAATGGATGAAAAGCTGCTGGCCGTTACCAAAAGCGTCGGCGACGGATTGCAGCAGTCAACCGCCAAAACGACGGAAACGCTGCACGACCTGCGTGAACGTCTGGCCAAGATAGATGTTGCCCAGCAGAAGATTTCCAGTTTGTCGGAGCAGGTCGTCTCGCTGCAGGAAGTCCTTTCCAACAAGCAGGCGCGCGGCGCTTTCGGCGAGATTCAGCTGAATGACCTCGTCACTTCGGCTTTGCCGCCCTCGGCTTATGCTTTTCAGGTTGTGCTCGGTAATCAGAAACGCGCCGACTGCGTGCTGAATCTGCCCAATCCGCCGGGAATGATTGTGATTGACTCCAAATTTCCGCTTGAAAGCTATCAGGCGCTCCGCAATGCCCAAACCGACCGCGAAAAGGTTGAGGCTGAGCGCTTTTTCCGTGCTTCGGTGCTGAAGCATATTAAAGATATTTCCGAGAAATATATTATTCCCGGCGAAACCGCGGAATCTGCCCTGATGTTTCTGCCTTCGGAATCCATATACGCCGAACTGCATTCCAATTTTACCGATGTGGTTGAAGTCTCCTATCGTTCCAAAGTCTGGATTGTTTCGCCGACCACGCTGATGGCCACACTTAATACGGTGCGCGCGGTATTAAAAGACGCTCGTATGCGGGAAATGGCCGGCGTTATTCAGAAAGAAGTCGGCAGCCTGACCGAAGACATTTCCCGGCTTGATGACCGTATTGAGAGCCTGAGCAAGCATTTTGACATGGCTTCGCGCGATATCGGCGACATCAAGGTTTCTTCCGGAAAGATTTCCCGCCGGATTGACCGGATTGAAGATATTCAGCTCGGCAATGACAAAACGCCGGTCGGAGTTGAGCATCTGGCCTCCTGAAACCGGAATAATAATATGGGATAACTCACAATAAAATTTTTGCATTTTACCAAATTGCGATATTGATTTATGGAATAAAAGCGGATAACTTATCTGCTGATAACAATAAAAGGAAAATAAAGAGGTATTATCGTGACTAGATCTGAATTAATTGAAAGAATTGCCAATAAAAATCCCCATTTAATGCTGAAAGACGTTGAGCGTATCGTTGCCGTCGTATTTGATAAAATCATCAGCTCTCTGGCGGCCGGAGAACGTGTCGAGTTCCGCGGCTTTGGCGCTTTTTCGATTCGTAAACGCACGCCCCGGGTTGCCAAAAATCCCCGCACCGGCGAACAGGTTCAGGTTGAAGAACGCAATATTCCTCATTTTAAAACCGGAAAACAACTGCATGAATTGCTGAATCCGAAAAAATAATTCCGAAATTTTAGCGAAAGGGCTGGAACATGGGTTTTATGAAACTGTTGATAGGCTTGCCGATATTGATTGTTATTCTGATTTTTGCATTCGTGAATAATGATTTGGCGACGTTTGACCTCTGGCCTTTTTACTTTGAAATAACCGTATCTTTGAGCGTGGCGGTTGTTTTCTTCATTCTGTTGGGCTTTATTCTCGGCCTGGTATGGATGTGGATGTCTTATGCCCCGGTGCGCAAGGCGTTGCGTCAACAGGTTAAGCAAAACAAAAAACTGAGCAAAGAACAGCAGAAACTGGTTGAAAAGGTTTCGGGGCTGCAGTCCAATCTGGACAGCTTTAAGGCCGCCGAAGCCGCTAAACCCAAACCGACAATAAAAGAAAGGTTTAAGGCCGCTTTCTCCCGTAAGCCGAAGACCGGCGAAGCTGCTGAAACCAAATAACTGAAATGGTATAAACATGAACTGGTTAACTGATTTCGTACGTCCGAAAATAAAAAAAGTCACCCCGAAAGAGATTGCCGACAATCTGTGGGTCAAATGCCCGATTTGCGGTCAAATGCTCTTCTCCAAGGAAATGAAGAAAAGCCTGTATGTCTGCACTTCCTGCGGCCATCATCTGCGTCTCTATGTTGACAAACGGCTGAAAATGCTTTTTGACGGCGAGTTTAATGAAATCGCTCTGCCCAAGGTTAAGGAAGATCCGCTCAAATTCAAGGACACCAAAAGATATACCGACCGTCTTAAGGCTTATCGCAAATCAACCGAAAGCAATGACGCCATCCGTGTTGCCCAGGGCGACATCGGCGGCATTCCCTGCGTCGTCGCCGCAATGGATTTCTCTTTTATGGGCGGCTCTATGGGAATGGCCGTCGGCGAGGGAATAGTTAAAGCGGCTGAAGTTTCTGCCCGCAATAATTACCCGCTGATTATTGTCGCTTCCTCCGGCGGCGCCCGCATGCAGGAGGGCATTTTGTCCCTGATGCAGATGGCCCGTACCACGGCGGCGATTAATCAGGTGAAGGAAAAAGGTATTCCTTATATTTCGGTTCTGACCGATCCGACCACCGGCGGCGTTTCCGCTTCTTTTGCCATGCTGGGCGATGTTCACATTGCCGAAAAAGGCTGCATTATCGGTTTTGCCGGGGCCCGCGTGATTGAACAGACGATTCGCGAAAAACTGCCGGAAGGTTTCCAGCGCGCCGAATATCTGCGTGAACACGGTATGGTTGATATTGTGGTCACCCGCCAGGAACTGAAAAACGAATTGGTCAAGGTTATCAGTATCCTGACCCATAAAAAACCGGCGTTGAATACAGCGCTGTTGGAAAACAGATAAAACCAGCCCTGCTTCGGCAGGGCTTTTCATATCTGCGGCCCTTTTAAATCGCCGAAGAGAACTTATCTATATATCCCGAGAGGAAACCATGACGCTGGATTTATCAAAACTGGAATATGTTATTTTTGACTGGGACAACACACTGGCCGAAAGCCGGAGCACGTTGGTTCTGTCCGTCAACCGGGTTTTGAAAGAATACGGCCTGCCTGACTGGGAGGCGGTTAAAAGCCGCCGTAATCCGGATTTGTCTTTTCGCGATAATTTTCCGCTTGTCTTCGGGGCTGAAAATGCCGTTGCCGCTTACGAACGTTATGCTGAAATCTATAAACGTGAGGTTCGCAGCCATATCAGCACCTTTCCCGGCGTGCGCGATGTTCTGGCTTTTTTTCATGCCCGCGGAATTCCGATGATGATTATGAGCAACAAAGACCGGCGTCTGATGGAAATAGAACTGCCGCTGTTGTTTGATCCGCAGTTGTTTTCCCGTGTCGTCTGCGGTCATGAGGCCTCCCGCGACAAGCCTTATCCCGAGCAGATTTATTACACTCTTGACGGTCTGTTGGCTCCGGCGGACATTACTCCTGAACGTGTATGGATGATAGGTGACAGCCCGATGGACAGCAAATCGGCCGAAGCCGCCAATGCCCTCCCGGTACGCATAGGGCGCTCAATTTGGGGAGATGAAGGAGCCCCGGATACCAAGATTGTCTATTTCAACAATTTTGAAGATTTTTACCACACGCTGAAGCTGATTAAATAGACAAATAAGGCTTGAAAAATTGTCTAAAAAACGCTAAGATGAATTCATTCTTTTTAACAGACAATTTTTCAGGTGACATAATGGTCGATTATCCTTTTCTCGGAGCTCAATACCATAAAGACAAAACGGTTTTCCGCGTTCAGTCGGAACATGCCGCGGGAATGGAGCTCTGCTTGTTTTCCCCGGATGAAAAAGAAGAAATCCGCATAAAAATGAACAAGGGGGACGATAATGTCTGGACGGCGGAAGTCCCCGCCGTTAAACCCGGACAAAAATATGGATACCGCGCGTATGGAGAATATGATCCCTCGCGCGGTTTGTTTTTTAACCCGGCCAAACTGGCAGTTGACCCTTACGGTTTTGAAGTCAGCAAGACCATGGACGAGTGGACTTCTCCGTTGCTTGATATCGAAAATTCGCACGACAGCGCTCCGGTTATGCCTAAATCGGTGGTGGTGGACATGAAACGGATATTTGATCCGGAAAAATATCCCCATTTGCAGAAACGCCCGTCGTTTCCGATTGCCAAAGACATCATTTATGAAACCCATATCAAAAACTTTTCTCACCTGAATACCATGCTCCCCCGGGAAAAACGCGGCAAATTGTCCGGTCTGGGCGATTCATGGACCCTGAACTATTTCAAACGCCTCGGGGTTAATAATATTGAACTGATGCCGATAGCTCCGACCTGCTGCGGCCGCCAGATTCAAAAACGGGAAGGGCGGACCGACAGTTGGGGTTATAATCCTTATTGCTTTTTTGCGGTCGATCCCCGTTACGGCAATTGGGAAGATTTTGCCGCTGCCGTCAATGAACTGCATAAGGCGGGAATAAAAGTGACGGTGGACGCTGTTTTTAACCATACCGGCGAACACGCCGCCACCGGAGAACGTAATCAGTCCCTGTCATTTAAATTGCTGGACAGCCCGAATTATTATCGGCCGGACGGAGACAACCGCGGGCGTTTTATGAACAGTACCGGCTGCGACAATAACTTTAATCTTGATTCGCCGGCCGGCCGCGGCATTTTGCATAATTATCTCCTGTTGATGCACAAACTGGGCGTGGACGGCATCCGCTGGGATTTGGGCGGCGACAATGCATTGGATAATTACGGACGTTTTCAGGAGGACGGAGCCTTTATTCAGGAATTGCGCTTTGCCACCCAAAAGCTGGGTATGGAAATGTATGTGGAACCCTGGAGCGCGATGGGGGGAAATTACAGCGGGCGGTTTGCGGCGTTGGTTCCCGGCGTCAAGGAATGGAGCGACAGCCGCAAAAACTTTGTCGGTGAATTTTTCAGCAGCCGCAACGGTCTGCTCGGACAATTCGGCAATCAGGTTGCCGGTTCTTCGAATGTTGATCCTCACACCAATGAAAGCGCTGTCATCGGAACCGGACGCAGTCATGACGGTTTCAGTCTGCTCGGCGCCTATCAGCACCCGAAAAACACCTATCCTAACGGGGAGGAAGGGCGGGACGGCAGTCCTGATATTTACGCCAAGTCATATAATGAAGAGGAATTGTTCCGCCGGGCCAACAGCGATATCGCTTTTAACATTCTCAGCAAAGGGATACCTCTGATCCGCAACGGTGATGAACGCGGTTATTCCGACCCCAACAATAATCCTTATTGTATTGATGATGCGACCGTCTGGCTGAACTGGGACGAACTGCCGCCGCGCAAACGCCGCCTGTTTTTAAACATCTGCCGGTTAAACGCCTTTCGCAGCCGCCACCCCGTTTTCAGCGATCTACAGCTTTTTGACGGCCAGGTGGTTGAAGCCAACGGGGCGAAAGACATTACCTGGCTGCGGCCGGACGGCAGGGAAATGGAAGGCTCCGATTGGAATTACTATCATGCCAAAACCGGCGCTTATATGCTCAACGGCAGCAATAATAAAGGCAAACCCCGGGATGACGATTTTATGATTATGGTTTCCGGAGACAACTATCATACCGTTGACTATAAACTTCCGACGCCTCCGGGCGGCGGTAAGTGGCAGCTGGTTTTCGACAGTTCCCAGGAAGAATTTGCCTCCCGCGTGCAACAGTTTGAGCCCGGCAGTTCTTATGCCCTGAAACCATATTCCTATGTTATTTTGACGCATAAGAACAATCTTGCCCGTGTCAATGTAAACACATTGAAAGCTTTGGCGGCAAGAAAGAACGCAAAAAGGCGCTGATATTAGCAAAATATTAAAGGACTTCTTTTATGCTTATAGTCCAACGGCCGGTCATCCAGAGGGGTAGAGCATGAAAGACAATTCCGACATTGATTATAAACGGCGGACGCATTATATCATAATTGCGCTGCTGGGTATTGCTGTGCTGTGGCTGAATTATTGCAGCCTGAGAGCGCATGTCTCGTCAAATTCCCGGCTCATCACCGATTATCAGCCCAAGGAGGACGAATTGGCCCGATATCGTAACCCGGCGGTTGCCGGCATATTCTATTCCGCCGACAAAGACCGGCTGGACAGCGAAGTAGAGCATTATCTGGCGGATACCGCTTCGCCGTTGGATTACCAGCCCCGAATTCTGATTGTGCCGCATGCCGGTTATGTTTATTCGGCTTCAACGGCGGCTAAAGCTTACGGCCGTCTGCAAAAATATGCCGCCAAAATCAAAAACGTTATTTTGCTCGGGCCGTCTCACCGTGTTGCTTTTCGGGGAGCGGCGCTCCCTTCGGCCGATTTCTTTGCCACCCCGCTGGGCGCCGTTCCGGTTAATCGGGAGTTGACCGCGCAGCTTGCCGCTTTGCCGGGATTTAAAATTGATGATCATCCCCACAAGGAAGAACACAGTTTGGAAGTGCAGCTGCCTTTTCTGCAAAAAGTTTTGAAAAAATTTAAGATTATTCCTGTCGTTTACGGAGAGGTCGATCCCGGGCTTTTGGCGCAGGCTCTGGAGCCTCTGGTCGAAAGAGACGATACGCTGCTGGTCGTTTCGGCAGACCTGTCTCATTACAACGATTACGAAACCGCCAGGGAACTGGACGGCCGCACGGCCGATATGGTTGCCAATAATCAGGCGGAACTGGAAAACCACATGTCCTGCGGGGCCGACGGCATTAATGCCGCACTGCTGATAGCCAAAGAAGCCGCTCTGCGTCCGGAAATGCTTGAACTGCTCAATTCCGGCGATACGTCCGGCGACAAACAGCGCGTTGTCGGCTACGGAGCCTGGAGCTTTGGCGAAGGAGAAAAACCGGCGTCCAAACCGAAACTGTCGCCGCTGGAACGGGAAACCGAGAATTTAAAATTGTTTGCCGCGGCTTATAAAGACCAGTTGCGCCGAATTGTCAGCCGTTCGCTTGCCGAAGCGGTTCAGCACAAACACTATTCGCCCGCGCGAAAAGATTACGGCAACGAACTTTTTGATAAAGGCGCTTCTTTTGTAACGCTGAAGCAAAACGGAGAATTGCGCGGCTGTGTCGGAACGGTGGTTCCCCATGTCGCCGTTGCTCATGATTTGGCCGAAAATGCGTATCGCGCCGCAATGGAAGACGGACGTTTTTCGCCGCTGACGGAAGAAGAACTCTCCCGCACCCGCTTTTCAATTTCACTTCTGACCGGCTTTGAGCGAGTGCCTTACTGGGATGAATCTGATTTGCTGAATCGCATCAGGCCGGGAATTGACGGCCTGATTATCCGCGACGGCGACCGTCAGGGACTGTTCTTGCCTTCTGTCTGGAAAGAGCTTCCCGACAAGGCTGAATTTCTGAAGAATTTAAAAGTAAAGGCCGGGTTTAATCCCAGCTATTGGTCAAATAACATAAAGGTCTATCGTTTTAGAACCGTGGAGATAAATGATGAAGATTAACGGATACGAAATTGCTTTGAGCGAGGCGCAGCTGGACGATATCATAAATAACCGCATGCGCAGGGTAAAACTGGTTTCCAAAGATTTTGCCGGCTATAAAAATCTGACCGAAGGCAATAAAAAGGCTTTGGAACATCTGGTTGCTGCCGCCAAAATTTTTGACGATGTGGCGATGGAGCAGGATCACGAGATGAACCTGCCGATGAAAAAAGCCTTGGAAGAAGCTGCCCAAAACAGTACTTATGCCGCCAAGGCGCTCAAACTTTTCATCTCTTTCCACGGTGTGGAAGGACACAACGGTATTGACCTGGAACCGGTCGAAATTTTCAAAGGCATCAAAGGAGCCAAAGGACGCAATTTTTATCCGGCGGATTTGGGGGTTGAAGAGTTCCATGAGATTTTGACCCGAATGGTCAACGAAGGCAAAATCGACGAAGTCAAAAAGATTTTGAGCGTGCGCACCATGGTGCGCCGCGACGGCAAAAACCTGAAGGCGATTGACTATACCGAATATTTCAAGGATGCTTTCTCCAAAGCGGCCAATGAAATCGAAGTTGCCGCCCATTATACCACCGATGAAGATTTTAAAGATTATCTCGGCTGGCAGGCGCAGGCCCTGCTGCAAAACAACGAAGATATGGACATGCTGGCGGACAAGCATTGGGCCGTGCTGCAAAACAACAACCAGCTGGAATTTACTCTCGGCCGTGAAAGCTATGACGATGAACTGACCCCGACCGTTTACGACAATCCCGCTTTGCTGGAACTTCTGAACCAACATCAGATTGAAGTCAATCCCAAAGATATGCTCGGTGTGCGCGTCGGCATTATTAACAAAGAAGGCACGGATCTGATTCTCAAGTTTAAGCAGCATATGCCGGAACTGGCCAAATTAATGCCTTATGCCGGACAATATCATCAGTCGGTTTCCGACGCCGGTGAATTGAAACAAACCATGGTTGACGTTGATGTTGTTGCCCTGACCGGAGATTATGCCCAGTGCCGCGGCGCCATTACCACGGCGCAGAATCTGCCCAACAACGACAAACTGGCAATTAAAACCGGCGGCGGTCGCCGCAATGCTTATCACCGTCAGGTGCGTATGAGCGGCGATCCCGAACGCAACCGGAAACTGCTTGAGCGTCTGGTTGCGCCGGAACTGCATAAATATTTTGATTTGGAGGCTGATCACCTGTTTGTCATCGGCCACGAAAACGGGCATTCCCTCGGGCCGGACAATGAATATCAGCGCGCTCTCGGACTTTATAAAAGCACCGTTGAAGAAGAAAAGGCCGACGTTGTCTCCATCGCCTTTATGCCTGAATATGTCAAAGCCGGTGTAATCGACGGGGAAACTTTAAAGAAAATTTACACCACCTGGGTCGCTTACCGCCTGTTTCTGAAAGCGCAGCCGTTGGAAGCCCATCGTGTCGGGGAACTGATTCATTTTAACTTCCTGCATGATAACGGAGCCTTCTGGTTTGATGATGAGCATAAGCTGCACATCAATTTTGACAAGTTCCATGATGTTGTTTACGCCATGCTGAAAGAGACGATTGAAGTCCAGTTGTCAAAATCGTCGGAAAAAGCCAAAGCTTTTATTGATAAATATACTAAATGGGGTAAAGAATCCCAGTATATTGCCAAAGTTCAAAACGAGCTCGGCGTCAAAAACTATATATGGATTGAGGATAATTTTTAGATATGTATTACAGCTTCTTTGAGATTTTCTCGATAGGGGTCGGCCCGTCGAGTTCGCATACTGTCGGCCCGATGCGGGCGGCCAAACGCTGGCTGGATAACCTGCGTAAAGAAAATCTGTTCGAGAAAGTTGCCAAAGTTGAGGTAACCTTATACGGCTCTCTGGCTCTGACCGGTTTCGGTCATGGAACGGTCAAGGCAATTGTCTACGGGCTGATGGGCCTGGAGGCCGAAGCCATCGACCCTGAAATTCCTTATGTTAATGCCGTCGAACGCGATAAAATTCTCCACCTCGGGCAGGAGCGTGCCATTCCTTTCGATTTGGATAAAAACGTTGTTTTTGAAAAGGAAATATTTCTGCCCGAACATTCCAACGGCATGCGTTTCAAAGCACTGGACGCTGACGGCCGGGTTTTGCTGAATGAGGTCTATTTTTCGGTCGGCGGCGGAACCGTTGCCCGTCAGGATGAAATGGCTTCCCGCAGCGAACGCGAGCCCTATAAGGTGCCTTACGACTTTGAAAGCTGCAGTCAGTTGATGACGCTTTGCGAAAAACATAATCTGACCATTGCCGAATTGGTTATGGCCAATGAAACGGCTCTGCGTCCGGCAGAAGAAGTGGAAGCGGGCATAGCCAAAATCAACCGGGTGATGCAGCATTCGCTTGAGCGCGGAATGAAAGCTCAGGGCATTTTGCCCGGCGGTCTGAACATTGAACGCCGTGCCCACAAACTTTATCAGCGGCTGGAAGAAAAATTTATCAACAATGATTATGATCCGCTGGATATGATTGACTGGATTAATCTTTGGGGTTTCGCCGTTGCCGAAGAAAATGCTTCCGGCGGCCAGGTGGTAACCGCACCGACCATGGGATCGGCCGGAATTATTCCTGCCGTCATGCGCTATTATGAGCGTTTTGCCCATGTCAAATCACCTTATAAAGTAGATGAAGGCGTGAAAGTCTTCCTTTTGACCGCCTCGGCAATTTGCAGCCTCTATCGTACCAATGCCTCCATTTCCGGCGCCGAAGTCGGCTGCCAGGGCGAAGTCGGTGTCGCCTGCTCCATGGCTGCCGCCGGTTTGGTTGCCGCAATGGGCGGCAGCAACAGACAGGTTGAAAATGCTGCCGAAATTGCCATGGAACACAATCTCGGACTGACCTGCGATCCGTTAAGCGGCTTGGTTCAGGTTCCCTGTATCGAGCGCAATGCCATGGGAGCCATCAAAGCGGTCAATTCCGCCCGTTTGGCCCTGCGCGGAACCGGCCAGCACGTCGTTTCGCTCGACAGCGTGATTAAAACCATGTTTGACACCGGGCGCGACATGCACAACAAATACAAGGAAACCTCGCTCGGCGGTCTGGCCGTCAATGTGGCGAACTGCTAAAAAGTCAGATAATTTTCTTGCCTTATTTGCAAAAATATCCCACTATACTAGGCAATAAACGTGTCATTTACGGTGGGATTTTTTTATATGTATAAAAAATTAATTGCCGGTGAGTTCGGCCTGCGTGATACTTTCTGGAAATACGGCGTCATGGGAACGCTCTTGGGGCTGTTTGTCGTCAAGCTGTTCGGCAGCCTGCTGGCGCCTAAACTGGCCGGGGTCAGCATCTATAAATATTTTACGGTTTATTTTAATCCGCTTACCATGGATACCGGCATCGTCGTTTACACCGTCTGCTATCTCACCAGTCTGTTTGTCTTTGTGGCCTACAACATTTCAATGGTGCTGGCCGTCTGGCGGAGTGCGGCCGCTTATGAGCGGAGTCCCTGGCTGCGCCATATTGCCCGCCTGATGATGCTTTTGATTGTCTATACCTGCTTCCGTCTCATCTTTTAGAAAGGAAACCGGATGAAAAAGATATTTGCCTTTTTTGCACTTTTGTTGTTGTGGGGGTGTGTCGAAGCCGGGAAATTTACGCCCAAACGCCACCGGATGCATGATTTGAACCGCACCGAAACCTGCGCGCAGGATTCCCGCAAATGCATTCAGGGGACAAACATTCCCTGGTAAAATAAGTAATAAAAAAAGCACCTTTCAAGGTGCTTTTTTTATTAATCAATATTAACCACCAAGCCTTTGTTAATTAAAAAATTCGGAGTTTTGCCGTTAAAACTGTTATATTTTTTCACCAGTTCCAAAGCCTCGTTGTCGGCAACCGGCTGGCGATTGTGGCTGCTGCCCGAAGTTTTTGCCGCTTTGGCCGGAACCGCGCTTTGCGCCGTCATTTCGGCTTCCTGCTCTTTGGCTTTGTCAACTTTGATTTCTTCCGGCGCTTTCAGAATCTTGTCCAAAATGCCCTGTGTCTCTTTGGAGCGGCGGTTGGTGTAAACAATGTTCTGTTTGTCTGCCGGCAGAATTTCCAGAATTTTTTCCAGATTGCCCAGCTGTTTTTTCTTTTTGATTAAATTAATGTCGTCCACCACCAGAATATTGGTTTTCGTCAGGTCAAGCTTGTCTTCGCCGACCAGTTCCACCAGCAAATCCGGCGACCCGATAATTACATTGGCTTCATTGTCAATGTCTTCGTCTTTATCCTTAATTGTCGCTTCGTTGATTTCATGATATTTGTTGAAAATCGCCATCCGGTCGGAAGCAACCACCGACTGCTCTGAATCGGCGGTGATAATCAGAATGTTTCTCTGTTTGCCTTTGCCGTCGGAAATCAAATCAATCAGCGGAAAGACATAAGACGTCGTTTTGCCGCAGCCGGCCGGAGCAATCGTAAAAACGTCTTTTCCTTGTAAAATGGAGGGAATAACGTCAGCCTGAACCGTCGTCGGTTCGGTGATGCCGAATTCGTCAATGGCCTGTACAGTCTTGGGGCTTAAGCCTAATTCTAAAAAATTCATGGTAGTTCTTCTTATTTTTCTGGTCTATTTTAATTTCTTGCAGTATCATGTATTTTATAAAGTTAGTCAACCATAAATGAAAGTCACTGCCATGTTGATGAATAAAAACGATTCAATCCTGCTCATTATTGACGTGCAGGAGAACTTAGCCCCGGCGCAGGAAAGCCCCCGCGAAGTAATCAACGGCTGCGCGTCGCTGCTGAATGTTGCCAAAAAACTGAGTATCCCCTTTCTGATTGCCGAGCAGGATCGCAGCAAGTTCGGCCCGACCATGATTGATTTGCGAAATGTTTTGGGCGATGACGGTGCCTATTTTGAAAAAGATACGCTTTCCTGCTACAAAAATGACAATATCCGCCGCGCTATCGAAAAATCAGGCAAAAAACAGCTGATTATTGCCGGACTGGAAACGCATCTTTGTGTGCTCCAGACGGCGATTGATTTTGCCGAAGCCGGATATAATGTCTTTGTGGTTGCTGACAGCAGTTCATCGCGCAACGGCATGCAAAGCGTTATGGGCGTTCAGCGTCTGCTGCGCAACGGTGTGGACGTGGTGACCCGTGAAATGGTTATGTTTGAATGGATGGATCAGTCCGGCAGCCCGCTGTTTAACGAATTGTGGGAGCGCCGTCCCTGAAGCTTTTCCCGTAAATAAAACCTCTGCGGCAAAGCAGAGGTTTTATTTTGTTTGTTTTCTTGCGTACGGGCAGTTATTTGCCGGCTCGTCCGTAAGAGTCCTCATAACGGATAATGTCGTTCTCGTCCAGATTGTCTCCGGTTTGAACTTCGATGAATTCCATCATGTCGTTCGTGTCGTTTTGAATCCGGTGTTTGGTTTGGGCCGGAATAAAGACGGCGTCATTGGCTTTTTTGAACAGCTTGTCCTCGCCCAGGGTGACAACGGCTTCGCCTTTGATGATAATCCAGTGCTCGTCGCGGAAGTTGTGTGACTGCAGGGAAAGGATGTTTCCCGGCGTTACGCAGATTCTTTTAACGCAGAAACCGTTGCCCGCGTCCAGAACTTCCCATGTTCCCCACGGTCTGGTGTCACGGTCGCCTTTTTGATAATTGTTACTCATAATTTTCTCTGTTAATTATTAAAATAAAATAAGATTATTCTTGATGAAAAGATATAGATATTATATAAAAAATCAAGTTGAATTTTTTTTAGGCAATTGGATAAAATTATGCAGTCACCCGCCATTAACCAGGCTATGGACATTCTGAAATTATTGCGTCAGGTTACTGAAAGCCCCGATGAAGTCCCCGTCAAGCTGTCTAAAATCATCCGTATTATTGCCGAGCAGACTTCTTCTGACGCGGCTTCCGTTTATTTTGCCGTCGATGACAATTATCTGGAGCTTTTTGCCTCATACGGCCTGAACGAAACTGCCGAACACAAGCTGACTATCCGTTTCGGTGAAGGGCTGATCGGCGAAGTGGCCAAAAACAACCGCTCTTTATCATCGGCCGATGCTGCCAAACATCCGAAATTTGCCTACAAAGCCGAACTCGGGGAAGATGCTTATCATGCCTTTCTCGGCGTTCCGCTGATTCGCTGGAACCGGGCTATCGGCGTTTTGGTCGTGCAGAAAAAAGAGGTTCACGAATATTCGCAGACTGAAATCGAAATTCTGGAAACCGTTGCCATGGTTTTGTCTGAGGTTTTCTCTTCCGAAGAGGTTTCCAATTATAAAAAAACGCTGATTAAAGAACGCGGACTGACCGCACGGGAACGCATCAAGGGAATCAGTCTGAGCAAAGGCTATGGGCTGGGACAGGCGATTATTCACCGCCGCCGTCAGGCTGTCAGCAAAATTTTTGCCGAAGACAAAGAAAAAGAACTGCAGCGTTTGGAAACCGCCCACCGGCAGATGAACGCCGACCTGGATGAAAAGCTGAACGCCACCAAACTCGGCATCGGCGAACATGTTGACATTCTTGATGCTTATCGGATGTTTGCCAAAGACAAAGGCTGGTATAAAAAAATTGCCGACAATGTTAATTCGGGCTTAACTGCGGAAGCGGCGGTCGAGCGCGCTTATGAAGACATGTGGAACCGTCTGTCGGCCACGAATGACCAATATCTCAAAGAGCGTCTGCACGACCTGCGCGATGTGGCCGACCGTTTGCAAAACTATCTCAGCGGCGATTATTGCCGGGCCTGCGAGGTTGTCAACAGCCGGGACATCGTCGTCGTTGCCCAAACCATGGGGCCGGCGGATCTGATGGATTATGACTATAACAAAATCCGCGGTTTGATTATTGAAGACGGTACGCCGACCATGCACGTGGCCATTGTTGCCAAAGCGTTGAATATTCCGGTTATTGCCAAAATCAAAGGCGTGTTTAACGATATTAAAACCGGGGACAATCTGGCGGTTGACGGCAACGAAGGTTATGTTTATATCAATCCGAACCAAAGCGTGCTGGAAAAATTCCGCGCCAAAATTGCCGAAAAGCAAAAGCTGCTGGCCCGTTTGGCCGAGTTGAAAAAACTTCCCTCCAAAACCCTTGACGGCGTGCGTATCGGGTTATATCTCAATGTCGGCCTGTCTTTTGATTTGGACTATATCGAAACCACCAACTGCGACGGCATCGGTCTGTATCGTACCGAAATTCCTTTTATGGCTTCCGATGTGATGCCTAATGTGGAGCGTCAGATTTCCTATTACAAGGAACTGATGGATCGCGCCGGCAACAAAAAGGTTATTTTCCGCAGCCTTGATGTCGGTTCCGACAAACTGTTGCCTTACTGGAGCGCCATGGGGGAGGAGAACCCGGCCATCGGCTGGCGTTCGATTCGCATTACGCTTGACCGCCGGGCAATTCTGCGCAAACAGGTGCGTGCTTTTCTGCGCGCCGCAGCCGGCAAAGAATTGAATGTTATGTTTCCGATGATTTCCGATGTTTCGGAATTTGAAGAAGCCAAAGAAACTCTGCTGATTGAACTGGAAAAGGAAAAACGCCGCGGCACGCCCATCCCTTCCAGAGTTAATGTCGGCCTGATGATTGAAGTGCCTTCAATCGTTTTCCAGTTGGAAGACGTTTTGAAACAGGCCGACTTCATTTCCATCGGCACCAATGATCTGGCGCAGTTTACCTTTGCCTGCGATCGCGGCAATCCGCGCCTGACCGAACGTTATGACGTTCTTTCTTCGCCTTTTCTCAAACTGATGGGCGATATTGTCGCCAAGGCGGATGCCGCCGGCGTTTATTGCTCCGTCTGCGGCGAAATGGCCTCCAATCCGATTGAGGCCATGGCGCTCATCGGGCTGGGCTACCGCAACCTTTCGGCCTCCGGGTCGTCTTACGGCCGGGTTAAGTCGATGATTCGTTCGGTCAATGCCGCCGAAGTCAGTGACTATGTGAAAAGTTTATTGAAATCTCAAAAAAGGACTTTACGTCCGCAATTAATGGCCTATGCTTATGACCATGGTATTGAAATCTATTAAAAACTGTGGTTCAATAACCGGCAGATTCGCAAATCATACTTAATGACATTAAAGGGATAAAACCGTGAAAAAGGAAATCAAAAAAGAAAAAGACACCGCTGCGGAAAATGCTTCCCCCGCCGCTCAGTCCGACGTAAAGGAAAAAATGTCTGAGAATGAGGGAAAAGTCGGCGGCATGCTTCATGATGCACGCCTTAAAAAAGGCCTTAAAATCGAAGATATTGCCAAAGAGCTTTATATTCGTCCGGCTTATCTGGAAGCCATTGAAAGCAGTAATTATGATGAAATTCCCGAACCGCCGTACGGGGTTGGTTTTATCCGTACTTATGCAGAATTTCTGGGGCTGAATTCTGCCCGCGTGGTTCAGCTGTTTAAGGAAGAGACCGATGCCAATGCTCAGGCTGATGACCTTTATGTGCTTGAACCTCAGGCCGAAGCGACCGTTCCCAACAAAAAATATCTGTTAATCAGTCTGGCTGCCGTTGCTCTGCTCTATGCAGCCTGGTTTGCCTATAACGAGAGTCAGAATGCTGTCGTCGAAGAACCTGTTGCCGAGGAAGTCTTGACCGATGTTTCCGCGCCGGCGGATGATTTTCCGCTTCAGGTGGAAGATTTTGCCACCTTGGACGAAACTGTTCCTCCCGCAGATGAAAATGAAATTGCCGTCGTTGATGTGACGACGGCTGCTCCGGTTGAATCTTCGCCGCAGGTAACGGTCAGCGAAGCCAGCTTTGTTGAGCCGGAAACTCCTGCCGTTCAGCCGGAAACACCGGCAGTTGAAACTCCTGCCCCGGCGGAAGCGGCACAGCCCGCAGCCGAAGCCGAAAAAGCCCCCGTGGTTGATACCAAGGCCGGTTCCCGCGTTCTTTTGAAGATTAACAAAGAAACCTGGGTTGAAGTTAAAGACCAGGACAAACTGTGGATCAGCAAGGTGCTCCAGCCGGGTGACACTTACAAAGTTCCTGCCGGCAGCGGCAAGATTCTTTCCGTCGGCCGGGTGGACGCGGTAGAAGTCCTGATTGACGGCAAAGTCGTGCCGGTTGTTTCTGCCGCCAAGAAAACCGGTATTGCACTCGACAAGTTTCTTGACGCAAACCATTAGCCCGTCTTCATATTCAGGAAAATAGCAGGTTGCCCGCTTGCTATTTTCCTTTTATTTATGAAAAATTGAAAACGCCGCAAAAACAAAGAAAAGGACTGTAATATGGAAAAAATAATTCGTCGCAAATCCCGTCAGATTATGGTAGGAAAAGTTGCCGTCGGAGGCGATGCCCCGATTTCGGTTCAGTCTATGACCAATACGCCGACATCCGATGTTAAGGCAACCGTTGAACAAATTCAGCGTCAGGAACGGGTCGGCTGCGACATCACCCGCTGCTCCTGTCCGGATGAAGCTTCTGCCCGGGCTTTGAAAGAGATAACCAAAGCCGTTGATATCCCGGTGGTGGCCGACATTCATTTTGATTACCGTCTCGGGCTGCTGGCGGCAGATAACGGCGCTGCCTGCCTGCGGATTAATCCCGGCAACATCGGCGGAGCCGACCGCGTAAAAGAAGTTGTCAAAGCGGCCAAGGCAAACGGCTGCTCGATTCGTATCGGAGTTAACGGCGGCTCGCTGGATAAACGCCTGCTGGAAAAATACGGCGAACCGACTGCCGACGCCATGGTCGAAAGCGCTTTGGAACAGGCAAAAATGCTGGAAGATAATGATTTCTTCGAATTTAAAATCAGCGTTAAATCTTCTAATACCCTGATGATGATTGACGCTTATCGGAAACTGGCGGCAGCCTGCGATTATCCGCTGCATTTGGGCGTAACCGAGGCCGGCGGTCTGCGTGCCGGAACCGTGCGTTCGGCAATCGGTATCGGCAGTCTGCTGATGAGCGGCATCGGCGATACCCTGCGCGTATCCCTGACGGCCGATGTTGAAGAAGAAGTCAAAGCCGGTTATGAAATTTTGAAAGCGTTGGATCTCCGACATCGGGGAGTAAGGATAATCTCTTGCCCGACCTGCGCCCGCCGGGGGTATAATGTCCAACAAACCGTTGAAGAACTGGAAAAGAGACTGGCTCATATCACCAAACCGCTGACCCTTGCGGTAATGGGCTGCGTGGTGAACGGCCCCGGAGAATCTGCTCATGCCGATTTCGGCGTCTGCGGCGGCAAAGGCGGCGAGAATATGATTTATGTCGGCGGCAAACCCGACCACAAAGTAAAAAGTGAAAATATTGTTGACGAACTGGTTCGTCTGGTAGAAGCAAAGGTAAGTTAAAATGGCTAAAATTCAAAATGTGCGCGGTACGTATGATCTCTATGGCGAGGCAAAGCGCAAAACCAAAAAAGTGATTGCCACCGGTGGCGAAATTGTCGAGAAATACGGCTTTGAAGAAATTGAAACTCCGATTTTCGAGTTTACCGAAGTTTTTTCCCGCAATCTCGGTGACACTTCTGATATCGTAACCAAAGAAATGTATTGTTTTCAGGATCGCGGCGGCGAAAGCCTGACCCTGCGTCCGGAAGGTACCGCCGGTGTTGTCCGTTCGTTTATCTCTGAGGGGATGCAGCAGAACCTTCCGGTAAAACTCTATTATGCCGGGCCGATGTTTCGTTACGAACGTCCGCAGAAAGGGCGTCAGCGCCAGTTTACCCAGTTTGGCGTTGAACTTCTTGGTGTCGAAAATCCGCAGGCGGATATTGAAGTTATTTCCATGGCCTATGAGTTTGTTGAAAAATTAGGCCTGGCCGGCAGTGTGACTGTTGAAATTAACTCTTTGGGCGACCAGGAAAGCCGTGATGCCTATCGTACCAAACTGGTGGCTTATTTGCAGGAACACTATGATGAGCTGTCGGAGGACAGCAAAGCCCGCCTGGAAAAAAATCCGCTGCGCGTGCTTGATTCCAAAGAAGACTGCGATAAAAAAGTAGTCGAAAATGCACCGTTGTATAAAGACAGTTTGAATGAAGCCTCGACTTCTTTCTTTAATCAGGTCTTGACCGGATTGGATAAATTGGGTATTAAATACCGCGTCAATAACCGTCTGGTGCGCGGGCTGGATTATTATTCCCACACCGTTTTTGAATTGGTGACCGACAAGCTGGGCGCTCAGGGAACGGTTTTGGCCGGCGGCCGCTATGACGGTTTGGTCGAACAGATGGGCGGCGGCAAAGTCGCCGGCATCGGTTGGGCCTGCGGGGTCGAGCGTTTAAGCATGTTGCTTGAAGTCGATGTTTCGCTGCCGCGCCCGGTAGCGGTTATTCCGGTAACCGAAGATGTTAATTTGCAGGCCGTCGAAATTGCTTATCGTCTGCGCAAAGCCGGTTTCAGCGTTGACCAGAGTTACGGCGGCAATATGAAAAAGCGGATGATAAAAGCCAATAAGGCAAATGCGTTTGCAGCGGTAATCGTCGGACCCGACGAACTGGCAAACGGTGAAGTTACCGTTAAAAACCTCGACAGCGGCGAGCAGAAAACCGTTGCTTTGAATAATATTGAAAAGGAAATAAATTAATGGCCTCTTTTGCTGAAAAACTGGCGAATGTGGTAAGCCGCCACGATGAAATTTCGGCTTTGCTGTCTTCTCCCGACGTCGGTGCCGACGATTTGGTGCGCATGAATAAGGAATTGGCGGCCTTAACCCCGGTAGTGGAAGCAATACATGAATATAATCATGCCGAAAAAAATATGGCCGATGCCAAGGCGATGATGGATGATTCCTCGCTGGATAAGGAAATGCGCGAAATGGCCGAAGCCGAATTTTACGAGCTGAAAGAAAAGCTGCCGGAACTGGAAAAGCAGATTAAAATTCTTCTGCTGCCCAAAGATGCCGAAGACGAAAAAAACGCGATTCTCGAAATTCGTGCCGGCACCGGCGGTGATGAAGCCGCTTTGTTCGGAACCGTGCTGTTTGAAATGTATCAACGCTATTCGGCTTTGCAGGGCTGGAAATTTGAAACCATTGACGTGGATGAAAACGGCCTGGGCGGCTACAAGCAGGCAACCGCCAAAATCACCGGCAAAGATGTTTTTGCCAAATTAAAATTTGAGTCCGGCGCACACCGTGTACAGCGAGTGCCGGTAACGGAATCGCAGGGGCGGGTGCACACGTCGGCCGCTACCGTAGCCGTTCTGCCCGAGATTGAAGAAGTTGATATGTATATCAATCCGGCTGATTTGAAAATTGACGTTTACCGCGCCTCGGGAGCCGGCGGACAGCACGTTAACCGGACGGAATCCGCCGTTCGCATTACGCATATTCCCACCGGGGTTGTCGTACAGTGTCAGGACGACCGTTCGCAGTATAAAAATAAGGAAAAGGCGATGAACCACCTGCGGGCCAAGTTGTATGACTTGCAGAAATCGACCATTGACAAAGAATATTCCGAACGCCGCAAGTTGCAAGTCGGTTCCGGTGACCGTTCCGAACGGATTCGCACCTATAACTATCCGCAGGGGCGGGTAACCGACCATCGGATTAACCTTACTTTGTATAAATTGGACGAAGTGGTTTCCGGCGATGCTCTGGGCGAAATTATCGATGCTCTGGTCATGGAAGACCAGGCAGAACGTCTGGCTGAACTGGATTAAAAACGGTAAATCCAAACGCTCGGAAACCGGCGGGGCAGGGATGAACTGCCGCCGCCGCATGATGCTTGTATATGAGTCGCATTTTTTGATTGTGTCAGAAGCGGTTTCCTTTTATGATAACGACAATTAAGAGGAAAGAATGTCAGAGCCTAAATTTGTACATTTAAGAGTTCATACCGCCTATTCGTTGTCGGAAGGCGCCATGCAGGTGCCGGCTCTGATTCACAAATGTCATGCTCAGGGCATTGCCGCCATTGCCGTAACCGACACCGCCAATATGTTTGGCGGCAAGGCTTTTTCCAAATATGCCTCGGAAGAAGGGGTCAAGCCGATTATGGGCTGCCAGTTCTATCTGCGCAATCCTGATGCCGATGACGTGTTAAAGTCCAAAGGGCGCGTGATTGAGCCGGATAAGATTATCCTGCTGGTCATGAATGACGAAGGCTATCATAATATTATGAAGCTGATGAAAATCGCCTACCTCGACGGTCCCAACCTTGAAAAACCGCAGATTCGCCTGCAAAACCTGCGTGAGCTGAATGCCGGGCTGATTGCCCTGACCGGTGGTGTTGAAGGGCAGATTGGCCGTTTGCTTCTGGAAAATCGTAAAGATGAAGCCGAAAAAACGCTGGTCGAACTGAAGGAGATTTTCCCCTCCCGTTTGTATATGGAGATTATGCGCATCGGTCTCGAAACCGAGCAGCGCACTGAGGAAGATTTTATCAATTTGGCCTATAAATATGATATCCCGCTGGTTGCCACCAACGAAGCATTCTTTTTTGATGCTGATATGTATGAAGCGCATGATGCGCTGGCTTGCATTGCTGCCGGTGAATATGTTGCCAACGATAACCGCAAAAAGTTTTCGCCCAATAACCGCCTCCGCTCCGAAGCGGAAATGATTGAACTTTTCAGCGACCTGCCGGAAGCGGTCGAAAGCACGGTTCGCATTGCCGAGCGTTGCAATTATCTTTCCAAAAAGGTTAATCCGCTGCTGCCGATTTTTGAATGTCCGGACGGCAAAACCCAAGATGAATTTATTACCGAAGAGGCCTATAAAGGACTTGATGAGCGAATGAAAGCTCAGGTTTATTTTGAGGGAATGACGCCGGAAGAGAAGGCTGAAATTGACGAGCGTTATTATGCCCGCCTTGAATATGAATTGAGCGTTATCAAAAAAATGGGCTTTCCCGGCTACTTCCTGATCGTATCGGACTTCATCCGCTGGTCCAAAGGGCATGGCGTGCCGGTCGGCCCGGGCCGCGGTTCCGGTGCAGGCTCAATCGTGGCTTGGTCTTTAAAAGTAACCGACCTTGATCCGCTGAAACTGGATCTGCTGTTTGAACGTTTCCTTAATCCGGAACGTATTAACATGCCGGATTTCGACGTCGATTTCTGTCAGGAAAACCGCTACAAAACCATTGAATATGTGCAGAACAAATACGGTTTTGACCATGTGGCGCAGATTATTACCTACGGTAAGCTGCAATCCAAAGCGGTGATTCGTGACGTGGCCCGTGTGCTGCAGATGCCCTATGCTCAGGCAGACCGCATCAGCAAAATGATTCCGCCCGGCGTGCAGGGTAAAAATCCGACCTTGCAGGAATCTCTCGATCAGGTTCCTGAGTTGGAAGAAATGCGTCAAAACGACCCGCAGGTCAATAAACTGTTTGACATTGCGATGAAACTGGAAGGACTGTATCGCCAGTCCGGTGTCCATGCTGCCGGCGTGGTTATCGGCGACCGCCCGCTTGACCAGCTGGTTCCGCTTTATAAAGATCCGAAGTCGGATATGCCGGTGACCCAGTATGATATGAAATATGTCGAGGAAACCGGACTGATTAAGTTTGACTTTCTCGGCCTGAAAACCCTAACCGTGATTAAACGCGCCTGTGACTGGGTTAAAAAAGTGCACGGCGTTGAGCTGGATATGGACAATATCAATCTGGATGACCGCCCGACCTACGAATTGTTGCAGCGCGGCGATACTTCCGCGGTGTTCCAGTTTGAATCTCCCGGCATGAAAGACGTTCACAAGCAAATCAAGCCTGACCGTTTTGAAGACCTTATCGCTATCGTTTCCCTCTACCGCCCGGGCCCGATGGACAATATTCCGAGCTATATCAAACGCAAGCACGGGGAAGAAGACATTACTTACCTGCATCCGCAGCTGGAGCCGATTCTTAAGGAAACCTACGGCATTATGATTTATCAGGAGCAGGTTATGAACATCGCCCGCGCATTGGGCGGCTACACCATGGGCGGTGCGGACAAGCTGCGTAAAGTTATGGGTAAAAAAATGCGCGACGAAATTCCGAAACAGCGCAAAATGTTTACCGAAGGCGCCATTAAAAACGGCATTGAACAAGCTACGGCCGAAGCAATTTTTGACCAGATGGAAAAGTTCGCTTCTTACGGATTTAACAAGTCACACGCCGCTGCTTATTCGCTGATTTCTTACCAGACGGCTTATCTGAAAGCGCATTACCCGGTTGAATTCTTGTGCGCGGTTATGTCTCTTGATATTACCAACACCGAGAAACTGCTTCTTTATAAGGAAGAATGCAAAAAGATGGGTTTTGAGGTGCTGAAGCCTGATATTAACAAATCCGGTGCCGACTTTGCGGTGGAAGACGGCAATATCCGTTATGCCCTGGGCGCCATTAAAGGCGTCGGTGCCGCCAATATGCAGGCGATTGAAGATGAACGCCGGGCGCACGGCCCTTATAAGGACTTGTCTGATTTCATTCATCGCACCGACATCAAGCAGATTAACCGCCGCCAAATGGAACAGCTGGCCAAGGCCGGGGCTTTTGACTGTTTGGATAAAAACCGCGGCAAGATTTTTGCCAACATTGAAACGATTATGCAGCATATTGCCGCAGCCAGCGAACTGAAGACCAGTTCTCAGGCTTCGCTGTTCGGTACCGAGGAACTACATACCACCGTCAAACTGGCCGATAAGCCGGATTGGCCGGAGCTGGAAAAGCTGAAACTCGAAGCTGAGGCCGTCGGCTTTTATCTTTCCGCGCACCCGCTCGACAGCTATGCCCGCGGCATGGAGCGGCTGGGGGTTAAAACCGCGGTGGAGGTTTTCCATAACATTAAAGTCGGCGATACGATTCGCGCCAAACTGGCCGGCTGTGTCAATTCGGTGCAGAAACGCATCAGCAAAAGCGGCAACAAATATGCCTTTGTCGAATTTTCCGATGCCACCAGCAACTTTGAAGGGCTGCTGTTTTCCGAAGGATTGGCCCGGTTTGAAAATGTGCTGAGTTCCGGTTTGCCGGTATTGGTCAGCATGAGCATCGACAAGCAGGAAGAGGACGGCCGCCCTCGCTGCATGATTAATAATGTCGATACGCTGGACAAGGCAATTGCCGATGTCGCCAACGGCCTGGAAATCGAATTGAACGATGCCAGTGCGTTGCCCGGTTTGAAGGCCATTCTTTCCAAAGATAGAAATGGCAAAAATAAAATATATATTAAACCCGATAACAAGGACTGGGACGTCCGCATAGAATTGGCCGGCGGCTTTGCTTTTGCCGACCAGGACTTCTTAAGCCGCATCCGCAGCCTGCCCGGGGTAACTACAGTAAAGGAAATCTGACCATGTCTGGAAAAAAGGAAAAGCTTAAAAAAAGCAAGCCTGCCGAAAATTGCACTTTTCTGCCGCCGCGGGTTTCTGATGACGGGGCGGTTCGGCTGCCGGCCGTTAAACTGATTTACCTGCCTTTCGGAATTATGGTTGACAAATTTGTTTTGCTTCTGAAACTCGGCAGTTTTTATGCTTTGCTGCTGAGCCTGGTTTCCTTTGTTTTCGGCTATGCTTATATTTGCAATTTGCCTTTGGTGCGTAATTTCCCCTGTGCCGTGGGGGGCAGTTTTTTGCCGCTTTATTTTTTGTTTAAATATGTTTTGCTGCTGGGCTTTGCCGTAAAATGGTATCAAACGGCGTTTCTCGGCTGTACTCTGGGATGGAAGAATATTTTTCCCGTCTGCCGGCGCGATTTTCTGTCAATGGGACTGTTGGCCGGGTTCTTTTTGCTGAATCTGGCTCCCGTGTTGTCGTTTTACCTGCTGCTGATTCGCGAGCCGAATCCCGACGCTGCGATAGAAGTTGCCTATTTTGCCTGTGTTTCGGTCGGTTTCTTGGTTCCTTTTGCGGTTATGCGTTTTTATTCGCTGTTCGGTCTGGCGGTTGAGGGCTGTCGCCTGCCTTCCTGGTCAGAGGTCTGGCAGCTCAGCCGCGGCAACACGTTGCGGATTCTGATTGCGCTGTTTTTTATTTTCTTTCTGACGCTGTTTGCTTTTCTGAATTTTTATCTTTTGATGCGCGGCTATGAAACCCAAAGCACGCTCTGGCTCGGCATTTCGTCAGAATTTGTTTATGACCTGATGCTGTTGATGCTGCTGAGCCTGTTCGTCAATCACTGCTATATCCAGAAGTTGTTTATGTTTGGAGAGACTGTTAATGAAACCAATGATTAATCTGCCTTTCGGCGAAAGTCTGAAACGGACTTATCTGTATGTCTTTGCCAACTTCGGCAAGGCGATGAAAATCTGCTCTTTTTGGATTGTTTTGATGCTGGCGGCCGATGTTCTGATGTCCTTTCCGTCCCAGTGTCGGGAAGGGCAGAATTGTATCGGCTGGCAGAGCAATGTCTCCATGCTGCTGTCGGTAATTGCCTCGGCAGCCGTATCGGTGTCTTTTGCACGGACGGTCATTTTGAAAGAGGAATATGACTGGTTCCGCATTTCGCTTGGCGGACGAGAATTAAAATATCTGCTGTTCAGCCTGCTTATCTTGCTGTTGATGTTAGCTGCGGCTCTGATTGTCGGCGTCGTCCTGGCCTGGCTTTGGCAAATGTTTAATCCCGGCAGTGTCGGCGTACGGCATCCGGGTTATCTCGGCACTTATTTTCTGTCGGTTCTGGTTATTGCCGCTTTTGCGTCACGGCTTTGTCTGGCTCTTTCGGCCGTAGCGGTTGACAATCGGGAAATCGGGCTGCGCAAAGCGTTTGACATAACCTCAGGCAATACCGTTAAAATTTTTCTGGGACTGATTCTTTCCACTTTTCCGGTTATGGTGTTGCTGCTGCTGACCGGCAATCTGGCTCAGGGGATATTTGCCGACAGTTGGATGGGTAAATTTGTCGTTTCTGCGCTGGTTGTTTTTTTCTCGGCACTGAATGCGGTGTTCAAATCCTGTTATCTGGCACATATTTACCAATATTTTCTTTATTTTTACAATCGCCGCCCGCAAGAGGAAAGTGCGGACAAAAGCCTGCTGGATTAAAAAGAAAGGCGTTGTTAAACGCCTTTCTTTTTGCCTGTTTTACCAAAATATTCCGTCATCAGGTCAAGTTTGTAATAATCTTTGATTGCCGGGGCCGGTTCAAAAAATTCGGCCGTATCCAGCGCCAGAATATTGGCCTGCTGATTAAGAAAATCGCGGCCGAGCTTGATTGTCTCCGCATTGCGGATAAGATATTCCCTGTACTGCTGGGCATCTTTGACATTGCTTTTGATAAGGCCGCTGCGTTTGGCGAAAACCGAAGTATAGGCGAAAATAACATAAACCGCCGCCAAAATCATTACCGCGGAAACCAGATGCAGATACGCGCTCATTACCAGAACTGAAAAGGCTATGATAATAACGGCAAAAACTTTTCCGAGGAACCCGAGCCAACGGTATTTGAATTTAGTTTTCAATACCCACAGATAAAACGCGATGGTAACCGTGCAGGCGGTCAGCACGGCAAAAGCCTGTCCGCTGTTGATGTTGAGCAAGGCCATGGCCGCTTCGGCAACCAGCAGCATGCCTATGCTGAAAAGCAAATAACCGATATTGAGCTTGAGTGCCAGCTGTTTGACTTTTCGCAGGGTGTTGGCTTCAACTTGCTTATAGGCCCGTTTCAGTTTCAGCTGATTGGCCGCGTTCAGCGCCAGCACGGCTTCGCTGCGTGAAAACAGGGCGTTTACGGCTTTGCGTTCTTTTCTTTCCAGCGATGAGAGATTATCGGTCCGTTTGACCAGCAGAATATCTTTGTCGCCGCGCTGAATGTCAATGATGTTTTTGCGGTAAAGCTCCAAAAGAAAGGCCGCAAAGGAAATCTTGTCAAACACGCCCATGGCCAGATAACGCATCAGCGGTGCCCCGCGCTTGAAGCTGTTGCTGTTTTTGAGATTGTTTTTGGCAATGTATTTCCATGACAGGTAATAAGAAATCAAAATGCTCAGCAGACCGACTGTTGCAACAAGAATGTCGCCGTAGTCTTCCAAAAACCATGTCAGCCGGCGGTTCCGATCTGCCGGAACAAAATCGGTTTTCGGCAGGGCGACAATCACATGCATTCCTTCACCGATATACAACGGAACCAAAGCCGCAAAACCCAAAACGTTTTCATGCTCGCTCATCATGGTTCCGGCACTGGTCAGCTCATCCGGATAGCCCAGAAACACCAGAGAACTGAGCGGCTTGCTGCTGCCGGGCAGGCGGATGGAAACCATTGCTTTGCCGATAATCAGATTCCAGCGGCTTCCGGTGGCGTCCCAGTAAAACTCGTTAAAGTCGTTGTATTGCCATAACTGCCGGTCAACCAGATATTGGAAATTATAGGTATAAACACCCGGCTCCAGTGTGTATTCTTCCTCCGGCACAATCACATAGCTGTCGCTTTCTTCAATAATTTTGTGGGGAACCTCCTGACCGTTAATGCTGACGGAAGCCAGATTTAAATCGATTTTGTTGGATACCCCCTCGCGGGAAGTGGATATTTTCGGAATAATCCGGGACAGGCCGTTTTTGAGCTTTTTACCTGCCGCCACCACGACGGCCGTATCATTGATGCTGGCGGTGCCGTTCGGCAGAATTTCAATCTGAGTGGAAAAGTACGGAATATGTTCCTGAGCCGGAACCAAAGTCCTTTCTCCGCCCGGAAACTCAACCGTCACCACCGGAAAATCAGGCGCCTGAAACTGCTGCATATCGTCCTGCTTAAGTTCAATATAGCGGGTGCCGCTGCTTTGGGCGTCACCGCGCGGACGGGTATCGCCTGAAGAAATGCGGTTGATAGCTTCATCGTAAATCCGTTCAAAAAAAGATTTGTTTTTTTCATTCATCTTGGCGATGTAGTCATCGCTGTGCTGCATATTGACCGAGGAGGGCTTGTCCATGGAATCCGTCGGTCCCAGATTGGAAATGGTTGCTTTTTTCAAACGCTCCATAATATATTTTTCCATGGCGCGGGTATCACGCGGGTCGGGAGAGTCGTCTTCCGGCGGCGGAGGGGGCAGATTGTCTTGCGAGGCTTTGTAAGCCTGGGCGGCTTCCATGTCTTCAAAAGCGACGGTTTTGGCCGAGGCGTCGATAATTTGCCAGCCGATGATGCTGAAACAAATCGTAAGAAAAAGTTTTTTCATAAAAACCTGCCCTCTGTTAACAAATAAAACATATTTGCTAGTATAGATTACAGTTATTAAGAAAAGATAAAATTTTAAGGAGACCAGACTATGACAAAACCCGCAATTGCCGCCGTAATTTTAGCCGCCGGCAAAGGAACCCGGATGAAATCCGATCTGCCGAAAGTAATGATGCCTCTCTGCGGAAAGCCGATGATTCGCTATCCGCTGGAAACGCTGGAAAAAATGGGCGTTGAGAAAATAGTGGTCGTCACCGCTCCCGACGGTGATCTGGTGCGGCAGGAGGTTGCTCCCCATGAAAGCTGCATCCAGCGTGAACAGCTCGGCACCGGACATGCGGTTCTTTCCGCCAAAGAAAAGCTGGGCAATTTTGACGGGGCCGTCCTGGTTATTTTCGGAGACAGCCCGATGGTTACCGAGCAGACGTATCAAATGGCGGTTGACAAGCTGAACGAAGGCTATTCGATTGTCGTTTTGGGCTTCCGCCCCGAAGATGCCGCCCGTTACGGACGTCTGGTGGTTGAAAACGGCGAACTGAAAAAAATTGTCGAATTCAAAGATGCCTCGGATGCCGAAAAGGCGATTAACCTGTGCAATTCGGGCTGTATGTGCTTTGCCGGAAAAACCATGTTTGAAATTTTGGAAGCCGTCGGTAATGAAAATGCCGCCGGCGAGTATTATCTTACCGATGCAATTGCCATTGCCCGCGCCAAAGGGCTGAAATGCGCGGTGGTTGAATGTTCGGCTGAAGAAGTTGCCGGAGCCAACACCCGCGAAGAACTGGCATTGCTGGAGAGTTTTTATAAACAACGTAAGGCCGGTTAATGGGGTTTGTCAGACAGCATTGGTTCGGGTTCATCGTCACGCTGGTTTTGTTGCTCAGCGCGCTGCTGTTTCTGATTGTGCTTTTTTCGCCTCGGCAGGATAATCAAAAACGCGGTTTTATTCCCTGTACCGAAACCATGGCTGCCGCGCTGTACGATTGTCGCGGGCGCAGTTTCTGCATGCTCGGCGCGATTTTGGAAAACAGCCGCTGCGACGCGGCAGTGGTGCTTACCGGTCTGGGCGACTGGGTTAAGGGAAAACAGCCGTCACCTTGGAGCAATTACTTCTTTACGCCGGACTTGGAACCGGAGGAAGAGCTGGCTCCTGAGGTTCAGGAGTTTTATCAGGACAATCCGAACCTGCGTCGGGATATGAAACAGCTAGAGGCAATGCACGAACAGCTGCTTAAAAATCAGGTTGCGGACGGCGGGGAGGCGGCGGAGCTTCCCTCGCCGCAGCAGCCGCAAACACAACGGAAGGAAACAAACGAAAATGTCGGAAAATAAACCAACGCTTCCCGCATGGGATTTGAGCGATATGTATAAGGGGATTGATGACCCGCAGATCGCCGCAGATATGGAAAGCTACCGCAAAACCGCGGCTTCTTTTGCCCGAAAATATAAAGGCCGCCTGGCCGGTCTGTCGGCGGAAGAATTTGCCCGGGCGCTCGAAATTTATAATAAGCTTTCGGAAATGGCCGGCCTGCTGGGCGGTTTTGCCTACCTCAATATGTGCACCCAGATGAAAAATAAAGAAGCGATGGCTTTTTTCCAGAATACCAGCGAAAAGCTGACCGATTACGGCAAACCGGTCATCTTTTTTGAATTGGAATTAAACCGTCTGCCGGCCGCCACATTGAAAGAATGGCTCAAAAATAAAAAAGTTGCTTTTTATAAACCGTTTATCATGCGGGCGCAGCGGTTTAAAAAATATGATCTTCCCGAGGCCGTGGAAGAAGTCTTTGTCGAGAAATCGGTTACGTCGTCGGAGGCGTGGGTCCGCTTTTATGAGGAAACGTCTTCCCGTTTGGAATACACGGTTGACGGACAAAAATACAACGATGCCGAAATAACCAAGCTGCTGTTGGATAAAGATGCTGAAGTTCGTGAAAAAGCCGGACGGGAAATCTGCCGCGTCAGCAGCGAAAATGCACCGTTTATGAGCTTTGTTTACAATATGGTGGTTAAAGACAAGGCCATTTCCGATATGAAACGCGGCTTTAAAACGCCGGTTTCCGGACCGAACCTCGGTGAAGACGTTAAAGATGTCACGGTTGAAACACTGGCACAGACCGTCCGCGACAATTACGAGAAAATTGCTCATCGCTTTTATAAACTTAAAGCCAAATGGCTCGGTGTTGACAAGCTTAAGTACTGGGACCGCAACGCGCCGCTGCCGTTTTGCGATGATCGCCGTTATTCCTGGGAAGAGAGCGTTAAAATTGTTTTGGACGCTTATAATGAATTTTCGCCCAAGCTCTATGATATTGCCCGCAATTTCTTTGATCATCCGTGGATTGACGTTCCCCCGCGCGACGGCAAACGGGGAGGAGCTTTTGCCTCGGGTCCGGTCAACAGCCGCCATCCTTATCTGTTTTTGAACTTTGTCGGCAAACAGAATGATGTTCTGACGCTGGCACACGAGCTCGGCCACGGCTGCCACATGATGACCCGCCGTAAAAACGGCGACCTGAATGAAACCAGCCGTATGACCACCGAGGAAGTTGCATCGGTCTTCGGCGAGATGATGACGTTTCAGTCATTGTTGAAACAGACAGCCGATGATAAGGAAAAGCTCTGCCTGATTGCCGGAAAGGTCAGTGATATGATTAATACGGCCGTCCGCCAGATTGCTTTTCATTTCTTTGAAACCCGGGTGCATAACGAGCGCCGCGAGGGTGAACTCTCCGCCGACCGTCTCGGTGAAATCTGGCTTGAGGAAATGCGCGCCGCGCAAGGCCCTTATGTGGAAATGGGCGATGAAAATGCGCAGATATGGTCACAGGTCGGACATTTCTTCTTCCGTCCGTTCTATGTCTATTGCTACTCTTTTGCCGATTGTCTGGTTAATTCGCTTTATCAGGTTTATCAGGAAGGAAATGTCAAGGACTTTCCTGACAAATATCTGGATATGCTGTCAAAAACGGCCATAACCGATTATGATAAACTGCTCAAACCTTTCGGACTGAATCCGGATGACCCGGCTTTCTGGAATAAAGGGCTGGGGCTAATTTCGCATTATATCGACGAATTGGAACGCCTGGATAAAAAAGTCTTCGGCAAATAAGCCAAGCCCCTCGCAAGAGGGGCTTTTCTTTGTTTGCAAACAATGTCCTTGGCAGAGAAACGCTGATAAATCCTTACTCCCGCCGCGGCGCATTATAGCGTCTGTATGCGTCCTGCGTTTCCTGTTTGACTCTTTCCAGATAATGGGCGGAAGATTCCGAAGAACCGTGATAAGCCAGCGAGAAGTTTTGCACCAGAAAACCAAACGGATTGGCAATGGCGTCTTCGCGTTTGGCAAACGGGATACGCACATAGGTAATGCGCATGGTAGCCCGCCAGATGCTGGTGGTCGGTTTGTCTGAACCGGGCAGATAGTCCATTGTGCGGAACTGTACCTGCCACAGGCCTAAAGCCGCCGGTTTGATCCAGTCGATTTCCACGTCGCGCTGTAACGATTTCTGCCTGAACTGCATAATGCTGTAAGCCACGTCGTTTTCACTGAATTCACGGAACACGGCCGGCGACGAATACCAGTAAATTGTCGAGCCGGGACCCCAGCGGGTAACCAGTTCGTCATAATCTGAGCTCACCAGATAGCGCAGCAGAATATATTCGGTAATATGCTGCTCGGTAATCAAATCCGAAACCGGAAAGTTGATTTCCGCCGGCTGCACCTGCTCCAGCATGCTGAAATATTTGTTGATCTGAAACAGCTTGGGCTGTACCGTCCGCTGCGGCAGCAGCAGATAGATTGTTGCGGCCAGCATCATGTTCAGGCAGATGCTCAGGCAGGCCAGAATAACCAAAACCCTTGAGGTCCACAGATAACGGCGTTCGGGCATGGCGTTGACATGCACCCGTTCCGGATAAAAGCCGAGCTGGTCGGGGCTCTGCTTTTCCTTGTATTTGAAGACCGTATTAAAAATTTCTAACATCTTGAAAATTTAACCTCAAGTTAAGCCTCACCATGTATTCTATACATGAAAGTGGAATAAAATCAAATAAATACTGTTCAGATTCGAAATCTTGATATAATGATAATAACATAGAGAAGTATATAAAGGGTTTATGTTATGAAGAAAATTTTATTGTCGGTCGTTGGCGCGGGTTTGGCGCTGACCGCCTGCATGAGCAATGACAACGGCTACAACGGAAACGGAACGCCCCCGGCCTATTACACCGACTGGGACCGGGCCGTCCGCGTAGATGTTGATATGCAGAATATGTATGTCGGCACGCCGCAGAAAATTGAAAAGCCGATTGACATGTATATGGCCATGGCTCTGGCATTAAAATATAACTATACCCGCCGCCTGATCTCCTATCAGCAGAGCTTGATCGAAGCGGGAAAGGTTCCGACTGACAAACTGAGCGAGATTGCCAGCCATGCCGGTTATGACAATGCCACGCTCAACACGCGCATGAGCCCTGATTTGAAAGTTGCCTGGAACGTGCTCGACATTTCGACCGTTTATTATCAGAACATTGATCCCACCTATAAAAACGGTGTTGCCACCGAGCAAAGCCGCAAAGTTATCCATAACATTCTGCAGGAAACCCGCAGCCTCTACTGGCAAAGCCTGGCTGCTCAAAAACTGATTCCCGTCATCGACGACATGACCGAGTATATGACGCTTGAGGTGGATGAAATGAACGCCCGAGCCAAAGAGCTGGCTGAACAGGGAAAATACCTGACCACCGAGGAGCTTCAGAAAAAACGCGATTATATGGAAGCGGTCAAAAAGGCTTCGGATCTGCGCCGCAAAATGGAAACCGCCGAAACCCGGCTGGCTTCGTTAATGGGATTTCATCCTTCTACCGAATTTAAGCTGGTCGGTTCCGAATACGGCAATTTTGAACTGCCGGCGCTAAAAAACGAGCTGGCGCAGCTGGAATGGCTGGCTCTGACCAATCGTCCCGAAATGCGTGCCCATGATTTGTCTGCGAATGTCGAAGATTTGAAAATCGTGGTCAAAGGATTTAAAGAACCGGAACTGAACAAATATAAAAATGACCCCAACTATTACAACCGCCTGTGGTCAAAACAGGCGCAGCAGGTCAGCATGACGGTAATGGAAGACGTGCGCAATCCCAAAATCAGCGAGCTGAACGATTTGCGCCGCCAAAGAATGACCAATCTGATCATCAGTCAGGTTTATGTGGCTTGGGCGCGTTATACCTCTGCGGTTGAAGACTATCAGATTAATATGGAAATTGCCGACACCTCTGAAAATATCGCCGAAGATATCACGATCAAGGACGGCAGCGGCAATTCCAAGAGCATTCTCGAATCTGCCCGTGCGGTTGATGATGAGGTTCAGGCTTTTCTCGCTTATGCCGAAGTACAGGATGCATTGGGCAATCTCTATGCAACCATCGGCCTGGATGCGATTCCCTATTATATGCTGAACGACAAACCGTCTAAAATTGCGGTGGCACTGCATAAAACGTTGGAAAAATGGCGTGAAGGCGAATTTATTCCCGATAACCGTCCTTATCTGCTGGATGTGCCGGCCAAACGCCCGCCGGTCAATATGAGTTCTTTGATTCCCGACTATGAAGTCGAGACCGGCCAGCGTATTAAAATCGACGTGCCTTCTGCCGTATTCGATAAAATGGAACTGGTCGGTAAAATTACCACCAAAGCCGGCTTGATTGACGATTCGCCGTTGCCGAAATGGCTGAATTATGACGAAAAGAATCACCGCTTTGAGGGGATTGCCATGCCTTCCAACGTCGGGCAGTATAATATCAAACTTTATGTGACCGACGAAAACGGCAATGTCGGCTATCTGACCTTTAAGCTGAAAATTAAAGAAGTCTTTGTGCCGTCTATGCGGGTTGACGGTTTGACCGACGGGCGTAAAGCGACGGTTTTGAAACGTTGTCTCAGTTCCGTCTGCAAAGACACTTATGTGGATGACGAGGCTGTCGGCGAAGAAGTTGAGGTTCGCGCCCCCGCCCGATTCTGATATCGGTCAGACCACAATATCTTGTGGTTACGGTTTATTCAGCGGATTCCCCGTAAAGGGAATCCGTTTTCTTTTTTTTTTGGGTACAATCTTCTTTGGCATGTTTATTCCCGAAAGAAAACAGGGCTTTCGTCGAGTCGGGAATCCGATTCCCTTTTTCGGTAAGATACTGTGGACAATTATGTGGATTAAAAATAAAACTAACTGATTGATTTATATAGATAAAATAAAGGTTAACAAACTTATCCACCCGCCGGAAAATTTTTTTTGATTGTTTTATAAAGGGATAGCTCTGTCAAGTCTCAAAAGTTCCTTTTTTGCTATTGTTTATCCCCGCTGACTATTCCAATATAAGCGCAGAAAAACTGATTTGCATGTCACCGGAAAAATAATTGTGCATACAATATATTGAGTGGTTTAAATCTTTGTTAAACTATATATGGTATGTAAATGTCAGTTGAGACACAAAATGTAACGTAAACACCACAGTTAGGGAATAGTTGAATAGAGATGTCCGAGAATACCTACCACAGCACAATCGCCAACGAGAACATCGCGATTGATTCGGTTACCAAACGTGACGGCACCCTCGCTCCGTTTGATAGCAACAAAATTTACAATGCCATTAAAAAAGCGGGGGAATCCACCGGCGAGTTCGGTGAATCCGAAAGCTGGCTGCTCACCAGTCAGGTTTTGAAAGTCTTAAAGCACAAATTCTCGGAATCCCTGCCGACTATCGAACACATACAAGATATAGTAGAACAGGTTTTAATTTCCGCCAACTATTTTGCCACGGCCAAAGCCTATATTTTATATCGTGACCAGCGCAACCGCGCCCGCACCGACCGCAAGGTTATGGTCGATGTCGAAAGCTCAATTAACGAATATCTGGAAAAACTGGACTGGCGCGTTAACGCTAACGCCAATCAGGGCTATTCCAACGGCGGTTTGATTTTGAACGTTTCCGGCAAGGTTACCGCCAACTACTGGTTAAGCCATGTTTATCCGGCAGAGGTCGGCGAAGCTCATCGCAACGGCGATATCCATATTCACGATTTGGACATGCTGGCTGCTTACTGTGCCGGTTGGTCTTTGAAAAACCTGCTGCATGAAGGCTTCAACGGTGTTCCGGGCAAAACCGAGGCCGGTCCGGCCAAACATCTTTCCGCTGCCGTCGGCCAGATGGTCAACTTTATGGGCACCTTGCAAAATGAATGGGCCGGCGCACAGGCTTTCTCTTCGGTCGATACCTATCTCGCTCCTTACATCCGCGCTGACCACCTGACCTATGAACAGGTTGAACAGTCCATTCAGGAGCTGATTTATAATCTGAACGTTCCTTCCCGCTGGGGTTCCCAGACGCCGTTTACCAACTTTACTTTCGACTGGGTCTGCCCGGAAGATCTGCGTGACAAACATCCGATTATTGCCGGTGTCGAACAGCCGTTCACCTATGGCGACCTGAAGGAAGAAATGCACATGATTAACAAGGCCTATATGACCGTCATGATGAAAGGCGATATCAAAGGCCGTCCGTTCACCTTCCCGATTCCGACCTATAACATGACGCCGGATTTCCCCTGGGAAGACGACAATACCGAACTTCTGTTCGAAATGACTGCCAAATACGGTTTGCCTTACTTCCAGAACTTCATTAATTCTGTTCTGAAACCGGGGCAGATTCGTTCCATGTGCTGCCGCCTGCAGTTAGATCTGCGTGAACTTCTTGCCCGCGGCAACGGCTTGTTCGGTTCTGCCGAACAGACCGGTTCCATCGGTGTTATTACCTTCAACTGTGCCCGTCTGGGTTATGTTTATAAAGGTGACGAAGCCGGCTTGTTTGCCCGTGTTGACGAGTTGATGAACATTGCCCGCACATCGCTGGAAATCAAACGCAAAGTTATTCAGAGACTGATTGACAACGGCCTGTTCCCGTTCACCAAACGCTACCTCGGTACGCTGCGCAATCACTTCTCGACCATTGGCGTCAACGGTATCAATGAAATGATCCGCAACTTCACCAACGACGAGCACAACATCGCCGACCAGTGGGGACAGGATTTTGCCGTTAAATTCCTGGATTACATCCGTGCCAAAATGGTTAAAATTCAGGAAGAAACCGGCCACATGTACAATCTCGAAGCCACGCCGGCCGAGAGTGCGACCTACCGTTTCGCCCGTGAAGACAAAAAACGTTTCAAAGGCATCATTCAGGCCGGAACCGAAGAAAACCCCTATTATACCAACTCTTCGCAGTTGCCGGTCGGTTTCACCGATGACCCGTTTGAAGCTTTGGATCTGCAGTCAACCCTGCAGACCAAATACACCGGCGGCACCGTGCTGCACCTCTATATGGGACAGCGCATTTCCTCCGCCAAAGTCTGCCGTGACATTGTCCGCAAAGTGTTGACCAACTACCGCCTGCCGTATGTCACCATCACTCCGACTTTCTCCGTTTGCCCCAAGCACGGATATATTTCCGGAGAACACAAATTCTGCCCGATTTGCGACGAAGAAAAGAAGGCAGAGAAAAGAGCCGCAGCTTCCAGAACCGAAGTTGCATAGAGTAAAATTTAACCCCCTTGGAGAATAGAATAATGACAACTGTTAATTTTGAAGATATCAAATTAAGCGATGAAGAAAGACAGCCTTGCGAAGTTTGGACCCGCGTTATGGGATATTTCCGCCCGGTTTCCGAATTCAACAAAGGTAAAAAGTCTGAATTTTACTCCCGCACCTGCTTCTCAGAAAGCAAGGCAGTATGCGGCGGCTGCAGCGAAGTGATGAATATTGCGGCTGAATAATTTCCGGCTTGAAATTATGAATGCAAATCTGATTGTCGGCGGTGTTGAAACTTTCAGCACCGTCGATTTTCCTGGGCACATGGCCGCGGTTGTTTTTTTACAGGGGTGCCCCTGGCGCTGCCCCTTTTGTTATAATACCCCGCTGCAGAAAATCGGTGCCGAAACGAATTTCGTCTGGAGCAAGTTTGTTGAATTTTTGGAACGCCGCAAAGGGATTCTTGATGCGGTGGTCTTCAGCGGCGGCGAACCTCTGGTTCAGGACAATCTGGCGCAGGCAATGAGCCAAGTCCGGGATATGGGATATAAAATCGCCCTGCACACCGGCGGCTATCGTCCGGAAAAGTTAGCCGAGGTCTTGCCTTTGGTTGACTGGGTGGGCTTTGATATTAAAACGCCTTTTGTTGAAGAGCGTTATCATCAGGGGACCGGCAGCAAAACTCCGCTGAAGAATATTCTCTCCAGTTTGGATCTGCTTCTGGCTGCGGGCAAGCCTTTTGAGTGCCGCACGACCTGCGATCCTCGGCTGCTGGATATTGAAGACATTTATGCCATTGCCCGGGATTTGAAAGCTAAAGGCGTTAAGGAATATCACTTGCAGAAATACCGTCCGATTCCGTCGGATAAAGTGAGTACGGAAGCCGATTGCGATAAATTTTTCCGAGACAACGCCCTTCATGATTTTCTTAAATCTTCCTTTGAAGTTTTTGACCTCCGTTCCTGAACGGAGGTTTTTGTTTTGAGTTGACAAAAGGCGGTTTTGTTCCCATACTGAAAAATATTTTTAATTATTAATCACTTAATACGACATTATTATGGCAAATATCGGATTTTACGCCGGATCTTTCTCTCCGGTGACCCGCGGACACTTGGGAATTGTCTGTGAGGCATTGAACGACTATCAAAAAGTCATTGTCGGCGTCGGCATCAATGACAGTAAACAGCAGCTTTATTCTCTTGACGAACGTTGTGAGATGATAAATGCCGCCCTGGATGATCTGCTCTTTGAATATGAATACCGAGATTTGGTCGGATACCGCTTTTCGCGTTCGGAAGAAAAAGCTGTCTGCCGGCTGAGGGAAAATCGCGGCTGTGTCGAAATTGTCGGCTATCGGGATTTGACCGTTGACTGCGCTTTGCGCTCGGGAGCCACGGCATTGATTCGCGGAGAGCGGATTGTCGGTGACCATGACGGCGAAATGCAGGCCTCAATTCTTAACAAACAGATTTTGGAAGTCCGCAAAGCACGGCTGAGTATGGCTACCATTCCGGTGCCCAAAGAAGATATGACATATGTTTCTTCTTCAAACGTTCGCGGTTTGTGCCGCCTCGGCGAATATATTGCGGCTCAGCGTTATGTTATGCCGGGCGTTCATGCCCTGTTGATGAGACATTGCCTGTCCGAACGCTTTGTTGCTTTAATGCAGGCAAATGCACTTTCGGCAGCCGCTGCCGCGGAAGCATATGACGAATTGGTACGGGCATATTCCTGCGGCCGCCGGCATCATACGCTGTCGCATGTCGCTTATATGCTGAATTACTGGCAGATTATGGAAAACCTCGGACAGCTGAAAGTTCAAAATCCGGCGGCAATGGAATTGGCGTTGTTTTATCACGATGCCGTCAATACCGGAGACGATACCGATGAGGCAGCGTCCTGCCGCATGATGCGTCGTCACGTTTTCGACCGGGAACTGTCTGAAAATGCGGCAAATCTGATTGGTGCTACGGCGCACCGTCAGTATCAAAACGACATGACCCCGGATATGAACATAATCAGTGATTTGGACCTGGCTATTCTTGGTGATACTTTCAATTACGGAATTTATGCCGCCAACATTCGCCATGAATATCTCCGGTTTGATGAAAAAACTTATCGAAACGGGCGAATTGAGTTTTTGCACGGTTTATTGAAACGAAAGCCTTTATATAAAACGGCGGCTTTTCGGGAAATGTTTGAACGGGATGCCCGTACGAATCTTCGCGCCGAACTGGCCTATTGGCAGTCCCGCTGACGATGTTTTAAACCTTAAACAGGCCTGCGCCGGCAGGCCTGTTTTTTGTTGTCGCGTTGTCACTGATGCGCTTTGCCGCGGACGGATTTTTGATGTTCCTTGGCTTTCTTTTCCAGCCATTTATAAACGTTCAGCGTATATTTGTCGGCATCAACGCTGACATCTTCCGGTTCCCAGCGCACGCAAAGAATGTTTTCTTTGCCCCAGGCCTCGGGAACATCGCCGCTGACGGCATAAATTTTCATATCGGACTTGGCATCAACCTGCAAATGCGGTTCGTCCACCGAATAAATTTTCATTTTGCGGACGTTCCCCATAATCCGATAAAGCTCAGTCTCCGGAAAAACGGATAGCAGCTTCAAACTCTTGACCCGCAGCCGCGAACGATCGTCGGACGGAGATCTCAGCGGGCGGATACCGTGCAGACGTCCGATAATTTTGGCTCCGGCAGCAATGCCCAAAACCGGAATGCCGCGTTTTTCTGCCTCGCGCACCATATTGACATATGTCAGTGAGCATAAAACCGGTTTTTTCGGCAGGGAAGGGGCTGCAAACGTGTTTAACGGATCATCCAGACGTCCCGGGAGAATGAGGCCGTCAACGTCATTCAGCGCATCCGGCCCGTCGCAATGGGTCAGAATTTTTAAATCAACACCGGTCTGAGCCAAAGCCCGGACATAGTTTTCCAGCATCAGATAAAAGCCGTTCTCCCGTCCCATCAGAAAGGCAATTAAGGGGCGGGCATTTGGGGAAGAGGCTGAGGGGTTAAGTTTTTTCCAGTCATCCGGTGCAATCATGATTTTCGGCTGCTTTCTGGCAGCAGTAATTTTTTCGATTTCATCTTCGGAAATGCCGAAAGCGTGACGGTCAGGCATAAAGGATAAATAAACGGCGTCGGTCATGGGTTTTCTCCCGCTGCAGGGTTGAGAATTCTCTTACGCCGCCAGTATAGGGGATAAACGAAATAAAATCAAGCAATTCCGGTCAAACAAAATCCCCGGGATAACCCGGGGATTTTGTTTGACGTTCAGGCTTTGCGAAAAGCTTTTCCGTTTGCCGGCTTATGTCCGCCCGGCTTTTTACCAAACCCGGAAACAGGCCGACGTCCGGCACTGAAATTGCGTTTGCCCTGGCCGTCGCCGCGAAAGTCGCGCCGGTTTCCGCCGTCACGGTTAAACGGCTTGCTGTTCTCGTCGCGAACCCGGCGGTCGTCTCCTTCCGGTTTATAAGTCTTGCGAAAAGCGTCGTCTTTTTTCAGCGGGCGTCTGCCGAAAGGAGACCGACGCACCGGGAAACGTTTGCCGGTGTCTTTTTCATCGGAGGCCTTCTTTGGTTTCTTGACCTCAACTTCAACTTTTTCCATTTTCTGCATCTGTTTTAATTTGGCCTTATTGACCGAAAAGCCGAAACTTCCGAGATTGCGTCCCAGCGTATAATAGTTGCCGTGGGCATAAGCCAGAATGCCTGCTTTCTCCAAATCAAGCGCCCCTTTTGCGTTGATGTATTTATCATCGACGCTGACCCCGACCACTTCGGCCAGAAACATGTCATGAACCCCGTAATTGGTCACGCTTTTGACTTTACATGCAATCGAAACCGGGCATTCTTCAATCTGCGGCGCGCTGACGTTGGCGCAGGGAGCTGCCGTCAGATTCATTTCTTTAAATTTGTCAATGTCACGTCCTGATTTTACGCCGCAGAAATCAACGGCGGTCACCATATTCCAGGTCGGCAGGTTAATCACAAATTCGCCGCTTTCTTTGATGATGTCATGCGAATAACGCTGCGGGCGGATGGAGACATAAGTCATCACCGGATCGCTGCTGATAATGCCGGTCCAGGCCACGGTCATTACATTCGGCTTGTCAACGGTTCCGCACGAAACCATCACCGGCGGCAAAGGCGATAACATTGTCCCCGGTTTCCAATTAATTTTTGTCATTTTATATTTACCTTTTTGCTGAAATTGTTATAGTTGTGCGTACAGTAGCTTAAATAATGCTAATGTGCAAGCGAATAACTGAATAAAATATGGGGAGCCTGCCGCCCAAATGCAACTGTCTGACTTACTGCCCGCCGTCGGCGAACTGATACCTTACGATTATGAAACCATCCGCACTCCGGAATATGAAACTCTGCTGGCCGGCCTGCTGGCGGGAGCTGTATCGCAGACTGCACCGCATTTTGTGCAGATAGGGGGCATTCCCGGTGCCGGCAAAACGACATTCTGCAAAAATTCACATTGGGACGAACGGCTTTTTATCAGTTTTGACAAGATTATGGAAAGTCTGCCCGCTTATCGGCAGGACATTTACCGGTTGGGCGCGGTGCGGGCATTCAATCGTTGGGAAATGCCGGCTCGGATTATCGGCTATGAAGCGCTGCGCCGCGCGGTTGAAAAAAAGGCCGATATCTGGCTGGAACACAGCGGCGTAAACAATCCGCATGTCGAACTGATTAAAAACCTGAAGAAAAAAGGCTACGCAACCGAAATGTACTTTATCCTCTGCAATCTCGATATTGCCTGCCGCCGTGCCGAACTGCGGGAAAAAATCACCCGGCGCCATACCTCCCGGGAAATGATTGTCAAACGCAACGAATTGGTCAAAACCTATCTGGAACAATATAAAACACTGGTTGATAATCTCTATATCTACGATACTTCCGACAACAAATTCACCTTGCAAAGCAATTATCAAAAGGGCATTCAAATTCGTTAAATGCCAAAACCATGGTGCGTTTGCCATCTTAACGGAAAGGAAAACTGCAAAAAACAAAAAAGCTCTTTAAAATCTGGTGCATATTGCTGTGGTGTTGGACTAAGTTTTATGAGGATTTTAAAAATTTAGCTGGAAATATCCGAGCTTGTTTGTGAGTATCTAATTAAAATCATACATAACAGAGCCAATATATATAATTTCACCCAGTAACAAAATAATCATTAATGTCAAATATTTGATTTTTTCAAATTTCTTTATTTTTTCAGGAAATTTATTTGCGAAAATAAGAACTGCAAAAATTACATATACAACTATAAATAAATATCCGATAACACAAAAAATATTGAAGATTACGTCAAAATAGTATTCGCTGGTAAGTACATCATTAACGATTAAAACAAATTTCCCCCAGAACATTAAACAAATGAGTAAGAAAAAAAAGGACGCCCAAAACAATAAAGATTTAACTTTAGATTTCATGTGAGAATACCCCTGGCATATAAGTATACAGAGATATTTTCACAAATTTATAAAATCGTCAATTAAGGAAGTTTTCTTTCAGGCAAATTGATACATTTACCTTTATTTTCCAAGTCATAGTGCAAAAATTACCATTTCCAAAACCACCAAAATCGGACTGGCTCAAAGGCTTGGTTTTATATAACAAAAATCGCCCTCAAAGGGGCGAAATATATGGTGCGCTAGGCCGGAATCGAACCGGCACGTCCTTGCGGACAACAGATTTTAAGTCTGCAGCGTCTACCTGTTCCGCCACAAGCGCATCATCTGCAAAGTTTATACTAATAATTTTGCATAATTGCAATATCTAATTTCGATTTTTTTCAGCCGCCTTTCTGTTGGGGAAGTCCGATAGATAAAACTTGCCTGTTTGCAAAAAATATGCTTACCTGACTGTTGTAATTGGAAAAATTACATTTAAATATTAATTGCCTGTCGGTATTCGGCGCTGCGGCAGTTGACAGCGTCACGGCACCGCTGCATATCGGCAGGCCCTTTAAAGGACTATAATACATGAAAACCATAGATATCTCATGGCGTAGATACATTCTTCCCAATATCCACAACGAGGGATGGAAGTTTGTAGGCATTTTTGCTGCCGTTACCGCATTGTTGGCAATGATGTGGGAACCCTTAGGCTGGATAGGTATTGCTTTAACAATCTGGTGCTTTTATTTCTTCCGCGACCCCGAACGCGTTACGCCGGAAATCAGCGATGTCGTTGTTTCTCCCGCGGACGGTATTGTGCAGATGATTACCAAGGTCAAGGCTCCGGAAGAACTTGGTCTCGGTGACCAGAAGTTTACCCGCGTCAGCGTGTTTATGAGCGTCTTTAACGTTCACGTCAACCGGGCACCGGCTGAAGGAAAAATTACCAAAGCCGTATATGTTCCCGGAAAGTTTTTTAACGCCACGCTTGATAAAGCAAGCAAGGATAACGAGCGCCAGCTGCTGGCGATGAAGACTAAAAGCGGCAAAGACATTGCCTTTGTTCAGATTGCCGGATTAGTGGCCCGCCGCATTTTGTGTGAAGCGACGGAAGGGCAGGAGTATAAAGCCGGTGAACGCTTTGGGATGATTCGTTTTGGTTCCCGTTTGGATGTTTATCTTCCCGAGGGCGTTGAGCCGCAGGTCTGCCTCGGCCAGACAATGATTGCCGGTGAAAGCGTTATTGCCCATTTGAAAAGCGATGCCACACAGGTTAAGGGAGTAGTCAGATAATGGAAAAGACATCTTCTAAAACCCTGCCGTCTAAACCGGGGTTCGGCGGTCGTTTGCCGTTTCGCAAAATCGCTCCGAATATTGTCACCATGCTGGCTTTGTGTGCCGGTGTAACTTCCATTCGCTATTCCGTGCAGGAGGATTGGGTTAAAGCGGTTATCTGCATCTTTCTTGCAGCTCTGTTTGACGGCTTGGACGGCCGTGTTGCCCGGATGCTGAAAGGTTCTACCAAATTCGGTGCCGAGCTGGATTCCCTGTCTGACTTTGTCAGTTTCGGCGTAGCTCCGGCTATTCTGATGTATCAGTGGACATTGTTTGATCTGCCGAAATTCGGCTGGTTTTTCTGCCTGCTGTTTTCTATCGGTATGGCGATGCGTCTGGCCCGTTTTAACACCATGCTTGACGATGAACCTCAGCCGGAATATTGGCATCATTTCTTTGTCGGCGTTCCGGCTCCGGCCGCCGCTGCTTTGGCGATTATGCCGATTATGATTTCATTTGACTTTCCGGAATATGCCGTTTTTCGCTCCAATATGTTTTGCAGCATTTTGATGTGCGTCGTTTCGTTCCTGATGGTCAGTCGGATACCGACAATCTCCACCAAAAAGATGAAAGTTCCGACGTATATGTTTATTCCCATGATGTTGATTGTCGCTTTGTTCGCCAGTTTTGTCATGAGCCAGCCTTGGCTGACGTTGGGAATTTCAACTTTGTGTTATGCCGCTTCGATTCCAATCGGCGTCTTGTTCTTCCTCAAGGAAAAACACGATTTTGAAAAGAAAAACTAAACGAAAGCCCCTTAAATAAGGGGCTTTTTATTTAGGGAGTTTAGCCAAAAATAAAGGGGAAGTTTATTTTATATTGACATTGTTTTGATGATGTGGTACCTTACAATCAGGCTATGATTCAGTTATATGTGAGGTGTATGATGAAAAAACTCAGCAAAACTCTGTTAATGTCACCGGCGGTCTCCTTAGTTCTGCCGGCGGCTCTCTTTGTCTCGTTTAATTCGGCGTATGCCTCCCTCGTAGATACAAGCCAAAACCAAACCTTTGAATCACGGCCTCAGGCCGCCGCAATTTCTAAGCGGCCTGTTTCTTCCCCTTTTATCAAACTGGCCGCCGTTCATTTTATTGCCAATGACGGCAATTTGAGTTTCGGCAATCAGGAGTTTCTGCCTGAAGACATCTGCAAACAGGGAGGCTACACCCATAAAGGCTGTCCCGCCGGATATGTCAAGGGCGAGGCCTGTCCCGAAGACGGTTCTTATGTCAAAGACTGCATCGACCCCGACACCTGGTGCAAGAACAACGGCTATGAGGTGACAGGCTGTCAGGTTCCGCAATATCCGCAGGGAGCCTGTCCGTACGGCTCGGGTTATTACAAAAGCTGTGAGACCGACAATATCCGCGCCTGCAAGGAGCTTGGCTACAGCCTGACCTGTGAGGCTGGGAAAGTCGGCGACACCAATCAGAGCTGCCCTTATAACGAGAGCTATAAGAAATGCGTGTGCAATCCCTGCGGGGGATATGGCTATACGGCCTCGGAAGCGAATGCGCAGGGTTACACGCCGGGCGAGGTGTGCAATTCGTGCGGGACGATGAAATACAAACGCAGCGCCAATGCCTGCGACGGCTTCAAGGAATGCACCGACGGGGGAGCCGCCGGCGCCGAGGTCTGCTATTCCGGAAGCCTCAAGAAATTCTCCGAATGCAAAGAAGTTTGCGATCCCAAGTTCCAATATGACAGCTCCAACTGCACCGGCGACAAAGTCTTAACCGGCAATTCCTGCGGCGGAAAATATGAAAAATGTATTCTTCCGGCTAAAATCCTCTATGGAGACGGAACAATTTCCAGGGAAATAGTTGCGGGAAAAACAGCAATAGGTGTCGTATTTGATGAAAATAACCGTCTGGCTGTTGCTCTGTCTCAGACTCAATTAGGGTGGATCGAAGGTCCTTATTCTGTCTCTACACATGTTCCGTCTTTGGAGAGCTGTGATAGTGAGAATAACATTTTGACTTGTGGAATAAACGGAAAACAAAATACAGCAACAATTGTATCGTATGGTAAGACAAAAGGATATGGATATTCCGCTGCAGAATATTGTATAACATACAAGCCGTCAGCCACTCAAACTCAAGCTTGGTATGCTGTCGGACAGTGGTTTTTGCCAAGTGTAAAAGAATTAAACATATTGGCCCAGAATAAAGAGGCTGTAAATGCGGCTTTGCAACAAATAAATGCCGTTAAATTAAATGATGATTCATATTGGTCTTCAACCGGAACCAGCGTAAATAATGCATGGCTTGTTGCTATGGATTATGGTACCCGGCATAATATGCCGCCATATCTGGGATACAGTGTCCGAGCGGTCGTTAAATATTAAAGTATAGTCTGATAAAAAACGGGGTAGAAAATACCCCGCTTTTTATTTCAGTTTTATAATTATTCTTTGGGTTTGGCCATTTTGCGCAACGGATTGCGTCTTTCTTTTTTATCGGCGTAAGGATTCCCGGTTTTGCGGACATTAAGACGGATCGGAATACCGCCGAGATTAAACGTTTCTCGCAGGCTGTTAGTCAAATAACGCAGATAAGAGTCCGGCAGGCCTTCGGGATTGCTGGAGAACATATAAAATGACGGCGGCCGGGTTTTAGCCTGAGTGATATAACGCAGCTTAATCCGGCGTTTGTTCTTGCCGAGCGGCGGCGGGCAATTATCTTTAATATCTTCAAACCATTTGTTCAACGGAGCTGTCGGAATACGGACATTCCAGCGGTCATAAACTTTGAAAACCGCACTCATCAATTTGTCCAGCCCTTCTTTTTTCAGAGCGGAAATCGTCACGGTTGGTACGCCTTCCGCCTGTGTCAGTGAGGTTTGCAGTTTGTCGTTCAGTTTTTGCAAAGCTTCCCGGCGGTTAGCGATATCCCATTTATTAACGGCAATCACTAAAGCCCGACCTTCGTCAATAACCTCGCGGGCTATCGTCAAATCCTGTTTGTCGAGAACCGCATCGGCATCCAAAACCAGAACCACAACCTGCGCCATATAAGCAGCATGCTTGGTACTGGCTGCCGACATCTTTTCCAGAGAATCTTCAACGCGCGACTGGCGGCGCAGTCCCGCCGTATCGACCAAATTGATTTTGCGGCCTTTCCACTCCCATTCGCTGGTAATCGCATCTCGGGTTACCCCGGCTTCGGGACCGGTCAGCATCCGTTCGTCATTCAGCAGGGCATTGACCAGAGTTGATTTTCCCACATTCGGCCGCCCGACAATCGCCAGCTGAATAGGCTTGGCCTTAGCTTTTTCATCCAGAACGGCATTGATTTCTTCTTCGCTCAGTCCCTCAAAATCAATAAATTCCGGCTCGGTTTTTTCTTCTTTTTTATCAAACGGTTTCAGGGCTTCATATAAGTCAAGCAGACCCAGGCCGTGCTCGGCGGAAAACGGAATCGGTTCGCCCAGGCCCAGACGATAGGCTTCGTGAACGCTGTCTTCCTGTAAACGTCCCTCGCATTTGTTTGCCAGCAGAATAACCGGTTTGCCGCTCTGACGTACCAAATCGGCAAAATGCTCGTCATACGGCTGAATGCCGTCGCGTGCGTCAAACAAAAACAGGCAAACGTCCGCTTCGCCGATGGCCCGGCGGGTCTGTTCCCACATTCTCTTTTCCAGACTGTCTTCTTTGGAATATTCATATCCTGCCGTATCAATGACTTCCAGGGCCATATTTTGCAGTTTGCCTTTGGCTTCTTTCCTGTCGCGGGTAACCCCCGGCTGATCATGTACAATCGCCAGCTTGCGCCCGATGAGCCGGTTAAATAACGTCGATTTTCCGACATTCGGCCGCCCGACAATGGCTATTTTAACACTCATGTTTCTGTCCTGTTATTTATATGCGATTAAATCGGCGTCATTGGTCGTTAAAATTGTGATACCGTCGGCGACTACCGGAGAAATTTCCACTCCGTCATCCAGAGTTACGAAACTCATAATCCGTCCGGTATAAGGCGAAACGGCAAAAGCATAGCCGCTTGATGTGGCAACCAGCAGACGGTTGTCGGCTAACACCGGACCGGAAAGGAAAACGCCGGCTTTGTCGTCAGAGGCAGTACCGAGCGGAATTTTCGTGCTCCAGACAATTTTTCCGTTTTCGGCTTCCAAGGCAACCAGATCGTTGGTGTTGGAGAGAACAAACAGCATCCTTCCCGCAACCCAGGGCTGATTGGTGCTGCCGATGTCTCTTTCCCAAATGCGGGTACCGGTGCGAACGTCAATAGCCACTAAAATATCGTTATGGCCGACGGCATAAACAGTTCCTCCGTCAATAACCGGATTAGCCTTGATTGAATTGATATTGGCGAGAGAGTTGGTACGGGCATGAGCCGCCAGCCAGTCCGACCACAGCGGAGAACCGGTCGAGCCTTTGAACGCTCTCAGCTCGCCGTTTGAAAAGGCCGCAACCACCAAATCCTGAGCGGGGTCGTAAGCCGGGCTGGCGCCGCCGACCAAAGTCGTCTGTTCCAAAGCCGATTTGTAACGCCACTCTTCTACGCCGGTGGTGGCGTTCAGGGCAATCAGAGTGTTGTCGATGGTCTGAACCAAAACCTTATTGTTGGCAACCGTCGGAGCAATGCGAATAGGCAGTTCGGCATTGTAGAACCAAATTTTCTTGCCGGTCATCATATCCAGGGCGAAAACGCCGCCGAAACCGGTGGTGGCATAGATTTTTTTGTTATACTCCGCCAACCCGGCCCCTTTCATTGCCACGCTTTTGTCTTCTTTCAGGAGCGGTTTTAATCTTCTTTTCCAGATTCTTTCGCCGTTATCCAGACGATAAGCGCTGACAACGGCGTCGGCGTCGATGGCAAAGGCAACCTTATAGGCGATAACCGGTTGGGCAATCAGATAATCGCGCTTGGAATTGCCATTGCCGAAATTGCTTTCCCAAAAACCTTTGAGCTTGCTGCCAGTTTCCAGATGTTCCATGCGGTGAACCGAGTTTCCGCCGGTCTGCGTCCAGCTTTTGTTCACATGCGGTCGTGGCAGATAAACTTTATATTCCCCTTCGGCATAATCCGGGCGCAGTTTGGTTTCGGTATCCAAAACCGAAATTCTTTCCCCGTCCAGCTGCAGCTTTTCTTTGGAAAACAGCCCGCAGGAGGCCAGCATCAGGCAGGCGGCTGCCGTTGCTAATTTTGGTAACATCGTTCTGCGCATAAAACTCTCCACTTTTCTATTTGTTGGCCGAATCTAAAACCGATAACATGTCTTGAATTCTTAATTTCAGACCGTCGCTGAGTTCGGGAGTGTTCAGAATTTCGCCGTAAAGCTTTTTCGCCGTGTCCAGATCGCCCTCGCGGATAGCCAGCATTGCCAGCATTTCTTTGGCAATGTTGCTCCAGCTGCCGTTTTCTTCTGCCAGCGGGTTGAGCAGAGCTTCGACTTCGGCCTTGGGTGCGGTGTCCAGTTTGTAAGAGGCCAGCTTAATGGCGGTCATATCCCGCATTTTTTTGTTAATGTCCTGATTGTCGAGAATTTTTTCCAGAATGGCAATCGCTTCGTTGGTTTTTCCCTGTTCAAATAAAATATTTGAGGTTTGAATTTGGGCGATGTCGGCGTAAATGCCTTTGTCGTTTTCTTTAATTTCTTCCAGCACCTGCAGGCTTTCGTCGTAGCGTCCCTGGTTTTGCAAAGCCAAAGCGACCGAATAAGCGTCGGAACGGCTTTCGTTGTGTTTAAGCTTCCAGGCTTTGAGGGTTTCGAAACTGACGGCTATGGTTAAAATGATGACGACCGCGATGATGATTTGCAGACCGTAAGTGTCCCACAGCTTTTTCATATTGTCGCTTTTGACATCGGCACTGACTTCTTTAAAGAAGTTTTCGGCTGCCTGCATATCTTCTTTGGTCTCTTTCTTTTTCATTTTTAATCTCTCTTTCCGGATGTTAAAAAAGTTTAAGCTGTATTTATTTATACCCTAAAACGCTGATAAGGCAATCTGTTTATACGATTCGCTGACAACTATTTGCTGACCACGTCGTTAATCAGAAACTGTCTGACCCAGCGCAAGTCTTCAATCGGAAGCTTTTTGCCGAAAACCATGGTCTTGTTGTCGGAGGAAATTGCCACAAAATAACGTTCGGTTGCCGGCGTAAAGGCGACGTCGATGGATTCGATGTCGTCTTTAACCAGCTCGTTGTTCTTGCGGGAAAACAGCATAAACTTGTGCACAATAATGATTTTATGCGGCTTGATGACAATTTTGTCTTTGCGGAAAAGCACCCAAACGGAAGCCAGAATACCTAAAATGCCGATAATATAAGCCGCCAGCACGAACGGATTGCGCCCCGTTTCGGTGCCGAATTCGTCGGAAAGACTGGCCGCCAGCAAAATGCCGCCGAACAGGAAAATGGCTACCCAGGCGATAATGTTATAGGCGTCCCAGATAATTTTTCGGGTTTTAATGACGGTTTTGTCTCTTTTGCGGACTAAAGCCAGTGACGGCGGCAGCGGTGCACGGGAATTATAATGGTTTTCCACCAGCCCTTGGGCAGCCAGCTCGCGCAGCGACTTGTCCAAATCTTCCACTTTGCGCACAGCCATGCCTTCGTCGGTCATAATCAGGGCCGGAAGTTTCAGCTGCCGGGCGTAATATTCCCAGATACGGCGGATGTTCTTGTCGCTGGTGCTGATGTAAAGCGGAACGGTCTTGTTGTGGTTTTTATGGTAAAGCTCAATGATATATTTGTTTTTGTTCAGAAAACCGAATTGGAAAAATTCGATTCTGAAACGGACGCCTTCATAATTTTCCAGTTTGTCTTTGAAACCTTTTTTGTCGCCGAAAGCCGGACGGTGAACCACCTCGACGGTTTTGCCGTCGAAAAAGATTTTTTTATAACGGATGTATGACAAAATGAGCGAGAAGATAATGCCCAAACCGATAACGATGATTACGCTGTCAAACAGCCAGGGGCTGATTAAAGGTTCAAAGGCAACGGTTGCGTCCGGCGAGATGTCGTCAAAAGCGCTTGAACCGTGCTTAAAGCCGTTAAATAATTCATATACGCCCAGCAAAACCAGAATGGCGCCGAAAAACAATCCCGGATACAAAATGCTCAGGGCGATTCTGTCGGATTTTTTGGTCGGCAGCGTATCGAGTTTTAATTCAAAACTGTGGCTGAAATGGTCTGGCGCATTAAACTTCATCTTTCTATCCTTCTTGCATATAATAATTGCAACTACCTCATGCTATATTATTTTTTTCAAATAATCATCCCTTTTTTTATTTAAAATTTTAAAAAAAGCCGGTAAAGATTCAGTCAATATTAATATTATCCTTTTATGATGACAGACTGAGAACCACAGAATAAAGAGGTTGACAGGTATGGGAAGTATTGAGATTTTTTCAGAGAGTTTATACATAAGCATAAGCTTTTGGACATTGGCGCTGTTACTGTTTGTTTCTATATATAGCAGCTTCAATCTGAATATCAACAAAGCCGTCTGGTATTTGTTCGCGGGTCTGACCGTCGAGTTTCTGACTTCATGGTACGGGTATTATATCAGCTATTACAATACCGCCGGAGTTTCCATCAGCATTTTGGTGGCAATAGAACTTTTCTTCCTGCTGATTTCAATCGTGTTGCTGGCACTGGCCGCTTCTGAAATTCTGATCGGCAATGCGCCGGCCATGGCTTATGTCACGACGGCTACGGTTTTCGGCCTGATTGCAATCATATATTTCTGTTTCATCTATCCTGACGGCGACATGATCAACAACATGCGCAAAATCTTTCCGATTGCCGGTTTCGCTTTCCTGATGGCCAGTTTCTGGTCACAGTCGTTTGCCCCGCACCATGGCGGATATCTGGTCGCTGCACTGGTAACAACTCTGACGACTTTTTATCTGCTGATGCGTTTCTTCGGGGTAAACTATTTTGTTGAGCACACCTGGTATATTTCAGCACTGACTTATGTCGGCCTTTCGGTCTCGCTGCTGATGATGAAAACCGGCTATATCATGCGCCGCCGCGACGCTTTGGAAAACGAAGTTGAAAAATATAACCGCCGCCTGGAAGAAATCATCAAGTCATCGCCTTTCCCGATTGTCATCTCCCGCCTCAGCGACGATAAGATTCTCCTGGCCAATGACAATGCCGTTAAGCTGTTCGGGCTGATGCCGAGCGAACTCGAGCGCTACCGTCTGCGCGATTTCTTTGCCGATGCCGATAACCGCCAGCTGCTGACCGAACGTCTGGAACAGGAAAAAGAAGTCCATGACTTTGAAATCCTGGCCAAAGCCATTAACGGCGATACGCCTTTCTGGCTTCTGACTTCTGCCAATGTCATTGACTATAATTACGACATTGCCATTTATTCTTCTTTCCAGGATATTACATCGCGCAAAAACCGCGAGAATATGCTGAAAAACCAGGCTATCCGCGATCCGTTGACCTCGCTGTTTAACCGCCGCTATTTTGAAGACGAAGTCAACCGCCGCATAGCCCAGGCACAAACGACGCATGCGCAGTACAGCGTTTTGATGATAGACGCCGACCATTTCAAACGCGTCAACGATACCTATGGACATAAAACCGGCGACAAGGTGCTGATTGAACTTTCTTCGACCGCCGAGCGGTCGCTGCGTCAGGATGACATTGTTGCCCGTTACGGCGGTGAGGAATTTGTTGTCTTTCTGCCCGAACTCTCGGCGGAAGAAGCCAAAGTTGTGGCTGACCGCCTGCGCGAAACCATTTCTAAAATCGTCGTTTATTCCGACCAGGGTGAGCAGGTAACCTTTACCGTCAGTATCGGTATTTCGTCTTCGGCGATTTCCGATAACATCGATATGCTGATAAAAACTTCCGACGAAGCGCTCTACCGCGCGAAGGAAAACGGGCGCAACCGCTGTGAAATCTTTACCGTGGACGATTTGAAAAACTTTAACGCCGCCATTGAATATAAAGACGACAGCGCCAATCACCACCCGATTTTCGACAAGGAAAACACGCAGGAAATTTCACTGCTGGACGGCATTGACGCCAATCATATTCTTGACAGCCAGACGCAGATTGAAACGCCAGCGCCGAAGACCTCGGCTCCTGCGGCTGAAGCATCGGTTCCGTCTGCCGGCAATGCCGCCGAGACACCGGTCTGGAATGCCGACGCTTTTGCCGAACCGTTGCCGGAGGCTCCGGCTGCTGAGACCCATGAAGTCGTAGAACCGGCTGTAACGGCCGAACCGTCGGCACAAGAACTCGTATCGCTTTCCGAAAGCGCGGCTCCGGTTGCGGAAAACGCAGCTCCCGTTGCAGAAGTCTCTGTTCCGCCTGCGGCTGAGGCCTCACCGGTTCCGCCGTCTCCGGCTGCCGTCGAACCTGAGACAATGCCGCTCCCTGCCGCTGACACAACCGCCGGAACGGAAATCAGAACCGAACCGTCCGCCGCCGCGGCTCCCGCACCTGAGACGCCCCGCCGTTCTGCTCCGCAGGGGACAGCGCCTTCATCGCCGTTAATTTTCAGCTCGGCCGATTTGGTTCAGGCCGTTCAGGCTGAGCGCCAAAAAGAAGCGGCTGAGAAGCCGTCCGCAGTTGCCGCAGCGCCGAAACCGGCAGCGGAAGAAAATAAGCCGGCCGATGATTTCCCGATTCTGGGAGTGGATAATGACAAGTTCCAATAGTCTTTCCTGTCCGCTGAGCGGAGCCTGCGGCGGCTGCCCCTGCCGGGAACAGCCGGAAGCGGAATACCGACAGCGGAAAATAGCCCGGATTGAGGCGATTCTCTCCGAAATAAACCAGGAAAAGATAACTTACGGCACTCCCGTCTTTATCGGCGACGGCACCCGCCGCCGTGCCGTGATGGCTTTTCGCTGTCAAAAAGGGCAGGTGACGCTCGGTTTTAATGCCGCCCGCAGCAACGAAGTGCTTGACTGTACGGACTGCCTGTTGCTGACGCCGGCCATTCGCAAAGCTCTGCCCAAATTGAAAGAACTGCTGACCGCTTTGTGTGTCGAACCGTTTGCCTCGAAGAAAAAAGGCAAAAAAACTCAGCCCGTCCGCCTTTCCGGCGGTGATGTGGCGATTACCGCCGCGGCTAACGGGTTGGATGTGGTTTTGGAAATTGCCGAAACGCCGGAACTGAATCACCGCATGATAATTTTTGAAATGATTTCCGGCTGTGACGATATTATCCGCGTTTCCTGGCGGCTGCGTCCGGATGTTGAACCGGAACCGGTTATTGAAAAAACCAAACCGGTGATTAATATTGCCGGCCGAGAAGTTTATATTCCCGCCGGAACTTTTTTGCAGCCTTCGGCTGAAGGCGAGGCGGCGCTGACCGGGCTGGTTCTGAAATATCTCGGGGAAACCCGCGGCAGAATTGCCGATCTGTTCTGCGGCGTGGGCACTTTCTCTTATCCGCTGTCGGCATTGCCCGGCACCCGGATCTTTGCAGCCGATTCTTCGGCGGCGTTGTTGGACGGTTTCCGCCGTTCAATCAATAAGAATATGATTGCCAATGTTGAAACAGCCGTCAAAAACCTGTTTAAATATCCGCTGGATACCTCTGAACTGAAAGGTTTTGCTGCCGTCGTATTTGATCCGCCGCGTGCCGGAGCCGAAGCGCAGGCCTCGCAGCTGGCGGCGCTGCCCGAAGCCGACCGTCCGGCTAAAATAATTGCCGTTTCCTGCAATCCGCACAGCTTTGTCCGTGACGCGAATATTTTGCTTGCCGGCGGTTATAAACTGGCTGAAGTGACGATAGTGGACCAGTTTGTTTATTCTAACCACAGCGAGTTGGTTGCCTTGTTTACAAAATAAACAAGAGTAAGTATATTAATGCCATCAGTTAAGGAATGGGCCATGTTGAAGAAATTTTACCTCTTGTTGCTTGTTTTGGCCGCCGGCTGTCAGTCCGGCGTTATGGACTATGAAACCTGTCCCCGGGTGCAGATTATCCGCGACAACGCCTACCTGACACAGGTTGTCAACTATCGTGAGGAATTTCAGATTAACCTCATCGGCTATGACGGCTATTGTTATATGGATCGCAAAATCAATCAGAACAAAGCCCTGATTAAACCGATTTTTCAAATTAAGCGCCTTCGTCCCAGCGATGAAACCGACGTCCATTTTGCCTTTTATACCGAAACGGTAAAAGGCCCGCCGCAGTATATCGGCAAAAAGACGCATTTCGCCGTGGCGACAATTCCGACAGACGTGCTGGAAATAGAATATACCGCGCCGCAGGTGATGGTCTATGTTCCCGAAGAATACAAATACAGTTACGATATCAATATGGGTTTGGTGATTTCGCCCGAAGAGCGAAAATATAACCGCCGGACCTTTGATATCGAATATCGCTACTATAACAAATAACAGCCCTTGCGCGGTTCTGTCACTGCAGCTGCCGCAAAAGACAATAAGGAGAGAAAAATGAGTTCTGGAGAAAAACAACTGGCCGCCATGGCCAACGCCATCCGTTTTTTAAGTGCCGATGCCATTGAAAAATCCAAGTCCGGCCACCCCGGTATGCCGCTCGGCATGGCAGACGTTGCCGCGGTTTTGTTTTCCAAATTCATCAAACTCAATCCTGAGGCGCCGCGCTGGTTCGATCGTGACCGCTTTGTCCTCTCCGCCGGCCACGGCTCCATGCTGATGTATTCGCTGCTCTATCTGATGGGCTATGAAGACATTACCATTGACGATATTATGAACTTTCGCCAGCTTGGCGCCAAAACCGCCGGTCACCCGGAATACGGACACCTTGCCGGCATTGATATGACGACCGGTCCGCTGGGGCAGGGAATTTCTTCCGCCGTCGGCATGGCGCTGGCCGAAAGAATGATTAACGCCAAATTCGGCGATGACTTATGCAGCCACTACACTTATGTCATCAACGGTGACGGCTGTCTGATGGAAGGCATTTCCGAGGAAGCCGTTTCTCTTGCCGGCCACCTGGGGCTGAACAAGCTGATTGTTCTCTGGGATAATAACAATATCACCATTGACGGAACCGTTGACAAAGCCAACTCGACCGACCAGATTAAACGTTTTCAGGCTGTCGGCTGGAACACGATTGAAATTGACGGACATGATTACGGCGAAATTGAAAAAGCCATTGCCAAAGCGCAGAAGTCTGATAAACCGACCCTGATTGCCTGCAAAACCAAAATCGGTTTCGGCGCCCCGACCAAATGCGGAACGTCCAAATGCCATGGTTCGCCGCTGGGAGAAGAAGAAATTGCCGCCATGCGCAAAGCCCTGAACTGGAATTATGATCCGTTTGAAGTGCCGGAAGATATTCTCGCCGCCTGGCGTTCCGCGGCACGGCGTAATGCAGACGTTTACGCCAAATGGCAGGAAAAAGCGCACGCTGCCGGTAAAGAATTCGACGATTTCATTAATGACCGCCTGCCGGCCGATTGGGATAAACACCTGAAAGCGCTTGAAGAAAAAGCCATCGCCGAGCAAACCAAAGTTGCCACCCGCAAGGCTTCGCAGCTTTGCCTGGAGCAGATTGTACCTTATGTGCCGCAAATTGTCGGCGGTTCGGCGGATCTTGCCGCCTCTAACCTGACTTTTGTTGACGGGATGAAAAGCGTTGCCAAAAACGATTATAAAGGCAATAACGTTATGTACGGCATCCGTGAACACGCCATGGGGGCGATTATGAACGGCCTGGCTTTGCACGGCGGCGCCATTCCTTACGGCGGCACGTTTTTTGTCTTTTCTGATTATATGCGCCCGGCCATGCGCTTGGCAGCGCTGATGGGTATTCGTGTTATTTACGTCTTGACGCACGATTCGATTGGTGTCGGCGAAGACGGCCCCACCCACCAGCCGATTGAGCATTTGGCCTCTTATCGGGCAATGCCCAACATTTATACCATGCGTCCCTGCGATGTGGTTGAAACGGCCGAATGCTGGCGAATTGCAATTGAAAGCGAAAGCACACCGAGCATTTTGGCGCTTTCCCGTCAAAATCTGCCCTTGCTGCGCAAGTCGGCGGAGCTTAATCTGAGTGCCCGCGGCGGCTATATTATCGCCGGCGATAAAGATAAACGGCAGGCTACCCTGATTGCCACCGGTTCGGAAGTTTCTCTGGCGGTAGAGGCCAGAAACGAGCTGGCGGAAGAGGGCATCGAGGTTGCGGTGGTTTCCATGCCCTGCACCGAGTTGTTTGACCGGCAGGACATCTCTTATCAGGAAGAAGTTCTGGGAACCGCGCCGCGTATAGCCATTGAAGCGGCGTCTAAATTCGGTTGGGAGCGTTATGTCGGTTTGAACGGTGATATCATCGGCATGGACGGATTCGGCGCTTCCGGTCCGGCTGCCGAACTTTATAATTATTTCGGCATCACGAAAGAAGAAATTATCGATTCGGTTAAAAATCTGCTGAAAGAATAATTTGCCCAGTGAAAAAACATAAAGCCTCCTGTTGAACAGGAGGCTTTATGTTAGTGGTGTGTGCAGCTAACGCCGACATAAACATTTGCCGGAACCGACCCCGGAACGGCTGCAGTCACCTCCGGGAGGACAACAGCATTGCATGCCGTCACAGGTTCTGCGTCCCATACCGCTGGGGCAGGTAAAACTGCTGCTGCCGCCGCCGCTTGAACTTCCGCCGGAAGATCCTCCTGAAGAAGATTTCAGACAGGAACTGCCGGATTTATAATACCCGGAATTGCATGCCCATCCGGTATTAATTGTTTTAGAGACGCCGCAAGCTGTACAGTTTGACGTTGTATAATAAGAGTTTGCAGGCTTTGATGTAACGGTGTTATTGCAGCTCGTTGCACAAACGCAGCCATTTCCCGACTGTTTGTAACCTGATTTGCAGCTCCATGATTGGATTTTGGATTTACAATCCCCAAAATAGGTACAGTTCATAGTTGTTTTATTACACTGCGCAATCACCGCATTGCGGTTTCTGCAATTATCAGAATAAGCCTTTTCACATTTGGAGGAACAGCAATCATAAGTCTTTTCGCATCCATAAGGTGTCTGCACACTTGTTTTTAAATGACAGCAATCGGCATAAGGTGTTTTACAAACACTGTTGCAAGGAGAGGTATAATATTCCTTACACCCCCATTGCCCGTTATTAGGATTGGGGCAGACGCATGTCGCGTATCTGGTGCCGCCGTCATCGGTGCAGGCATTTCCTTTAATCTGGGGGTCGCTGCATGAGGCGAACGGATACTGCGCGGTGTCACAGTAACAGCGGTGTTTGCCGCCGCAGGTCTCTGAACTCAGTTTGCGCGGGCTTTTACAATCGGAAGAGCTGTAAATATAAGTTGCTTCACAACAACGATTAAAAAATTTGTCATTATAAGGGCAAGGCTTGTCAAACAGACCTGAAGCGCAGGAGGAAACGGGAAATCCCAGTCTCTGGCAATAATCGCCGGTAGGGTCGGTAAAGTCGTTGTCCTTAGCCTCGTTGTCAAAAGTCTGTCCGTTGCTGCCGGTAATGAAATAGACGCCGGCGAGCTTGTAGGATGGCAGACGGAAATCTCCGTCTGCCGTTGATACGGCTTCAAGACTTTGGCTTTGATTCGTATCTATGAGGCGGGCGGATGAGAAAAGGTCGATTTTTGGAGTTCCGGCAAACGTCAAATGAGCGTCGGCGGGAACAGCTGTACAAGCAAATAACAGCGCGAACCAAGGAAGAACTTTCATCATACACCTCTCTATAACTGAAACCATACCACTTACAGAATGCCACAAGAGAGAAACAATGTCAATAAATAATTACAGCCGCAATTCCTTGCGGCTAGAAGAATTAGATACTATGCTTTATCTTTCCCTGAAAGACTGATAATTCGGATTAAAGACGAATATTTATTGACAAATTTAAAGAAAAGTTGCAGGATAAGACAAAATTAGCTGTAGGAATAATCTGCCTGCGTCGCGAATTGTAATTAAAACAATTTCGAAACAATGTCGGAATAAGCCGTAATTAACTCCAATTAATAAACAAACGGCAGCCCTCGGCGTTTCGATCGGCCGGCCTCTGCGGAAGCCGGAAATTGAAAAGGGTCTGGTTTTGCTCACATCAGGCCCTTTTCGTATGGATAAAGCGCAAATAAGAAACCGCCCGGAATCAGATTCGGGGCGGTTTTCTTGTAATGTCATTTTAATGGCACATAACCGTTTGCGGTGTGTTGGGCAGTTTTGTATCCGGTTCCGGCGCTTGAGGAAGATGGTCGGGGCCGCCAAGATAACGAAGCCCGATTTCCAGATCCGAACCGTCGGGAAAAGTGAAAACACGTCCTGTTTTCGAATCCCATTTGCCTTCAGAACCCCAAAAAACCACTTTGCGGGTTGCTTTCAAATCAGGCTTCCGGCCTTGGGGCGGGAAAAGCCCGATAACAAATTCACTGATCTGTTTGCCGGCATAATTTGCGGTGTAAACCGACAGCAGGCGTTCTTGCCAGGTCATGGTAATGTTGTAACATCCGACGTTCTGCAATGAATCCACATTAATTGCAGTCCGATTACTATCCGTAACATAACAATCGGAAATGCAGTTTTTTTCTGCAGGCTGTTTAGGTGTTTTACTGTGGCTGCATGACCAGCCGAACAACAGCATTAATGCCAACGGCAGTGCGCTTAAATGTGACTTTTTCATCTCTGTAATAATTAAAATTAGACATAAATATAAAATTTTGGCAATACTGATAACATAAATTTAGAAATTTAGCAAATATTTATTTTTTTAGACGCCGAAAGCAAGCAAAACAGCCGCTTTCATCTGAACATTCCGCCCCAATCGTCTGGCTGCTTTATCAAAAATTTTTCCTTGCAATTTGGTTGGCTCTCATTTACAGTAAAAACAGTTTTCAGGAGAGGCAAGTTCGGTCACGGCCGGAACCCGAGCCTGATTAGCTGCGAGAGCAGGCGGGATGTAGCAATCTTTAAGCCATACACAAGATCCTCTCCGTGAGGGTGCCTCTGATATAAGGCCTCGCACGAATAAGGAGGACTGGCCGTATGGACAGTTGCTACCCCCTCACACCTTTTAGGTTTGAGGGTTTTGTTTTATTTGGTACGATAAAACAAGTAAAAAAAACAGGGACACAACGCGACGGCTGAATTGTTCTTGGCAATTTTGTCTTCGTATGATATAAACGGATAAAAGTCGAAATCGAAGGATCGAAAACCCTTAGTTTTGATGTTATATTCCTATCAAGCATCCGACCATATTATGTGAGAGATATGGGGAGGAGTGTGCCTAATACCCGGAAAACACCGGTTTCGCCGCGAAACCGGTGTGATCTGGACTAAATAAGCACATCTGCTTACAGCTTGATAGGAAGCAGGTTTTCGGCTCCTCCCGCCTTTTCGACAGGAAAGGATATGGTTGTATGCAAATTAATTCCCCTCATTTTATCATTGAAAATGAATCGGAGCTAGGTTGGAAGTTCCATTGGCTGCGTGCCGAGCACGAGGAACCCATTGACATTTGTGCCCGAAGGCTGGGTGTTTCAATTGACACGGTTGATAAAATTGAATGCGGACGGTTTGATGAGCCGCAAATTGATTTAGAGTTGTTAATCCTTTATCTCGCCCTTTATGACGAAAAATTTCATCTGAGTTTTGAGGGGGACTGATGACTGACAGATATATCTACCATCGTGATGAATTCGAAAATGATTGTATTTTTTTCATCTCGGAAGATCTTTACGAAGCCCGGACCGAAAAACGGCTCAGCCTGCGGGAAGTCAGCTATGCCACCGGAGTTCCGCTGGAGCAAATAGATCTGTTGGAATGCTGCCCGAAAGAAATAGACTTCCGCATTATTGTCAAATTGCTGGACTTCTATCAAATCAGGCTGAATTTGGGACGCGATTTTTTTCCTGATTTGCCGCAAGACTGTTTGAAAAAGTATTTTCAGCCTTAACGGCGGCTGCCGATGCCGCCGTTCTTTCCCGGCCGGAGCCGCTATTTCCTCGGCTGTGCTCCGCCGGGAACCCCGCTAACAAAAAAACCGCCGGCAGAAAAATCTGCCCGCGGCGTTTCGATAATGGTTACTCGGCAATGTCAAATTTAAGCGGAGTAACTTCTGCCAAACTCTGGTCTTGATCCTGATACATGACTTCTACCCGGAAAACGATTTTCAATGAATCGGCGGCAGCGTCAATCAGCCGCTGTTTGGCATCAGTTTCTTCAGCTACAATGCCGTAACCGCAGAAAGTCTGAAGATTGCTGACGGGAACTTTTCGAACTTCGACTGCTTCCGATCCGTTTTTGAAACGCTTTGCGAAATAGATTTCCAAACTGTCCTGCCCCAAACCAATTCTGTTAACCGTAACATGACAGGGTTTGTCAGAGTGTCTTTGTGAGGAGAAGCAAGCTGCGCTTCCGCCCACGATGGCCAATAAGGCGCATCCGAATAAAACTTTTTTCATCTCAAAATAATTAAAAAAACACAAAAAAATATCATTTAGGACAGCTTATATAATACGTTTGAAACTAAATTGCAACTAAAAACTCCCCAAAAAGAGGGGAGTTTGAATATTTTTGTTTTTTTAATTGTCGGCAGGCTCTTCCTGATCGCCGACCGGATTAATGTCTATGGCATATCCGGTAGCCCGCACCGTGCGGATATAATCAGGGCCGAAATCGTTCAGAGACTTGCGCAGCCGGCGGATATGCACGTCAACCGTCCGTGATTCGACATAAATATTGTCGCCCCACACGGTTTTGAGCAGAGTCTCGCGGGAAAAAACCTTGCCCGGCGTTTCCAGCAACATTTTCAGCAGCCGGAATTCGGTCGGTCCGAGGTGAATATAATTTTCGCCGCGGAAGACCTTCTTTTCCACCAAATCCATCCGGATATCTTCAAACACCAGCTCTTTGGTCGGCGTAATTTCCGGGGCCCGTCGCAGATTGGTCTTAACCCGTGCCATCAGCTCCGGAACCGAAAACGGCTTGGTAACGTAGTCGTCGGCGCCGGCTGTCAGGCCTTTGATTTTGTCTTCTTCCTCTCCTTTGGCGGTGAGCATGATGATCGGAATGTTTTTAATGTCAGGCTTGCTGCGGACCAGCTTGCAGATTTCCACGCCGGAAATTTCGGGCAGCATCCAGTCCAGCAGAATAACCGACGGGCCGTATTTTTCAATTTCGGCCAGCGCTTTGTTGCCCCGGGTCTCCAAAATGACTTCGTAGCCTTCTTTTTCAAGGTTATATTTCAGCAGCAGGCCGAGAGCTTCTTCATCTTCGATAACCATTACCAGCGGTGCCATAATTTTTCTCCTGAATACATTTTATGGCGAAATTGTAAGGCATTTGTCTTAAAATTACCTTAAAGCATCAATGTTTTTGCGATAGTCGCGGCTGTCGAAAACGGAGGTTCCTGCCACCAGAATATCCGCCCCGGCCGCAATGCATTCAGCCGCTGTCAGCGGATTGATGCCGCCGTCAACTTCTATTTTGATGTTTCGGCTGCCGATCATTGATTTGATGCGGGCAATTTTGGGCAGCTGCGCGCTGATGAAAGATTGTCCGCCGAAACCGGGATTGACCGTCATCACCAAAATCTGGTCCACCTTGTCGAGCACATATTGCAAAACGCTTTCCGGCGTGGAAGGGTTTAACGAAACGCCGGCTTTGCAGCCCCTTTCCCGAATGGTGTTGAGCAGGGCGTCCAGGTGTTTGCAGGTTTCTGCGTGAACGGTAACAATGTCGGCCCCCACCGGAATAAACCAGTTGACCATGGTTTCGGGATTGTCAACCATCAGATGCACGTCAAACGGCAGATTGGTATATGGGCGGATTTGCCTGACAATGCCCGGCCCGAAGGTCAGATTAGGCACGTAATGCCCGTCCATCACGTCAATATGAATCATGTCGGCGCCGGCTTTGTCAAGCGCCAGAATTTCGCTGCGGAGGTTGCCGAAATCGGCAGCCAGAATGCTGGGGGCAATTGCGACCATGTTTTTTCTCCTTATGTTGGTCTGATTATCATAACCCAGGCCGGCCTTAAAATCTACAAAATATTATTTCCCGGGTGTTGATTTCTGCTTGGGCGTGATTATCTAGGTTCTAGAACAAATGGTTTAACTAATATTTAATCGGAGAAAAACAATGGGTGAAACCGCACAACACATCAGCAAAGTCAACCGTGGAGAACTGTTAAACATTTTAAATGTTGCCTTTTCGGAAGAATGGCTGGCTTATTATCAGTATTGGATCGGCGCGCAGGTTGCCAAAGGTCCGATGCGCAAAATCATTGCCGAAGAATTTATCGAACATGCCAATGAAGAGCTGAAACATGCTCAGTGGCTGAGCGACCGCATCATTCAGCTGGGCGGCACCCCCGTTATTGACCCCGACGAATGGAAAAAACGCGCTCTGTGCAAATATGAAGCGCCGACGGATGAATATGTCGAAACGCTACTACGGCAGAACCTGACTGCCGAACGCTGCGCCGTTGCCCGCTATCAGCAGATTTGTGACATGTGTTACGGCAAAGATTATGACACTTTCCGCGTTTCGGCCAAAATTCTGAAAGAAGAATTAGAGCACGAACAGGAAATCGGCGATTATATTGATGATATTGAAGAGACCAAAAAACATATGCGCGGTTAACTTTTGACTAAAACATATTATTATGCTCATACACCTCAATCAAAGCACGGGCCGCCGCCTTATTGGCGGCCTTTTTTCAGGCTGTAGGCAATTTTATTGCGCAGCAGATGTTCGTTGACGGCGCCTTTCCCTTCTTTTTGGCGCAGTTCTTCCAGCTTGTCCAGATAGCTCATCCGTTTGGTGCGGGCTTTTTCAATCGCGCGGAATCTTTTTTGGATTTGTTCGGGAACCTTAACCTCGGCAAACCGCGCTTCCAGAGCTTCATAAAAGTTGTGCCCGTCAATCGTAAACATTTTCCTCAGCAGTTCTTCGTGTCTTTGCGGGTCGGCTTTGATGCCGTTGGCATTGGTTTTGAACAAAATATTCTGTGTCCGGTTGGCGTTTCTGGCGGCATACATTCCGAATTTTTCTTTCATCCAGCTGTCAAAAACGCCGTTGCCGATTAAACTGATTTCCTTTTTGGTCAAAATGTTTGCCCGCGGTTTAACCGTTCCGTTGCGGATAAGTTCGGCATAAAAGGAAAACCGCGGCGTAATCTGTTCAAGGCTGCGCCCGCGTTTCAGGTAGTTTTTCCTCTGAGCCAGCAGCTGCCGGATGTTGGCGGAAACTTCGTCCAGGCAGCATTCGATAAATTTATTGTCAAAACTTTGTCCCGCCTGCATAATGCCGGCAATCTCGTTCAGGCGGTGCTGCTTCTCGTGTTCTTCGGTGCAGTTGAGAGAGTCGTTGTAATTGTCCCATATCTTTTGCAGGCGCTTCTGCCTGTCCGGCGCCAAAGTCGAATCGACCACAAATTCCCTAACTCTGACTTTTCCCCAGCTCTGACTGCCCATCGACGGCATGTTCTGACTGTCCGCCCCGCTTATGTGATAGGTGGGAAAACGCTTCCCTTCTGCCGGCTCCGGATAGCGCACCCTGACAGTATCGACGGTGACCCGATATTTCTGTCCGGCAACGTTTTTGTAAACCTGATGGTCTTTAATCCGATAATCGCTGATGCTGTCGAGACTGATTCTTTTCCCTTGCGGATTTGTGTAAAACCAGCCTTTTTGTTTCAGATCATAACTGAGATTGTCATAAAAATCGCGAATGTCAACGGTGTCTTTGTTGAGGACAACGGACGATTTTGAAAAGGTTTCCGGTTCCAGCTCATAAAGGCTTTTAACGGCATACAGGGAAACGGAACCGAGCAAAAACGCCGTACAGAAGTGTTTGAAACGCCGCCGGGTTGAAAAAGAAGGTTTGGGAATCTTTCTGTCCATTGAAATCTCCTGGAAATTCTGTTTTCAGCATAGCACATGACTTTGGAATTGTTAATCAAAATATGCGGACGCAGCCGTCGCTTTTGTCAAAAAAGAGGTTTTCCGGGCGCTTTTCCGGCTCTGAAATGCAGAAAAGCATTGACAACGGCGCCGGAGAGGAGTTTATTAAGCCCCACGTTTTTATTTTTGTATCAATTGAATTATTAACCCTTAAAAATTTTCAGAGATGGAAAAAGTACAGATTTTTGACGCTCAGGAAGCCTCAAAAGTGGCTAAAGAGTACCTGGCAGGAATGCATTTGAATGCGGAACTGGTTGCCGACGGTCACAATGTTGTTCACCGTTTGGCCAATGTGTATCGAACCCCGGACTATCGTAACAAGGTCGGCGGCGTTTGTTTTGTCTTTGAATATAAAAACATCATCGGTGCTCAGCCGGAAATGTTTTATATCTATGTTAAATGCAGCGGCAAAACGGCCAAATACCGCGTCCGCAGCATAAAAAAGGAAGACTGTTCCCTGGAGGAGATTCTGCCCGGAGACAATTTTTCGTCATTGGGCGGCCGTTATCAGTATAACGGAGAAAAAATCATCTCGCTGAAATTGACACCGGATGTTGCGCCTTAAGCCGGACGGCCTGTCTCTTTCAAAAGGTTCCGCTTTGCCGCGGAACCTTTTTTTGTGTCCGTGTTGTGGGGCAAAATTAGAAAAATCTTGCAAAAAAGCCTGAACAGGTTATATTCAGCAGCAGGTAAATAAACATATTTAAGGAGAAAACAATGCCTTTAGTTACAATGCGTCAGATTCTTGACCATGCCGCCGAAAACAACTACGGCGTTCCGGCTTTTAATATCAATGATATGGAGCAGATTATCGCTGTTTTGCAGGCAGCCAAAAAAGTTAACGCTCCGGTTATTCTGCAAACCTCGACCGGTGCCCGTAAATTTGCCGGTGATCCGATGATTCGCCATATGGTTGCCGCCGGTATCGAAATGTTCCCCGAACTGCCGATTTGTCTGCATCAGGATCATGGCTCTTCGGTTGATATCTGCCAGTCTGCCATTGTCAACGGTTATTCTTCCGTCATGATGGACGGTTCGCTGGAAGCTGACGGCAAAACACCGTCGTCTTTTGAATATAACGTTAACGTCACTAAGGAAGTTGTTGCCCGTGCGCATGCCGTCGGCGCTTCCGTTGAAGGCGAACTGGGCGTCATCGGCTCTCTGGAAACCGGTAAAGGCGATAAAGAAGACGGTCACGGCGCTGAAGGCGTTATCGATAAAAAACGTCTGGTTACCGATCCGGACGAGGCAGCCCGCTTTGTTGCCGAAACCAAGCTGGATGCTCTGGCCGTTGCTGTCGGTACTTCTCACGGCGCTTATAAATTCACCCGTAAACCGGATGGTGAAATTCTGGCTATTGACGTCATTGAAAAAATTCACAAAAAACTGCCGAATACCCATATGGTTATGCACGGTTCATCCTCTGTTCCGCAGGAATTGCAGGATTTGATTAACGCTTACGGCGGCGCTATTCCCCAGACCTACGGCGTTCCGGTTGAAGAAATCGTTCGCGGCATTAAATCCGGCGTTCGCAAAGTCAACGTCGATACCGACTGCCGTATGGCTATCACCGGTGCGATTCGCAAGCTCTTTGCCGAAAATCCGAAAGAGTTTGACCCGCGCAAATACCTCAAACCGGCCATTGAAGAAATGCAGAAGGTCTGTGAAGCCCGTTATATTGCTTTCGGTGCTGCCGGACATGCCGACAAAATTAAAGTTGTTCCGATGTCGGTTATGGCTAAACGCTATGCTGCCGGTGAAATCTAATTTTCCCGTTAAGGCAAAAAGGGAGCGTTCGCTCCCTTTTTTTATGCCTTTTAGATAATCGTCTTATCCAGAGAAGCCAACAGGCCGTCTTCGTCTTCTTCTTTTAAACTGTTAAAGGCACTGGTTGTTTTTTCTCCAATGACATTATCTTCTTTTAACGGTTCATACCCCTCCTTGACGTTTCCTGCCTGATTCAAACTGCGTTGCAGTGTTCTGCCGCCGTCATCACCCCATGCCAAACGGGCAGAATTGTCTAAATCCTGCGGGCTAAAAGTCGTGCCGCGATTTTTGGTAATCAGGTTTTCCATGCTTCCTGTACCTAAAGCCTGATTTAGTTTTGCTGGATTTTCCGCTACGGCGCGCTTCCATGCCGAAATGGTTTTTGGTCCTAATTTGCCGTCTTCTTTGAGTTGCGGGAAAGCGCCTGCTTTATTTAATCCACGTTGTAAGCCGCGGATGCCGCTGTCATGAAAAGGATTGCTGTCTATTTGGGATAAGCGCTCGGACATCAAACGGATTTCCTCATCAACCGGACACCCGGAAGAAGAAAGCAAAGGCGAACTTTGCTCAGGAATGCGGCGTGTTGCTCGCGGTTCTAAGCCTTTGCCGGTTTCATCCTGCCGTTGCGGGCTGTTGCTGTAATTAGTGTGGTAATATTCCGAAACGATTTTGTCGTAACGTTGCTGTTCAGCTGGGTCTTTGCTTTCAAAACTGCGCTTGTGTGCCTGATTAACTTCCTCCTGCGTTAAATCTTCAGGTTTTTTGTAAAGCAAATCTTCGATCGGATCTTCCAATTCTTTGTATCGGTCATAATAGCTCTTTTCGGGAGATTTTTCTTTAGCAGCATCTCTCTCTATATCGTCTTTTTCGTCATTTCCGCCTTTCATGATACTATCCCATGCCCGCATCAATTCCGGATTCGGATCTTCTTTGATTTCTTTCGAAATACGAGGATATGAAAAAAGATTTTTATCATATCCGGGTAAATGCTTCAATAATTGATGAGGAATTTGTTGTAATCCATCAAAATTCGTTTCATCTAAAATAGTGCGGATAACAGAATTAGAATTTTGTTGCTGTGGTAAGTTATCATAAGGAAACTATTCATTAGTAATTTCATCACTAATCTTAAGCATTTTATTCCATACTTGATCTAAATTTTTTTCATCAATATCTAACTTGTGGGAAAATCTTTTATTAGCTTCAGTTCCACGATTATAATAATCATAAGAATCTGAAAAAGGTATATTAGATTGCATATGAATGCTTCCCGTTCCTAAAGCATTAAGTTGATTGTTGTTTTTAGGACCTCCTCTGATTATCAGTTCTTGGCCTTCAGACGTAACATATCTTAAATAGGCATGATGTGAGTTCTCAAGGGGTTTAGGAAGAAAATATTTGTTAATATTTTTGAAAGTATCTACGACAGGTTTTGTTTCTAAATATATTCCGGCTTTTTCTTTCTTTGTTGAATTTTGTTTTTGTTTCATTAAAATACTCCTATGATTAAGTTAATAAAAAAATATATCAGCAAAACTGGATTTTTGCCGATACGGTTTATCTCTATATCTGGACATCTGTGATAATGACCGTTATAGGATTCTTTTTATCTGATGACAAATATGATTTAGGCACATTATTGTTATTAGCCCCTTTTTTGCCAATGAGTGTAATTTTTTCTCCTCTTTTGGGAAATTTATGGTGGTATAGTTTAATTTTCTCAGTGTGGACTTTATTGATTAATGTATATAAATTTTTTGATAAGGATAGCCATTTGAGCTTGCGTTTAAAGCGAATTTCAGAGGCATTATCTGTGTTGTCGGTTTTGTACTTAATATTTGCATTTTGTTATTTTATTTTTTCATTGTGAGTAAAAGGTTAGATATCATATGGTTTTTAATTCAACAGAACATAAAAGAATGTCAATATTTTATATGTGGCTGATTTTTTATGGAATAACAGCCGCATTAAATTTGACTATATGCTTAGTTTTTTCTCACAATAGTTATTATTTTAATGATTCGTGTTATGTATGGTCTTTGCTGACACCTTTTATTTATACTTTCTATCCGATAGTTATAATTTTTAATATGTTGGGCATAAATTTTGGAATTTGGGGAACGGTATTATTATATGTGTTGTTATTTTATTTATTATCAATGCATAAGGTTTTTAGCGATATGCCACAAAACACGATGTATAAAATGTTGAAGACAATTTCAGACGTAACCCGGAAATATATGGTATGGGTTCTAATCTTCGATATCATCATTTATGTTTTTTGCCAGATAAATAAATTAGTGTTAAAAACTTATACTGAATTAACCTGCTTGTGTTAACAAAATTAGTTAAAAATATTTAGCCGCTATAATTAAAATTACCGGCGCTTTGCAGATATTGTTTTTTCTTTCGTTTAAAATAAAAAATGCCATGAATGTTTTTCATAGCGTAATTGGTGTTTGGCGCGATTATTGTTGAATCAATAATACAAGGGATAATCAAAGGAACACCTAAATCCCCCGCTCATACCGAAAATGCATGCAACATCCAGCAAGACTGTAAAAAAATAAGCTTTTTCATTTTTAACTTTTTTATTTTGAACACACCTATCCCAAGAGGCGAGAATATACTTAATATAAAACAATTAAAAAGTCAAGGAATTTTTTCCTTTTGTTGCACCGTTAAAAATAATAGCCCTTGCCAAAAAACGCTTCTTGTTGCATTATCTTGCTCAAATAAATTTAATTGGGGAAAATAATGGCATTAAAATTTGAGATTTTGAAAAAAAGCGGCAAGTCCCGCCTCGGAAAATTACATACCAAACACGGTGTGGTCGATACGCCGGCTTTTATGCCGGTCGGCACTTGCGGCACGGTTAAAGCCATGATGCCGGAATCGGTGGCGGCCACGGGCGCACAGATTCTGCTGGGCAATACCTATCACTTAATGTTGCGTCCCGGTGCCGATTTGGTGGAAAAAATGGGCGGCCTGCATAAGTTTATGAACTGGGATAAGCCGATTTTGACGGATTCCGGCGGCTTTCAGGTAATGAGCCTGTCCGGTCTGCGCAAATTAACCGAAGAAGGTGTTGCTTTCAGCTCACATGTCGATGGCAAAAAATATTTTCTAAGCCCCGAAGAATCCATTAAAATTCAGCATAAATTGGATTCAAACATTACAATGTGCATGGATGAATGCGTCAAATTGCCGGCACCGCACGACAAGGTAAAAAAATCAATGGAAATGTCCATGCGCTGGGCCAGACGCAGCCGCGATGCCTTCACCGACCGTGACGGCTACGGGATTTTCGGCATTCAACAGGGCGGCGATTATGAAGACTTGCGCGGCTTTTCCGCCGAACGCCTGAAAGAAATCGGCTTTGACGGTTATGCTATCGGCGGCTTGGCTGTCGGTGAAGGGCAGGAAACCATGTTTAAAGTGCTGGATTATGCTCCGGGAATGCTGCCGGATGATAAACCCCGCTATCTGATGGGAGTAGGCCGCCCGGACGATATTGTCGGCGCTGTCTTGCGCGGTGTTGATATGTTTGACTGTGTCATGCCCACCCGCTCCGGCCGTACGTCTCAGGCTTTCACCCGTTTCGGCACGATTAACATCCGCAATGCCCGGCACCGGGAAGATCCCCGCCCGCTGGAAGCCGGCTGTGATTGCCCGCTTTGCACCAATTACACCCGTGCTTATATTCATCATCTGCAAAAGTGCAACGAAGTGCTTGCGGTGATGTTGCTGACCTGGCACAATATCCGCTATTATCAGCGCCTGATGCAGGGACTGCGTAATGCTTTGGCCACAGACACTCTGGAGGACTTTGCACGTCGGTTTTATGCCGACCAGGCTGCCGGAGATATTCCGGCACTATAAGCAGGAAAGGATTTTTTTTATGACTGAAAGTTGCGATATTGAAGAAGTCGTCAGTTCCTTTGCCGAAGAAAACCGGCAAGAGGGACTGCGTGTTTTTGTTGCCGGCGGCAACCGTCCCGGAAATGACCCTCTTTATGTGGAAGAGGCCTATAATTTGGGCCGCCAGATAATAAAGCTTGATTTCAAGCTTGACTTCGGACTGTCAAATTCAGGAATTATGGGCGCTGTAGCCCGCGGTGTGCTCGACGGCTGGAATAAGAAAAAATGCGCCGAAACGCCGATTCAGGGTGTCACGACTCAAGTCTATTATGACCTTTATCCGCACGATGATGCGATTATCGGACAGATTGAAGATGTTATACTTGCCAAAACGCTGGAGGAACGCAAACAAAAATTGCTGAATGCCGATTTTGTGGTCTTTGCGCCCGGCGGGGTTGGTACTTTGGATGAACTGGCCTATGACTGCGTGGCCATGCAGGACGGTTTTCTGCCGATAAAACCGTTTATTTTGTTTAATGTTGACGGTTATTTTCATCATCTGGTCGAATATCTGAAAGCTATTGCCGCCAAAGGCTTTGCCGATCCGCTGCCGTTTATCGTCGTTGATGACAGCAATGAATTGAGCGTTGTCTTCCGTCTGCTGAAACTGCGTTATAAAAAGGGCAAGACCACGGCCGAAGCTTATGCCGCCACCCGGCAGTTAATCTATGAACTGCCCTATTTTCTTAAAAAGAAAACCGACAGCTCCGTCCATGTTGAAGATATTATTGCCGAAATGGATGCAGTGGAAAAACAAGGCTCGGCAGAGCAAAAGCAGGAACTGGCCAATGAAATCGAAAAAGCCTATCTTGAAAAAGAAATTGAACGCATGTATGACCGCCTGGCCAAAACCGGCCGCGATACGTCTATTGTCAGCGATAAACTGACTAATCTCAAAAAACGTAAAAAAGCCAATAAAAGCACAAAATGACAAACAAAAAAACAGCCCCGTTGCGGGGCTGTTTGCTTAAGCTTTGCCTTTCAGTATTTTTTCAGCTTCACGGTTGGCTTTGTCCATCACTTCGGCCGAGCGCCGCAGTTCTTTGCGCTCTTCGTCGTTCAAATCGGGAACCACCGATCCATAGGCGCCGCGCCGGCTGACAATGGTCGGCAGCGACAGACAGACGTCATGGAACCCTTCGACGTTTTTGTGCAGCGACGAAACCGTCAGCGTCCGCTTTTCATCTTTGATAATTGCCTCGCAGATTTTAACCAGAGAACTGGCGATACCGTAATAAGTTGCCCGTTTGCCGTGATAAATTTTAAATCCGGCGTCAATTACGTCCTGCGCCATTTTGGCCTTGGCTTCGTTGACCAGCGGCCGTCCGGTGTCTGTGCCGTAGTTGTCAAGGCTTGAACCGCCGATAGAGGCGGTAGACCAAGAAACCAGGGAAGAACTGCCGTGTTCACCCATCACGTATGCATGAATTGAGTGAGGCGAAACGTTGAAATAATCGCTCAGCATGGCTCTGAAACGGGCGGTATCCAAAACGGTTCCCGAACCGATAACCCGGTTGGAAGGAAATTTGGAAATGTCCAGAATAACTTTGGTAATCACGTCAACCGGATTGGTTGCCGCCAAAATAATGCAGTTGGGAGCATTGCGGATAATCTTCGGAACGATTTCGCGCATGATTTTAGTATTGCTTTCAAGCAGGTCAAGCCTTGAATCGGTCAGGGCTTTCTGGCTGTCAACCGTAATAATCACGATTTGTGCCCCGTCCAAATCCTCGTAATCGCCGCAGTAAACATTGCTGTCCGAATTCAGCGCCGCGGCATGAATAACGTCCATAGCCTCGGCGTTGGCCTTGTCCGTGTTGATGTCAACCAACACAATGTCTCTCACCAGCCCTTTGATTGCCAGTGTATAAGCCGTGGTGCTGCCGACAAAACCCGCTCCGATAATTCCGACTTTCATAGCATCTCTCCTCGCTTGGTTAAATAATGACTATATTTAATATCATTTTTTGATAAGTTGCAAATTTTTATCTTAATTTATGTTTTCTCTTGTGCTATAATCAGCCCGTTGTTCAGGTTTATTAGTGAGATATCTTTATGGAAACCTCGGTTCTTCGCTTTCTCTGGCGCTATGCCCGCAAATTGAAATGGTTGTATGTTTTGCTGTTGCTGAATATTTTGTTCGGGCAGGTTTTGAGTCGCAGCACCAACTGGGCCAGCGCGCAGATTGTCGAGGTAATTTCCAAGGGGGCGCCGGATATGCCGACGCTTCATGTCATTGGCAGATATCTGCTGCTTATTTTTGTCTGTCTGTCGCTGCAAACCGTGGTTATGCTTGTCAATCGCCGTTTGGATATGCGCTTTTTGCCTTATTATCTGGGCAAGATGTCTAAAGATTTGTTTGTTTGGGCGCATAAGCATTCAACCGCCTTTTTTGCCGAAGAGATGGCCGGCAATATTTCCGGCAAAATCAAAACCATTCTTAATAATACCGAGATGCTTTATTATAACTCGCTCGGCAATCTGCTGTTTCCGCTCTGCGGTTTTCTGACCGCTTTTGTTTTTATCGGAACCGTCAGTGTAACGTTGGCCGTATGGTTTCTGTTGTTAAGCGTAACGCTGGCATTTGTCTCTATTCGCATCAAACGCCGGATAACGCCGTTTTCGGTTCGCAAAGCCAAACTTCTCTCTGAATCGAACGGTATTTTGGTGGACAGCATTTCCAATTCCGACCTGGTTAAAAACTGCGCCAATTTTAACTACGAGCGCCGGATTTATTATAATTCCGTCCGCACGGCAATGAAAGCCCTGCGCCGCGAAGTCCGCACCAGCACCTGGACGGACGTATTTGCCCGTTCGGTCAACGATGTGATGAATATATCCTTTTATCTGATAACTTTTTACTATTGGTACCGGCACCAATTGGGCATCGGCGATGTTGTTCTGGTTTTATCGTTGATTTCCTCAATGATTCAAAGCACGTTTTATATGGGCTATTTCTTTACCCAATACACCCAGCTGGCCGGCGGTATCAAAGACGGGCTGGATCTGCTCAATAAACCCTGTGACGTTAAAGACGCTCCGTCGGCCCGGCCGCTGAAAGTGATGCAGGGAGCCGTGTCTTTCTGCCGGGTCGAATACCGTTATAAAGCCTCCAATGCCTTGTTTGCCGATTTTAACCTGAAAATAGCTCCCGGTGAAAAAATCGGTTTGGTCGGCCGCTCCGGTTCGGGAAAATCAACCCTGATTAAGCTGTTGTCCCGCTATTATGACGTTCAGGGCGGTCAAATTTGTATTGACGGACAGGACATTCGGGAGGTAACGCAGGAGTCTCTGCGCAAAAACATAGCCCTCATTCCGCAGGATCCCAGCCTGTTTAACCGTACCATTATGGAAAACATCCGCTACGGCAACCTTCAGGCCGGCGACGAAGAAGTTTTCGAGGCGGCGCGCAAAGCTTATATTCACGACTATATTCTGACTTTGCCGCAGGGCTATCAGAGCAAAGTCGGCGAAAGGGGCGTCATGCTTTCCGGCGGTGAACGCCAGCGGATAGCCATTGCCCGCGCCATTCTGAAAAATGCGCCGGTTCTGGTTCTGGACGAGGCCACCTCGGCGCTCGACAGCGAAAGCGAACATTATATTCAGGAAGCTCTGCGCGATTTGATGAAAGGCAAAACCGTTATTGCGATAGCCCACCGTCTTTCAACCTTGAAAGAGATGAATAAAATCGTTGTTATGGAAAAGGGAAAAATCGTCGAAGAGGGAAGCCATGCAACACTGCTTCGTAAAAAAGGCGCTTATTATAATTTTTATAAAATGCAGTCTGCCGGATTTCTGCTGCCGGACGGCAGAGAAGACTGAATCACAGGCCGGTCTTGCTGTTGAGCCGGAGAATGTCAATAATCTCGGTAACCGAAGCAAATTGCTCAAACGCGCGGTCAATCATTTTGCGGTTGGTTGCCCGCCGGAAAAGTGAAGAAACCTCAAACATATTATGGTTGGTTTCAATTGCAATCAACAATTTGTTATTAAAAAAACTGAACTGGATATTTTTGCCCTGAAAGGCCTTTTTAACTTCAGACATTCGTTCCATAAAAGCGGTGGTCAGCAAATAGCGCGCCTCAATTTGGTTGTCGGAAAAAACTTCAAACTGGCGTTCAAAGCTGACGTCTTCCAGCTTAACCCGTTCCGGCCGCCCGATTTTTTTGAATAAATTAAGCCAGCCGCTGTCTTTCAGCACAACGGTTTTTCCCTCAAATTTTTTATTCATTTCCAACAAAATAACAATTCCCTGAAACACGGTAACGTTATGTGAACCGTTCTTTGTCCGTACTTTTTTATAAAGCTGTTCCTCGGAAATAATGGCTTGCACCTGATGATAATTGCCGCAGAAAAAGTCGTCGCCTTCCTTGGAATCATACAGCGGAAAAATGCGGGAGTTTTCAAGTGTGGTATCCGGCAGGGAGCGGCCGTAGGCATAAATAAAATCGCCCCAGAAAGCGGCAAACTTGGCCATAACTTCTTCTTTGACGTCAATTTTGAAAGAAACAATCGGTGACCGGCAGTAAAACAGCGAAATAAAAACATAGCCCGCCAGAACATAAACTGTCAGTTCCGTCAGATTCCGGCTGCCGGCGATATAATCGCCCCAGAAACTTGACCAGAAAAGCAAAATCAACAGCGGAATGAAAATGCCGGTCAGCAGCAGCCTTTTGATGAAAACATCCATCTGTTTATGCCGCTCGGCTTCCATCTCCATAAACTTACCCAGTAAATGGTGATTGTAATAGTCGTCGAATTTTGCTTTTAAATCTTGCATTATTTAAAGTAGTCGCCGCTGTTAACCGGAGCTTTGGCCGCTTCTTCCGCTTCAAAATACGGCATGTCGGCTCTAATGCCCAGCATCGAGGCAATCAGACTGCTCGGAAATATTTCGCAGGCATTGGTCAAGTCATTGACCGCCGCGTTGTAAAAACGCCGTGCCGCGGCAATATGTTCTTCAACTTCATTCATTGACTGCATGGCGGTCATCATCGTTTGGTTTGACTTCAAATCGGGGTAATTTTCAACCGAGAGGTTAAATTCCTTCAATTTGCTTTCAAGCAGTTTTTCGTTTTTTATTTTTTCCTGCGGATTATCCTTGAACGAATTTGCCATGGCGGCCGTGCGCAGTTTGGTGATTTCTTCCATCAGCTTGCTTTCGTGTGCCATAAATTTGGCAGCCATGTTCAGGAGGTTCGGAATCAGGTCGTAGCGTTTTTTCAGCTGGACGTCGATTCCCGCCGATGCCTCTTTCACTTTATTCTTTTTCATAATCACTCCGGCATATAAAAAATAAAGCGTTATCAGAATAATTCCGGATATAATCCAAAAAATGGCGGACATCTCTTTTCTCCTTAAGTTCTTTTGCCTTTATCTTAAGAGCAAAAACCTTAAATATTATTAAACGGTTAGCAATATTTTCACCTTTGCGTTTTAGAGTAGGGGCAGGGAGGACAACGAATGCTTAACTTTATATGGTCGGGATTTTTTCTGGCCGCTTTCGCCGCCGCTCTTTATCAGAGCCTGGGATTGGACAATGCGGCAATCTGGACTGAACTGGTTAACAGCACGTTTGCTTCGGCCAAAAGTGCTTTCCAAATTTGCCTGAATCTGACCGGAATGCTTTGCCTGTGGCTCGGGTTGCTTAAAATTGCCGAGCGGGCCGGAGTTACCGACTTGCTGGCCAAAGCGCTGGCGCCGTTGTTTCGGCGAATTCTTCCCGGTGTTCCGTCTGACAGCCCCGCTTTGGGATCAATCGTTATGAATATGGCCGCCAACGTGCTGGGGCTTGATAATGCCGCTACCCCGATGGGGCTCAAGGCAATGGAGCAGTTGCAAAGCCTGAACCCGCACAAAGACAGGGCTTCGCCGGCACAGGTTTTGTTCATGGTCATCAATGCTTCCGCGGTAACCCTGATTCCGATAACGATTCTTATGTATCGTGCCGAGCTCGGTTCGACTAATCCCTCCGCCGTTTTTATGCCTATTTTGTTTGCGACCTCTTTGTCAACGCTGGCCGGCTTTCTGGCTGTTGCCTGGGTTCAGAAACTTAATATTTTTAACCGGGTCGTCCTTGCTTATTTAAGCGGTTTTGCCCTTTTCATTCTGGGGCTGGCCTGGTATTTCAGCTCTTTGCCGCCCGGAGAACGGCTAACCGCATCAGCCGCCGGTGGAAACTTTGTCCTTTTTGCCGTTATAATCGGTTTTATAACCGCCGGGTTAATCCGTCGTCTCAACGTTTATGAACTTTTTATTGCCGGAGCCAAAGAAGGGTTTGAAATTGCCGTGCGCATTATTCCTTATCTGGTTGCCATGCTGGTGGCTATTGCCGTTTTCCGCACTTCCGGCTGCCTCGACTATATTGTTTGGGGCTTTGAAAAGCTTTTTGCCGCTCTGGGAATGGATACCGCTTTCGTTCCGGCACTGCCGACCGCAATAATGAAACCGCTTTCCGGCAGCGGAGCGCGGGCAATGATGATTGAAACCATGCAGGCCTACGGCGCCGACAGTTTTCCCGCTTTCGTCTCCTGTGTGATTCAAGGGTCCAGCGAAACCACTTTTTATGTGTTGGCGGTTTATTTCGGTGCGGTTAAAATAACCAAGGTCGGGGCGGCGCTTCCCTGCGCATTGTTGGCCGACGCTGTCGGTGCCGTTGCCGCCGTCGGTCTGGCTTATCTGTTCTATTAATTTTGATTCCGTCAATCATAAAAAAGCTCCTTGCGGAGCTTTTTGTTTAAGCGGCTTTCTTTGCCTTGAACTGTGCATTGTATAAAGCTTTATAGGCGCCGTTTTCCTCCTGCAGCAGCTCTTCATGTGTTCCGGTTTCGATAATTTCGCCGTCATTGATGACCACGATTTTATCGGCGTTTTGCACCGTGGACAGACGGTGAGCGATAACAAATACCGTGCGGTCCTGCATCAGATTGTCGATTGCGCGCTGAACCACGGCTTCTGCCTTATTGTCCAGAGCCGAGGTCGCTTCGTCGAGAATAACCACCGGCGCGTTTTTGATAAAGGCACGGGCTATGGCCAGACGCTGCCGCTGTCCGCCGGAAAGCAGAGAGCCGCGCTCGCCGATTTTGGTGTCCAGCCCGTTTTCCAGTTCATTGATAAACTCATCCAGACAGGCCATCTTGACGGCAGTGGCGATTTCTTCCTCGGTAGCGTCCTCTTTGCCCAGCAGAATATTGTCGCGAATGGTTCCGGCAAACAGAAAGTTGTCCTGAAAAACAACGGCGATATTGTCGCGCAGGCTTTCCAGACTGATGTCGCGAATGTCTGTCTTGTCAATGGTGATGCTGCCGCTTTTAACGTCATAAAACCGCGGAATCAGGTTGACGATGGTGGTTTTGCCGCCGCCGGAATTCCCCACCAGTGCCACCGTCGTTCCGGCCTTGACTTCCAGATTAATGTCCTTCAGAACCGGCACGCCTTCCTTATATTCAAAATAAACATGGTTGAAATTAATTCTTTTTTTGACGCCTTTTAATGTGACTGCATTCGGTTTGTCAAAAATGGTCGGCTCGGTTTCCAGAATTTCAACCACGCGTTCGATTGCCAGAAAGGAAACCTGCATCGCGTTGTAGTTTTTGCCGATGCTTTTAATCGGGGTATAAAGCAAAATCAGTGCGGTGATGAAAGAAACGAAGTTGCCGCTGGTAATGTCGCCGTTGACAATCAGATAGCTGCCGTAACCGATAACGGCGCCGATGCCGATGGAAACGATAATATGCAGCGCCGGTGTCATCCAGGCGGTTTTCTGCACCATTTTGATCGTCAGCTTGAACAGATTGTGCAGCGTGCTGTCAAAGGTGTTGTAAATTTTGTTTTGCAGATTGTAAGAAGCAATCGTTTTGTTGCCGGAATAAGTTTCGTTGTAATTGGAAACCACTTTGGCACCTTCAACCACGCTGCCCATAACCACACGTTTGATTCTTCTGCGGACAGAAGCCAGCGGCATCAGCGCACAGCCCAAAATCAAAACGGCGATAATGGCCAGCTGCCAGGAATTGTAAATCAATACGCAGATGAGCGATATTGAGGAGAAAAAGCGGGAAACAAACACTTTCAGGTTTTCCAGCAGACCGGAACAGGCAATGTCGCAGTCGGTGTTGAAGCGCTGAATGACGAAACCGGAATTATGCTGGTCATAATAAGAAGTTTCCAGATGCAGCAGTTTTTTATATAAGGCGCGTTTCAAATCCTGGTTGATTTTGGTGCCGACCCAGGTATTCAGGTAAGTTGCCGCATAGTTGAGAAACCCCTGCACCGAGGTGAAAGCGACAATCAGCAGCGGAATATAAGCCGGCGAGCTTTCCGTCTTGTCAACCAGAACAATATCCATATAAGGTTTGAGCGAAAGAGCGACCACTGAATCCAGCGCGCCGATGGGAATGCAGATTAAAATGGCGAGAATAGCCCGGAACATATACGGTTTGACGAACGGCCACATTTTTTTGTAATGTTCGATAAAAGGCAGTTTTTTAATCTCTTCGTCTATTTGGATTTTGTCTTCAATCATTGTTTTTCCTATAGTTGTCTGAGCCGGTTTGAATATTGCCGCCGGCCGCGGTTATAAAAGTCCCAGAAAGTGCAGCGCAACGGCAATGAAACCCAGCTGCATGATTAATACGAACGCAAATTCGGCGCGGTAACTCTTTTTCTTGTTCTTATGGTGCAGAATTTTCTGCCCGGCCAGTGCGCCGCTCCAGCCGCCGAGCATTTCCAGGGCATGCAGATTGCGCTCGGGAATTCTCCAGGCGCCGCGAACGGCAGCCCTCTTGTCAACCCAGTAAGCCAGAAAGGTAACCAGATTGATGGATATAAACTGATAAACCAAAAACAGAAGCAGTGTTTTGGGAGCAAAAGGCGTTACTCTGAAATAATGCGTTTCAATATAATAGGCCGCCAGAATGACAATGCCGCAATGCAGCAGATAAAAACTGTTTTTTTGCAGCGGGCGAATGAGAAGCAGCAGCCCGATAAGAAGAACGCTTGCGGTAATGACCATGGTTGTTCCGGGGTTAAGTTAACGTTATCAGAGCGTATCATACAGAGATTCTCAAAAAAAGCAACCACATCAAATAGTGAATAACTGAAAAAAGATAATGAGATTTCCGTAAAACCATTTATATTGGTCTTAATCATTTATTAATAAAAGGATTGGGCAATGAAAAAAATTCTGACCGCTTCGGCCTATGTTTTGCTGGCCGCCTGCACCGCTTACAGCCATAAGGCAATGGAAGAGCAGGAACAGTTTGTCGTCGAAACGCCATACGCCGAAACCCCGGCGATAGACGATACGATTTCGCCGGATGTCTATGCTCTGGTCGCCGCCCGCGCAACCAATCGGATGCTGGATGAAACGGCCGAGGTTTACGAGCAGAATCCCCGCCCCACGCTTTACCTGATGCAGATTAAGAAAACCGATGAGAACCTGCCGGACGGTTTTTATCTTGCCCGCCGCGAAACCAAAGACATCATTGAAGGATCGGGAACTTTCACTCTGGTTAATAATCTGAATGAGGCGCAGTATTATCTGGAAGTCAGTGTCAGCCCGATTCCGCTTAAAGACAAAGAGGTGCCCGCCATTTCTTATCATCTGTCTCTGTACACTAATCAAAATGCCAAAATCGGCGAATGGGCACAGATGATTAAACAGGTTCAGAACGACGATAAAAGCTGGTGGTAACATTGCGTTCGGCTGTTTGTCTGCTTTTTCTGCTGAGCTTGGCGCCGGTGGCTTTTGCCGCCGGAAAAGATGACGTCAGTCTTGATACGGCATCTCTGGATAAGGACGTCACTTCCGTTTACGGTACGGACTGTGAAAAGGTCAAACCCGGCGAAGCCCGTTCGACGGTCAGAGTCCGTGTCACCGATAAAGCCAGCTATCTTGCCGTCAGCAGCCTGCCTGATTTGCGTAATGCCAAAGTCGAGCTGAATGAACATGACTTTAACGTGATGGTCTATAACCTGGTTGATAATAATATTGAAGACATGGCCATTCGCACCACCAAACAAACCCCGGAAGAAATTTGCGTCGAAGTCACCGGCTATATTTCCGGCAAGAATATTTTTGCCGCCATTGACGAGGCGCTGGACAGACAGAAAAACGGCGAAGAAGACAACGTGACGGCGGAAAACGGAGGCTTGGCTCCGTCCGACCTGGCCGAAACGGAAAACGGTCCGCAGCCGGAAGCAGAGGCAAAGCCGGAACAGCCTGCGAAAACCGATTTGGCGGAAAAGGAACCTCTCTATACGCCGGATGAAAGCATTCCTCCGCCCCCGGTCTCTGAGAGCCAAACCCCGTCTGCCGAACAGGAAAAAGAGGACTATCTGCAGGCCAAGGCCGCCAGCAAAGGGCTGATTTATATTACGCCGACCGAGTTTTTTAATAAGACGACTTCTGCCAAATATGCGGAAATTCTGCGGGAAATGTTTGTGAAAAGCGACTACTTTTATGTAACCGACAAGATTGAATTGGCCGATTATGTCATCGGTTCAAAAGTTCTCCGCGCCAAGGTGGACCCGATTAACAAAGACACCAACCGGATGCAGATGGTGATTGCCGTTGAAAGCCGGAATACCGACAGCGGCGAAACGGAAACCGAACACCAGAACCGTTTTGTTCTGTTCAGCAGTTCGGAGAATGAGCAGAAAGTGGCCGCCAAACTGATGAAACAGCTGTTTGAAAAAGCCGCGGATAAAATTATCACCGAATTGGAAATTGCCCAGCGCCGCAAAAATAATGACGCCGGCCTGCCGGCAGTCATTACGCCGGTGTCGACATCGACAGCAAAGAAGGGTGCTCTTTAATCGGGCGCACCGCATAGCTCAGGTTGTTGAAGCGGGGCAGTCCTTTGGCGGCGCAATAGGCGGTAATCTGCATTTCAAGCTTATTGTTCAGAGCCGGCAGGTCTCCGGCTTCTTCGCCGGTATAGACGGTAATGACAACGTCGGTAAATCCCCGGTCGGTATAAATCTGATGGTCATAGCTGAGAAGCACGTCTTTGATGATTGCCAGTAAGGATTGCTGCAAGGCTTTGAAGTGATCGGCCGCATCCATATATTTAAACATGTTGACAAAGTCCTGCAGGGCTTTTTTGGTTTCGAAATTGCTGTCCAGTACGGCAATTCGTTCAATATAGTTCAGGTTGCCCGTTGCAATGGCATATTTTAACAGCTGCGGATAAAAAATTTTAATATAAGTATTCAGGGCGTCAAATTTCGGCTTCAGCAAAATGCCGGCCATGTCGGTCAAGCCGAGGTTTATCAGATTGCTGATAAACAAAGCTTCCAGCGCCGGCGACATTTCTCCGCCCAGGTCCCAGATTTTATAGGCCAGCGATTTGGCTTTCTGGTGTTCGCCGCGCATGATTTGTTCCTGCATCAGAATAATCAGCCCGTTGATATTTTCCGGATTTTCTTTCAACAGCAGATACAGTTGCCGTTCCAAATCCTGAATTTCGTCTTGTTGGCGATAGTCAAGCTTAACCAGCAGGCGGTATATGGTCGGGAAATCGGTTGCCGGCAGCGGACCGACCTGCGCGGTTGCCGGTGATATTTCCTGATTCTGTCCGTCACTCATGATTCTGCTCTCCGTAAATTTCTTTTTTTATTATAACACACTATTTCTCTAAAATAAATGTGCAAGGTCCGTCATTAATCAGAGTTACCTGCATCTCAGCCTGAAAAATGCCGGTTTCGACCCGATGCCCGAGTTTTTTCAGGCAGCTGACAAAATGTTCGTATAGCGGCCGGGCTTCTTCGGGACGGGCTGCCGTTTCAAAGCCGGGACGGTTGCCGCGGCTGGTGTCTCCGGCCAGAGTGAATTGGGAAATAACCAGAAAACTGCCGTTTATATCGCCGACGGACAAATTCATTTTACCGGCGCCGTCTTCAAAAATACGCAGATTCGCCGCCTTCTTGGCCAGATATTCGGCTTGAACCGCCGTGTCGCCTTTTTGAACGCCGACAAACAACAGCAGTCCTTGTCCGATTTCTCCGGCAATTTTTTGTTCCGCTTCCACCGAAGCCCTTTTAACCCTTTGAACCAATACTTTCATGACTTATACATACCAGTTTATTACCAATGCGGCTATTTTATTGAAATAATCTTTAAGATAAATTAAAATCACTCCGTTTTTATAAATTTTATAACGGACTATTGGTTATGCGCAAACTACTTATTCTCTCGCTGTTGTTCATGGTTTCCGGCTGTGCTTCTTTCGGGCGCGGTGTAGCCGAAGCGATTATCAACGATAAAAAAGAAGACACCCGCCAGTGCGAAATTCAGGGAAGCCCGCTGCCCGGAATTGACGATTTGTTCAAAAACAAGCAGGTTGTCAAAGTGATGATGGTTCACGGGGTCGGAACCCACACGCCCGGCTATGCTACCCGGATTCGCGAAAACCTGGCGCTCAAGCTGGGGCTTGATGTCTTCTCCCGCCGCGATAAGGATATCACGCTGATTGATCCGGATGACCGCAAAACGGTTATCGGCAATCTCCGTGTCACCCGCATGCAGAATGAAGAGGCTTCCAAAGATCTGATCTTTTACGAGCTGACCTGGTCGGTCAATACCTCGGTTCAAAAGCGCATCCTTGATTATGACACTTCCGGGCTTTATGAACATAAACGGGCGGCGTTCAACCATACGCTGAAAAAGTTTCTCGATGATGTAATCCCCGATCCCGAGATTTATGTAACCGATAAAAACAATTATATCCTCAAAGCCACCCAGCAGGCCACCTGCTGGATGCTGAGCCGTTCCTGGAGCCAGTTGAAACCGGAAGAAAAGCAGGTTTGCCGGGTTTCTTCCTTCAACCAAATGAAAGATTTGAGCCGGGATAACATTATCTTCATCACCCACAGTTTGGGCAGTAAGATTTTGATGGACAGCCTGACCGATATGGTCAGTACCGTCGCTGCCGTCGAAGCGCGCCCGGATATGGCTCAAAGTCCGAAAGTTCGCCCCATTATCGAAGAGCTGAAAAATAAAGAAATGACAGTCTTTATGCTGGCAAACCAGCTGCCGCTGCTGCAAATTGCCGGAGCCAAGCCGCAGGTCACCGGACAAATTCGTTCTTATTGCCGCCCGAAAGGCAAAAACTACGGCAACCGCGTGTTTAAACAGGTTAACATTGTCGCTTTTTCTGACCCGAATGACTTGCTGAGTTATGGCATTAACCAGGACTTTGTCGATAATTATATGGATTCCCGCATGTGTCCGTCGGTTACCAATGTTAATATCAACATTGCCGAGGAAATTTCGGTTTTCGGTGCCGGTGTGGTTAACCCCGTTACCGCTCACACCGAATACGACAATGACACCCGGGTGATTGAAATGATTGCCAAGGGAACGGAGAATTTCAAACAAAACGAACTCCTTTCCAAACGCTGCCGTTTCACGCACCTGAAAAATTAAGCCCGTTCCGGCCCCTCTTTGCAGGGGCCTTTCTGTTTGTAGAGAAATCTGACATGCCTTGATTTTTGCATTTAAAATGCCTAAATTGTAAAGAGCTTGATAAGGAGAACCCGATGGAACAGAATTTACCGGAATTGCGCGATATTCACTTGCCTGAAGGCGTATCGGCATTTCCGCCGGCCTACGGCTGGTGGGTGATTTTAGGCGGTATCCTTTTGCTGTTGTTGCTGACCGAACTGTTTTTGATTGTCCGCCGCAAAAGCAAAAAACGCTATGCTTTGTATCTGCTGGCTCATGTTCGTCAGGAGAATGCGGTAGCCGCCGCATTGCAGATGTCTGAAATTCTGCGCCGGATTTGCGTTTATAAATACAAGGAAGCAGCCGCCCTTTACGGTCAGCCCTGGCTCGATTTTCTTAATCGGCACGCCAAAATCAAATTGGAGGGTGCGTCCGCACGGCTTTTGCTTGATGCGCCTTATATGAATCCCGCTTCGCCGGGCTATGCCCCGCAGGACGTGGAAACGCTGCGCCGTTTCAGTGCCGGCTGGATAGGAGAAAACTTATGATGCAGTTTGCCTGCCCGTTGGCTTTTGCGGCTCTGCTGCTTCCCTTGATTGTTTGGTATGCGGTGCCTGCGGCCAAAGGGCTGCATGGAGATGCGCTGCGCGTGCCCTTCCTGCGCGATTTGGCCAAAATCAACCTGAAATCGGGCAGCATCTGGGGCGGCCTGAGTGCCGATAATGCCAAACTGTTTTCACCGGTTCGTCTGGCGGTTTATCTGGTTTATGCTTTGGTGATAACGGCGCTGGCCCGTCCGCAATGGGTCGGCGAGCCGGTGCGGGTTCATAATTTCAGTCGCGATATTTTGCTGGTAATAGACATTTCAACCTCAATGGAAGAACCGGATTTTGCCTTAAACGGCCGCCCGGTCAGCCGTTTGTCGGCCGTCAAAAAAGTGGCGGGCGAATTTATCGATAAACGCGGCGAAGATCGTATCGGGCTGGTGCTGTTCGGTACCAGAGCTTATCTGCAGGCGCCGATAACTTTTGATAAAGCCGCGGTCAAACAAATTCTGTATGCCATGCAGGCCGGTATGGCCGGCAATTCGACCGCTATCGGCGATGCTCTCGGACTGGCGCTGAAGAGTTTGAAAGACAGCGGCAATCTGGATAAAAAAACCATTATTCTGCTGACCGACGGCGAAAATAACGACGGCAGTGTTACCCTGCCGCAGGCGGTTAAGCTGGCAAAGGAAGCCGGCGTTAAAATTTATACCATCGGCGTCGGCGGCGATGGCAGCGATTTTGCCTCTTTCTTCGGCTTGCGCATGGGCGGCGGCGGAGTGGATGAAGCCGGCCTTCGCCAAATTGCCAGTGATACCGAGGGAACTTATTTTCGCGCCAAAAATACCGCATCCCTGCAAAAAGTCTATGCGGCGATAGATGAGTTGGAACCAACCGAAAATGAAGATACATTTGTACAGGAAGTCCGCGAATTTTATTATATTCCGCTGTTGGCTGCGCTGGCTCTGGCGGCATTCTTGGTCTTATTAAAGCGGAGGGCTGATAATGTCTGAATTTTTGAGCAATTTTCATTTTATTCGCCCGTTCGTTTTGCTGCTGTTGCTGTTGCCGCTGGGGTTCTTTTGGCATTATGCCCGCAGCCGGGGGCGCAATTCTTCCTGGGCGCAGGTCTGCGATAAAAATCTGCTTGATTTTCTCTTGGTTAAGGGCAGTTCGGTTCAGCGCAGGCTGATCGTCTGGATTGGTCTGGTCGGATTTGTCTCCGCCGTTGCCGCCGCGGCCGGTCCGTCATGGAAAAAGAAGGAAATTCCCAATCTGGCGCCGGAAAATCCGGTAATGATTCTGCTTAACTTGTCAACGGATATGGCTGAAAAAGATTTAACCCCCAGCCGTCTGGCCCGGGCTAAGTTTGAAATCTCCGATTTGTTGAAAATGATTCCCTCGGCGCAAAGCGGATTGATTGTTTACAGCGATGAGCCTTTTCTTATCAGTCCTTTGACGGATGACGCCCGCCTGCTGGATAATCTGTTGCCGCGTCTGACTTTTGATCTGATGCCCGGCAACGGCGACCGGCTTGACCGGGCATTGGAACTGGCCGTAGAAAAATTTAAAAACGCCGGTTTCCCGCAAGGCCAAATTATCGTCTTCACTTCCGATATCGGTGAAAGGCTTGATTTGGCGCTTGCTGCGGCCGAAAAAGCCAAAGCGTCGGGATATCCGGTCAGCGTGGCGGCGATAACCAAAGCCGACGGCGAACGTCTGCACCTGCTGGCTCAAAACGGCGGCGGTCTGTATATTCCGGCCGTTTCCGCCGACAGCGACATGCAAAAACTGGCGGAACGGATAAATCAAAACCGCGAGCAGCAGTTGAAAGAAACCGAAAATCTGCGTTCGGTCTGGGAAGATTACGGTTATTACCTGACGCTGCTTCCCGCTCTCTGCTGCCTGTATTTTTTCCGTAAGGGCGTCTTGGTGCTGCTGTTTATGCTGGCGGGGCTGCAACAGGCTCAGGCCGGTTTTTTCCTCAATAACAATCAGGAAGGTCTGAAGGCTTTTAATAATCAGGATTATGCCGCTGCGGCCGCCAAATTTGATCGTTCCGACTGGAAAGGCTCCAGCCTTTACCGTCTCGGCGATTATCAGAAAGCCTATGAGGCCTTTGCCGCGGGCGAGGGGAACGAAGCCCTTTATAATCAGGGTAATGCGCTGGCCAAAGGCGGAAAATTGGAAGAAGCGATAAAAAAATATGAAGAAGTGCTGAGGCAGAATCCGCAACATGAAGATGCCAAATTTAACCTTGAATATTTAAAGCAGCAAAAACAACAGCAGCAACAATCGTCTTCGCAGAATAATCAGGATAAAAAAGAAGACGACAGTCAGCAGCAGTCGAAAGACAATCAGCAGTCCGGCAATCAAAATCAGCCGCAGGAAGATCAGCAGTCCGGCCGGTCATCAGAGCAGTCTGAACGTCAGCCTGATAATCAGCAGGAGCAAAAAGCCGATTCGCAGCAAGAGGATAACAATCGCGCAGACAAATCAGAAAGCCGGCAGGAACAGCAGCAACAAGATTCCTCCGGGCAGGGAAAATCACAGGCCGAACAGGAGCAGCGGCAGAAAGCTCCCGAACCGCAGCGGCAGCCGCAGGACAAAACGCCTGCCGAGTTGCAAAAAGGCCGGAATGATACTAAATATGATGAAGAAGTTCAGGCGCGCGAACAGCAGTATCGGGAAATTCCCGAAGACCCCGGCGGGCTGCTGCGGGCGTTTATTTATCAGGAATATCAGAAAAACCGTTATAATCGAGGTCGATAATGAGAAAATTGATTAAATCTGTCAGTTTAAGTATTTTGCTTGGTGTCGCCTTTATCGGGGCAGCCTGGGCGCAGACGTTCAATGCCGCGGTCAATCGGACGGAAGTGCCTCAGGGGGAAACTTTCGTCCTGACTTTGGAGCTCGCTGACGGTTCCGACAGCGGCAATCCCGACCTGAGCGTTCTGGATAAGGATTTTATTGTTTATTCTGTCGGCAACGCTTTCAGTTATAATTACATTAACGGCGTTGCCTCCAAGTCTCGCCAGTGGCAAATTGCCCTGATGCCGAAAAATTCCGGGAAAATCACCGTCCCGTCCATAAAACTCGGCAATCTGGAAACACAGCCGATAACCTTAAACGTTATTCCCGCTTCTGCCGCCGCGACTGAAACTTCCGCCGGAACCGGCGGCTATCAGGCACCGCAGCAGATGAACCGTCCTAAATTCAGCATGACGGCGGAAATCGGCAACCCTAATCCCTATGTTCAGCAGCAGGTTGATTATACGCTTAAAATCTATGACACCGGCGGCCTGCAGGGCGATATGCCGCAGTTTATTGAAGACGGCAGCAATAACTGGATTATCCGCAGCCTGGGTGAACCGACCGTCGGCAGCAAAATTGTCAACGGCCGCAGCCTGCGCGAAATCACTTTCCGCTATGCGCTGTTTCCGCAGAAAAGCGGCGTCCTGCCCACGCCGGAAGTCCGTTTTAACGGCTATTATCTGACCCGTTCCCGCGGCATGAATGATCCTTTTGACGATTTGTTCGGCGGCAACCTCGGCAGTATCGGCTTCGTCGACATGTTTGCCACCCGTAACCCGGTTCTGCTCACGGCCAAACCCGAAAAAGTTAATGTTCAGCCGATTCCCTCGGACAATAACGGCAATTGGTGGCTTCCGGCACAACAAGTGGCTCTTTTTGCCGAATGGGAACCCCGGCAGCCGGTCTTTAAAGTCGGCGAAGCGGTCAACCGGACAATTTACCTGAAAGCCGTCGGTGTGGCCGAAAGTCAGCTGCCCGAACTGAATCTCGCTTCGGTTTCCGGCCTGAAACAATATCCGGATAAAGCGGTTGCATCCAGCGGTATTGAAAACGGGCAGGTAGTCGCCGTCAAAAAAATTTCTAACGTTTATATTCCCAACCGGGCCGGAAAAATGACCATTCCCGAAATTGCCGTCGATTGGTTTAATGTCCGTACCAACCGTATGGAAAGGGCCGTTCTGCCGGCAATGAACATTGAGGTTCTGCCCGGAGCCGCGGTTGAAACCGCGCCGGCGCCGCAGCCGGAGACCCGCCCGGAATCCCCGTCTCGGGTTCTCGAAGATGCTGCAAACGAAACTGAAAATCTGGTTGAGCGCAGCATTCCCCAAGGTCTGCCTTATCTGCCTTACATCATTGCCGCGGCGGCATTTCTGCTCGGCATTGTTGTCAGCTGGATGTTGTTCGGCATGCGGAACAAATCCCGCAACGCAGATGATATTAAGGACTTTGACCGTTATATCGTCCGCGCTGCCAAAAGCAAAGACTACCGGGCTTTGCGCGACGGGCTGATATCCTGGGCGCGCGACCGCTGGAACGATTCTAAAATCACGAATCTGAAAGATGTTGCCAAAGCTGTCGGAAACAAGGAATTTGCCGCGCAGCTTGACGGCCTCGCCGCATCGCTTTATGCACCCGAAGGCGGCGAATTTAAGACTGAGGCGTTTCTGAAGGCATTTGAAAAAGTCCGCAAAGCCAAGGTTAAATCTCGCGCGGGAGATGCTCAGCCGTTGCCGAAACTGTATAAATAAAAGCAAAAGGCCTCTGTTGAAAGAGGCCTTTTGTTTGCAAAATACGAAAAGGTCAGATAAGTCCCTTTTCCAGCAGAAAAGCTTCCGGAACCACCAAAACCATTCTGCCGATGGCCAGTTCCGCCCGGTTGTCGTCTTTCAGCGTAATCTGAATATTGTCGCCTTTAGGCAAAACATTCCCGTGATACTGTGCCATCTCTTTAAAAGTGATGGTTGTCTTTCCTTTTTCGGTATAAAGTTCATACCCGTCTGTGCAGCCGACCATGCGGTCAACTTTGATTTCAATTTTATCCATGATATTTAAGTTTTTGTGATAAAATCAGCCGCGTCTGTGAATTTGGCGTTGTTTTATCGGATTAAACGGCACTTTGTTTTGCGGCTGTAAGGCCTGCTGTTTCGGACTGCGCAGCGTGTAATAAAGCTGATTGGGCATAGCTTCAGATTTTGCCCGGTTTTTTAACTTGCTCATACTAATTTTATTTTTAAGTTAGACATAATTGTAGAAAATTTACAGACAAACTAATCCATAATTGGCGTAAGAGTCAAGTATAAAAAAAGAGCTCATTGTGAGCTCTTTTTATTTTATGCGGCTTTAATCAGTCCGTGTTTCTTTTTGCCTTGCGACAGCTTAATCTGCCCGTCAATCAGGTCTGCGGCGCTGAATTTATAATTTTCATCGCTGACGACCTTGTCATTGACTTTGAGGCCGCCCTGCTTAATCAGCCGGCGTCCTTCGCCTTTGCTGGCAATAAAACCGAGTTCCAAAAAGGCGTCCAGCAGGCTCAGACCGTCAACCGACGTTTTTTCAATGCTGGGCAAATCGCCGCCGGCCATACCCTGTTCAAAAGTGGCAATCGCCGTATCTCTGGCCGCTGTAGCCTCCGCTTCGCCGCGGCAGATTTTTGTCGCCTCAAAGGCCAGAATTTTTTTAGCCTCATTGATTTCCTGATCTTTTAAGGCTTCCAGCCGCCGAATTTCATCCATCGGCAAATCGGTATAAATCCGCAGGCACTTGCCGACTTCGGCATCGCCGATGTTGCGGAAATATTGGTAATAATTATAGCTCGGCAGTTTCTCCTCGTTAATCCAGACCGCGTTGCCTTCGGACTTGCCCATCTTTTTGCCGTTTGAGTCGGTAATAATCGGACTGGTGAAGCCAAACAGTTCAACGTCATATTTGCGGCGCCCCAGTTCTGTGCCCGAGGTAATGTTGCCCCATTGGTCGGAACCGGCAATCTGTGCCCGGCAGCCGTATTTGTTGTAAAGCACCGTAAAGTCATATCCCTGCAGCAGCATATAGTTAAATTCAAGGAATGACATCGGCTGTTCGCGATCCAGACGGGATTTGACGCTTTCCATCGTCAGCATGCGGTTGACGGAATAACAGGTGCCGATGTCGCGCAGAAATTCCAGATAATTGACATTTTTGAACCAGTCCCAGTTGTCAACCATAACCGCGTCATTGGCGCCGTCGCCGAATTTCAGGAATTTGCCGAAAGATTTTTTCAGCCCTTCAATATTATGCTGCAAAGTTGCTTCGTCCAAAAAGGGGCGCAGCTTGTCTTTGCCTGACGGGTCGCCGATACGGGCCGTAGCGCCGCCGACCAGCGTCAACGGTTTGTGACCGCATTTCTGGAACCAGCGCATCATCATCAAGGGAACGATGTGGCCGACGTGCAGACTGTCGCCGGTCGGGTCGGAGCCCAGATAACCGACCGCAGGTTTTCCGCTTTTTTCGCACTCATACAAATAGGTGTCAAAGCCTGTTTCGTTGGTGCATTGATTGTAAAAACCGCGTTCAACCATCAGGTTGAAAAATTCTGATTTAAATTGGCTCATTTTCCCTTTCCTTAATGTTAAATAAAACGGCCTCATGCAGCCGTTGTTTCATAAATTCTTAACCGATATTAGCATATAATTCCGACAATGCAACAACGGAGGTAAATTTTTTGCAATGACCGTCATCAAGCCAGTTAATGTTCTTGGTCTGCTCAGTACGTCATCGCTGGAAGGCGTTTATGTCGCCCTGTTGAATACCGATGGCGTTGATGTTTTTGATTACGGGCGCTTGCAGCATATTCCTTATGACGAAGCCCTGCGGGAAAAAATCCGTCCTTTGCTGGGCACTTGCCCCTATACGCCCGAAGCCGTTGCCGAATTTCAGGCAGTCAACCGCGAACTGACGGTATTTCACGCCGAAATTGTTAAAGATTATATTGCAGCCAACGGCGTTGAGGTTGATGTTATCGGCTATGAAGGCATTAACCTGACCAATTACGCTTCCGGCGGCGAAACCGGTCTTCTCGGAGACGGAAAACTCTTGGCCGAATTGACCGGCATCCGGGTTGTCTGCAATTTTCATGCAGCGGATATCAGGGCCGGCGGGCAGGGCGCGCCGTTAGATCCGGTTTATTACAATGCCCTCTGTGCCGACATCGGCAAACCGCTGGCCGTTGTCAATATTTCCGGCATAACCCGCGTAACCTGGATCGGTTCTTACGGCGAGATGACGGCTTTCGACACCGGTCCCGGCAATGCCGCAATAGATGAATGGGTGCGCAAACACGGCGGTATGCACATGGATTATAACGGCAAGCTGGCAATCACCGGCAAAGTTAACGAACAAATTGTCGCCACCATGATGCGGCATAAATATTTTGCCAAATATCCGCCTAAATCTACCAATCGCAGCGAGTTTGTCGAGAAATTGGAACATTTGGAAGGGCTGAGCCTTGAAGACGGTGCGGCGACTGCCACGGCATTTGTGGCGGAATCAATAGCCTATTCTCTGCTGCTGTATCTGCCTGAAATTCCAAAAATTTTAATTGTCTGCGGCGGCGGAGCCAAAAACCCCACGATTTTAAGATTCTTGCGCCAGCGCCTGCCTGATATGGCCATTCACACGGCCGCCGAAGAAGGCTTTAACACCAATGCTTTGCCCGCACAGGCCGTTGCTTATCTGGCCGCCCGGCGGCTTTACTGTCTGCCGGTGAGTTTCCCGGCCACAACCGGTGTGCCTGAACCGATGGTCTGCGGCGAATTGTGCGAACCCTGAAAGAATTGAAATTATTATTGTGAAACTAAAAAATAAAAGAAAATGGACATTGTAAAAGAAAATGACCGCTTTGCTGAAGACAGAAATATTCGGCCGCGGCAGCGTTCGGGTTTTGAATGCTTTATCATTATGCTGTTAGTTGCTTTTTTGGCTTATTTTATGATTTTCTCGGAAACGCCGGTTATGCCTTGAAAATCAGATAAACCGGAAAACGCCGGACTGAAGTTGCTCGCTTTAAGTTCCTTTGCTTGCCCCGTCGGAAAACTTTTCCCCGCGGGGCTTTTTTTTGTTACGGAAATGTTAATTTTGTCTAAAAAGTACCGGCAAGGGGTTTAAATGTGCTTAATTTTATGTTATAAAAACAGCCTGAATATTATTTTTAGGTTCATTATTCTGAGTAAATTTGCGGCTTTGCAGCTGGCGATTGACTTGTTTATATGAACCTTTTTGGGGAAAACAATTAACTCAATTCAATAATCTGGCGAAATTTTCGCCGCAAATTTAACATGTTATGAAAAATTTATCTTTTATTTTTGCAGCTTTGTTTATGTTCTCCGTATCGTTGGTTTCCTGTTCCGAAGATGACGCATCTATCGATGTCGTTTCAATGGACGAAGGCGTCACGGCAGACGGTGGCAAATGGCTGACGGCCAATTTCTATAAGCCGGGGCTTCAGCTGACTTGTTATCACTGGCTGGCTGTTTCGGAAAACGCTTATGAATATTACTTTGAAACCAATCAACAGGAATATATTGTCGTGCGTTTTTCTGCGGATTCCGGGACGCCTAAAGTCTCTGCACGTACGTCTGAAACACTGCCGGAAAGTGTGAATGACGAACACGGAACGGTAAACTATTCTCTGGAGATAAGCAACACTGCAGCTGCTGTCACCATGGTGATTAACGGGCAGAAAATAAAAGCGGTAATTTCCGTTTCTCCCGACAAAGGAACGTTTGGAGATATTTAAAAACATCAGATGCTGTTGCCGGCAATTCCGGCAGCGGCATTTTTTTATAAAAAACATATAGACAAAAAATGATTTTTCTGCTAAATTAAAATCCAAAATCAATTACATACATATTATTAATCTCAAAAACTCACAAAAATGAAAAAGTTTTTATTTTTGGTGATCATGGCCGCAGCGGCTATTTTCACCGTGAATGCTCAAGAGCAGCTGGTCAAGACAATCAACATGTACGGCGAACGTCCGAATGCGGACAGCTATCGTGATGCCGATGCCGCCAAGTCGGTCAGAGCTATCGAATACGGGAGCTTTGAAACCGATCAGACCATCACGCTGACCACCCGCGGCGTCCCGGTTGAATACTGGTACAAGCATGATGCGAAACAAACCTATCTGGTTATTCGCACCGGCCAAAAAGAGGAAATAACCCTCTGGTTCACCGATGCTTCGGATAAAACGCCGAAGATTGACTGGACCGCCGCTACAATCACCAATAAAAACGGTAAGACAATTAAAATTGTTTATGGCGAACAGCAGGAATAAACCTGCCTTGTTCAACCGTTTTTTCCGGAAGTCAGACTTCCGGTTTTTTTTATTTAAAATGATATTGTGAAAATGGACAAAATAAGTTATTATCTTTTTTATTGTCAAACATCAAATAAGAAGACCATGGAAAAGAACGAACATTTTATTCAGGTTTGCAATTACTTTTTCACCGGAAAACAGCAGGTTCCGGCCGGAGAACAACCGCGGTTGATTTTCGTTTTCGGGTCACCGGGGGCCGGAAAGTCAACCAATATTAAACCGTTGCTGCTCAAGTCGTTTCAGACGTCGCCTGCCTGTCTGGAAGTCGATGAACTGAAAGCCTTTTTGCCGGAAGGCGAAGAGCGGAACCCGCAAATGGCCGACGAGTGGTTTAACCGAATTGTCGATGAAGCGGTTAAGCTTCGCTACAATTTGGTTATCTTTCGCCTGCGCAATATGCTGCTGCCGGGGCAGACGGCGCGGATTTTGCGCCATGCCCGGGAACACGGCTATCAAACGGAAGTGGACATTCTTGCGCTTGACCGCCGCCGCAGCACGCTGGGAATGATTCACCGCTACGAGCAGGCGCTTGAAAATCAAAACAAATCGGCTCCGAAAGACGTTGTGAATTATCCCCGCCGTCCCGAATTTGCCAAACATTTCATTTTATTTAAGGCCCTGCCGGTCGTAACCGGGTTGTGTGAAAAGTCAAAGTTGGTCGATAAAATCAACGTTTATGACCGCCAAGGCAATCGTTTGGCCTGGCAGAACAAAATAAGCGGCACCCGCAGCGAATTAAGCCCTTCGCAGGCTCTGCGGCAGGAAAGGAAACGCCGCTGGCTGCTGTGTGAAAAAGCCCGTTACCAACTGCAGCGCCGAGAGGATATTGAAAAAATGAAACGGCGCCGCTCGGCTTTTCGTGAGCTGTGGACGGCCAAAATATTAACCTCTCTGTTTGGAAAATAATATCCCTGGCGTTTCAAATATATGAATTTCTGTTTGACTCGTCGGGATTCTTGTATTACTTATGTAAAAAAATAATCTTTTACGAATAAAAAATGATGAACGGCTTTTTGATACATACCATTCCTTCCATTATTATCCCTTAGGGGATACATCATTTTTTGCACATATTTCATACCAATCACACAAATCAGACAGTTAAATTAAATTTTAGGGTGTTTAAACATGACTAAACATTACGCTGAAGTTAAGGCGAAGGCCGACTTTGTCGAGCTTGAAAAAGAAGTTCTCAAATTTTGGGAAGAAGACAAAACTTTTGAAAAATCAGTCCGTAACCGCGACGGTGCGGCGGAATTCGTTTTTTATGACGGCCCTCCGTTCGCCAACGGCACGCCGCATTATGGGCATATCATGGTTTCTTATGTCAAAGATGTCGTTGCTCGCTTTCAGACCATGAACGGCAAAAAGGTTGAGCGCCGTCTGGGGTGGGACTGCCACGGACTGCCGGCGGAAATGTCGGCCGAAAAGCAGCTCGGTGTTTCAGGCCGCAAACAGATTGAGGAATTCGGCGTTGAAAAATTTAATGACTTTTGCCGCTCCGACGTGCTGAAATATTCCGGCATCTGGGTTGACATGTTTAAGCGTATCGGCCGTTGGGTTGATTTTAACCATGACTACAAAACCATGGATCTGCCGTTTATGGAAAGCGTTATCTCCAACTTTAAACAGCTCTATGACAAAGGTTTGGTTTATGAGGATTACCGCGTGCTGCCTTATTCCTGGTGCGCGGAAACGCCGCTCTCTAACTTTGAGGTCAATCAGGGCTATCAGGATAAAACCGATAATGCGATTACCGTTATGTTCAAGCTCGAAAACGGCATGAATATGCTGGTTTGGACGACCACGCCCTGGACACTGCCGTCAAACCTGATGCTGGCGGTCGGTGAGGACATCGACTATGCGGTCATGGAAGAAAACGGCGAGAAATATATTCTGGCTCAGGCTTTGCTCGGCCGCTATAAAAAACAGCTTGAACACGCCGCGCAAACGGGGACGTTGAAAGGCAAAGATTTGGTCGGCATGAGCTATGAGCCGATGTTCCCTTATTTCAAACACCTGAAAAACAAAGGCGCTTTTAAAGTGCTGAGCGGAACTTTCGTCTCCACCGAAGACGGTACCGGCATTGTCCATATTGCCCCGGGCTTCGGTCAGGACGACTTTGAAGCCTGCCGCGCTTATGATGAGAATTTCCCGGTTGTCTGTCCGGTTGACGAAGCCGGTAAATTTACCGCCGAAGTTCCCGACTATGAGGGCAGACAGGTTTTTGAAACCAACGAACCGATTATGCAGCTGCTGAAAGAAAAAGGCCTTCTGGTTAAAAAAGAGCAATATACCCACTCTTATCCTTTCTGCTGGCGTACCGACACGCCGCTGATTTACAAAGCGATGTCCAGCTGGTTTGTTAAAGTAACCGATTTCCGTGACGATATGGTTAAAAACAACCGGCAGATTAACTGGGTGCCTGAGCATATTAAAGACGGCCGCTTCGGCAAATGGCTGGAAGGCGCCCGCGACTGGTCGATTTCCCGCAACCGTTTCTGGGGAACGCCGATTCCGGTTTGGAAATCGGATAATCCGCAATTTCCGCGTATTGATGTTTTCGGTTCTATTGCCGAAATTAAGGAAAAGACCGGTTTTGAAGTGACTAACCTGCATAAGCCCTATATTGACGACGTTGTCTATCCGAACCCGGACGACCCGAGCGGAAAAACCATGATGCGCCGTGTCGGCGATGTTTTTGACTGCTGGTTTGAATCCGGTTCAATGCCTTATGCTCAGGTTCACTATCCGTTTGAAAACAAACAATGGTTTGAGAATCATTTTCCCGCTGATTTCATTGTCGAGGCGATGGATCAGACCCGCGGCTGGTTCTATACCCTGACGGTGCTGTCAACCGCGCTGCATAACCGCCCGGCTTTCAAAAACTGTATTTGTACCGGCCTGCTGATGGCCGAGGGCGGACAGAAACTCTCCAAACGCCTGAAAAACTATCCCGACCCGAACGAAGTGTTGGATTCTATCGGTTCTGACGCTTTGCGCTGGTTCCTGGTGTCTTCTCCGGTTTTAAAAGGCGGTAATCTCGCCGTCGATAAAGAGGGCAAAGAAATCGCCAAGGCTTCCCGCGTGGCACAAATTCCGTTGTGGAACGCGTTCTACTTCTTTACCCTTTATGCCAATGCCGAGGAATATAAGGCTAAGGAAATCGCCTCTTCGCCGGAAGCAATTGACAATTATATTCTCTCAAAATTGAAACATTTGGGCGAAGTGGTAAAGACCGGACTTGAAACTTATGACGTTTCATTGGCAACCAACGAATTGGCAAACTTTATGGAAGTCTTGAACAACTGGTATATCCGCCGCACCCGTGACCGTTTCTGGGAAGGGAATGCCAACGCCTTTGACACGCTTTATACCGTTTTGGTCAATGTCTGCAAAATTGCCGCGCCGATTATGCCTTTCCTCTGCGAATATGTCTTTAAGGCCCTTACCGGGGAGGAATCCGTCCACCTGACGGACTATCCGTCTCTGAGTGGCATAAATTATGACGAAGAACTGGTAAACACCATGGACTTTGTGCAGGATCTCTGTTCAACCGGCAAATTCATCCGTGAAGAGAAAAATCTCCGCAACCGTCTGCCGCTGAACAGTCTGACGGTTATCGGCGCCGAATTGAATCCGGCTTATCAGGAAATTGTCAAAGACGAACTGAATGTAAAAGAAGTTAAATTTGACAGCAATCTGGAAAACTATGCCGCAAAGAAAATCTATCTTTATACGCCGTTGCTTGGTAAAGCCCTGGGTAAAGATATGGGAGCGGTCATGGCGGCTTACAAGCAGGGCAGCTGGACGCTGAACGCCGACGGAACCCTGTCTATCGGCGGTCAGAACCTGACGAAAGACCTGTTTGAAGTCCGTCTGGAGATGAAAGACGGCGTCGCCGGAAAATCCTTTGCCGACAATAAAGCGGTGGTCACGTTGGATACCAATGTGACTGACGAGTTGAAACGCGAAGGAATGGCCCGTGACTTTGTCCGTTTGGTGCAGACCCTGCGCAAAGATAAAGATTTTAACATTTCTGACCGGATTGAACTTTGCTATCAGACGGCAGATGCCGAGCTGGCCAAAGCTCTGGAAGAAAACAAAGCCTATGTTGCCGAGCAGGTTCTGGCGGTTAAAATTGAAGCTTCCTGCCTCTCGGGAACAGAAGCCGATATTGAAGGTGCCAAACTTGTGTTTGAGGCCAAAGTCAGCAATGCGAAAGTTGCGTAAGTGACAAGGAACCTCCCAAACCCCGCCCCTCGGCGGGGTTTTTTTTGTCCTTAGTTCCGGCGGCAAAAATTGTTAGGTTGAAAAATAATTTACGTTTAATGAACTGTAGTTGTAAGACCTTTGGAAAAAAATAAAATATACTTCCATTTGTGGTTTACAAACAGCTGAATTTAATATATTCTGAATGTAACGGATTTATGACATTTGTCTAAAATTATGGACAAAAGATAGAAACTGTGATAAATTAAGAATAAGGTTATTTTAACCAATTTCTGTTTTAATAGGTCAGAATAAGCAGATAGAAGATTAAGCGAGGTGTGTTATGGCCGAAGAAGATAAATATTACGTTGGTCCGATGAATGAGGGACAGGCTCAGGCCTGGTTTCAATTGGGCGGAGACACGATAGAAAAACTTGAGCCGCGCGATATTTCTAATCTGCAGCTGGCAATGGAGCGCAATCCGGCCGCTTTTACTGATGCCCAGCGGGCACAGGTCAGAGATGTTGCCTGGAAGATGATTGAAAATGTTGCAAAAGGCAAATATAAGCTGGATCCGCGGGAGACGAACAATTTCCGTTCCATCCTTGATCATGCTCCTTCAACCATGTATATGGACGGCGGAAAAGATTTTGAAACTTTTAAAGATGCGGAACAGAAATGGTTCAACGTTGAGCGCGGCATTGAAGAAAAGTCTTTCGGCGAAAGGGTCAGCGAGCAAGCTAAAGCAGCTCAGCAGCAATTTAAAGAAGGTGTTGTCAATACGGCCCATAATATAAAAGAGGGTGCCGTTGCCGTCAAACAGCATGTTTCTGACAAGGCCAAGGCTTTGGCAGCCAAGGGCAAGGCGGTCAACCGTCTGCGGCGGATGCAGTACAACCGCGATAAAGCTGCAATAAAACAAATGTTTGCCCAGGCTAAGGCTAAAGCCGTCGAATTTAAAAACAAAGCGGCGCAAAAAGTCAAACAGGGAGCCAAAACCGCTGCCGAAGTGCCGTTTGTGCTGGCCTTCGGCGTCAAAGAATTGGCTGTTATGGGGTATAATGCCGCCAAGAACAAAATCAACGGTGCGGTAAATGCCGTTAAAACCGGAATCAACAATCGGGTAACCAAAGTTAAAAACAAGATTAACAACGGTGTCAACAAAGTTAAAAATTTCGGCAAAAAAGTATGGAACGGCACCAAACAAGCCGCCTGGATGACTGCTTATGTTGTCGCTTCACCGGTCATTCTTCCCTATAAGGCCGCTAAGTGGACTTATAATAAAATCAAAGCCGGCGTCAACTGGATTCGCAACGGCTATAAGAAGTTGAAGGCCAAAGCGCTGGGGGATCCGAATTTAGTGGCACAAGACACGAAAACCGCCATCAAGCAGGCTTCAAACGAGAAAAAAATTTCCCGCTTAAATGCGCAGCAGGTAACAGCTGCTTGGACTCAGCTGCGGGATGTCAATCTGTTTGACCAATATTCGGCCGGCAGCGGGGCCCATTATAATATGTCGGGCTATGCAGATAAATATCTGGATGCCATTAATTCCGGCAAAGTTCAGCTGACGCCGGAAAATGCCCAGTTAGCCGCGGCTTGGTTGGGAATCAGCAAAGAGGTTCAGGATAAGGTGAACCACAACCATGTTGTGGCCAAAGAAGAACGCAATCGCAATGTTGCGGCACAGTTGGAGCAGTTTGGCATAAAGAATCCCTATAAAACGGAAGAAACCAAAGAACAGGAATCCCAAAGCCAAACGCCTCCGGTTAAGGAACAGCCCAAAGAGCAGGAAGTTCCGGCTCCCCAGCCGACCGCGGAAAAACCGAAGGAAAAAGAAATTCCGCCTTTAAGCCAGGAACAAGACAAATTTGTCCAATCACAGCTGGGTATTTTGAAGCAGCTGGGTGCGGAAAACGGTCTGAAACCCGGAGATGAAATGTATAACGGTTTGGTTAACATGATGGAAACGGGCTTTAAGGAAAAAGGCCTGACGGACGAACAAATGGGAGCCATACGCGAGCAAAATCCGACATTGTTCCCGGCCAAGGAAAAACCTGCGCCGACGGCGGGCAGAGAACAAGAGCAGACGGCACCCGAAGTCAAGCCTCAGACCAGAGAAGAAAAGCCTGAGACGCGTGCCCCTGAACCGAATAATCCGGAAAGCTATAACTTTGCGGGTCTTACCGGAAATGAGGGCGTAGGGGAAGATTTGTCATCGCCGAAGGACAGCAAACCGGCGGAAACAGCAGCCCTGACGCCTGACCCGAACAACCCTGAGACATTCAATTTTGCGGGAATAACCGGAAATGAAGGAACTGCCGGAACGGAAACTCAGCAGCCGTCTAAGGCACAGGAGGCATTAAATAAGCGGAAAGCCGCTCGGACACCGGAACAAGAAGCTAAACATCAGGAAGTTAAAAAGGCACGTCGGATTCTGATGGCTCAAGGCCGATTGAAACCAACTCAGAAACCGACCAAAGTGGTCGAGATGGACACCAATACCCGAAATGCTTTTGTTTCTACTCATCAGCAAAAACGGGCATAAGGCAGAGATCAAAGGAAAATCCCGCTTCGGCGGGATTTTTTCCGTATTGAAGATTTTGCCGGACTTCTCTGCATTAAGTGCAGCTAAGTTTTTTAAGGCGCTGCGGCGCCTTTTTTTAGGGCTTGGCCGCCGCCGGCAAAAACTAAATAAAATTTAACCATTATCAGTTAAACTGAAAGCCAAATATTAAGGTTTGGTTACATTTTACTGAAATCGACAATATTCTTGACAAAATTTATTGAAAATATACTTGCGGTATGTTACCATTTATTTAATGCGAGTTATATTTAAAGGATACGGTTATGGCTGATAAGAATAATGAAGATACAACAATTAATCTTGATGCTCTTTCTCAGGGAACAGCGGACGAAGTTTCGGAAGTTAACGACGTTATGGGCAATAGTGACGGGCAGACGGCCCAGCCGGAACGGGTAACCTTTGAACAATGGCTTGAAGCTCAAACCAACCTGACGCCGGAACAGCGTCAGGCGCTGCTTGACCATAATGCGGATGCTGCGGTAACTTTCAGCCCGGAAGCTTTTGATGGTTACCTTGCGGAATTGCGTTCCGCTGATGTTGCCGATTCGGCACCGGCAAACGACCGGCCTTCGGACGAGAATCAAACCTCCGGCGAAACACCCGCGCCGCAAGATGAGCAAAATCCGGAAAATGCCGATGCTCCGGCACAGCCGCAAAACCCGGAAAATGAAGCCGTTTCCCAAGAAGAATATCGGGCAGCCATAGCCCTCACCCGGGGAGACTTGAGCAAATTAAGTTATGAAGAAATCCGCCAGGCATGGAGCGTATTAGGTCTCCTTGACGATAAAATTGCCCAGGCCACCCGTCCGGAAGCTCTGCAGGCCAAACTGAAAATGGCCGACTATGCCGAACAGCTGATGGCTTCGGCCAATCCCGAGCAGCCCTGGACCATGGAAACTGCTCCCGAATATTCCGAATGGCTGAAAGTCAGCAACGACATTCAGGCCAATAATAACAGTCAGGAAAAGAAAGACCGCAATGCCAAAATCGGCGACAGCCTCAATAAATTCTACCAGGAATTTGATGCCGAATACGGCCTTTCCAATCTGACGCCGGAAAGCGCCCCGCACTTGGAAGCCAACCAGCAGGCGCTGGAGGCGTTGGGCAAAGATTTTGATCCCTTTGCCAAAGATGAGGAAGGAAAACTTCTTCATCCCGAGTTCAATGAGATTGACCGCTTTTATGACAAACTTGAAATCGAGAACGGCAATAAAGATTTTGATGCCGTAAACAAAGATGATTTCAAACAAAATATGGCTGAACTGGCTTATAACGAAGCCATGTTGGAACTCAGCCTGAATCCTGATTTTGCCAAATTAAGCAAAGAACAGCAGCAACAGCTGCTGACCGAGGCTTATGCAACTCACATGCAGGCCGGCATGGTCAGTCTGATTGCAGCTCAAATGGCGGAAAATGCCGCCAAAGCCGACCCTGAGCATCCGCAGAAACCTGAAGAATTTAATCAACAGGCGCAGGAATTTATTTCTGCTGCGGTAAAAGGGGAAAACAACAGTTTCAAAGTCAGCAATGCTGCGGCATTGACCACGCTGGCCTCCCGCACGTCCGTTTTGGAGCATGTTTCCAGACGCGTGGCTCAAAAAACCGGACATAAATCCCTGTGGAGCCGGATTAAAGACTTTGACAAGCGCTTGGCCAAAAAATATCCCAAGGCATACCCGTTCCTCAAAAATCTGGCTGTCAGCTCGGCAATCGGCTTAACGACCGGCGGCGTCGGTTTGGCTGCCCTGTCGGTTTATAAAACCGGCAAGGCAATCAGAGACAGTGTTAAACATTATCGGGAAGCCAATAAAGACGGACAGTATAAAAACTGGTTCGGCTATTTGAGAAAAAATCCGAAAGAAGCCATTGGTCTGGCTGTCAGTGTTGCCGGTACGGTAATGTCCGGCTACATGGTCGGGCTTGACGGATTGAACGTCAATGATTTCGGTCTGAGCGGACAAGTTTATCAAAACGGCCTGGGCAACACCTGGGATACAATGAAACAAACAGTCAGCAATGCTTTTTCCGGAACCGAACCGGGTAAAGACGTTCCCTGGACCGAAAAAATTTCTTCCTGGGGCAAACGTTTTGGCGAGCAGGTGGCGGCCACCACTCAGGACGGCCAGCGGATGGCCCGTATGGGAATTTCTCTGACCGGCGGCCTTTCTGCCGGGGCGATTGATATGGTTGCCTCGTTCAGGGAAAAAGATCCCGAAAAAAGAAAGGAACTGCGCCGGAATGCATGGAAATCCTTTGGCGGCGTTCTGACCGGTAGTTTAATCAGCTTGGGCTTTACCGGTTTTATGAAAGCCAACAATCCGGATTCGCCTCAGGCGCATGAATCGCCGGTAGACGGTGACGATTTCAAACACCAGGTTCAGCCGAAACAGGAATGGGATGCAAACCATAACGGAATTCCTGATTATCTGGAGCGCCCGGCTGACAAACCGGCTCATGACTGGTTAAAAATGCCCTGGTCAAATCAGGATGAGTCATCTCTGTCTGATAAACCGGCCCATAACTGGTTCAGAATGCCTTGGTCTCATCAGGAACCGCCGGCTCCTGAACCTGAACCGCATTCTTTTGATACGGCCCGGCAGGACGATACGCCACGCGGATATCATGAACATCCGGCCGCGGAAACCGCTCAGGAAAACACAAGCTTCTGGCAGAACCGGGCCAATAAGTTTTTGGGCGAAGAAAATACGCAGCATATTTATAATATGATAGAAAAGGGCGAGATTAAACTGCCTGAAGGAATTGAAAGCAAAGAAGAATACGCCTATAAATTGGCCATGGATATTCAGCAGACCCCGGCAGAAATAAATCAGGCGCTGGGGCACGGCTGGCAAAGCTCTGCCAAACTGACGGAGAGTATCAAGTCATGGACGCCGGAAGATTTTGCCAAGTTGAACGGAAGTGTCGATGACTTCTCTGATCGCGGCTATCATAACGGTGAAATTCCGGGAAGCAGCCGTACCGTTCCTTCGGGAGATGAGCAGAAGACAACGCCGACGGCACCGGAACAGACGGTTGTACCGCCGGAGGGCGGAAATCCGAAACCGGAGGAGGAAAAACCGGCTCCGGCAGCGCCTGAAGCCGTGCGTGATGAAGCTTATTATCAGGAAGAAAAAGATTCTTTAAGCAAGCCGGAAGATGAGAAGTCTCTCAAATCTCAGATCAATGCGGCCCGCAAAGATGAGAATGTAAGTGTCGAAGAACAAATCGATACTTATATGAGCAGCCGGGTTGCTGCCGGTGAAATGTCCGAACAGCAGGGAAATGAAGTCGGCAACCTGATAAAACACGAGCTTGACGGCAGGGACGGCAATCAGGACGGTAAGGTTGATGACGAAGAACTGAGCCGGAGAGATGTCCGCCGCGGCCTGAAAGAAGTGGACAAAACCCTTGACGCCATGAAAGAAAATGCCGAAGAAGTCCGTTTGGCCGAAAGTCTGCAAAACGCTGCCGAAACCGGCACAGAGCATCCGGAAACTTACAGCGCGGATGTAAAAGATGCTAAATTTTATGAAGGAGCTTCCAAAGTCATTCATGAAATGCGTACCGGAGACCGGCCGGCCAGCGAGGTTATGAAAGAAGCTGTCGCCAACGGAGAAATCAGTGACAGACAGGCCGCTTTCATGAATGCCCGTGATGCCGAACTGCGCAGCAGAGGATGTTCAGAGGAAGCCAGCCTGAGACAAATGGAAAAAGATTTTGACCGCATGGCAAAATATTACGAAGCTCAGAATTTCGGCACGCAGGAGAGTGAGCATACTAACGTTGAAACTCCGGAAGCGTTGAACGGAAATAAAGAGACGCCGGTAGCGGATGCTTCCAAAGAGCAGACCCCGGAAACGCCTAAAGAAGAAACGGAAACTCAAAGACGTTTGGATGAAAGCAAACAACGTCTGGGTTTGGCCGAAACAGAGACGAGTAATTCTGATCCTGCGCCGGTTCACACGCTTGAAAGCGGGGGTTCTTACAGCATCAGTCTGGAAGGAAATAAGTTTAATGTTGGAATGAAAGATATAAATATTTCTTTCAAAGATACCCGGGAATTTGACGGCCTGATAGATGTTTCACAAGATAAAGGCGGAAACCATTTTGATAATCGGTTTGCCCAACAGGAAAAACGCCTGATAGTTCAAAATTTAACCGTCGGAGAAAAAGTTTATGATGACTTGATGGCTCGTGCCGGACAGGGTGAAAGTTTGACAGAAGCAGAACAGCTCTATCTGTCCCGCCATGAGGAGAATTTAAACAAATATGGCTTGGCTCATGATCGGGAAGGAAAAATAATTCGGAGTTCCGAATTATCAGGTGAACGTTCCTCAAACCAGCCCAATCCGATGTTAAGAAAACAAAAAGAAATGGATTGATGACAAAACAGCCGTCTTCGGGCGGCTGTTTTGTTACAGATTTGTGAAATAATAAAAAAAATTGCCTAATTTGACAAAAACCTGTTGAACAATTGATAAAATTATGGTAAATTACTGCCAATCAAGCAAAATTTAGAGGAGTTAATGTTATGGACGCTAAAACTGCTGCTGCCAAAGTACAAAACGGTTTGCAAGATTTGAGCGATAAGGAACTGGTTGAAATCTATTCGGCTTTGAAAGACAATGCCGAATACAAAACCCAGTTCAATAAGCTGATGCATGTGGCAGGCAGCCGACTGGAGGCTATTCTCGAGGCAGACGGGAATAACGGCAATCAGAACATCAGAGGCGGCGCTGCCAAAGTTGACAGCGATGAAGAAGCCTTGGTCAGAGATAACTTAAAGCAGATTGAAACTTTAAGCAAGGTTGATCCTCTGAATGCCGAAAACAAAGATTTTGCCGCCAGCCGCAAATATCTCGGCAATTTGGAAGTCGTTAACGAAAACGGCCAGAAAATTGACGTTGCGCCGAACATTATTGAAATTGCCAAATTAAAAACGACCTCTGAATTATATAACACGACAGAACCGCTGACTCAGGAAAGCTATAACCGCCGCCTGCGTGACAACATTGACCTGAGCATCTACGGAATTATGGCCACCAACAACTGGGTAAAAGGTTCAACCTCGGCAGCTCAGACCAAAGACAATTTGCTTTCTATCCTTGCCGGACAAAAACAGAGTGTTTCAACGGCCGCCGTTTCCGGCGTGATGGCTGCGCAGGTCGTTTCGTTAAGCAATTTTGCCGACAAGCTGGCCGACAAATTCAAAAAGCTGTCTTTGGCTTCCCGCTTTAAAGACAAAGTTGCCGCCGCTAACGCAAATTTGAAAAACAAATTGAAGGAAACCTATATTAAAGCCCGCACTTATTCGCAGATTTTGGCGGAACAGGGCGTCTATAAAGATGTCGGAATGGCCTTTGTGGCCGGTCTCGGCGGTCCGGCCGGCATGGCTGCTTTCGGTGCCTGGACTTATTATCGCCGGGTTCACCCGATGGTAAAGGCTTATCGTGAAGAAGCCCGCGTTAATCCGCAGATGAAAAATTTCTGGCAGTATATGAAAGAGCATAAAAAAGACACCTTGATGGCCGGTCTGTATATGGGATCTTCCGTTGCATCTTTCGCCATCGCCGGTGCACAGGTTGCTTCTGCAATCACCTTGAGTTCAACCGTAGCCCAGGCCGGCGCCGCATCAATCGCGCCGCTGACACAGGCTAAAGCTTTAACGGCGGCCGGGGTTGTCTTGGCTCGCGGCGCAACGGATATCGCTCAGGCCTGGGACAATCCGGAAGAACGCGGCAAAGCTGTCAAACGTGCGATTTTCTCGCTTGGTATGTATGGTGTTGGTTATGAAATTGCCGATCATCTTGCCCAGTCGCATCATGATACGGTAAGCACGCCGGTTTCCGAGCAGCCGGCTTCTGAAAATGTGACGCCGATGCTTGATGAAAACCACAACGGTATTTCTGATTATATTGAGCGCCCGGCTGAAGAGACGGCACCTTTGTTCAAACCGTTGCCTTGGCAGGACAATAATGTTGCTGCAGCGGACACTGCCGCAGTTAACAGTGCGCCTGAGGCCGTTGCCGGTGAAGATGTTGTCGCTTCCGCCCATGAATATACGGTAGGAGCCCGCGAGCAGGCCGTTTATGTCCGGAACCTGCGCATCGTTCAGGATTCGGATCTCATGGTTGCCAATGTCAATGATGATATTGTTAAACTTCCTGAGGGCATGACGCCGGAAATGGCCGTTAACCTCGGACGTGTTAACCTCTTGTATTACGGTGACGATACGGCTTTAAAACTTTTGAGAGACTGTGATGAAGTCCGTAATATTTCGTCGGTTGAATATTTCAGCCGTCTGGCTGATAAGTTTACCGATTCGGTTCAGGATCCGCACGGTGTCGGTTTCCCGAAAGATCCGAACTATGGCTATACTGACCCGAATATTTATACGCGGAGCGTTCATGTTGACTGTGATAAGACCACGATTATTCCAGGTCGTATCGGCGGTCATGTTCCGCCGGTAACAACCCCGGTTGAACCGGCAAATCCGACGGCTCCGGTTCAGAATCTGCCGCCGATTGAGCCGACCCCGGTTACGCTGCGTGTTGATCCGACGCCGATTCCGACTTACATTGATCCGGTTCAGGTTGACCAGCCGACAGTTACGGCGCCGGAAGCTCCCGGAGAGCTGGAACAGCCTGTTCTGAAAGGTGTTGGCGGCAACGGCCCGCTGGATGAAAATATCAACAGTGAGAGCGCTCGTCTGAATACTAATGTCGGCGTTGACGGTGAAGGCAATGTTGTTCGTGTTGACTCCCGGCAGAACTTCTCGGCTGAACAGGGCGGCACGGCAACAAGAAGTGCCGACACGGGTGTCAAAACCGGTAAGGGGAGTGAAGAATTGAATCAGGCTCTCCTGAATAAGAAGTTCAACACTTTTGACCTTTAATTCTGATTCGACAGTATAAAAAAGCACCGCCGGAAAGCGGTGCTTTTGTTTGAGAGGCTTCAGTCTTCGTCATCACCGATATAGCGGCGGATAAAACGAGGATTTTTGCCGATTCTTGAAACGATTTCATAGCCGATGGTGCCGGCATCGCGTCCCATATCGTCCAGTGTATAAAAATCGGCAATCAAATGCGCCATATCCCCTGCTTGCAGATTGGATATGTCGGTGACGTCACAAATAATGTTGTCCATTGAAACGCGTCCCAAAATCCGCGCTTCATGCAGCTTGTCGCACAAATTGAAGAAAACTTTGCCCACATTGGACAGTGAACGCGGAATACCGTCACCGTAGCCGATGGAAACAATGGCTATTTTACGGTTGGCATTGGCGCGGTAAGTTGCCGAATATCCGACAAAGTCGCCTTTCGGCAAGTCGGCAATCTGTAAAACCGGCGCCTTGACGGTAACCACGTTTTTCATCTGATTTTCCCGATACGGAGCGGTGTTAATGCCGTAAACCGCCGCTCCCAGACGGACCATGTCAAACAGATAATCCGCTCCGAGAAAAGTTCCGTCGGAAGCTGAAAGGCTGGCCGGAAGTTTGGGAAAATAGGTTTCGCGCAGAAATTGGAACATGTCCAGTTGATGTTGATTCATAAAATGTCCTTGTGCGTCGCCGCAGGCCAGGTGCGACATCACCAGCGAAAATTCTTTTTTGTCCGCATCGGGCATTTCCGAAAGTTCATATTCCCGAAAACCGAGGCGGTTCAATCCGGTTTCGATGTTAACGGCCGGTTTGATGCCGGAAATCCGGTGTTCTTTCCAGAAAGCCAGCTGCTCTCTGTCGCTGATAACCGGAATTAATTTTGCCGCTTCAAAATCAGCCAGAGAATCTTCGCCGATTCCCTGCAAAACATAAATCTGTGCGTCAGGCGCCGCTTCTCTGACCGCGCGTCCTTCAACCGCATGGGCCACAAAAAAATGGCGGCATTTAGCACGGCGATATAAAATACCGGCGACTTTTGCCGCGCCCAGGCCATAGGCATCGTCTTTCACCACGGCGGCCGCCGTGGCTTTGCCCGAAATTTTTTGCAGGGTCAGATAGTTTTCCGTCAGATTATCAAGGTTGATTTCTAAAATCGGTCTTGTCAAAATACTCATTTCTGCCTATTATCCTCTTAAATTTGAATAGGAAATTTAAATGCAGTTTATCGACACTCACCTCCATTTGCAAGATTATAAGACCGGATTTGCAACGGATATCGTTAAAGAAGCGCTGATCGGCGGGGTTGACCGGCTTGTCTGCGCCGCAACCGGAATGTTTGACTGGGATAAGGTTGCCCGCTTTGCCAAACAGTATCCGGGCACGGTAGTTCCGGCATTCGGGCTTCACCCGTGGTACCTGCAGGAGGCCAAACCGGACTGGCTGCCGCGTCTGCGCGAATATCTGGCCCGCTTTCCGGAAGCGCTGATTGGCGAATGTGGGCTGGACGGCATTAAAAACCCGGACGACGAACCGCAAAATTCAGTCTTTTGCCAACATATACTGTTGGCTGAGGAGCTGAAACGCCCGCTTATAATTCATGCCGTCAGGGCGCAGGAGTGGCTGGAAAATTATTGGGATATGCTGCCGGCAAAATTTGTTTTTCATTCGTATAACGGCAAACGTGAAGTTTTGAAAAAAATTCTTAAAGCCGGAGGATATGTTTCTTTTTCGGCGTCAATTCTGCGCAATGCGGATAAAAAAGAACTGGTCAATATGGTTCCGGCGGACAAACTTTTGCTGGAAACCGACGGTCCCTATCAGGGGCCTGACAAAAATGCCGAAGTGACGCCGGCGTATATTCCGCAGCTGGCAGAAAAAATTGCAGGCTGGCGCGGTGAAAATCTGCCTGATTTCGCCGCCCGGGTTTATCAAAATTCATTGGAGTTTATACATGTCGGCTAACCCTCGTTTAATGCGTACCGAACTTTTGCTGGGCGAAGACGGCATCCGTCATCTGCAGCAGGCCTGCGTGATGATTGTCGGCCTGGGTGCCGTGGGCGGCTATGCACTGGAAGCCGTTGCCCGTTCCGGTGTCGGCCGGCTGATTTTGGTTGATTTTGATATTTTTGACGAAACCAATATCAACCGTCAGATACTCGCGCTGACGTCAACCGTCGGCCGCAAAAAGACCGCCGTTGCCGCCGAACGGGTTCGTGAGATTAATCCTGACTGTGAAATTGTGGTAAAAGATATGTTTGTTGACGAAGACAACTTGCTCGAACTGCTGGATATGAAGCCGGATTTTGTTATCGACGCCATCGATTCGCTTAATGCCAAATGCTGTTTGATTGAGGAGTTGTGCCGACGCGGCATCCCTTTTGTTTCCTCTATGGGAGCGGCCCTGAAAACCGATCCTTCCTGCATTAAAACCGCCCGCCTTAACCAGACGAAAAACTGCGGTCTGTCGCGTTTGCTCCGCCGGCGCTTAAAACGCCGCGGAGTTGATTTGCAAAGCGTGCGCTGCGTCTATTCCGACGAACAAGCCGTGCTTCCCGCCGGCGGCATCTGTCCGGCGGAAGAAAAGGGGGCGCGCAATATTCTCGGTTCGCTGCCGACCATTACCGCCATTTTTGGCTTAACCGTTGCCAATGAGGCCATTAAGCAATTATCAGGTTATAAAACCGTCAAATAACAGAAAGGTAAAAAGATGTCTGAAACCGCGCCTAAGTCTTTACGTCTGCACATTGCCCTGCTCGGGCGGGTCAATGCCGGCAAATCAAGCTTTTTGAATCTGATAACCGGGCAGAACGTTTCCATAACTTCCGACATTGCCGGCACGACCACCGATGTGGTAGAAAAGACGCAGGAACTCCTGCCGCTTGGGCCGGTTGTCTGGCTGGATACTGCGGGCTTCGGCGATAAAACCGAACTGGCGGAACAGCGCCTGGCCAAAACCCGCCGTGTGCTTGATCGGGCCGATGTGGCGGTTTTGGTGTGCGAAGGAAACAAAATCGGTCTGGAGGAAGCCGAAATTATTGAAGAAGTGTCCGCCCGCAATATCCCTCTGATAAAAATTTTCAATAAAGCGGATATTTATCCGAGCGACGGCGACGGCATCCGTTGCAATGCCGAAGACAAAACCTGCCGCGACCGGGTGCTTAACCAATTGAAAGCCGCGTTAATCAAAGCGGCACCGGAAGATGTAATTAACACGCCCTCTCTGCTCGGCGACCTGATTCCGCCGCACGGAACGGTGATAATGATTGTGCCGATTGACTATGAAGCCCCGAAAGGACGCCTGATTCTGCCTCAGGTTCAGGTAATCCGCGACTGTCTGGACCACGATTGCACGGTTATTGTCGTTAAGGAAAACGACTACGCCGGTGTTTTGCGGAATCTTAAAAACAAACCTGATTTGGTTGTCTGCGATTCCCAGGTGGTTGATAAAATGGTTGCCGAAACCCCGGCAGACATCAAATGTACCACTTTTTCGATTTTGTTTGCCCGTTTCAAGGGCGATTTAGGCAAACTGGTCGAAGGGGCGTCGGTTATCAACCGTCTGAAAGACGGCGACAAGGTTCTGATTTCCGAGTCTTGCACGCATCATGCGATTGAAGATGATATCGGACGGGTAAAAATTCCCAACTGGCTGAAAAAGAAAACCGGTGCCGATTTGCAGATAAGTCATGTTTCCGGCTGTGACTTTCCCGGAGATTTGCGCGAGTATAAACTGGTGGTTCAGTGCGGTGGCTGCATGAACAATCGCCGTGAAATTCTCTCGCGCATCAACAAGTGCGAAACCCTGAACGTGCCGATTACCAATTACGGCGTCTGCATCTCCGAACTCAAAGGTGTGCTGTCCCGCATTTTGGAACCTTTCGGCCTAAATAAGCGTTGACTCTGCAGAGAATAGTTATAAAGTAAAGCCCGTAAATTTATTTTTTAACTTTATAATTATCATATTATGTCACTACCGAAAATTAACGTTGACGGGTTGAAGTCTTTCATTCCCGAAGCGAAAATCATTGATCTGCTGGGCCAAAAGTCAAACGACCGCTGCCTGATTGAGGACATTATCGCCAAATCGCTGGCGAAAAACCGCCTTGATCCTGAAGAAATGGCCGTCTTGCTTAATACCGAAGACCCGGAACTGGTTGAACGGATAAAAGAGGGCGCCCGTGAATTGAAAAAGACGATTTACGGCAACCGAATTGTCCTTTTTGCTCCGCTTTATGTGGGAAACGACTGCATCAACAACTGCACTTACTGCGGTTTTCGCAGTTCTAATCTTGAATTGGTGCGCAAGACGCTGACCATGCGGGAGCTTGAGAAAGAAGTTCGCGCTTTGGAATCGCGCGGGCACAAACGCCTGATTATGGTTTACGGCGAACATCCCCGTTATGATCCCGAATTTATTGCCGCAACGGTGCGCAAGGTTTATGAAACCAAAGAAGGCCGGGGAGAAATCCGCCGTGTCAATATCAATGCGGCGCCGCTGGATGTCGAAGGATTTAAAACGGTTAAAGCCGCCGGTATCGGCACCTATCAGATTTTTCAGGAAACTTATCACCGGGCGACCTATCAGTCGGTTCACCCCGGCGGCCTGAAAGCGAATTATCTCTGGCGGCTCTATGCCTTTGACCGGGCTATGGAAGCCGGCATTGACGATGTCGGGATGGGGGCGCTGATCGGTTTGTATAACCATAAGTTTGAAGCTATGGCCATGCTGTATCATACGATACATCTGGAAGAAAAATTCGGTGTCGGGCCGCACACGATTTCGTTTCCGCGGATCGAGCCGGCGCTGAATACGGCTTATGCCGACCATCCGCCTTACGCGCCGAGTGATGCCGACTTTATGAAGATGATTGCTGTCATTCGTCTGGCCGTTCCTTATACGGGAATGATTCTGACTGCCCGCGAACCGGTAGCTCTGCGCAATGAAGCAATCGGTTACGGAATCAGCCAGATTGATGCCGGTTCCGATATCGGAGTCGGTGCTTATGCGCCGGAAGACGGCGTGGCCAGCGGCAAAAAAAGCCAGTTTGTTCTGAGTGATAACCGCAGCCTGGATCAGGTTATCGGTGAGCTTTGCGATTCCGGTTTTCTGCCGTCGTTCTGCACCGGCTGTTATCGGCTCGGCCGCACCGGCGAACACTTTATGGAGTTTGCCGTACCCGGTTTTGTTAAACGCTTTTGCACGCCGAATGCCGTTTTAACGCTGACGGAATATCTGATTGATTATGCTTCGCCGGAAACCCGGGCCAAAGGCCTGGCCGCAGTGCGCCGGGAATTGGACGCCCTGCCGGAAGATAATCCGCTGAAACGCCGTCTGCTGGAAAAACTGGATAAGGTGAACGGCGGTCAACGTGATTTGTTCTTTTGAAAAGGTTCTTCTTTTTGAAAATGTAAAAAAACGGCGGCTGAAACTGCCGTTTTTTTATGTTTTGCAACAATTTGCTAGCAATTTTTTAATAACTTGCTGTTATCCTGAGTTCAATATGTACCCCGAATGCGGAATAAAAATTAGAGCTGTGTGTCGCCATGATTAAAATGATTAAGCCCATCGTCAACATTTCCAAAGTTATTGAGCCCTACAATACGGTTATTGTCGGGTTTAACGGCGTGCTGAGCGAAGGAAACGGAGTTAAAAGCGAGGCCGTTGAAGCGCTGATACAGATGAAACGGGCGGGCAGGCATATCGTTCTCCTCTCTAATACCGCGCTGCGGGTTTCGTCATTGATAAACGGCCTGCATGAAAATAAGCTTCCGGTTGCCGTGTTTGATGCTGTTGTAACCGCCGGAGAAATTCTCCACTACAAGTTTAAGGCCCGGCAGGGCGAATTTGCCGCCATCGGGTCAAATTATTACAAAATCGGTGACGCCCGCGATAAAGGAGTCTTTGCCGGGCTTGACTATCAGCCTGCGGAAGATATTTCCCGTGCGGATTTTATTTATATGGACGCCGCCGCCAAACAAAGCGACGTGATTGAAGATTACCTGCCCACTTTGGAACATGCCGCCGGAATGGGCATTCCGCTGGTCTGCGCCGGCAACGATACCTCAAGCTATAAAGACGGTGAAATTTGTCTGGCTCCGGGAGCCGTTGCCGAGCAATATGCCGTTCTCGGCGGAAAAATCATTACCGTCGGCAAGCCCGATGCCAAAATTATCGCTTATGCGCTGGACGGGATTCCTGACGTTCGCAAGGAAAATGTGCTCATTATCGGCGACAACATTGCCACCGACATTAAAGGCGCTAATTTGCTCGGCGTGTCTTCCGCGCTGATTTCCAAAGGCGTGCACGTTAATTTCCTCGGCGAGGGATATATTCCCGATGTTGCCAAAACCCGGGAACTGGCAACGAATTTTGATGCTTATCCCGACTTTGTCATTTCCAATCTGCGGTGGTAAAATGAGCGGCCGCATCTGGAAAATTTTGTTTTTGCTGCTGGTGGCCGGAGCAGGTATCCGTTACTGCAACCTTTACCGTGAAGAACAAAAAATTGACCTGTCGCAGATTCCCGACCGCACTTCTGCGGAAGTCGGCAAAGAAGAACTAATGGCCTTTTTGCCCGTGTGGTCGGATTATGTTCAGCAAAACATCAGTGAACTGGGACAGAAACCGGTCTCACTTGAAAGCGGCCGCCCCGAAGACAATCTGTCGCCCAAAGCGCAGGAATGGCTCTTGCGGCGCGGCTGGCGTCCCCGGCGTTTCTTTTATGTTGAGCAGCGTCTGCGTGCGGCGCTGAAAACATTGCAATACCGCCGTCACGGCGCTGAAGTTGTCAAAAGCCTGCAAGACCAGCTTGATGACCTGCGTGAACAGCAAAGTTTAACCATGCAGCCCGACCCGCGTATAATGTCGCTTGAAAACAGCATTGAGAATATGATAAGGGAACAACAGGCACGAGCCGATATTGAAAAAATTTCGCCGGCCGAACTGGAATTGGTTGAACCTCTGCAGCCTGTTCTGCGTGAGGTGTTAAACCCCGCCGGCAAACGTTAGTCGGTTTTTTCCAGCTCTTCTTTAAGCATCTGAATTTCCAGCCATTGATTTTCGGCGTCGTCTTTTTCCTGCTGCGCTTCATTGAGACGGCTGCTCAGCGCGTCAAATTTATCGGGATCGGCGGTATATAAATCCGGATTGCCGAGTTCTTCCTCAATGGCGGCAATTTCCGCTTCAAGCTTTTCGATTTCCTGCGGCAAAACCTCCAGCAGGCGCTGTTGCTTATAGCTGAGCTTGGCTGTTTTGGCATTGCCGGAAACCGTCGCTTTCGCAATGCTTTTGGCAGCTGCCGTTTTTTTGTCTTCTTTGGCTGCCGGTTTGCCGCGCAGTTTTTCCAACAGCTCGCTGTAACTGCCCGCATGCTCCGTTACGCTGCCGTCGCCGGGCATATAAATCACCGAAGTTACCACCCTGTCGATAAAATCGCGGTCATGACTGACCAGCAGAATGGTGCCGTCATATTCCATCAGCACTTCCTGCAACAGGTCAAGCGTGTCCATGTCCAGATCGTTGGTCGGCTCGTCAAGCACCAGAAAATTAGACTGTTTGGCCAATGCAACCGCCAGCATCAGACGATTCTTTTCTCCGCCGGACAAAGCCGCAACCGGGCACTGCGCCTGTTCCGGCTTAAACAGAAAATCTTTCAGATACGCCACCACATGACGGTATTGCCCGCGCACCCAGATATGATCGCCTTCGCCGCAAAGGGTCTTCCAAAGCGTTTTCTTCGGGTCAAGCGTCATGCGGTTTTGGTCAAAATAGGCCTCTTCCAGATTTTTGCCCATTCTGACAAAACCGGAATCCGGTTCCAGCCGTTTGGTCAGCAGCTTAATCAAAGTTGTTTTGCCGGCGCCGTTTGGTCCCACAATGCCGATTTTGTTGCCTTTGATAATCCGGGTTGAAAAGTCTTTGACGATTTCCCTTTCGCCGAAACTCTTATAAATATGTTTGGCTTCAATAACCATTTTGGAGCGGAACTCGGTGTTTTCGATTTCCATATTAACCGAACCGATTTGCTTTATTTGTTCGCGCCGTTCCTGTCGCAGCTGCTGCAACCGCCGCAGACGTCCCATATTGCGTTTGCGCCTCGCCGTCACGCCCTTGTGCAGCCATTCGGTTTCTTCTTCTATTTTTTTGTTAAGATATTTCTGCTCGATAATTTCCTGATCAATGCATTGCTCCTGCCATTCTTCAAAGAATTTAAAACCCCGGTTGTTGCGCCGCATAATTCCCCGGTCCAGCCAGAAAGTGGTTTGCGACACATTGCCGAGAAACATGCGGTCATGGCTGATGACAATAACCGCGCCGCGAAAATCTTTGATAATTTTTTCCAGCTTTTCAATCGTCGGCATATCCAGATGGTTGGTCGGCTCGTCCAACAGCAGAATATCGGGTTCTCCGACCAGAGCCTTGGCCAGTGCGGCTTTTTTCCTCTCGCCGCCGGAACTGCTGTCCGGGGCCTGCCTGTCGCGAATGTCAAGCTGTTCAATCAGAATGTCAGCTTTGAACTCCTGATGTTTTTCGTCTTCGCCCAGACCGGAAAGAACCACGTCGCGCAAAGTTTTGTAGGCCGAAAAATCCGGGTCCTGCGGCATATAAGAAATTTTTGTTCCCGGCTGAATGAAAATTTCGCCGTCGTCGGCCTCGATATCGCCGGCAATCACTTTCAGCAAAGTCGATTTGCCGCTGCCGTTCCGCCCTACCAGGCAGATTTTGTCGCCGCGGTTGATATATAATTCAACATCGGTAAACAAATGATTGGTGCCAAAGCTCAATTTGGCGCCTTTAATCGTCATAATCGGTGGTTCAAAATTACTCATGTCTTTGGGTGTTATAAATCTTCTTCAACCAGTTTGATGCCTTCCAGCTGCCATTCGATGCCGCGGGCGGCCCAGATAAAGAAATCATTGATTTTTTCTTCGCTTATGCCCATTCCCTTGCCGATTTTGTGCAGGTCTTCGACTTCCTCGTCCTGCAGTTCATGGTCGGCAACGGCCAGCAGAATCATCTCCCTCAGAATATAACGCTTGGCGCGGATATCGGTTATCTGTTCCAAATCCTTAATCAAGGCATCGGTTTTGCAGTTGCATTTAATTTTTTTATATTCCGATTCGCTCAGTCCCGTTTCGGCCATCTGCGCCAAAAGGTATTCCTTTTTTTGTTTCGGATCCTGCTTATTCATTCCCAGAACATAAGCCAGGCCTTGAATATAAAGCTTTTTTTCAACTTCATCCAAAAGTTTGCACATATCGGGCATAACTTAAAATTCCTTTTCTGTTTATCTTTGCTAAAGTTATACATGAGAAAATAAAGATTTGCAAAAAAAAATAAAAGTTTTATATAATACAGGCAATCTTAATGAATTTTATGCCAAAGGAGCACTCAATGCCTTTAAAAATTGAATTGAAACCCCATGAAAGTATCATCATCGGCGAATCTCTCATCACCAATGACAATGAGCGGACGCGTTTCTATATTGAGGGCAATGTTCCTATCCTTCGCGAAAAGTTTATTTTGCGCGAGTCGGAGGCTAACACCCCGAGCAAACGCGTTTATTTTATTGTTCAGCAGATGTACCTTGCCAAAGAGCCCACTCAGCTGCAGAAACTTTATCTTGAATATGTCCGCGATTTGCAAAATGCCGCTCCGAGCCTGATTCCCTATATCGCGGCGGTCAGTGACTGTGTTCTGAACAATGATTTTTATGCCGCGATTAAAAATGCCGACAAACTGGTTAAAAAGGAAAGCGAACTTTTTGGCGAGGCGCTGAACCTCGGTTGATTTTTTGAGCTTTGTCTCATGCCAAGGCCGCCAGAAGGCGGCCTTTCTTATTGATTTATAGTCAAAAATTAACCAAATGTTTAAGAAATATATCTAACGTGAAAAAATAAGGTGTTGTTTCGATGCCTTTTTTGTGATAATGTATATATTGTATCGCCAGTAGGGCGTACAATGTAAAATGTGTTCCACAGTATATGGAGAAAAACAATGTCAGATATTTCCTTAACTGCAAGTATGCGTTCTAACCTGCTGTCCTTGCAAAACACCCAGAGCTTGATGGATACCACTCAGGAACGTTTGTCCACGGGTAAAAAAGTCAACTCCGCTCTGGATAATCCGTCTTCCTTCTACACCGCGCAGTCTTTAACCAACCGTGCCAGCGACTTGAGCTCTCTGCTTGATTCTATGGGTCAGGGTATTCAGACCATTAAAGCGGCCGACGAAGCGATTACCTCAATCACTGAATTCGTTCAGCAAGCAAAAGCGATTGCCAACCAAGCGCGTGACGAAGCCGACAAAAGCTCTGTTACGTCCACCGGTGAGATTCCTGCAACCAATACCGGCTCTGCCACTTTAAAAATCGGTGACAAAGATATGACCGTTACGTTAACTTCCGTAACGAATGTCGATACATTGGTAACGGCTATTAATAACGCAATCAATACCGGCGGTCTGAACGCTTCTTATGAAGCGGTAAAAGACGGAACCGGTGTTAAAATCCAGATTAAAGACGGTGCCGATGTTGAGGCTGCATCTGTCAGCTTTGAAGGGGCCGGTATTAAAATTTCCGGAACCTTGGAAGACAACCGCGCCAGCTATGTTGACCGTTATAACGACATCTTGACCCAGATTGACCAGTTGGCCAAAGATGCCGGCTATAAGGGCGTTAACCTGCTGGGCGGAACCGATCAGTCTTTGACCGTTGTCTTCAATGAAGACCGTTCTTCTTCTCTGACTATTAAGGGTGTTGACGGTTCTGCATCCGGTTTGGGACTGACCCCGGAAACCGATTGGTCCACCAATGCCGGAATTGACGCTGCTTTGACCAAGATTGATTCTGCAATTTCAACCTTGCGTTCAATGTCTTCCGAATTTGGTAACAACTACTCGGTAGTCCAAACCCGCGAAGAATTCACCGAGAACCTGATTAACGTTCTGGAAGAAGGTTCGGATAAACTGACCCTGGCTGACATGAACGAAGAGTCTGCCAATATGCTTGCGCTGCAAACCAGACAGCAGCTGGCGATTAACTCTTTGTCTCTGGCTTCTCAGGCGGCTCAGTCGGTTCTGAAACTGTTCTAATCTTTCAACTCAAACACAATAAAGAAGGTCGGCAAGCAATTGCCGGCCTTCTTTTGTAAGCTTGAAACTCCGCCGTTAAAGAATATTTAATAGACGAAAACTATAGTAAGATTAAGGTGTTGTCAAAATGCCTTTTTTGTGCTAGTCTATATATTGTATCGCCAGTAAGGCGTACAATGTAAAATGTGTTCCACAGTATATGGAGAAAAACGATGTCAGATATTTCCTTAACTGCAAGTATGCGTTCTAACCTGCTGTCCTTGCAAAACACCCAGAGCTTAATGGATACAACCCAGGAACGTTTGTCCACGGGTAAAAAAGTCAACTCCGCTCTGGATAACCCGTCTTCCTTCTACACCGCGCAGTCTTTAACCAATCGCGCCAGCGACTTGAGCTCTCTGCTTGACTCGATGGGTCAGGGTATTCAGACCATTAAAGCGGCCGACGAAGCAATTACCTCAATCACCGAATTCGTTCAGCAGGCAAAAGCGATTGCCAACCAGGCTCGTGACGAAGCCGACAAAAGCTCTGTTACGTCCACTGGTGAGATTAAAGCTGAAGCCAATGCTAATGCTAAATTAAAAATCGGTAATAAAGAACTGACCGTTAATCTGGCCGATACTGATAATGACGCAACTAAAGTTGCTCAGAAAATTCAGGCTGCGATTACGGGGGACACAGGTGGTGTTGCCGGCAAATACACCGCAGCTGCCAGTGCCGACGGCAAGAGCATTGTCATTAAAATAGCCAACGGAGCGGAAGTTGAGGCTGCATCTGTCAGCTTTGAAGGGGCCGGTATTAAAATTTCCGGAACCTTGGAAGACAACCGTGCCAGCTATGTTGACCGTTACAACGACATTCTGACCCAGATTGACCAGTTGGCTAAAGATGCCGGCTATAAGGGTGTTAACCTGCTGGGCGGTACGGATCAGTCTTTGACCGTTGTCTTTAACGAAGACCGTTCTTCTTCTCTGACCATTAAGGGTGTTGACGGTTCGGCAGCCGGTTTGGGTTTGACCCCGGAAACCGATTGGTCCACCAATGCCGGAATTGACGCCGCTTTGACGAAAATCGATTCTGCGATTTCTTCTCTGCGTTCAATGTCTTCCGAATTTGGTAACAACTACTCGGTAGTCCAAACCCGCGAAGAATTCACCGAAAATCTGATTAACGTTCTGGAAGAAGGCGCCGATAAACTGACCCTGGCTGACATGAACGAAGAGTCTGCCAATATGCTTGCTCTGCAAACCAGACAGCAGCTGGCGATTAACTCTCTGTCTCTGGCTTCTCAGGCGGCTCAGTCGGTTCTGAAACTGTTCTAATTTTCGGACAAGGAGTAAAACGGAAAGGTCGGTAAGCAATTGCCGGCCTTTTCTTTTCGTTTATTCGGCTCAACGCTTGAAATTCCGCTGTTAAGGAATATTTAATAGACGAAAAGTATAGTAAGATTAAGGTGTTGTCAAAATGCCTTTTTTGTGCTAATCTATATATTGTATCGCCAGTAAGGCGTACAATGTAAAATGTGTTCCACAGTATATGGAGAAAAACGATGTCAGATATTTCCTTAACTGCAAGTATGCGTTCTAACCTGCTGTCCTTGCAAAACACCCAGAGCTTGATGGATACCACTCAGGAACGTTTGTCCACGGGTAAAAAAGTCAACTCCGCTCTGGATAATCCGTCTTCCTTCTACACCGCGCAGTCTTTAACCAACCGTGCCAGCGACTTGAGCTCTCTGCTTGATTCTATGGGTCAGGGTATTCAGACCATTAAAGCGGCCGACGAAGCGATTACCTCAATCACTGAATTCGTTCAGCAAGCAAAAGCGATTGCCAACCAAGCGCGTGACGAAGCCGACAAAAGCTCTGTTACGTCCACCGGTGAAGTTAAAGCCGAAACCAATGCCAGCGCTAAGTTGACAATCGGTGATGTAACCGTTAATGTCAATCTGGAGGACACTGACGTTGATGCTGAAGATGTCGCTGCTAAAATTCAACAGGCAATTACCGGCAATGCTACATTAAAAGGTAAATATACAGCAGCTGCCAGCGATGATGGTAAAAGCGTTGTTATTGAAGTTGCTGATGGGGCCGATGTTGAAGCTGCGTCTGTCAGCTTTGAAGGGGCCGGCATTAAAATTTCCGGAACCTTGGAAGACAACCGTGCCAGCTATGTTGACCGTTACAACGACATTCTGACCCAGATTGACCAGTTGGCTAAAGATGCCGGCTATAAGGGTGTTAACCTGCTGGGCGGTACGGATCAGTCTTTGACCGTTGTCTTTAACGAAGACCGTTCTTCTTCTCTGACCATTAAGGGTGTTGACGGTTCGGCAGCCGGTTTGGGTTTGACCCCGGAAACCGATTGGTCCACCAATGCCGGAATTGACGCCGCTTTGACGAAAATCGATTCTGCGATTTCTTCTCTGCGTTCAATGTCTTCCGAATTTGGTAACAACTACTCGGTAGTCCAAACCCGCGAAGAATTCACCGAAAATCTGATTAACGTTCTGGAAGAAGGCGCCGATAAACTGACCCTGGCTGACATGAACGAAGAGTCTGCCAATATGCTTGCTCTGCAAACCAGACAGCAGCTGGCGATTAACTCTCTGTCTCTGGCTTCTCAGGCGGCTCAGTCGGTTCTGAAACTGTTCTAATTTTCGGACAAGGAGTAAAACGGAAAGGTCGGTAAGCAATTGCCGGCCTTTTCTTTTTACAATTATAAAGAAAGTTTTTAACTAAATTTTCATCAAATATCTGTAGTCTGGATTCAAGGTTTATCATTCAAACCGAAACAGCAATTTTTTGTACAATAATATTGTATCGCCAGTAAGGCATATAATATGTTCCACAGGATATGGAGAATAAAATGTCAGAAATTTCCTTAACCGCCAGCATGCGTTCTAACCTGCTTTCTTTGCAGAGTACCCAGAGCTTGATGGATACCACTCAGGAACGTTTGTCTACGGGCAAAAAAGTTAACTCCGCTCTGGACAACCCGTCCTCGTTTTACACCGCGCAGTCTTTAACAAACCGCGCCAGCGACTTGAGCTCTCTGCTTGACTCGATGGGTCAGGGCATTCAGACCATTAAAGCGGCTGACGAAGCGATTACCTCAATCACTGAATTCGTTCAGCAGGCAAAAGCGATTGCCAATCAGGCCCGTGACGAAGCGCACAAAAATTCAATTGCGGCCAGCGGCACTTTCAAGGCCGACACTGGTGCAACAAAAGCAAATTTATCAATCGGTGATGAAAATTTTGAAGTCGACTTATCAGCTGCGGATGACATTGATGACGTTGTAACGGCAATCAACGGCAAAATTAATACTACCGGCAGCGCAATCAACGGGATGTATGAAGCTAAGAATGAAGACGGCAATCTTGTTTTGGCCGTTAAAGATCCTTCCAAGGCAGAAGCTGCTTCCGTCAGCTTTAATGCCGTCGGCCTTACGGTTTCGGGAACGCTGGAAGACAATCGCGCCAGCTATGTTGACCGTTATAACGATATTCTGGGACAGATTGACCAGTTGGCCAAAGATGCCGGCTATAAAGGCATTAACTTGCTGGGCGGCGAAGATCAGTCTTTGACTGTTGTTTTCAATGAAGACCGTTCTTCTTCTCTGACCATTCAGGGCGTTGACGGTTCGGCAGCCGGTTTGGGGCTGACCCCGGAAACCGATTGGTCGGAAAACACGGCCATCGACGCCGTTCTTACCAAGATTGATTCGGCTGTTTCGACCCTGCGTTCAATGTCTTCCGAGTTCGGTAACAACTATTCGGTAGTCCAGACCCGCGAAGAATTCACCGAGAACCTGATTAACGTTCTGGAAGAAGGTTCGGATAAACTGACCCTGGCTGACATGAACGAAGAGTCCGCCAATATGCTTGCCCTGCAAACCAGACAGCAGCTGGCGATTAACTCTCTGTCTTTGGCCTCTCAGGCTTCACAGTCAGTTCTGAAGTTGTTCTGATTTTCAGGCAAGGAATAAAAACAAAAAAGGCCGGATTTTTTTCGGCCTTTTCTTTTGTTTGTTAACCTTTTTTTCTATAATTTTTTGTAGATTTATGGTATAATGATTTTATAATTCGGTTGCAAACCGATTATATTGCTTATATTGTAGCCAGTAGGGGCTTAAACATTCCAGTATATGGAGAAAAACAATGTCAGATATATCCTTAACTGCCAGCATGCGTTCCAACCTGCTGTCTCTCCAACAAACGCAAAGCCTTATGGACGTAACCCAGGAGCGTCTGTCCACCGGTAAAAAAGTCAATTCGGCTTTGGATAACCCGTCTTCATTCTATACCGCACAGTCTTTGACCAACCGTGCCAACGATTTGAGCTCTCTGCTTGATTCAATGGGGCAGGGCGTGCAAACCATTAAAGCGGCCGATGAAGCAATTACCTCGATTACGGCATTGGTCCAGCAGGCAAAAGCCGTTGCCAATCAGGCCCGTGATGTCTCCGTTGATAAAATAACTTCTTCCGGTGGATTTAGGCATATGAATATTGCTGTTTCTATGGAGTTTGAAGTCAAAGGTGCGACCAACAAAGTAACAGTTAATTTTAATAAAACAGAAGCTGAAACTTTTACAATTGACCAAGTAGCGGGGAAAATTGTTGAAGAGTTAAATAAAGCAGCCGGCGCTGATGGTAAAGCCATCGGTGGTTTTGGTTATGAAATCAGTGCTGATGGTCAAACATTCAATATTGTTTCGGGTAATGGTGCTGAAGCTAAGGTCACTCAAGGTGGAGATGGATCTTTGTGGGGGCTGACATTCAGTGGTACAACGGGCGGTGCCGAGCGGGCTCAATATCAGGAGCGCTATAACGATATTTTAACTCAGATTGACCAGCTGTCTAAAGATGCCGGTTATAAGGGCGTTAACCTGCTGGGCGGCACCGATCAGTCCTTGACCGTTGTCTTTAACGAAGACCGTTCTTCTTCAATTACCATTAAAGGCGTTGACGGCTCAACCGCCGGCTTGGGGTTGGCTCAGGCAACCAGCTGGGGAAATCTAGCCAGCATCGAAACCTCTCTTGATGAAGTCGATGCCGCCATTACAAAACTGCGTTCAATGTCTTCCGAGTTCGGTAACAACTACTCGGTTGTCCAGACCCGTGAAGAATTCACCGAGAACCTGATTAACGTTCTGGAGGAAGGTTCGGATAAACTGACTCTGGCTGACATGAACGAAGAGTCTGCCAATATGCTTGCGCTGCAAACCAGACAGCAGCTGGCGATTAACTCTTTGTCTCTGGCTTCTCAGGCGGCTCAGTCGGTTCTGAAACTGTTCTAAAAGCGGGAGTGTAATTTTATTCTGACGGACTGTTGGGGCAAACAGTCCGTTTTTTTTGGGTATTTTAGGGCAGAAAGATGCTTTTTTAGTCTATGAAGTTGTTATTAAGTTTATTTTTCTCCTTGTTAATTGTTAAAAAATGGTTAAATCTGAAAATAGAAATTTATAATATTTAGCGGGGCAAGTCCGATAATATCATTTGATTTTCGGGGCTTGTCCGTTCTCAAAGCGGAGATTAATATGGCTGATATTTCATTAACTGCAAGCATGCGCTCAAATTTGCTGTCTTTACAAAATACCCAGAGTTTAATGGATATGACACAGGAACGTCTGTCCACGGGTAAAAAAGTAAACTCGGCTCTCGACAACCCGACATCTTATTACACGTCTCAGTCTCTGACCAACCGTGCCAGTGACTTAAGCGCTCTGTTGGATTCGATGGGACAGGGTATTCAAACTATTAAGGCCGCCAACGAAGGCATTGAGTCGATTACCGAGTTTGTACAGCAGGCCAAATCTGTTGCCAATCAGGCGCGCGACGAAGCCAATAAGGTTGCCGGTTCTACGGGAAACTATGATGCGGAAAAAATTGAAGCAGATACAGAGTTCAATATTACGGTAACCTACAATGGCGAAACTAAAAGTGAACAAGTCACTTTAACAGATGCCAAAACTTCAGGAGCAGATGCTGCTTCTGAGATTCAAGATGTCTTGCAGGCAATGGAGTTCGGCGCTGACAGTACGGCTTTGGGAACAAATTATACCGTTACTTTTGAAGACGGTGCTTTCAAGGTTAATTCTGCCAATGGCGAAGAAATTAAAATTTCTTTTGAAGTCGGCGGAGCTAAAATGGATGCCTCGGCCGGTAATGCCAACCGTGTTAAGGCTATTTCTCAGTTTAACGACATTCTCGACCAGATTGACCAATTGGCGAAAGATTCCGGTTATAAAGGTGTCAACCTGCTAGGCGGCACCGACCAGTCTTTAACGGTTATTTTCAACGAAGACCGCTCATCGAACCTGACCATTCAGGGCGTTGATGCCAGCACCAAAGGTCTGGATATCTCCCGCGTAACCGATTGGGGCAGCAATACCAATATTGACGCATCAATCGAAGAAGTTGAAGATGCTATTAACGAGCTGCGCAATATGGCTTCCGAATTCGGTAATAACTACTCAATCGTTCAAAACCGCGAAGACTTTACCGAGAACCTGATTAACGTTCTGGAGGAAGGTTCCGACAAACTGGTTCTGGCGGATATGAATGAGGAATCAGCCAATATGCTGGCCTTGCAAACGCGTCAGCAGCTGGGCGTCAACTCTTTAAGTTTGGCTTCTCAGGCGGCTCAGGCTGTTTTGAAATTATTCTAAGCGACGAAAATGCAAAAGAAAAAGAGAACGGTTGTCCGTTCTCTTTTTTTTATGCTTTTGTCTATGAAATTGTTATTAAGTTTATTTTCTTCTTGTTAATTGTTAAAAAATAGTTAAATCTGAAAATAGAAATTTGTAATATTTAAGAACAAACACCGTGCTGAATAATCAGAAAACAGTATTTGTTCCCCCTCAAAGCGGAGATTAACATGGCTGACATTTCATTAACAGCAAGTATGCGTTCAAACTTGTTATCACTACAGAATACGCAAAGCCTGATGGATATGACGCAGGAACGCCTGTCCACAGGTAAAAAAGTAAATTCGGCTCTCGACAACCCGACATCTTATTACACGTCTCAGTCTCTGACCAACCGGGCCAGTGACTTAAGCGCTCTGTTGGATTCGATGGGACAGGGTATTCAAACCATTAAGGCTGCCAACGAAGGCATTGAGTCGATTACCGAGTTTGTACAGCAGGCCAAATCAGTCGCCAATCAGGCACGCGATGAGGCCAATAAGGTCGCAAGTTCAAGCGGTATGTATGATTCAACAAAAATTGAAGCCGCAACTAAATTTCAGCTTTCCGTTACTTATAACGGCGAAACCAAAAGTGTGGAAGTAACGGCTCCTAAAGCTGCGGCTACGGGTGTAGAAATGGCTGCTAAAATCCAGGAAGAATTGGAAAAGCTTACTTTCGGAACCCCGGCCACGGCTCTCGGCGGTGATGTTTTTGAAGTAACCTATGAAGATGATGCTTTTAAAATGACATCAGCCAATGGTGAAGAAGCCAAAATTTCCTTTGAAGTCGGCGGTGCTAAAATGGATGCCACGGCCGGCAACGCCAACCGTGTTAAGGCTATTTCTCAGTTTAACGACATTCTCGACCAGATTGACCAATTGGCGAAAGATTCCGGTTATAAAGGTGTCAACCTGCTAGGCGGCACCGACCAGTCTTTAACGGTTATTTTCAACGAAGACCGCTCATCGAACCTGACCATTCAGGGCGTTGATGCCAGCACCAAAGGTCTGGATATCTCCCGCGTAACCGATTGGGGCAGCAATACCAATATTGACGCATCAATCGAAGAAGTTGAAGATGCTATTAACGAGCTGCGCAATATGGCTTCCGAATTCGGTAATAACTACTCAATCGTTCAAAACCGCGAAGACTTTACCGAGAACCTGATTAACGTTCTGGAGGAAGGTTCCGACAAACTGGTTCTGGCGGATATGAATGAGGAATCAGCCAATATGCTGGCCTTGCAAACGCGGCAGCAGTTGGGTGTCAACTCTTTGAGTTTGGCTTCTCAGGCGGCTCAGGCTGTTTTGAAATTGTTCTAGTTTTTATGAATCTCCTGCAAAAGAGCGGTTTCGGCCGCTCTTTTTTTTGTAACCATATTCAATATGCTCGTTTTTGTCTATAAGACTGTTAGTAAATGTATTTTTTACTTGTAAAAAGTGAGAAAAATTATTAACTGTATAATAAGTTTAGTACAGCAAAGCAAATACCATTATATCTCCGCAAGATTTGGTGTCTGTTCATTATTAAGAAGGGATTTAACATGGCTGATATTTCATTAACCGCAAGTATGCGCTCAAACTTATTGTCATTACAAAATACGCAAAGCCTGATGGATGTAACGCAGGAGCGTCTGTCCACCGGCAAAAAGGTGAACTCGGCTTTGGATAATCCCTCCTCATTTTATACGGCTCAGTCTTTGACCAACCGGGCTAACGACTTGAGCGGTCTGCTGGATTCGATGGGGCAGGGCGTTCAAACCATTAAAGCCGCTAATGAAGGCATTGAAGCAATTACGACTTTTGTACAGCAGGCTAAGTCAGTCGCCAATCAGGCCCGTAACGAGGCCAATAAGGTTGCCGGTTCTGTCGGAGACTATGATGCGGAAAAAATCGCCGCCAATACGAAGTTTAATATTACGGTAACCTATAACGGGGAAACGAAAAGCGAAGAAGTCACATTAACCGATGCCAAAACATCAGGAACCGATGCAGCTACAGAAATTCAAGATGTTTTGCAGGCAATGGAGTTCGGTGCTGACAGCACCGCTCTGGGAGCGAATTACACCGTTGCGTTTGAAGACGGGGCTTTTAAAGTCAGTTCTGCGAACGGCGAGGAAATTAAAATTTCCTTTGAAGTCGGTGGTACAAAAATGAGTGCAACGGCCGGCAATGCCAATCGTCTCAAGTCGGTGTCTCAGTTTAATGATGTGTTGGATCAGATTGACCAGCTGGCGAAAGATTCCGGATACAAGGGTATTAACCTGCTGGGCGGCACCGACCAGTCTTTGACTGTTATTTTTAACGAAGACCGCTCCTCTTCTCTGACCATTCAGGGCGTTGATGGCAGTACAAAGGGATTAAATATTTCTCGCGTAACGGATTGGGGAAGCAATAATGCGGTAGATATTTCAATCAGTGAGGTTGAAAGTGCCGTTAACGAACTGCGGAATATGGCTTCCGAATTCGGCAACAACTACTCGATTGTCCAAAACCGCGAAGACTTTACCGAAAACCTGATTAATGTTTTGGAAGAAGGTTCCGATAAGTTGACTTTAGCGGATATGAATGAAGAATCGGCCAATATGCTGGCCTTGCAGACTCGTCAGCAACTGGGAATTAACTCTTTGAGTTTGGCCTCTCAGGCTGCTCAGGCCGTGTTAAAATTGTTCTGATTTTAACAAATCTCCTGCAAAAGAGCGGTTTTGGCCGCTCTTTTTTTTATGTTTGCTTGTATTTTTGCGGAAAATAGAATATATTAGAAGAAGAATTTAACCGATAAACAAGCGCTCGGGAATACGCATGGAAGAAAATTATCCGGAAATAAACAACGAAGAAATCTCCCGTATCAATGAAGGCCCTCGTGAGACTGACCCTTTTGACGGCGGTGTAACCGCTCCGCTGGCCGGAGACGATGCCGACAGCAAAGCGGCTTTTTACTCTTTAAGCGACAGCGACATCCGCGTTTTGCAAAAGTCGGTTGACCGCAAGGCAATTGACTATATTGACCGGGCGGAGCACGACGGCAGAATTACGCCGGAAGCCGCAGACTATCTTCGCTCGTATTATGCCGATTCAATGGAAATTTACGCACAGTTTTATTATGAAATGATAAGCGTTCTCGGCGAACCGCAGACCTGCCGCCGAAACGACCTGGAACCGGGCGAAGTCGATGATAAAAACTATTCGCTTACTTATGTGACGCCGAATAACTCAATGATTCTGACTTATCCGAACATTTCCGACGATATTGATTTGGCTGAAAGCAAAATGTATTTTACCATGCCGGGAATGAAGAACGTTGCCCGTGCGGTTGCCAAAATTCAGAAAGGCGGCAAATATGACGAGGCTTACCGGGAGGAGCTGGCGGCGCTGGCTCGGCAACATCCCCGGGGAGGCAAGACTTATCAGCGCTCCGTCGCCGCACTCACGCCGGTGCATGAGCGGCTGAAAGATGTTCTGCGCGCCACCATCAGCGTGCCGACTTATGACTCGATTGAAAAGATTATTTCCAAAATCACCCGGGCCAGCGGCTTTAAAGTGGCGGAAACCAAAGACAAGTTCCGGGCCAACCGTTCTGCTTCCGATAATTCTTTTTATGAAAATAAAAAAAATTATCGGGACAAGAAAATCTGTTTTAAAAAGGACGGGCTGTATTTTGAAATTCAGTTTAAGGTTCAGCTTTTGGAAAAGGCGGACAGCCTCAGCCACCCGCTGTATGAAAAGCTGCGGGAAAAAATTGATGAATTTAACCGCACCGATCAAAGCGATTTTGACGCCCGCAACCGTCTGGAGCGGGAAAAGACCTGGCTGGAATGGGAAATTCGCAAAATCAACCGCAAAGGAATAGACGATTATAATCTGTTTATTCTCGATAAAGCCTTAAAAAAAGACACCCGCCTGAAAAAAGAAAAAATCCGCCGCCTGCGGCTTGAATATGCCCAGACTTCGGATGCTGAAGAACGCCGGCGGCTGCAAAAAGAAATTTATCAGACCGGGCAATCGCTGAATGCGGCGCCGGTAACTCCCGAGGCGGAAAACTTTATCCGCAATAACTTTATTGTCCGTCCTTATAAGGCAATAGACCAACAGCGTGAATTTACGGATGCTCCGCCGGAACTGCAAAGTTTTGCAATGTTGAACTATTTTCTTGTAAGTCCCCGTTATCGTGCTACTATACCGGGGAGGCTGTCAGACGATTATAATGATAAATATAACCAGGCCGACAGCGCGCGCCGCCGGAACGAGCAGGACGTTTTTGAACAGGAATGCCGATTGTATGAGCAGACCCGGGGCAAAAGCGGAATTCTGTTCAATCGAAAAAATTATCATCGAGGGTAAGAATTAAATGAAAAAGTTTTTGTTTCTTTGTACGGCTCTGGCTCTTGTCAGTCCTTCGGCTTATGCCCAGTTTGAACTGAACGATGAAGAAATCAGCGGAGGCAAGGGGGTATTGTCGCTGACGGACGGCATCGTTCTTGACAAAGAGAAAAAGCCGGAAGAGCCCAAAGCCGAAGACAATGAAGACAAAGGCATTTTTTCGTTTATGGATTTTTCCTTTCTGAAAAAAGACAAGCCGAAACTGACCGCTTTGCCGAACGAGCGCAAAGAAACTTTTGTTCAGCGCATTACCCGCCAGGCCGAAGAGGGCGATGTCGATGCGCAGTTGAGTCTTGGCTATATGTACCTCTACGGGGAAGACGGTGTTCCGGTCGATTATAAAAAAGCTTTTACCTACTATAATATGGCGGCGGCGCAAAACGACCCCATTGCGGTTAATAATCTGGGCAGTTTGTATTTCAGCGGCATCGGTACGGAAAAGAATTTTACCAAAGCGGCGCAGCTTTTTGACAAAGCGTCCAAACTCGGCAATACGGAAGCCGCGGTTAATCTGGCCTTTATCTATCTGACCAAAAATTCGTCGCTGAATAATCCGCGGGAGGCCATACAGCTTTTGAAAACCGCAGCCGAAGCCGGAAACCCGACCGCCAAGTTTATGCTCGGCTATGCTTATTTCAAAGGTTTGGTCGTTGAACAAAATTATAAAAAAGCCGTTGTTCTGTTGCGTGAAGCCGCCAATGTCAAATATGCCGACGCCGAATATCTGCTTGCCTATATGTATCTGAACGGTCTGGGCATTACCAAAAACTACGGCAACGCCGTTAAATATTTTACTTATGCCGCCAATCAGGGAAATGTTGACGCCATGATTGAGCTGGGCAATATTCTGGCAGCGGGAACCATGTACACCAAAGATTTGTACCGGGCGCATATCTTGTTTAACATTGCCTCGGTGCACGGTGTTGCCTCTGCGGCGGAAAAACGCGACTACCTGGAAAAGAAACTGAAAATCGAAGAACTTTTGCAGGCTCAGGCTGAGGCTGAAAAGTTTAAAGAAAAGCCTTCGGAACTGACATCTTACATCAAGCAGACCTTCGGAGACAACATCCGCCATTATATTGATGAGAATATGTCATATAATGCTACCCAGATAAAATAATTTGCCGGGGTGTAATTAGTCAAATCCCTTTGCATTAAAAATAAAAAACCTTATAATTATCGCGAACAGCAGTATTTTTGCTGTGCGATTAAACGCGGAGCCCTGAGAAGCTCTTTTATCTATAGCGGCGCCGGCCGCCGACGGCTGACTTGAAAGCCGGGACCGGGATTATTACTTGTTATCGGTCGGGGAGACTTTAGTGTATGTTCAGAGCTTAGGCTTAAAGACTAAAGTGTCATTTCTATAGATATGATTTCTCAGCTCTCCGGCCGCCTTAACGCGGTGTTGGTTAGGAATAAAACAAGTGATAGTGAGCGAGACTGATAAATCTTTGGGCAAAAAACTTCGTCAGCTCCGTGAAGGCAGGGGCTTAAGCCAGGAAAAACTGGCCCGCGAAATCGGCGTTGTTTTCCAGCAAATTCAAAAATATGAAGCCGGCATAAACCGGATATCCTGTTCCCGCCTCTTAAAAATTCTTGATGTTCTTGATATCTCCATAATTGATTTCTTTGCAGGCATAAAGGTTTCCGACCATCTGATTATCAGCGAAGAAGAATGTCAGCTGTTTAATGCCTATCGCCAGAAAAATCCCCAAACCCGCCGGGCGATTCTGACTTTGCTCGGTAATCCGAACTAAGTATGACAACACAATAAACCGTCATTATCCGGCTTGATTCCCTCACGGTTATTACCTGACATTCTCCTCTCTCTGTCATTGCGCTATTTATGTCATTGCCCGCACCCCTCAACATCATTTCCCGACACTCTCCCCTTTCTGTCATTGCCCGACTTGATCGGGCAATCCACCACTTTATGTCTTGTTTTTCAGATGCCCCCGGTCGAGCCGGAGTATGACAACAACAAAGGCCATTACTTTCTTGTTTGTGTCATTTTCTGACATTTTCCCCTTTCTGTCATTGCCCGGCTTGACCGGATAATCCATTATTTTCTATCTCGTTTTTTGGGATACTCCGGTTATGCGTTCGGAATATTTAACTTGCAAAATAAAAATTATCTTTTAAGATAATCCTCGCAGCCGGGAGACCGGTTGTGGTGTCTCAAAAACATCTTGTAGATTTATAAATATCCTCTTTAGGAGGAGTGCACGATATAAGCCTCTGGTCGAATAAGTGTGACTGTATCTACACAGTTTTTGAGCTCCTCCACCTTTTGCTAAAAAGGTGGTTTTGTTTTACTAATAACAAAACAGGAGCTACAAATGTTTGAATCAATAACCATCTCCTTTGAAGGAGACGATAATATGTCCGTGAACATTATGCGGATTTTGAGCTTGTATCTGGCATCGCTGCGCTGTCAGAAGAAACTCAAGCCGAGCGAGATTTGCGAAAAGACCGGCATTCATATCAAAAATCTGAACAACATAGAAACCGGCAAAACGACCCTGGCAAACCACGATATAGGCAAACTGCTGAATTATTACGGGCTTGACGTGCGGCTGACGATAAATTCTCCGGACAATTAAGGAAAAGCCAGTTGGAAAAAGCTGTCCCGACTTCAGGAAAGATCTAAAACCTCTTGTCCTGTTTCGCGGCAGCGGCGGTTAGGCCAATGATGATATCTTTGAGCAATAAGATGAAGGTTTGGTCTTCCGCTTTAAGAAACCCCGCCGTTTTCATCCGGCGGGGTTTAAAAAAGGAGTTCTTGACAGAACTCCTTTTTGACATCTAAAGCTTGGTTGAATACCATAAACTTTATATATTTGGCACAGCGCCCGGCAAATATCCCTGCGGCCGCTATTCGTGTAGATGCGGCATTTGCGCTTCTTCTGCCAGAGCGGCAATAAAATCATCAAGTTTGATAATTTCCTGCTTTTCAGAGCCCAGGCGGCGAACCGCAACGGTGCCGTTTTCTTTTTCTTTGGCGCCGACAACGGCAATAACCGGAATCTTTGCCAGAGAATGTTCACGAACCTTATAGTTGATTTTCTCGTTCCGCAAATCGGTTTTGGCATACAGGCCGGCTTTGCGCAGCTTGTCGGCAACTTCTTCGGCATAACCGTCAAACTCGCTGACAATCGGGCAGACCACAACCTGTTCCGGCGACAGCCACAGCGGCAGCTTGCCGGCATGGTTCTCAATCAAAATGCCGAGAAAACGTTCAATTGAACCGAACAAAGCGCGGTGCAGCATAACCGGCTGGTGTTTTTCACCGTCTTCGCCGATATATGAAATGTCAAAACGCTGCGGCAGGTTCATATCCATTTGTACGGTACCGCACTGCCATTCGCGGCCGATTGCATCACGCAGAATGAATTCCAGCTTCGGACCGTAAAAAGCGCCTTCGCCTTCATTGATTTCATAAGCATAACCATTGTGTTCCAGAGCATTGGCCAAAGCTTTTTCGGAAATGTCCCAGATCTCGTCGGAACCGATGCGGTAAATGCTGTCCGGTCGGGTTGAAAGATAAATTTTAACATCTTCAAAACCGAAGTCTTTGTAAATGTCCAAAATCAACTTGATGGTTTTGACACATTCTTCTTCCATTTGCTCCGGCGTGCAGAAAATATGTGCATCGTCCTGAGTAAATTCGCGAACGCGCATCAGCCCCATCAGTGAGCCGGAAGCCTCGTAACGGTTGACCATGCCGAACTCGGCCACGCGCAACGGCAGGTCGCGGTAAGACTTAATGCCCTGTTTGTAAACCAGCAGGCCGCCCGGGCAGTTCATCGGCTTAACGCAGAATTGTTTGCCGTCTTCGGTCTTGCCGGAATAGTTATGAGCGCCGTACTTGTCCCAGTGGCCGGAAATCTCCCACAGCACGCGATCCATAATCCGCGGTGTGGCAATTTCTATATAGCCGTTGTGCTCTTGCCGGTTGCGCATATATTCAATCAGCTTGCGGTAAATCTTATAACCCTTGTCGTGCCAGAAAACCGCTCCCGGAGCATATTCCGGCTCAAAATGGAACAAATCCATTTCCTTGCCGAGTTTGCGGTGATCGCGCTTTTCGGCTTCTTCCAGCATTTCCAGATAGGCCTTAAGGTCTTTTTTGTCGGCCCAGGCCGTGGCATAAATACGTTGCAGCATTTCTTTGCTTGAATCGCCGCGCCAATAAGCGCCGGCAACTTTCATCAGCTTGAAAGCATCGCCGATTTTGCCGGTTGAGGGAACGTGAGGCCCGCGGCAAAGATCGGTAAAGTCGCCCTGACGATACAGCGAGATAATCTCGCCTTCCGGCAGGTCACTGATGATTTCAGCTTTGTAATGTTCGCCTTTGTCGTTAAAAAATTTAATGGCATCTTCGCGGGGCATGACAACGCGCTCAAGCTTCTCGTCGCGTTTGACGATTTCATGCATCTTTGCCTCGATTTTTTCAAAATCTTCCGTCGTAAACGGCTCTTTGCGGGCAAAGTCATAATAAAAACCGTTTTCGATAGCCGGCCCGATGGTAACCTGGACGTCCGGCCACAGTTCTTTAACCGCCTGCGCCATAACGTGCGAACAGCTGTGGCGCAAGATGTGTAAACCCTCTTTATCCTTGCCGGTGATGATAGTCACGGTTGCGTCGGTAGTGATAGGAGTGCTTAAGTCTTGTGTTTTGCCGTTTACTGTAATAGCTAAAGCCGCCTTGGCCAAACCTGCACTAATCTTATTCGCGATGTCAAATCCGTTGACCCCGCTTTCCATCTCTAAAACACTTCCGTCAGGAAGTTTAATCGCAACCATGTTAAATTCCTTTGTTAATTTAGTTTATTATTTCTGCTGACGCCGGATTGCTCCGAGTCAACTTATTGATTATTGAGCAGTTCTTTATAAACTGCAACAGTTTTTTCGCACATAATGTCTTTGGTAAAGTTATCATGCACGTTTTTGATTCCCGCTTTGGCGATTTTTCTCACTTCGTCGGGAGACAAGTCCAGCGCCCAGTCGATGGCTTCGGCCAAAGACGCCGGATTATTGCTGTAAAAAAACTTTCCGGTAACGCCGTCGGTAATCGTGTCCAGCGAACCGCCGATGTTTGAGGCTACCACGACTTTCCCCATCGCCTGCCCCTCAATTGAAATGCGGCCGAACGCCTCCGGCTCAATGGCCGTTGACAGAACCACGTTTGATACCATCATCAGCGCCGAAACGTCGGATGTTTGACCGTAGAAGGCAACCGACCCTTCCAGATGATATTTTTTAACCAGTTCGCGCAGATATTCGGAGTATTTGACCCGGCCCTGATCCGGCCCCACAATCAGACAGTAAAAATCTTTGTGTTTGAGCAAAGACAAAGCTTCAATCAGCAAATGCTGGCCTTTCCAGTTGGTCAGCCGGCCGATAAGCAGCAAAACGGGTTTGTCTTCCGGAATGTTATATTCTTTAACGGTTTTGATAATCCGCTCTTGCGAAACCGTATCCGGATTAAACTTTTCAATATCCACACAGCGGTGAACCAGCCGGATTTTCCCTTCGGCGATTTTATAGTTGCCGAGGATATGCTTTTTAATATGCTCGGAAATGGCAATAACCCGCTCCCCGTATGTCATAATGCGGTTATACAGCTTTTTAATGCCCCAGGGGCCGAGGCCGTAGGTTCCGTGAAAAGTCGTCATAAAATGAACGCCGGCGCGTTTGGCTGCCCAATAAGCGCTCCAGGCCGGCGCACGGGAACGGGCATGAACGATGTTAATGCCGTTGTCACGGATAAACTGTTCCAGCTTTTTGGCGTTAGCCCGCATTTTGAAAATATTTTTGCTTTTCAGCGGCAGGGTGAGATGCGGCACTTTGGCCTTTTCCAAATCATAAACCATACGTCCGCCTTGCGAGGCGACAAAATTTTTAATTCCGTGCTGCTGCATGTAAGTGGCGATTTCTACCGTGCCGCGCTCAACGCCGCCCATTTCCAGCTCCGGCAGAACTTGTAACACGACCGGAGAATTTTCTTTGCTATTTGACATTTTATTGCTACAATCCTCGAAAATGATAAATCAGGGAGTGCTCGTCAGATGACCGATTACACATTTAAGTCAAACTTTACAACGAAAATTGATTTCCGCCAAGCAAAAACACCAAAAACTAACAGCCTGACCGTGGTTTATATCCACGGGCTTTATTCTGACTGCTGGGGTCGCAAACCTGAAAACGTAATGGAGTGGTGTGCTGCCAACGGTGTGAACTTTTTTCGCTTTGAACTGGCCGGGCACGGTTCCGATTCGGCCCGCTATGAAGAAACGGACGTAAACATCTGGAAAGCGCAGCTGCTGGAAGTGATTGACGATATTGTCAAAACCGACGTTATTCTGGCCGGATCGTCGTTGGGTGGCTGGCTGAGTCTGCTGGCGGCCTTGGAACGCCCCGAAAAAGTCAAAGGTGTGCTGGGACTGGCTGCCGCACCTGATTTTACCGCAGATTTGGAAACTTATATTTTTACGCCGGAACAAAAGGAAAAATTATACGGAGAGGGGCGTCTGGAGTTTGTGAATGCTGATTTTACTTATGTTTTTACCAGAGCGTTGTTTGAAACCGGCCGGCAGAATATGCTGCTGAACCGGAGCTTGCCGATTAAATGTCCGGTTCATCTGATACAGGGACAAAAAGATGCCAGCCTTGACCCGAAAAAAGCGTTGAATATCGCCAAATGTTTGGAATCGTCGGAAGTCGTTGTCAAATTGCTGAAAGACAGCAACCATCGGCTGGGCAAAGACGAAGATTTGGCTGAAGCCCGCTATTCTCTTGAAGCTCTTGTTTCCCGCGCCGGAAAGTAGCCCTCCCGCCGTTAAATCAGGGCAGAAGACTGGTAGATAACGATAATTGCATCTGCCACGGTGTAGATGATTGGGATGAGCAGCAAGCTGAATGAAAAAAACGGCTGCGTCTTAATTTTTTTATCTGGTTGTTTGTGTAATATATACACAACTTAAAATAAAAGTCATAAAAAGTAAAGCCCATAATTCGAACAAGCCGCAAAGTGCTCTTTGGATTATGTAAATTATGGGCTTTCCGTTAAGAGCTGCCAGCACTCTGAAAACTATCCTAAATATTGTCAGAAGATATCAAAAATAAAGATAACAAAGATAAAATATACAATAGGCAATACAGACAGAAAGAATGAAAAACACGGAAATCGATTTAATTTTTTTATTGAAAACAATAAAATAAAAAAACAAGCGGCAAGCGTCAGACAATGAAAACCCATATAAACTTCCCGGGCATGCTCAAAGCTGCTTTCCGCCAATATTTTGGCAGCTCCGCCGCTGTAATACACATAAAACGACCTGAGAAAGGCATATAAAATATAAATATTGGCTAAAAACAGAGGTGTAAATAAAACATATTTAATCGTTTTCATTATTTTTTTAATCTGGTTGTTTGTACGATATATGCACAACTTAAAATAAAAAGCGTAAAAAGTAAAGCCCATAATTCGAACAAGCCGCAAAGTAATCTTTGGTTGTTGTGTCTCTTAAACGAGAGAATTCCGTCTTTCATCGGCCGATACTTGTAATCGCAATTAGGATAATTATTTAAAACCCTGAATTAAGCAAATAGTTTAGGGATTAAAACCATGCGTTATAAACAGGAAGCAGAGGAACAGGGGCATAGTTGGTTTTGGCCGGTAATTATCGTTATCGCGCTGATACTCATTTATTATCTCTATGAAAAACATGCCGGCGGTCTGCATTCCCAAACTCCGGAAAATGCAACCGAAACAACGCTGCGGGTTGAAGCGCTGAAACCGGGTGACGTGACATTGGACAAGAAATATATCGGCTATATTACACCGATTAACGAAGTGGCTGTTTTGCCTTATATTAACGGTTTTCTTGAAAAGGTCACGGTTTCCGGCGGTGAAGAAGTGAAAGCCGGGCAACCGTTGCTAATGATTAAACAGGGAGAATACAAGGCGCAGGTCGATGCCGCCGAAGCGCAGATTTTGCAGGCCCGGGCAGATTTTGCCAATGCCAAGGTCTATTATGAACGGGTAAAAAAGGTCGGCCCTAAAGCGATGTCGAAAACCGAATTTGACAATGCCAAGGCCAAATATCTGAGTGCTCAGGCTGCCGTAGCTCAGGCCCGTGCCAATTATAACCTGGCCAAAGTCAATTTTGACTATACCGAAATTAATGCGCCGATAGCCGGCATTGTCGGCGAAATGAGCCTGACCCCGGGCGATTATGTGTCTCCCGGCGGACAGCCGCTGTTCACGATAATTCAATATGATCCCATTCGTGTTGTCTTTTCGATTACCGACAAGGACTATCTTGAAGAGTTGAAAAGCGGTCCGCTTTTTGCCGAGGACAAAATCAAGCTCCGTCTGGCTGACGGAAAGATTTACAACGCTCTCGGTGATTATCAATATGCCGACAATAAGGTTGACCGCTCCACCAATTCCATTGCCGTTTATGCCGATTTCCCCAATGCGTCCAAAGCCCTGGTGGCAAATGCCTATGTTGACGTTCTGGTGGAAAAAAATTATCGCAACGTGGTTCTCGTTTCCAAAAAAATCGTTACCCTTGATGCCGACGGCGACTATGTCTATCTGGTTAACGGCAATAAGCTGCAGAAGAGCAAAGTGGTGATTCTCGGCGAAAAAGGCGGCGATTATGTTTTGCAGAACAACTTTAAAGCCGGGGACTATCTGGTGTTGGACAAGGTCAGCCCGCAGATTGCCTCCACCAAAATTAAAATCAATGTTGTCGGAAAAACGTCTGCCGGGGAGAAAGCCTGATGTTTTCGCAGTATTTTATTGATAAGCCGCGTTTCGCCGGCGTTATTTCGATTATTATGATTTTGCTCGGACTGTTGGCCATAGCTGTTTTGCCGGTTTCCCAATATCCGCAAATTACGCCGCCGCAGATTGTCGTTTCCACCACTTATCCCGGTGCCAGTGCGCAGGTTCTGGTCGATACGGTTGCCGTACCGATTGAAAATCAGATTAACGGCGTGGAGAATATGCTTTACATGTCTTCAACCTCTGATGACAACGGCAGCTACACGTTGACGATTACCTTTGACGTCGGAACCGACCCTGATATTGCTCAGGTTAAGGTACAGAACCGTTTGCAGCAGGTGATGTCACAGTTGCCGACTTTGGTGGTGCAGGAAGGCGTTGACGTTAAAACCAGTATGTCCAACATCCTCGGTATGCTGGTTCTGCGTTCGCCGAACAATACTTATAACGATCTCTATCTAAGCAATTTTGCCTATACCAACATCAAAAATCCGATTTCCCGCATTAAAGGCATCGGCTCGGTTGACATTTACGGCCCGCAGTATTCCATGCGCGTCTGGCTCAACAGCGATAAAATTGCCGCCTTGGGCATTGACAGTACGACGATAGCCAATGCGATTTCTTCGCAAAACATTCAGGCTTCCATCGGGCAAATCGGCGCCGCGCCCAGCGGCAAAGATACGCCGATGGTGCTTTCGCTGACGGCCAAAGGGCTGCTGAACACGGTAGAAGATTTTGAAAACATTGTCGTGGCCACCTCAAAAGACGGCGGTATCGTTCGCTTAAAAGACGTTTCCCGTATCGAACTCGGGGCTGACAATTACAGCATGAACGCCCATTTTGACAACGCTCCGGCGGTGGTTATCGGTCTGAGCCAAACGCCGAATACCAACTCGCTGCAGATTATGAATGATGTTAAAAAGGAAATCGAAGCGCTGAGCAAAACTTTTCCCGGAGATATGGAACTGAAGGTTGCCTACGATTCGACGGATTATGTCCGCGCTTCGATTGCCAGCATTATTGAAACGCTGGTCATTACTTTTTCTCTGGTGGTTTTGGTAACCTACATCTTTCTCCAGAAAATGAAAACCACGCTGATTCCGCTGATAACCATACCGGTATCGCTGATTGCCACTTTTGCCGTTATTTATGTTTTGGGCTTTGATATTAATATTTTAACGTTGTTTGCCATGATTCTGGCTATCGGCCTGGTGGTGGACGATGCGATTATCGTGGTTGAGCGGGTGCAATATCTGATGGTCTATGAGAAAATGGACGCTCATGACGCTTCGGTTAAAGCCATGCAGCAGATTGCCAGCGCAATCATTGCCACAACTTTCGTCTTGCTTTCGATTTTTATTCCCGTGGGGCTGATGGCCGGTATTACCGGAAAGATATATCAGCAGTTTGCCGTTACGATTGCTACGGCGGTTGTCTTCTCTGCCTTTAACGCTCTGACGCTCAGCCCGTCGCTTTGTGCCATTTTCCTGCGGGGCGACAAACAGGAAAATCCGCACGGTTTTTTCAAATGGTTTGATGATGTCATAGACTGGTTTAAAGGGCATTATTTAAATGTGGTCGGCTATTTTTCGTCTTTTCTCGGCGTGACGGTTATCGTTACGCTGGCGACAATCGGTGTTATCGGTTTGTTGTTTGTCAACACCGCAACGTCATTTCTGCCGGAGGAGGATCAGGGAATTATATTTGCCAATGTCCAGCTTGAAGATACGGCGACCATTAATCAAACGAATGAACTTTTGGCGCAAATCAGCGAACAGTCCATGCAAATCAAAGGGGTTAAATACTTCATTTCGGTTGCCGGCTACTCGATATTGGGCGGCAGCGGCGAAAATGTGGCCTTGGGCGTTATCGGGCTGGACGAATGGTCGCAGCGCAAAAGCAAAAACCTGTCAATTGAAGCGATAACCGCGGCATTGCGCCGAAAATTTGCCGATAATGAACAGGCCGCAATTAACTTTTTTGCCCCTCCGTCAATTCCCGGCATCGGCAAAAGCGACGGTTTGTCGCTGGAATTGCTGTCAACCGACGGCAATGCTTCTCCTGCCGAACTTTACCGCTGGCTGGAAAAATATTTGGCTGCGTTGAACAAATCGCAGACGGTGGCCTATGCCTTCAGCACTTTTACTTCCGACACGCCGCACGTTTATCTTGATGTTGACCGGACCAAGCTTGAGGCTTATGATATAACGGTTTCCGACTTGTTCACCGCTCTTGCCAACAATCTCGGTTCGCGTTATATTAATAACATTACCTTAAGCGGCCAGGTAAATAAAGTTATCATTCAGGCGGACTTTCCTTATCGTCAGAATGTGGCCGATGTTGAAAACCTTTATGTCCGGTCCGGCAGCGGCGACTTAATCCGGTTGAAGAGTTTTGCCTCGGTACAAACCAGCATTTCGCCGAAAATTATTTATCGTTACAATCAATATACCGACGCCTCCGTAACCGCTCAGGCCAAACCCGGAATCAGCACCGGCAGCGCCATTGCCGAAATTGCCGAGATTGCCGGCAAAATTCTGCCCAAAGATTATCAGATTTCCTGGACCGGGTTGAGCCTGCAGGAAGTGGAAGCCGCCGGATTGGCCACCTTTTTGATTATTCTCGCTTTGGTCTTTTGCTATTTGTTTCTGGTTGCACTGTATGAAAGCTGGATGCTGGCTTTTGCCGTTATGTTTTCTACGGTGTTTGCGATTCTCGGCGCGCTGGTCGGTTTGCACCTGATGGGGCAGTCGCTGAGTATTTATGCCCAGCTCGGTTTGATTATGCTGATTGGTCTGGCCGCCAAAAACGCCATTTTGATTGTCGAGTTTACCAAGGCTTACCGTGAGGAGGGAGAGTCTGTTCTTGAAGCCTCCAAAAAAGGGGCGGGCGAGCGGTTCCGCGCCGTGCTGATGACGGCAATGACCTTTATTCTCGGCGTTTTTCCGATGATTGTGGCAACCGGTGCCGGCGCTTCGTCACAGATTGCTATCGGCACTTCCGTGTTCTACGGTATGATTGCCGCCACTTTTATCGGTATTATTTTTATTCCGGCGCTGTTTGCCGTATTTGAAACGCTGAAGGAATGGGGAGGCCGCGGCAGGACTGAACCTCAGCCGGCGGAAACCTCATCGGCCGGAAGGAGGCGTAAAAATGCAAAATAAACATCTGTTTTCTCTGCTGGCTTTCACCATGCTGGCTTCCTGTACCGTCGGGCCGGATTATGAACGTCCGCAGTTCTATCCGGATGCTGAAGTGGCTAAAAATCTGAAACTGGAACAGGCCGAAGCGTCACCGGTCGGCCAGGACTGGTATAAACAGTTTAATGACCCGGCGTTGAACCGTTTGATTGAACGGGCCTGGGCGGCCAGTCCCAATGTCCGGATTGCCGTCCATAAGCTGCGGGAGGCACGTTACGGTCTGCTGCGCAGCAATGTCCAGTCTTTCCCGATGCTGGATATCAATGCCGGCTACAATTATGACAGAAGCAGCCGTGATATCGGTTTTTCGATAGACCGCGATTATTATCAGCTGGGAATGGATGCTTCATGGGAACTGGATATCTGGGGCGGCAACCGTCGGGCCGCTGAAGCTTCGCGGGCTTTGTTTGAGGCGGCCGGGGCAAACCTGGACAATGTCCGCCTGGTTATGGCGGCCGAAGTGGCCAATAACTATATCAGCCTGCGGACGGCACAGGAACAGTTGCGCGTAGCGCGTGAAAATCTGAAACTTCAGCAGGAAATCTATCAGCTGGTGCAGCAGAAATATGATGTCGGGCTGACGGATTTTATTGCACTGAATCAGGCGCAGTATGCCGTTGAAAGCACCAAAACCCTTATTCCGCAATTGGAAAGCGAAATTGAAGCCTATAAAAATGCCGTTGCCGTTTTGCTGGGCGTGCTGCCCGATGATTTGGCCGGGACGTTGGACAACACCGCGGATAATCTGGTGCGCCGCCGGCTTTCCTATAATTTGAAACAGCTTTACCGTCTGCGGGTGGACGTCATCCGCAATCGACCCGATGTCCGCTTGGCCGAGCAAAATCTGATTGCGCAAAACGCTGCCGTCGGCGAAGCGGTCGCTAACCTTTATCCCGATGTCAGCATTTCGGGGTTTGTCGGCTGGCAAAGCGGAAAAATTGCCGGCTTAATTAACGGTGACCACAGCACTTACAGCTATGCGCCGGCGTTAAAACTGCCGTTTTTCCATTGGAATCAGCTGATGAACACGGTCAACGAACAGAAAGAAGTTAAAGAACAATATGTTCTGAGCTATCAGAATGCCGTCCTGAGCGCCGTCAGCGAACTGCGCAATTCGGTTGTCTCCATCCGGCAGGAAAGACAGCGCAATCAGGCCTATCGCAAATCGGTCAAAAATATGCGCAATGTGTTAAAATATACGTTAAGCAAATATAAAAACGGCTTGATTGATTTTAATGATTTGCTGCAGGCCGAACAGGAACTTTTGAAAGCCCAGACCGAACTCCTGGCCAGCAACGGTTCAATCTATCAGTATCTGATAGCATTTTACAAAGCGGCCGGCGGCGGTTTTAATTCCCGTTTTGCCGTTTGCGTCGATTGTGCAAAAACTTAATAGTCGTTGTTGTTGAACGGAACGTCCTGCAAAACGCGCTGCGGTTTGTAAACGTAAATGTTGGTTACCGACGGCAGATTATACGTCCGGTGCCAATAACCTTTGTCTTCCATGCATAAACGGTATTCTTTGGGGTCGGAATCCGCATCGTCGCGCAGCGAGTTGACAACGATCGGCATAGCGCCGGGATAAGGAATATAACTGGCCCAGATGCCTTTTTCCGCATGCCAGTCGGCTCGGATGTCCAGCTTGACTTCTTCCGAGTAAAACCAGGTGCGGAAATCGGGCAGACGGATATTTTCGGCTTTCCGCATGCATTCGGAATGGTCTCGGGCAAATTTCTCCACTCCGGTATTTTCTCTTTCCCAGTGATAAATAACCTGTCCTTCCCCGCGTGAAAACCATGAGCACGAACTCAGCAAAAGGCCGGAGAAGATGATTAGCGTCAGTTTTTTATTCATTTTAAAAGTCCAGGTTTGCATAATGTTTGGCCGGCAAAATGCCTTTAATGCTGTCACGCAGAATATCTTTGAAACTTGGGCGTGATTTGATTTTGGAATACCAGAGTTTGGCGTTCTTATAGCTTTCCCAGGGAACATCGCCCAGATAATCAATGACGGACAGATGCGCAGCAGCGGTAACGTCGGCCAAAGTAAAGGTCTCGCCGGCCAGATAATTGTTGCGTTCCGCCAGCCAGTCGATATATTCCAGATGAAAATTCAGATTGTTCAGTCCCACTTTAAGCACGCGGGAATCCGGTGCCAGCCCTTGGCCGAAACGCTTGTGAACCTTTTCAACAACCACGTTGCGGTAAACTTCGCGATAAAATTTAACGTCAAACCATTCCGTCAGCCGGCGGACTTCGGCCCGGGCCTGAATTTCTGCCGGCAGCAGTTTGTAATCTTTGCTCACTTCCTCCAGAAACTCGCAAATGGCATAATTTCCTGAAATGACATTGCCGTCATAAACATATACCGGAAGTTCCCCCGCCGGATTTAATTTATAAACATCCTGCGACAGCCGCCAGGGTTCCTCCTCTTTCAGCACAAACAACATCCTTTTTTCGCTCATGGCGATTCGCACCTTGCGCGAAAAGGGAGATACCGGATGATGAATTAAAAGAACCATGGGTTTTACCTTGCAAAAATAAACAAATACTAAGATTGAGATAAGTTTAACAATAAGATTTTAAAGGTCAAGAGTTAAGCTCGCCGATCCGGTTTTATTTATTTTTTGACAAAGGCCGGAGGAACCACGCCGGCGTTCTCGCGTTCAATCCGCTGAATCGTTTCAATCAGATGCTGTTTCATCTCCTGTTCATACTGTTTGTTGCTCAGCATTTTGGTCAGTGTCGCATACAGCGATTTTCTGTGGCGCGATGTTTTGGAAACACCGATGAATAAAGGCATATCCCATAACGATTGTTTGGTAAAACTGACTTGGTTGCGAATGCCCAGGCGCGATGTTTGGACAATGCCGTAATAATAGCTGGTGAAAACGTAATCGATTTCTCCGGTGAACAGTTTTTTATAAAGCTCTTCCGAGTTGTCAATATATTCGACATTGTAATTTTTCATTGCCTTTGAAACATATCCGGCCAGATGTTCCCGGCTGTCCATGCCGCCTTTCAGCTTTTTGAGGTCGTCCATCTTTTTGACTTCGCCGATACGGTTGGGCAGCATAACCGCAGTCATCGGGTTGTTCAAAATCGACGGATAAACATATTCGATGCCGTTGTAAATGTCCGTATCGTAATAAATGCCCAAAATCAGGTCAATTTCGCCGCGCAGAATGTCCATCACCAAATCTTTGTAAGGCTTGTCAAGCACATAAGCCAGATCATAATGGTTGTCTTTGGCGTAATTTTCAATAAACTGGTCGTAAATGGTGTGCATTTTGGGAACGCTGTATTCGGCGGTTACCACTTCGCCGAACGGGGGATAGTCCAGAAAAGAAGTAACCCGCAGCCCCTTGCGCTGGTCATTCTTGTTGGATTGAACTTCCACCATTGCCGTCGCAGCGGAGGCCGTCAGGCAAAACAGCAGAAGCAGGGTGATTGATTTGATAAATTTAGCCATGGCCTGTCCCCTAACAAAATTTTAACAATATATTATAATATTATATATGGTCATATCGTCAGCTAACCATAAATTAACCAAATTATGTTAAAAAAGATTTTAGATTTTGTTTTTTTCGCAGGTAAAAATTATGGATGTATCACAAAAATATTCTAATGCCGAAATCTCATCAATGGGGCAGGTCGAATTGGAAAGCCGGGCTTTCATCCGTGCCGCTTCATCGTTAAATTCTATCAAGGAACATTGGGATACCGAACAGGATCATTTAATGGAAGCGCTGGATAAAAACCGCCGCCTCTGGACAATTATTGCCAGCGCCATGAAAGAGGAAGACTGTCCTCAGCCGCCGGAAATCCGCAACAATATCCTTAACCTGGCCCTGTTTGTCTTCCGCCGGACGATTGACGTGATTTCCGAGCCAAAGCCGGAAAGCCTGAATATTTTGATCAGTATCAATATGAACATAGCCAAAGGCCTGGCCGAACATAATCCCGAAACGCAAACGTCCGCTCCGGAATGATTGATAGAAATGCAAAAAAAGCCGCTTTAAAGCGGCTTTTTTACGAGTGTCGATTATCAGATTGACTGCAAAGCGTAAATGTCCTTAACCGTCCAGTTTCCGGACCGGTTGTTCAAAACATAGATGATATTGCCTTTGCAAAGGCCGAACCAGACGCCGTTGCAGTCGCTTTTAGTGTAAACTTCCACCGTGTGGGCGTCAATCGGTTTTAACTTGACGATTTGGAAACTGGCCTGAGTCGGACGCTGCAGACTCTCATCTTCCATAAATGTAAATTTGGGAAGCTTTTTCGGGTCGCATTCCGGAAGCTTGTGATTAATGGTGCATTTAAGCTGCAAATCGATTGCACAAACGACTTCGCTGCCTTTGTCGCATTTTCCCGGCAGATTCGCCGCATCGTAATGATAGGTGATTTCTTCAAACTTGATATCAAACTGGGGTTTGGTCACAATTTGTTCGCCGGCCTCCAGTGCCTGTTCTGTTGAAAGTTCCGAAACCTGAGTCTGTTCCTCTTTTTTGTCCGAACAGGAACTGATGAGCAAGACGGCCCCCAGAGCAAACCAAAAATTTTTCATTTTCAAATCCTTGTCAGTAAATTTTAAGACAAATTATTTATATGTCATCAAAAGACGGCTGTCCAGAAAGATTTAAGGGCTTCACACCAAAAATTAAACCTTCGGCCATAAAAAAAGGAGGAAAACTTCCTCCTTTTTTTTAAGAACTTTCCGCATTTAGAATGAATATCTGATACCTGCGGTGTATTCCCACATATCGTCAAAATTGTCAATGTCGTTGAGGTTGACATAGCGAACCAAACCGCGGACGGAGAATTTGTCATCGATTTTGTATTGCAAGCCGCCGCCGAAACGATAGCCGATGCCATGGTCACGCTGATCTTTCGGAGCGTAAAAACCGCTGTAGTTTTTGTCAAAGGTATATTCGCCGATACCCATGGTTCCGACCAGAGAGAAAACCTGATCGCAGCCCAGCGGCAGATAACCCATCAAATCCAAACCGTAAGCCTGGAAAGAAGTTTGATTTTCAATGCCGTTAACATGTTTTTTGTCGTCATCGGAATACTGGTAGAAAACTTCGGTTCCGAAATATTTGTTATATTCGGTACCGACGTTAACCGAGGCGGAATTGTATTTCGGGCTCTGATGGTCGGCATCGGCGTCAGTATAGTTATAATCCAAACCGACATAAGGTTTGAAATCGGAAGCATTGGCATTGGCGCTGAAAGCCAGAGCGGAAACAGCCACCATTAAAGAAGAAACGGCATATTTCATAAAATTTCCTTTCACTGAGATTTAATGGGGATAATTATCCCCGATTTAACTATACCCCACTATATCGCATATTTCTGAAATGTGAAGTAAAAATATATTACCAATGTTACAAACTATAAATTAACCAAATTAATTTATCATTGTTAAGATTAACAAAAAGTGCTATAACTAATAGCTGACGGAGGTGGCAGAATGATAAAGAGTTCACAGGCCGGCCGGTCGATGATTGAAGTCATTGGCGTGTTGGCGATCCTCAGCGCCGTAACCATGGCGATAACCAAAATGGTCAACAGCGTGCACGATCGGTATTTAATCAGCAGGATTACGCAGCAAATCAACGATTTGCGCAAGGGTATCAGCAACCGTTATGTCGCGAGCGGCACTTATGAAAATATTTCCGCGGAAGAGGTGATTGCCAGCAATGCCGGGCCGTCGGATATGTTTGACAAGGAAAATAAAAAATTAATTCACGCCTATGATTGGGACGTGCTTCTCAGCGGCACCAAAGATACCTATCAGATAACCTTTGAGCATCTTCCTCATCAGGCTTGTGTCGAACTTGCGCTGATGAACTGGCAGTTCGGCGGAAATTCGGATTTGTACAGCATTAAAATTAATCAGACCGAATTTAACTGGCCGCTGAATGCCGCCGGCGGCAAAGTTCTGCCGGTTGAAATAACCGACGCGACCACGGCCTGCATCCCGCCGCCGCCTAAAGATAATCCGGCAGCCGCTGTCGATCAAGAAGATAACGATATAACCTGGACTTTCCGTTAACTGAAAGGATGCCCGTGATTAAGATTAATGACGTCAACAAGGTAAATGATTTAAAAACCGCCAAAACGCCCAAGGCCTCCGGCGGGGAGAGCTTTTCCGTCTATCTGAAAGAAACGATGAAGCCGCAGGCTGCTCCCGTCGGTCCCGGCGGAGCAATCAGTGTGGCCGATGCGATTTTTGCCGCGCAAATGGTTGATGCCGATGAAGAAAAGGAAGTCCGCAAAAAACTTATCAAACGGGGACAGACCCTGTTGGAAAAGCTGGAGGAAATCCGTGACGGGCTGTTGATGGGATATATTTCTCGCGACCGGCTGATTGAAATTTCCCGCCTGGTCAAAGACAACCGCTATCAGTCTGAAGACCCGCGCCTGCAGGAGATTTTGGGCGAAATCGAACTCAGAGTCGAAGTCGAGTTGGCAAAATTGATGAAATAGGAGGAATAACCCGATTTTTTGCTTGCAGTTACTGATTGAAATTTGTATTTTGCTTGCTATATGAACCATTTATTAATTATCCAAGGAGATTAGGATATGGAAAGTGCTGTAATTCTTCCCCCCGATTATGTTCCCTCGCCGGACGAGGAATATATGAATGACTTGCAGGTCGAATATTTCCGCCAGAAACTGCTGGCCTGGAAGAAATCTTTGTTGAACCAGTCGCAGGACACGTTGGAAGATTTGCGCCAGGGCGGGCTTAACCAGCCGGACGACATCGACCGCGCTTCCATGGAAACCGACAAGGCTCTTGACCTGCGCACCAAAGACCGCGCCCGTAAATTGATCAGCAAAATCAACGATGCGCTGAAACGTATTGAAGACGGCACTTACGGCTACTGCGAAGAAACCGGAGAGCCGATCGGGCTTGAGCGCCTGGAAGCCCGCCCGGTTGCCACATTGTCGATTGAAGCCCAGGAACGCCACGAACGTATGGAAAAAACTTACGACGACGAAGCTTAGGCCGGTCTGATGACGGAAAAGAACTTTATTTTGGCCTCGGGGTCCGTTCCCCGGCGTCAGTTGCTGGAACAAATCGGCTATACGCCGAAACTGGTTGACCCTGCTGATATTGACGAAACAACCGGCAAATATGAAACACCGACCGCCTATGTCAAACGGATGGCCGTGGAAAAAGCTTCCGCCGTGGCGGCCCGCCACCCCGGCGAAACCGTTCTGGCCTGCGATACGGTCGTTGTTTCCGGCAACAAAGTGATTCACAAATCCCGTACGCCGGAAGAACAAACCGAAGTGATGAAACAACTGTCAGGCAAAGCGCACCGTGTCATCAGTGCGGTTTGCGTCATCGGCTCCGACGGGCGTCGCGCTTTGCGCTGTGTGCCGACCAGAGTATTGATGAAAAAGCTGACCCCCGCAGAAATTCAGGCTTATGTTGACGGCAAAGAATGGGTCGGTTGCTGTGGCTATAAAATTGAGGGCGAATTGGCCGGCTATGTCAAAAAAATTATCGGTTCTTATTCCGGTGTTGTCGGACTGCCGCTGTTTGAAACTAAAAATTTGTTGAATGGTGCAGGTGTAAAATGAGTATTGATACGATTGTTTATGAAAAGAAAAACGCTTCTTTCAGCCTGGCGTTGCTGGAAGACGGCGGGTTGAAGGAACTGGCTTTCGGCAATGAGAATTCAGCCGCCGAAGGCAATATCTATCTCGGCAAAATAACCCGCAAAATCGAACTGGCTCATGATAAAGTCGGTTTTTTTGTTGATATTGATGACGGGCGTGATGCCTTTTTGAATGCCGAGGAATTCGGAGTGAAAGAAGTCAACTATACCGAAGGGCAGAGCATTGTCGTTCAGGTTGCGCAGGAAAAACGCGCCGAAAAGGGAGCCCGGGTCGTCCGTGCCATTCAGTTTGTCGGCGACTATATCGTTTACTGTCCGTACCGTTTGACGGTAGAAGCTTCTCCCCGCATTGAAGACAAAGATAAACTTGCCGAATATAAAGATAAGGTCTTGGAGCACACCACCGGGCAGGAAGGGTGGATTCTGCGCACGGCGTCGGTTGAGGTTCCTTTTGAAAAAATTGCCACGGAAATGGAAATACTCCGCAATACTTATGACGAAGTCCGCATGAAAGCGCGTACCGCCAAAGCACCGGCATTGCTTTATGCCAAAACGGCGCCGCTGTATGAGGAAATTAACCGTTATCTCTCCGGGCTGCAAAAGGTTATCGTTAATAACCATAATCTTGAAAACGAATTGCAGGAAAAGTTTGCCGCTCAGTTTGAAGTTGAATATATGAATGATCCTTTTGTCGCACTGGGGCTGGAAGATGCTATCGCCGAAGCGCTTTTGAAAACCGTTAAACTGCCATCGGGCGGACGTCTCAGCATTGAAGAGACCAAAGCCTGTGTCTGCATTGACGTTGACAGCGGCAGCGATAACGGCAGGGGCTCTCTCTCTGCTTTAAATCAGGAAGCCGCCGTTGAAATTGCCCGTCAAATTCGCCTTCGCAATCTGTCCGGTAAAATAATCATCGATTTCGCCGGATCTTCCGAATATAAATTTCTGAAACCGGTAATCGAAACACTGGAAGCCGAATTGGCCAAAGACAGCAACAAAGGACGCCTCTTGGGGTTAAGCAAAGCCGGAAATGTTGAAATTGTCCGCGTCCGCCGCCGTCCCACATTACAGGATGTTTTGAGTGTTGAATGCGACAGTTGTCAGGGAACCGGACGGGTTATGAAATGAGTAACGTTGTCAAAACCTACAAATGTCCGATTTGCCATAAAATCGCGCCGGAAAACAAATATAAACCTTTTTGTTCCAAACGTTGTGCCGACATTGACTTGGGCAATTGGTTTAATGAAAGCTACACTGTTCCGGCGGTAGAACTGGACGATACCGAAATCGAACAGCTTCAGGAAGCCTTGGATAAAACGCCTGAAAATGAAGAGTAATAAGAACCCCGCATAATGCGGGGTTCTTTAGATTAAATATTTTTATAAGGAACGAAATAAAATTCAGGATTTGTTCCATATGCAGAGATACTGTCACCAGGAGCAACTTGAGTATATACATCCGCCCATGCAGCTTTAGTACCCGTAGTCGAAATACTAATTCCGTTAACCGAAATCCAACCTCCTTTATTAGTAATATCTTGAACCTTACCGATAACGATGCCGTAACTGCTTACATAATAAGTTGAAGAAGTCGGATTAAAAGATTTCTTTTTACTCCAGTCTAAAACCATATTCTTAACCGCATCAGCTTTCTTGACACAGTTAAAATAGGAAGTGTTAAAGGGGCACTTGAGAGCGGGACTGAGACAGTCGGAAGTGCTTCCGGTATAAGTATAGCCGAGTGTGGAACACGAAGGCTGAGCGCCGCAGGTCTGGGCATACACGTTGCCGACCATTGCCGAGGTTAAAATGCTCCCCGCCAGTAAAATTGATAGTTTCATCTTCTTTCTCCTTAGTGTTAAATTTCTGTTATCCGACTTGTTTCTCTCACTGCCTTTAGTGGCTTGTTTCTTTTGTCGCCATTACCAACTTTCCCTTTTTTATCGTCATTACCTGACATCTTCCTCTCCCCGTCGTTATCCCTGACATCTTCTCTCTCCTTGCCATTATCCCCGACATTCTCCTCTTTTTCTGCCATTACCCGACTTGATCGGGTAATCCCTCTGTCGCTGCCAATCCTCAGGATGCTCCGGTCAAGCCGGAGTATGACAAAGGAAATAACTGTTTATGTTCCGCTCGGCCGTTCCGGAGCGACGGAACAGGGCATCCAGTATTTGTACCAGCTGCAGGAGGCATCGGAGATGTCGGTGTAACCGGAAGCGCATTTGCCGGTCGGGAAATATTTCCCCGAGCATTGTTCAAACGAGCATTCGATACCGGTCGGACAGCTGGTCAGATAACCGTAATCCCCGCAGGTCTTGCAGCTTTTGTAATATTTGATGCCGTTCTGACAAAAGTCGCCCGGATTGGTCGGCCCGAATTCCTCACAGACATATTTGTATCCCGACTTGCAGTCGCAGGCGGCATAGACGGTTTCGCCGACGCCCGGACAGGCCTCGCCGACCCCGACAAGGTTCTTGGAGGCGTCACAGGGTTTGTAATAAGAGGGGCATTTGCATTCGGCATAATGCGCGCCGGAAGCATCGACGCATTTGTCGGAAAGCTCCTTGGGAGCGGGACAATTGGCGGAAGTATAAGGATAAAGGGCGGTGTCGCAGTAACATTTGTATTTGCCGCCGCAGGAAGTCGAACTGATAGTGTTGGGATAAGAACATTCGCCCTTGGTGTATTTATAGTCGTTGTCGCAGCAGCGGTCATAATAGGCGTCGTCATAAGGACAGAGCCTTGCCTTAAACTGATTAGCGGCACAGGCGGCAGTTTGGGCAAAGCCTAAATCTTTGCAGCGCTGCGCATTGTTATGGTCAAAAGACTGTTCGATGTCATCGAAGCCGATTTTGTCGGCAGTATCAACAACAAAATGAACCTTGGCCAACTTAAAGGGCGAAGCCGGAGCAGCAAGCAGCTTTGGCCTAAAGGCTAGGTTTTGATTCAAATCTGTGAGGCCGGTATATAAAGAAGAATTTCCTGCGGCGAAAGCGTGCACGGAAACAAGGCATAAGGCAATGCCGACGGGAAGTACATTCATAATACACCTCATACATATAACTAGACCAAAGCTTAACTCTTACTTTATCAGATTCGCTAAAATTTGTCAATACAGTATGAGTAATGAGGTTTATTGAGACTAACGAAGCTAAATACTTGGATATAAAAAATTCAATCAGGGGCGAACCGGCTTTTCAAAGGTCGCTTCAATAATCCGGCTGCGGCGAAGTTCATCAAGGTCGTAATTGGCTTTGACATTGAGCTGTGGTGCGATTTCGGAAATAATTTTGCCGGCGGTCGGCACCGTATTCCAACCCGAGGTAACAAATCCCCAGGTTTCTTTAAGCGGTTTGGGCTCGTCCATCACCATAAACAGGGCATATTGCGGCTCTGAAGCCGGAAAAGTTGCCAGAAACGAAGTCATCACTTTCTTGTCAACATAGTGCCCGTTGACCAGTTTGTTAGCCGTTCCGGTCTTTCCGGCAACTTCATATCCCAAAACATTGGCACGTTTGCCGGAGCCGTCGGTAACCACGCCGCGCAGCAATTTGCGCATCTGTTTGGATGTGTTGAACGAAATGACCCGGTGGCTGTCACGAGCCTGATTGTCTTTCAGCAATGTCGGCGCATGATAAATGCCGCCGTTGACAATGGCGGAAAAGGCGCTGATCAGGTGCAGCGGCGTGATTGAAATGCCGTAACCGTAACCGACGGTGGCAGTTGTTTCTTCGCCCCATCTTTTTTCGCTGGGAATCAACGGCATGCCCTTCTCGGCAACTTCAATGCTTTTAATCGGGGTAAAGAAACCCAAATTGTTTAAAAATTTACGCTGTTCGTCTTTGCCGACGGTCAAGGCTATCCGGGCCGAGCCGATGTTGGACGAGTAAATCAGAATTTCCGGCAGATCCAGCCAGCGGTTTTCGCCGCGGTAGTCTTTTATGGTGTTGTAACGCAGTTTCAGCGGCTTGGTCGCATCCCATTTGTCGGAGACTTTGACTTTTCCGCTTTCCAGTCCCATTGCGGCATTGAAAACTTTCAAAACCGACCCCGGCTCATAAACGCCTTTGGTGGCGAAGTTGAACAATGCCCGCTCGGGGATGTTGTTCATGCTGTTGGGGTCATAATCCGGAAGCGAAATCATCGCCAGAATTTCACCGCTGCGAACGTCCATAACAATGGCAGCCGCGCCTTCGGCCTTAAATTTGCTGACGGCGGCTTTCAGTTCTTCACGAATGGTGTCTTGCAGCCCGGCGTCGATTGTCAGCGTCAGCGGAATGTCAGACTGTGTCAGGCGTTCATCCATCTGTTTTTCAATTCCGGCAATGCCCTGATTGTCAATATTGGTGGAGCCGAGCAGCTGTGCAAACAGTTCTTTGTGCGGATAAATGCGTTTTTCGCCGTTTTCGAATTCCAGGCCGGGAATGCCGAGCGCGTTGATTTGATATTGCTGTGACGGAGTCAGATTGCGTTTCAGGTAAACAAAAGTGTTGCGGCGCTGCAGTTTGGCCAGAATATCTTCATAGCGAATGTCCGGCAGTACGGCACTGAGCTTGGCGGCAGCTTTTTCTTTGTTGGGAACTTTTCGCGGATTGGCATACAGGTTGACCGTAGGCAGCGACGTGGCGATAATCGTGCCGTTGCGGTCAAGAATGTCGGCCCGTTTAATCGGGTTGTCGGCATAAGTGAACAAATGGCGGGATTCTTCGTCGTCGGCGGCCGCAGGCAGGCCGTTGGAAAGGCAGACGCCGAACAGGCGGACGGTAATTACGAGATAAGCAAAGATAAACAGCAAAGTGGCGAAGGCGACACGGTTCTTGACGGTTGTGAGCGGATCTCCGTCAAAAAGATAATTGTTGAAAGCGGTGCTGGTATCTATTTTGATTTCTTCGCCCGGAAGATACACATGCGCTTTCCTGTTTCTGGAAAAATACTTCTCCAACATTATTTGCTTCTGGCCTTACTGTTTCTGTCAGCGCTGCGCCTTAACCAATTTCTTTAGTTCTTTGTTGCGGGCAGCCTGGGTGTTAATGTTGCGTTGGGCTAACAGCCTGCGGTCAGTCTCGTTAGCCTGATAATCAAATGGTAACGCAGAATAGTTAATAATTTGTTCAGGCTTGACCGGATTCAGCAAAATATGTTTATTGGCCAGCGTTCTCAGGCGGGACGGGGAGTTCAAATGGCTCCATTCGGCCTTAAGAACATGAATTGATTTAACGTCGTCCTGAATGCTGCGGTTGATACGGTTCAGTTCATTTTCAAGGGTTTGAACCTGATTCTTCATCACAAACATTCCAAATCCGACCAGACAGGTCAGAGTGACCCAAAGACTTAAAGTGGCAGTTTTTGTACTATTCATGGTGCAGTTCCTTTCTGGTTACGTTACCTTTTGACAGCATAGCGCAGTTTGGCCGACCGGGAGCGGCTGTTAACCTCCGTCTCGTTCTGAGAAGGGGCAACCGCTTTGGAGCAGGAGGCCAGAATGCTGTTGTCTTGTTGAATATTGTTGTCCGGCAGATAGCGTGAAACGTGAACATTTTTGCCGGTGTTTTCCTTAAAAAAGGTTTTGACGATTCGGTCTTCCAACGAATGAAAGCTGACAACAACGATTCGCCCGCCCGAAACGGCCAAATCGACCGCTCCGCGCAAACCGTTTTCCAATTCGCCGAGCTCGTTGTTGACGGCAATTCGCAGGGCTTGAAAAGTTCTGGTCGCTGGGTCAATGCCGTTCGGTGTTTTGTGGATGACCGTATAGATGATTTCCGCCAGTTCTTTGGTGGTTGAAATTTCTTTGTTCTTCCGATATGCGGCAATTTTGGCGGCAATTTGGCGCGACTTGCGTTCTTCGCCGTATTTGTAAATCAGGTCGGCCAGTTCCTTTTCCGGCGTTTCATTAACGATTTCGGCAGCGGTTACGCCGTCACATGACATTCGCATATCCAGCGGTGCGTCTTTGGAAAAAGAAAAGCCGCGTTCGGCTTGATCCAGCTGCATGGAGGAAACCCCGATATCAAACACCACGCCGTTAACCGGTTGATTAATCAGTGCTTTGATGTCGCTGAACTGTCCCCGGCGGAATTCAAACCGGGAACCGTACAGTGCTTTTAATTCTTCGGTTCTCGGCAGAACCGTCGGGTCGCGGTCAATCGCAATCACTTTGCAGTCGGCCGCTTTCAGAATGGCTTCCGTATAGCCGCCGTTGCCGAAGGTGGCGTCAACATAGGTTTCGCCGTCCTGCGGATTTAGAGCGGCAAGCACCTCGTTCAGCATAACCGGAATATGTTTCTGCTTTTCGCTCATGCCTTGGGCTCCTGTGCAGGCAATTTGAGCGAGGGGCGCTTTTTCAGCACTTCGGCGCGGATACGGCTTTCTTCCTCAGCCCACTTGTCGGGATTCCAGATTTGAAATTTGCGGCCCTTGCCGACAAAAACCGCCGTGTCGGTAATGCCGGCGTGCTTCAGCAGCTTTTCGCTCAGCACGATGCGTCCGGTACTGTCAAAGGTGAATCTTTTGGCGTCGCCGAAAATCAGATTAGTCAGATCGTCTTGTTCCTGTGAAAAGAAATCAAGCGAATTTTCCATGTCGCTGGCCAGTTTTTCCAGCAGTTCTTCCGGGCAGCCTTCAATGCAGGGAGAGGTCAGGCTGCGGTAACAAACAATTTCGGTTGATAATTCTTTAACGATTGCGCGGTAATCTGACGGCAGCGAAACCCGGCCTTTGGCATCGACCTTGTTTACCACTGTGTCCATAAAGAGAAAAGTTTTTCTCAATGTTCGACTCCCGTTACCGCGTTAATTCCCAATGCTTATGGTATAACATGGGAAAATATGGGAATCAATGGGAATTTTTAGGATTTTGTTAACTGTTCTGATTCTGTTCTGTTTATGCGGAAAGCGATTCGCTCCAAGGCCTTGCCGGGCTTGACTTTTGTTTAAATAAAAAAATGGGGATATTTTTTTGCGCAGGGTTTTTAATTTCTGCACAAATTTCTTGCAATAATTGCCCTGACCGTATAGTCTGTCATTCACAGGCAGTCGGATAGCTGCGCCCGGGAAAGGAAAATCCAGGGGTGAGGAAAGTCCGGGCTTCAAGGAAACGGAATACCAGATAACGTCTGGCTGGAGTAATCCAAGGGAAAGTGCCACAGAAAATAACCGCCGGTTTCGGCCGGTAAGGATGAAAAGGCGAGGTAAGAGCTCACCGCAGCGGCAGTAATGTCGTCTGGTCAGGGCAAACCCTGTTCGAAGCAAGACCAAGTTAGGAGGGCTGCGTTTGCAGTTATGACGGAGGGTTTCCACTCTGCTCCAGAGGTAGGTCGCACTGAGCACGCCGGTGACGTCGTGCCGAGATGAATAGCTATCCCTCGTTTACGAGGACAGAACCCGGCTTACAGATTGCCTGTGTAGAATTTTGAAAGGACGGCAAATGCAGCAGACATTAAAAAATCCCCTTACCGTTGAAGGTATCGGTCTTCATTCCGGATGTAAGGTCAAAATGACTTTTCTGCCGGCGCCGGCAAACCATGGGATTGTTTTCTGCCGGACGGACCTGCCCGGACGTCCGTTGATTCCCGCCCTTTATACGCAAGTTGCCGACACCCGTAATTGTACATGTCTCAGTGACGGCAAGGGCGCTTTTGTCAGCACTGTCGAACATCTGATGGCCGCACTCCGCATGGTCGGGGTGGATAATGCCCTGATTGAGGTTGACAATCAGGAACTGCCGATTATGGACGGCAGCGCCAAGCCTTTTTATGACCTGCTTTCCGCCGCCGAACTGCTCAGCCGGGAATTGCCGCGGAAACGTCTCCGGGTTTTGCGGAAAGTCAGCTTTGCCGATGACAAGGGAAACGAAGTTAGTCTGGAGCCTGCCGCTGATTTTTCAATTCGTTTTGAAATAGAATTTCCTTCCCGAATTGTCGGGCATCAGGTTTTTGACGGCAAAATAGACCGGGATGTCTTTGCCGCTGAAATTGCTCCCTGCCGTACGTTTTGCGAAAAATATCAGGTGGACTATCTGCAGTCGATCGGCCTGATTAAAGGCGGCAGCCTGGAAAACGCGGTGGTGCTTGACGGCGAAACGGTTCTGAATCCGGAAGGTTTCCGTGTTGCCGATGAATGCGTTAATCATAAAGTTCTTGACGCCATCGGTGATTTATATACTTCCGGATACTATATTATCGGAAAACTGACCGCCAATAAAACCGGACATTACCATAATAACGAATTATTGAAGAAATTGTTTGCCGATCGTTCGAATTATGAATTAGTTTAAGGATTTAAGATGAAAAAGATGAAGCATATTTTATTTCTTTCTCTGGCTCTGATGCTCGTTGCGGGCTGCTCTTCCACCAAGGAAGAGGTTTTGAACCCGTCGGCGGAAGTCCTTTACAATCAGGCTTTTGATTTGTTGCAGAAAACCTCCTATAAGAAAGCCGCGGAAACTTTTGAAAAAGTCGAGCTTGAACATCCTTATTCCAAATGGGCGGTTAAGGCCAAACTGATGGGCGCTTATGCTTATTATAAAGACGGCAGTTATGACGATGCCGTCATCAGTCTTGACCGTTTTATCAAATATCATCCCGGCAACAAAGACATAGCCTACGCTTATTATATGAAAGCCCTGTGTTATTATGATCAGATAACCGACGTGACCAAAGACCAGAGCAACACCGCCCGCGCCATGGCTGCGCTGGAACAGGTGATTATCCGCTTCCCGGGAACTCCTTATGCGCAGGATGCGTCAATGAAAATTGCTCTGACCAACGATCATCTGGCCGGCAAAGAAATGGAAGTCGGCCGCTATTACCTCAATCAGAAAAACTATCTTTCCGCGTTGAACCGGTTCTCAACCGTAGTAAATAATTATCAAACCACTTCCCATATTGAGGAAGGACTTTACCGTCAGGTTGAATTATATACCATTCTCGGGTTAAATGACGATGCGCTCACGGCTTTTCAGGTTTTGGAATATAATTACCCGAAAAGCAGCTGGACGGCTCAGGCCCGGAAAATTGTCAACAAAAAATAGGACTGGCGCTTAAATGCTGCAATCTCTTTCGATTCGCAATGTAGTTTTGATTGATAAGCTGGATTTGGACTTCAAATCCGGCTTAAGCGTGCTGACCGGCGAAACCGGCGCCGGCAAATCCATTCTGTTGGATTCGCTCGGATTGGTGCTGGGCAACCGGGCCGAAACCTCGCTGATACGGCAGGGGGAAGACAAATTGAGCGTTACCGCCCAGTTCAGTTTGCAAAAACAAACGCCAGCCCTGCGCGCCCTGTTGGATGAATATGAAATCGAGGCCGATGACGAACTTTTGATAAAGCGCAGCCTGACCCGCGACGGCAAAGGAAAAATCTTCATCAACGACCAGCCGGCCGGAGCCAAACTGTTGAAAGAAATCGGCAAATATCTGGTAGAGGTTCACGGCCAGTTTGATAATCAGGGGCTGTTAAACCCGGCCAATCATCTTGACGTGTTGGATGCTTACGGGGCTTACAAACCGTTGGCCGAACGAACGGCTACTGCTTTTGCCGCCTATAAAAAGGCTCGTGCCGCCCGCCAGGAGGCAGAAAAAAACATTGCCCGTGCCAAAGAAGATGAAGAAAATCTGCGTCATTGGGTTGATGAATTGGAAAAAATGAATCCCCGGCCGGATGAAGAAGACGAACTCGGCAAAAAACGGCAGGAAATGATGAACGCCGAAAAAATCATCGACAGTCTGAACTATGCCTATGGCGCTTTAACCGAAAGAGCTGACGTTCAGGGTGCCATCCGCTCGGCTCAGTCGGCAATGGACAAGGCCAATACGCTGGTTGACGGGCGTTATCAAACGATTATTGATATGCTGGATCAGGCTCTGATAGACATTTCCGAAACCGTCAACGAGCTTGAAGAGGTTTCTCATAACGTCAGCCTTAATCAAAATGAACTGGAGAACATTGAAGAGCGTCTTTACGCCTTGCGCGGTCTGGCCCGCAAACATAACGTCGCCGTCAGCGATTTGCCGCAGACTTTGGCTGATTTCCGCAATCGCCTGTCAACCATAGAACTGGGTGAAGAGGGAATTGCCGCCCTGCGGAAAGCTGAGGACACAGCCAAACTGGATTATGTCAAAGCTGCCAATGAGTTGAGTTCTGCCCGTCAGGCCGCGGCATTGCAGTTGGACAACAAAGTGATGTCCGAGTTGCCTCCGCTGAAAATGGAAAAGGCCAGATTTGTTACCGTTGTGGAAAAAATGGACGAAAGCGGGTGGAGTGAAAAAGGTTTTAACAACGTTTACTTTACGGTCGCCACCAATCCCAATTCACCGCAGGGACCTCTGAATAAAATTGCTTCCGGCGGCGAACTGGCACGCTTTATGCTGGCTTTGAAAGTTAATCTGGCACAGAGTTCAAGCGTCGCTACCATGATTTTTGATGAAGTTGATGCAGGTGTCGGCGGTGCTACCGCTCAGGCTGTCGGCGAACGCCTGGCTCGTCTGGCCCGCGATGTTCAGGTGCTGGTCGTTACCCATTCTCCGCAAGTTGCCGCCTGTGGCAACAATCATTTCAAGGTCGAAAAATCAACGGCCGGCAACGTCACCACAACCACGGTTCGCGAATTGACCAAAATCGAAAAATCCGAGGAAATCGCCCGTATGCTGGCGGGAGAAGTGATTACCGATGCCGCCCGCGCCGCCGCCAAAGTGCTTATCGGGGCTGAATAATCTAAAGAACCCCGCGTAATGCGGGGTTTACTTTAGAGGTTCTTGTAAGGAACGAAGTAAAAATCGGGATTTCGTCCTGTTGCTTTCACATAATCTCCAGGAGCTACTTGCGCATAAAAATGTGTCCACATACTTCTAACCCCTGTAGAGGACACAGAAATACCATTAATGTTAACCCCTGCCCCAACATTATCAATATCTTGAATCCTGCCAATAACAATGCCATAACTGGTCGGATAATAAGTTGAAGAAGTCGGATTAATTGATTTCTTTTTACTCCAATCTAAAACCATATTCTTAACCACATCCGCTTTCTTAACGCAATTAAAATAGGATGTGTTAAAGGGGCACTTGAGAGCGGGACTGAGACAGTCAGAGGTGCTTCCGGTATAAGTATAGCCGAGAGAGGAGCACGATGGCTGAGCACCGCAGGTCTGGGCATAAGCATTGCCGACAATCGCCGAGGTTAAAATACTCCCCGCCAGTAAAATTGATAGTTTCATCTTCTTTCTCCTTAGTGTTAAATTTCTGTTCTTATCGTCATTATTCCCCGACGTTCTCCTCTTTTGGTCATTACCCGACTTGATCGGGTAATCCCTCTGTCGTCGCTGGCAATCCTCCGGATGCCCCGGTCAAGCCGGAGCATGACCGGGTAGAATGACAATTACTCAACTTTCCCTTTCTTATCGTCATTGCCTGACATTTTCCTCTCTCTGTCATTACCCGACTTGATCGGGTAATCCCTCTGCCGCCGCCAATCCTCAGGATGCCCCGGTCAAGCCGGAGTATGACAAAGGAAATAACTGTCTATGTTCCGCTCGGCCGTTCCGGAGCGACGGAACAGGGGATCCAGTATTTGTACCAGTTGCAGGAGGCATCGGAGATGTCGGTGTAACCGGAAGCGCATTTGCCGGTCGGGAAATATTTCCCCGAGCATTGTTCAAACGAGCATTCGATACCGGTCGGACAGCTGGTCAGATAACCGTAATCCCCGCAGGTCTTGCAGCTTTTGTAATATTTGATGCCGTTCTGACAAAAGTCGCCCGGATTGGTCGGCCCGAATTCCTCACAGACATATTTGTATCCCGACTTGCAGTCGCAGGCGGCATAGACGGTTTCGCCGACGCCCGGACAGGCCTCGCCGACCCCGACAAGGTTCTTGGAGGCGTCACAGGGTTTGTAATAAGAGGGGCATTTGCATTCGGCATAATGCGCGCCGGAAGCATCGACGCATTTGTCGGAAAGCTCCTTGGGAGCGGGACAATTGGCGGAAGTATAAGGATAAAGGGCGGTGTCGCAGTAACATTTGTATTTGCCGCCGCAGGAAGTCGAACTGATAGTGTTGGGATAAGAACATTCGCCCTTAGTGTATTTATAGTCATTGTCGCAGCAACGGTCATAATAGGCGTCGTCATAAGGACAGAGCCTTGCCTTAAACTGATTAGCGGCACAGGCGGCAGTTTGGGCAAAACCTAAATCTTTGCAGCGCTGCGCGTTGTTATGGTCAAAAGACTGTTCGATGTCATCGAAGCCGATTTTGTCGGCAGTATCAACAACAAAATGAACTTTAGCTAACTTAAAAGGCTGGAAAGGAGAAACAGTCCGCTCCGGATTGGGAACGGACCGAGGCGAATGAATTAAGGCTAGGTCTTGATTCATATCTATGAGGCTGGTGTCAGAGGCGACCGCCGTATCTGCATGAAAGAATGCGCCGGCAGGCAGCAGAGCCGCGGCGAGAGCAACAGAGCAAGGAAGACGTCTCATGATACACCTCTATAACTAATTCAAAGCCTGTTCTCAGATTAGCAGATTTGCTAAACTTTGTCAATACTATATGGATGTCGGCTTTTTTTTTATCCAAAGAGGCGAAGACCATAATTTATATCGGCAGTTTAAATGCAAAAGACTTGCGAAAAATTTTTTTTGCGCTATCTTGAACACAATGTTTAAAATGAATGAATTAAAGGTGTTAAAAATGAAAACTCGTACCCGTTTTGCTCCCAGCCCGACCGGTTATATGCACATCGGCAACCTCCGCACGGCACTTTATGAATATTTGATAGCCAAAGCTGCCGGCGGCGATTTTGTCCTCCGGATTGAAGATACCGACCAGAAACGTTTTGTCGAAGGGGCTACCGACATTATTTATGCAACGCTGAAACGTGTAGGAATGAATTGGGATGAAGGTCCGGACATCGGCGGTAATTACGGTCCTTACGTTCAGTCGGAACGGAAAGCGATTTATGCCGAATATGCTCATAAGCTGGTTGATTTGGGCGGGGCTCATTATTGTTTTTGCGCGGCGTCTGAAAACGACGACGCTGACGAAGAAAATGCCATTCCGGTCAAATTTAAAGATCCCTGCAAACTGCTGAGTGTGGAAGAAGCCCGCAAACGGATTGCCGCCGGCGAAAAATTTGTCGTCCGTCAAACCATCAACAAAACCGGAAAATCAAAATTCCATGATGTTGTTTACGGCGATATTGAAATCGATTATGACGATTTGGATGAAGGCGTCCTGCTGAAATCAGACGGTTTCCCCACTTATAATTTTGCCAACGTGGTTGACGATCACCTGATGGAAATCACTCATGTTGTCCGCGGCAACGAATATATTTCTTCCACGCCGAAATATAATCTCATTTATGAATCTTTCGGCTGGACGCCGCCGGTTTACGTTCATGTGCCGCAGGTAATGAAAGATGCCCAGCATAAGCTGAGCAAACGCAACGGCGATGCTTCTTTCCAGGATTTGGTTGCCAAAGGTTATCTGCCCGAAGCCGTTTTGAACTATATTGCCCTGCTGGGGTGGAACCCGGGAACCGAGCAGGAAATTTTCTCGCTTGAAGAACTGAAACAAGTCTTTACCGCCGAACGGCTGAACAAATCTCCGGCTATTTTTGACCTTGCCAAATTGACCTGGATGAACGGCTGTTACATTCGTGCGCTGCCGGCGGAAGAGTTTCATAAACTGGCTCAGCCTTTTTACCGTCAGGTATTGACCCACCGGGTAAACGAGGAAGAGCTCAGCAAGGTTCTTCAGTCGCGAATTGAAGTTTTAAACGATATCCCGGCACAAATTGACTTTATTGAACAGGTTCCTGAATTTCCGACCGAACTTTACAGTAACAAGAAAATGAAGTCCGATGCCGAAATTGCCAAGACATCACTGGCCTATGCCGCCGAAGCTCTGGAAAAACAGGCGGACTGGAGCAATGAGGCTCTGTTTGAAACGCTTAAGGCGCTGGCTGCGGAAAAGGGATTAAAAAACGGACAGATTCTGTATCCGGTTCGCATTGCCCTGAGCGGTAAGGAAACTACGCCCGGCGGAGCCACCGAACTGGCAGTCGTTCTCGGTAAGGAAGAAACCCTGAACCGTATCCGTACGGCATTGTCCAAATTGAATTAATTCTGCCGGACAGCTTAAAAAAAGGCGTTCTCGAGAGAACGCCTTTTCTGTTTGTCTTATTGTTATTTGGCGCGCGGTGCATTGTCTGTGGCCAAATCGCTGAATGCGTTGGTCGGTGCCGTCGGAATTGGCTGGGTCGGCGTAACGTTCAGATAGTTAATCTCCGGTTTTTGTTTAATATGTCTGAGCGTGAAAGCAATAAACAAAGCCGGAATCAGCGAAAATGACGCAATGAAAAACCATGAACCGAACAGGCTCATACCGGCGGAAACCAAAATAGGCCCAAGAATCAGTCCGAGATTCTGGGTCAGAATCAGCATACTGCTGGCACTTATTCTTTCATCGTCGGTTACCAGGTCGTTAATATGCGAAACCGAAATCGGATACAGCGTAAAAGTACCGCAGCCGATGAGAATGGTGGAAACAATCAAATACCAGCCGCCTTTGAGCACCAGAAAATTAGCCGCCGGCGCAGCAATAACCAACAGAGCGGAAATACCGATTAAAACATGGCGCCGATCCATTTTGTCCGATAATTTTCCGAACGGCAGTTGAGCCAGCATGCCGCCCATAACGCCCCAAAACATGAAAATGGAAACGTTTTTCAGACTCAGGCCTATCTCGGTGGCATAAATGGTTCCCAACATATAAAATGTTCCGACCAAAATGCCGCTGGCAATACAGCAGATAAAGCCGACCGGCGAAATGGCATAAGCCTTGCGGAAGTCCATGGACTTGTGGTTTTCAATTACCGGAGCGCTGAGCTTGGTCAGCGAAACCGGCATCATGGCCAGCGAGAATAAAATCGAAATAATGATGTACAGCAACAAACCCGAAGGGTCGGGAATATTCAGAAAAAGCTGCCCCAGAGCGGCGCCGAGATAAGACGTGACCATATACACCGACATCACCATACCGCGGTTTTTGTTGGTGGCTTTGGTGTTAATCCAGCTTTCCAGACACATGCTGGTTCCGCCGATGCAGTATCCTTCCAAAAAACGCAGCAGGGCCCAATACAGCCGGTCGGTTGAAAATGAATGCGCCAGCACAAAAATCGACAGCATGGACGCAAAAGCCCCGAAAGCCCGGATATGTCCGACCTTGTTGATAATGCCGGATGCACTGAATGAAGCGACGACACAACCCAGATAATACATGGCCAGAATCAAACCGGCAATGCTGGTCGGCGTTTCCAATTGTTTGAGTTTCAATGCGAAGACCGAGCCCAGGGAGGCATAGCTGCAGCAGATAAACATAGTGGCCGCAAACAGGGCTGTCAGCGGGTAGATGACATTTTTCAAAGAAGAGGTGAATTGTTTTAACCTAACCATTTTTTTATTCCGAGTCCAAATTCAAACGAGGTGACTATAGCTGTTTAAAAAATTAAATCAATACCTGTTTCAGGTTAATGCTTCTTTATCTGAAACAGCTCTTTAGCCTTGTCCAGCAGCGTGTCGTTATGAGCCAGCTCGTGAAAAACATGCGTCGGTGCCGTCGGCATCGGATCGGTCGGCGTAACGTTGATGTAATTGACCCGCGGGTGGAAAGTGATGAAATGCAGGGCAAATAGGATGAACAGTCCGGCAAAGACCGAGTAGGCCAAAACAAAACTCAGGTCGCCGAAGTGCTGCATCAGCATTGAAATCAGAACCGGTCCGCCGATCATGCCGAGACTTTGCAGTAAAATCAGCAGCCCGCTGGCCCGCACCCGTTCGGCGTCGGCAATTTTATCGTTAACGTGCGAAACGCAGATCGGATAAAGCACAAAAGTTCCGCAGCCCAGAACAAAGGCCGAAACGGCAACGGCAGTGTGTCCTTCATGAATAAAATACTGCGTCCACGGTGCGGTCAGAAAAAGCACGCCGCAAATCCACAGCATCACAAACCGTCTGTCTGTCCGGTCAGACAGGCGCCCGACCGGAAGCTGGGCAAACATGCCGCCCAAAACGCCGAAAAACATGAAAAGGGAGGTTTGTTCGACCGACAGGCCGTTATTGGCGGTATATATCGGGCCGAGCGTGTAAAAAATGCCGACGAAAATGCCGCTGACCACACAGCCGACCACACCTTCCGGACTGACTTTATATAAACGGGAAAGTGACATCGAGCGATAAACGGTAATATCCGGCGTCGGCAGAGCGGTGAGAGAAACAGGCACCAAAGCAATGGAAAACAGAACGGAAACCGTAACATAAATCGTGACGCCGTTTTGTGTCGGAATGTTAAGCAGAAGCTGCCCCAGCGAAGAACCGAGATAGGTCGTTATCATATACAGAGACATGATTGTGCCGCGATTGTCATTATTCGCCCGCGTGTTGAGCCAGCTTTCCAGACACATCATCGCCGACCCCAGGCAATAGCCTTCAAACAGTCGCAAAATTCCCCAAAACAGAGGATTCTGCGAATAAAAATGCATCAAAACCAATGCCGAAAAAATTGAGATATAACTGGAAAAAGCCCGGATATGCCCGACTTTGTTGATAATGTGGTAAGCACTCAGTGCCGCCAGCACATAACCGGCATAATAGGCGGACAAAACCAGTCCGGCCGTTCCGGTCGAAATGCCGTTTTGCGCCATTTTGAGCGAAAGATAAGACGTCAACAGGGCATAGGCGCAGCAGGTGAGGGCGGTTCCCAGAAAAAAAGCGCTCAAAGGCGAAACCAGAGCTTTAAGATGTTCCAGGCGAAGGATTAGGGGTTTCATGCGAATTCTCTGCAGGTTATTTCTGCGCCCATAATAATCGGTGAGGTTTAATAAATTGATAATGTTCAGCCGAAAATTTGCCGCAGGTGCCGGCGCAGATTTTCCTTGAACGTCTCAATCTGCGGATTTTTAACCACATTATAACAGGCAAAGCTCGGCAACTGCTGCATACCGATATATTTCTGTGCCAGATGAAAACCGATCAGTGCTTCGTCACAACTGCGCCCGTCAAAAAATTTGTCTTTATTGCCGAAAGCTTCCTCCGGAGCGTTCCAGGTTGTTGACAGCATATATTTTTTGTCGGTCAGATGCCCGCCGCGTCCGTATTCCGGCGCCCGGACATAAAAAACACCGATTTGAAAAACGTCTTCCATGTATTTTTTCAGCAAAGCCGGAGCAGCAAACCAAAAAACCGGCATCTGGTAAATGATGACGTCGGCTTCCAGAAATTTGCGGCGCTCCTCTTCCGTTTCATAGCCGTCTTTCAAAACGGATATTTGAATTTCAAATTTGTCTTTAAGTTCTTCCCGCATAACCTCAACCATTGTCTGATTGAGGTGTCCCGGGCTGCTTTCATAAGTATCGTGTCCGTTGATAATCAGCAGTTTTGGCATATTGTCCCCCTTTGTCTGAATCTGCTTTTACAAAGATAGGGCAATTTTTCTTGAAATCAAGAGCCTTTAGTCTTGAAACAACAGCTTTTGCTTATATAATATAACCAGTTTTGTGAAGCAGGAAAAGAACGTGGAACCGCAGATAACTTATCAAACCGGCAGCAAGAGCCTGATTGTCCGCCTGAGCGGAGATTTTCAGTCCTATGACGCCGCTGAAAAAACTGAATTGCCGCCGGAACTGACGCCGGATACATCGGTCAGCTTTGAGGCCGCGGAACTCGGACGCTGGGATTCGACTTTGGTCGTTGTCTTGTTTCAGCTGGCGTTGCTCTTTGAACGGCGGCAATTTGCGGTTGACTGGAGCGGCCTGCCGCCCAACCTGCATGAACTGCTTCGTCTTGCCCTGATCAAAAACGTAAAACCGCCCCTGGAACCGGAAACAAAAACGGACTTTCTGGAAGCGCTGGGCGGCTGGGGAATAAATACCGGCGGCCGGATAAAAAAAGGTTTTCGTTTCTGTCGCGAGGTTTTGTCTTCTTTCGGACGGCTGCTTGCCGGACGGGCGGTTATGCGCCGGGTCGATTTCCTTTTTGCGCTGGAAGCCGGAAGTTACAAGGCCTGCGGCATTGTGGCCGTTGTCAGTTTTATGGTCGGGCTGATTCTGGCTTATGTCGGTTCTATTCAGTTGCAGAATTTCGGGGCACAGATTTATGTTGCCAGCCTGGTTGCCATCGGCATGACCCGCATTATGGGGGCAATCATGGCCGGAATTGTAATGGCCGGACGTACCGGAGCCTCCTATGCCGCCACTATCGGCACCATGCAGGTTAACGAAGAAATTGACGCTCTGAAAACCATGGGCGTCCCGACGACGGATTTTCTCGTTCTGCCTCGTTTGGCGGCGCTGATTGTTACGCTGCCGTTTCTGACGCTGCTGTCTGACGTTATGGGAATAATCGGCGGTGCGGTTGTCGGCGTGTTGACATTGGGCATCCCCTGGCAGGAATATTGGAAATATACTTATAATGCGCTGACGCTGAATAATTTCTGGCTCGGTATTTTTCACGGATTCGTCTATGGCTGGATTATTTCCCTCTGTGGCTGTTATTATGGCATTTACAGCGGACGAAATGCGGATTCGGTCGGTGTTGCCACTACCAATGCCGTGGTTTCATCCATTGTCTGGATGATTGTTGTTACCGGCTTCCTGACGGTTTTCTTTCAGGAGGTTAACATATGAACAAAGCCTGTCCCAAAATCATAGGCAAGAACCTCACCGTCGCTTACGGCGATTATGTTTTGTTGCAGCATGCCGATTTTACCGTTAATCAGGGTGATGTCTTTATCATTATGGGAGCCAGCGGCGGCGGTAAAAGCAGCCTGTTGCGGGTGCTGACCGGACTGATGCCTCCGGCAGAAGGCGAAGTCATCGTTGACGGCGAAAACTTTTCCGGAGGCGATGCCGCCGTCCGCGACAAAGTTATGCGCCGCTGCGGCATTCTTTACCAGAGCGGAGCGCTGTTCAGTTCAATGACGCTGGGTGAAAATGTCGCGCTGCCTTTGCAGCAATATACCGATTACTCGCCCCGCCTGATAAAGGAACTGGTTAATTTGAAACTGGCTCTGGTCGGCTTGGGCGGCTTTAACGATTTCTATCCTTCCGAAATCAGCGGCGGCATGAAAAAGCGGGCCGGACTGGCCCGGGCTTTGGCTCTTGATCCTGAAATCCTTTATTTCGACGAGCCGTCCGCCGGGCTTGATCCGGTCAGCTCCCGGCATCTGGACGATTTGATTTTGGATATTAACCGCAGTTTGGGAACAACCCTGGTGATTGTTTCTCATGAACTGGCATCTATTTTTGCCGTCGGCAGCAATTCGATTTTTCTTGATTCCGAAACCAAAAGCATCATCGGCCGCGGCAATCCGAAAGAGCTGGTAAAAAATCCGCCGAATGAAACCGTTTATAATTTTTTGACCCGAGGAGGGGAAGAACATGGTTCGTAAACCGAATAAAACAATGATCGGATTGTTTCTGTTGCTGGGCAGCGCTATTTTTGTTTTTATTCTGGGCGTTTATGTCAAACGCGTTTTCTTTCCTGACAACAGCAATGTCGTGGTTATGTATTTTCAGGAATCCATCAAAGGGCTGAATGTCGGTTCTTCGGTCGTTTTTCAGGGGGTGGAAATCGGTAAAGTGTCACGGATAGATTTGGTTGCCGATATGGAAAATCTCACTTTCAGCATACCTGTTTATGTAAACCTTGACGTCTCCAAAACCTTTGTTGCCGGACAGGACGGATATCGCAACCGTAAAGAGGTTCTGGACGCGCTTATCAAAAAAGGCCTGCGGGCACGGCTCACGGCGCAGAACTACTTGACCGGGCAGCTGATGATTGAGTTGGCCATGCTGCCGGAAACACCCGTCTCCATGGAAGCGGAACCCGCGGACAAGGATATCCTCCAGATACCGACCGTCTTGTCGCCGCTGGGCGAATTGTCCAGAGGGCTGCAGAATATTCCCTTTAAAGACATTGCCGACAAATTCAGCCACATGGCCGATTTGTTCAATACCCAGATTCCGATTATTCTGCCGCAGATAACCGAAATAACCACAAATCTGAACCGGCTTTTGAACAATAATTCCCGCTTGTCAACCGAAGCGCTGACCAACTTCAACCGCACTTTGATTGAAGTCGGCGCCGCCGCACGTTCTTTCCGCGATTTGTCTGATTATCTGGAAAGACATCCGGAAGCGCTTCTGCGGGGAAAAGGAGAATAAAATGCGTAAAATAGTGTCATTATTCAGTTTGCTGTTAATCTCGGCCTGCCTGAGCCGTACGCCGGATGCTTCTTTTTACGGTTTGCAGGCGCTTGCAGCGGAGGCTCCTCTCTCTGACCGGAAAATAAGTGTCGGCGTAAATCGGGCCGTTATTCCCAGCTATCTTGAAAAACCGCAGATTGTGCTGGTCGGTTCCGACGGTGTCGAACTGCAGGTTTCGGAATATCACCGCTGGGGAGAAAGCCTGGCTTCGCTTTTGCAGCGGATAACGGCCGATGACCTGAACCTGCTGCTTCCGCGTGCGGAAATCAAGCCGCAGAATTTTACCGCTCAGATTTATGATTATTATCTGACGCTGGAGGTTAACCGCATGGACGGAACTTGGAATAAACAGGCTGTGCTTGATGTCTGGTGGACAGTAACCGACAGTCGGAACAAGGTTCTCAAACGGGAACGGACCTCGCTTTCCGCTCCGCTCGGCAAAACTTATGAAGACTATGCTCAGGTACAAAGTCGGCTTTTGGGAGAACTTTCTGCCCGTATTGCGGCCGTTTTGGCTAAAATATAGGCTGAACGGTTTACTTTAAGAGAAATATCGGTTACAATAATTCTATCTGCCACAAATAAGGATGAGTGTATGACAAAATCAGCATCGCGTGCGCGGGCCCTGTTCAGAAGTTGTCTCTTTTTGGCGGCCTTTCTGGTAGTTGCCTATTCGGCCGTAGAAATACTGGACCGGGATATGGCAGCCGTGCCGACATCGCCGCAGACTGAATCCGCCGCACGTTAAATGCCGCAAGGATAAAAAAACCGCCGATGTTCTCGGCGGTTTTTTGATTACTTCTTTTCTTTCTTGGCTGCCGGTTTGGCTTTTTTGACCGCGGCCGGCTTTTCTTTAGCCGGCGCTTTCGGGCGGGAAGCTTTAACTGCGGCTTTCTTCTTGGCCGGCGCTTTTTTTACTTTCGCTTTCTCAGTCTTGGCGGGCAGCGCGTTTTCCGTTTTTTCCTGCGGATTTATTTCCGGGAAAGCAGACTCCGGTGCGGGATGAGAAGGTAAAATTCCTGCCGTGCTGCTTAAAACCGGCATCTTTGAAAGCAGGAAAGCCTGTGCTGCAATAACGACAATGAAAAACAGCCAGATATTGACATTTAAGCCGGTAATCAGGCGCAAAGCCCAGAAAACGGCGTAAACGGCAATGAATGCGACCGTACTCAGCCTCATCCGGCTGTCAAAATCTGTTTTCTTGCCCAATATGGCCGCGAGCGGAACAGCGCAGACGGAATAAAACAGACACAGTACAAAATAAAGCAGAAACATCGCCGCAAAGGCAAAGACGAAAACAAAAACGGCCGTCCAATTCAAAACGCTCCGGAAAAATCCGGTATAATCGCTCCGCGGCAGTTCAAAATTATCGTTTGCCAGTTTGTAGGTACGGACTTCATGTTCTTTGGCAAAATAAATATTGCTGCGGGTAACATAAATTCCCGGATCCAGCATATTGATATCCAAAACGTCGGATGTCGTATCCAGTACCAGAGGAATGGGGTAAGGGTCGGAATCTTCGTTGAAACGCAAATGAACCACTTTATAGGTGTCTGCCGGTTCGACAATCTGCCCGTTAACAACTTTAATCGGCAGCATTTGGTCGGCAATTTGCTGAGCATAGGGGACGGCATCGCTGCCCATGACTTTGACCGTGGCGCCGAATACGATGGACAGAAGCAGGGCCAGCAGAGCGGTAAATTTAATGCCCAGGCCTTGGCCGCCGGCAATATAATTGATGATTTTTTTCATAAAGATTTCTCCTCCTTTATCTGCAGTTTATTTAATATATACCGTTATTTGCAAAATAATCAAATCTTTTTGCCGGCAAAATTTTTGTGCCTCGCCGATTGTAAAATTTCTATCGGCGCATAGATATAAGGCAGCATTTACAAATATCGGGTGAATAACATGGCAAGTGAAAATAATAAAATCGGACTGATTCCGGCCACCTTGATGGTTGCCGGCAATATGATGGGTTCCGGGGTTTTTATGCTTCCGGCAAACCTGGCGGCAATCGGCAGTATTGCCATATTCGGCTGGCTGATAACCATTGTCGGTGCCATTGCCTTGGCTTTGGTTTTTTCCAAGCTGACGCAGATTTATCCGGCCGCGGGCGGCCCTTATGCCTATTCCCGCAAGGCCTTTGGCGATTATATGGGCTATCAGACAAATCTGGTCTATTGGCTGGCCAATGTGGTGGGAAACGTCGGTCTGGCGGTTGCCGGACTGGGCTACCTGACCACTTTCTTCCCTTCGCTGAAAGATCCGCTGGTAATGGCGCTGGCACAAATCGGCGTCATCTGGTTCTTTACCTACGCCAACATCTTGGGGCCGAACGTGGTAGCGAGAATTCAGGGCTTCACCACAACCATTGCCCTGTTTCCGATTATCGGTATGGCTCTTCTGGGCTGGTTTTGGTTCAGCGCCGATACCTATATGGCCGGCTGGAATGTTACCGGCGAAAGTAATATAACGGCATTGGGAATGACGCTGAACTTTACGCTTTGGGCTTTTATCGGCGTTGAAAGCGCCTCGGTCTCAACCGCGGTGGTGAAAGATCCGACCAAAAACGTGCCGATTGCCACGGTTGCCGGTGTCATTTTGGCTGCGGCCTGCTATGTCTTAAGTTCTTCGGCGGTAATGGGAATTATTCCGAGCAAGGAATTAATAGCCTCGTCGGCGCCTTTTTCCGAAGCGGTAAAAATTGCTCTCGGGCCGACGGCCGGAAATATTGTTGCCCTTTGCGCGGCGCTGGGCTGCCTCGGTTCGCTGGGCGGCTGGACGCTGCTGGTCGGACAAACGGCAAAAGCCGCGGCAGACGACGGGCTGTTCGGCAACTTGTTTGCCCGGGTCAACCGCCGCAATGTGCCGTCGCTGGGGTTGGCCGTCGTTGCCGGAATTATGACGCTTCAGGTTCTGGCGACAATGTCGCCGACCGCTTCGCAGCAATTCGGCAAAATAGCGTCGATTGCCGTAATTATGACTTTGCTGCCTTATATCTATTCTTCGGTTGCGATTAAAATTCTCGGCCGCGATAAAATGACCCGCAGCCAAAATGTTTTCTATACTTTTGTCGGCCTGATTGCTGCCATTTACAGCCTGACGGCAATGATCGGCTCCGATCCTGAGCAAACCCGCTGGGCTTTGATGTTCGTCATCTCGACAATTATTTTCTATGAATTGTCAGTGAACCGCAAACTCGACATTCAGGAAAAACATATCAAGCCGGGCGGCTGCGTTCCGTCATGGGTGCGCCATCTGACGCTGATTGTTACCGTTCTGGCATTGGTTGCCATGTTCTGGGTTTCGGTCGGACGTTATCAAAACAACAGCCTTCACCCGCGGGTACAGATAATTGACCGCATAACCAATATGTTTCATCAAAACTGATAAAGGGGAAAAAGCATGAATGACAAACATAATCCTTTGGGGATTAAGATACTGATGTTTTACGAAGGGCTGGAGAAAAACAATGCCACCTCCCGAGCATTGCGGGCTCTGAAAAGCAACTTGGAAGGAAAAGATGCCAAGGTTATCGTTTCGGAAACGCCGCTTGACGCCAGGGCAGTCATAGCCTCCGACCCCGAATTGCAAGGCGTTTTGCTCCACTATAATGAAGACGATGAACAATGTCCGAGCAAGCTCTGCAATATTTTGCTCGATTTGCGCAGCCGTAATCATGAGGTGCCGGTCTTTCTTCTTTCCAACCGTTATAAAGCTTCGGCTGTTCCCTCGGATATTCTGGACAAAGTCAGCGATTTTATCTGGATACTGGAAGATACCTCTGATTTTATTGCCGGCCGCATTTTGGCTGCCGCCGAACGTTATCGCGAATTTGTCCTGCCGCCGATGTTCAAAGCTTTGGCCGAGTTTTCCAAAGTTCATGAATATTCTTGGCACACGCCGGGGCACACCGGCGGAACCGGTTTCTTAAAATCACCGGCCGGCCGGGCTTTTTTCAATTTTTTCGGTGAACCCGTCTTTCGCTCCGACCTGTCGATTTCCGTCGGAGAACTTGGTTCCCTGCTTGATCACTCCGGCCCGATTGGCGAAAGTGAAAAATACGCTGCCCGCGTTTTCGGTGCTGACCGCACTTACCATGTAACTAACGGCACCTCAACTTCAAACCGTGTCGTTCTGCTGGCCAGCGTTACCCGCAATCAGGTTGCCTTGTGTGACCGCAACTGCCACAAGTCGGTAGAACATGCCATTACCATGTCCGGCGCAATTCCGACCTATCTTGTGCCGACCCGCAATCAATACGGCATTATCGGCCCGATTCTGCCTGCTAATCTTACCAGAGAAGCCGTAACCGAAGCGGTACGCAACAATCCGCTGGTCAGTGACGGGATAGATCCGTCGCCCGTCCATGCCATTGTCACCAACTCCACTTATGACGGTTTGTGCTACAACGTCGAACGGGTAAAAGAACTGTTGGGGCAGAGTGTTGACCGTCTTCATTTCGACGAGGCCTGGTACGGTTATGCCCGTTTTAATCCGATGTACCGCGACCGCTATGCCATGAACGGCAATGTCAAAGACTTTGACCGCGGCGGCCCGACCGTTTTTGCCACCCAGTCCACCCATAAGCTGCTGGCAGCCTTTTCTCAGGCGTCAATGATACACGTTCGCGAAGGACGCAACCCGATTGACCACCAGCGTTTTAACGAGGCGTTTATGATGCAGGCGTCAACCTCGCCTTTCTATCCGATTATTGCCACTAATGACGTCAGCGCGGCAATGATGGACGGTGCCGGCGGCAAAACGCTGACGGATGCCTCAATCCGCGAAGCGGTGTCTTTCCGTAAAACCGTTGCCCGGATTAATGCCGAAAATGCCGCCCGCGGCGAATGGTTTTTCAATGTTTGGCAGCCTGATTATGTTATTGAGCCGAACAGCCATAAAAAAATACCCTTTTATGAAGCATCATCTGATTTGCTTTCTTCCGAACCTTCCTGCTGGCTGCTGCGGCCGAACGACGGCTGGCACGGTTTCGGCAATATTGAAGAGGGATATTGTATGCTTGACCCGATTAAAGTTTCGGTTACCACGCCCGGGGTTAAAGCCGACGGAGAATTGGAAGACTGGGGAATCCCTGCCGCCGTGCTGACTTCTTATCTTGACGCTAAAGGCATTATCGTTGAAAAAACCACCGATTTTACGGTCTTGTTCCTGTTTTCGCTCGGTGTAACCAACGGCAAATGGGGAACCCTGCTGAATGCGCTGTTTGAATTCAAGCGGGATTATGACCGGAACACACCGCTGGAACGTGTTATTCCGGCATTGACCGCCTCAAACGGCGAACGCTATCGGAAAATGGGGCTGAAAGATCTTGCGGACGAAATGTTCAAAGCCATGAAAGAACTCGGCACCACCAAAGCTCTGTCTGCCGGTTTTGCCGTTTTGCCGCATCCGAATATGAGCCCGGTGGAAGCTTATGAAAATCTGGTGCATAATAATGTTGAAAAAGTTAAAATTGACGACATGGCCGGACGAACCGTAGCCACCGGTGTGGTTCCTTATCCGCCCGGAATTCCGCTGATGATGCCGGGTGAAAATGCCGGTGAGGCTGACGGCCCTCTGTTGGGATATTTGAAATCGCTGCAGGCATTTGACCGCAGATTTCCCGGTTTTACGCATGATACCCACGGCGTTGAGGTTAATAACGGAGATTATGAAATTCTCTGTATAAAAAAATAAGTTATGCCGTATCAAAACACCGCCGGTTTTGCCGGCGGTGTTTCTGTTTGGGAAAACTAAATTAATTGGTGCCCAAAGATTTTTTCAAATTATCAAGGTTGTTTCTGAGACGTTCCTGTTCAGCCTTGATTTTGGCATCGGTATCGTCCATCTGCAGTTTAACGGCATCGGCCTTTTCCTGCTGAGCCTGTTCTCTGGCGGCTTTCTGTGCTTCCAGTTCGGCTTTCTTTGCATCTATCTTTTGCTGGGCTTCTTCCAAAGCATTGTTGGCTTTGGTCATCGTATTTAAAATGGTTTCCTGAGCCATGGCATTGCCGGCAACAGCTAAACCCAGAACAACGGCGGCGGAAGTGATAAGTTTTTTCATGTGATTCTCCTTGATAGATTTTGCTTATGCTTCATCAGATAAGCATATTTTACAGTTAAGCACAACAGCTAATAGATAATTATTGCCTGTTATTTTGCAATGGGCTAATCTCAAAGGCAAAATCAGCAAGGAGGAAAAATGAAACGAGTAGCTGCCGGAATTATCGTCTGCAACAATAAAATTCTGATTGCCCAGCGCAAACGCGGTAAAGATTTGGAATATTTCTGGGAGTTTCCCGGCGGCAAAATCGAACCCGGAGAAACCTGTGAAGAATGCCTCCACCGGGAAATTATGGAAGAGTTTAACCTTGAAATCAGGGTCGGCAAATTCTTTATGGAAACCTCTTATGATTACAGTTTCGGCACTTTTGTGCTTGAGGTTTATTTTGCCGCCTGTCCCGATCCCGAAATTCCCGAACTCTTCGAACACGAGCAGGCCCGCTGGGTTGACGTGGAAGATCTCCCCGAATATAACTTTTCTCCGGCTGACCTCCCCGTTGTTGAAGAACTGCTTAAGCTTGATGATTTAGAGACCAGGCTGTTCTAGCTTTTGAGAGAATTTCCGGAGCATAGAGCAGGGCGATTTCCTCATCTTTGCTCAAATCCGGCTCAATGCCGTGGTTAATATAATTTTCGATTTTAACCTGAGCTTTTTCCAAGTCTTCGCGGCGGTAATCCAGTGCAGGGCCGTTTATCGGCAACATTAAAATGTGCAAGGCGTTCAACACGCTGTCACGAATGATTAAATCGGCGCCGTAGCTTTTTTCTTTGGTTTTGACCAGTGCTTCTTTGTATTTTTTTGCCGCCCGGATGATGTGAGGAATTTTTGTTTCTTCCGGAATTAAGAAGTAATGATGCTTTTTAAACCACAAGCCGGCCTTTTCCCGCGAGGTGAACATTGAAATCGGAATGGAAAGCATCAGCCCGGTTGTTATCGGCAGCATCCACCAAAACAGCGGCTGCGCATACAGGCCGACCACAATCGTGGTGACAATGCCGAGCAGTGTATGCCAGATGTGGCGGGAAAAAGCGTCACGGAAAGAAGTGCCCTCGTCGTCACGGTTCTGCGTGTTCCAGCTGACGGCGTGTCCGGTAAATATTTCAAAGACGAATTTGCTCTGAAACATCATCATAATCGGCGCCTGCAAAGCGCTGACCACAATCTCGAGCAGAACACTTTTGATGGCTCCTCTGGTCAGATCGGGACTTTGCCGGCCATGGCGGCGGTTTTGCAGCAAATAAATGATTAATCCCAGAAATTTCGGGAAAATCAGCATAAACATTGAAATGACGAACAACGCAATCGTGCCGATTTTATCAAAAATCGGCCAGGTCGGAAACAATGTCCGCACTTCGGGAAAATATACCGGCGGAAAAAACTCCCTTCCCAAAGCTATCGCCAGCCCGACCAACAGAAAACACAGCCAAATCGGGGATGATAGGTAAGACATGATACCGATGGTGAAGTGAATGCGGCTGACCGGGTGCAGCCCCTTTGAAATCATAATTTTGATATGCTGCATATTCCCTTGGCACCAGCGGCGGTCGCGTCCGGCAAAATCAATCATTGTCGGCGGACATTCTTCATAACTGCCTTTCAATTCGGGCAGCAGCCAAGCCGACCAGCCGCCGCGGCGGATAAGCGCCGCTTCCACAAAGTCATGGCTGAGGATATGTCCGCCGAAAGGCGCTTTACCCGGCAGCACAGGCAATCCGCAGCATTGAATAAACGCACTGACGCGGATAATTGCATTATGTCCCCAGTAGTTGCTGTCACCGACCTGCCAATATGCCAGTCCGGCAGAGACAATCGGACCGTAAACCTTGCCGGCAAACTGCTGCATTCGGGCAAACAGCGAATTCTTGTTGACCGTCATCGGCGGCGCCTGAATAATTCCGGCTTTGGGATTGGCTTCCATCAGCTGAGCCATCCGCAGCATGGTGCTGCCGTTCATCAGGCTGTCGGCATCCAACACAATCATTGAAGCGTATGCCGCACCCCATTTATTGCAGAAATCCTCAATATTGCCGCTTTTGCGCGCGGTATTTTTAACCCGTCGGCGATAATAAAGTTTAATTTCGTCCGGCATGTATTTCTGGGCTTCCAGCCAGGTTTTTTCCTCTTCAACCCAGACTTTGGGATTGGTCGTGTCACTGAGCACGAAAATGTCAAATGCCCGGGCTTGCCCGGTTTTTTTCAAGTCATTTGCCATCGCCAGCAGGTTGGCAAAAACGCTTTGCGGCGATTCGTTGTAAACCGGCATCAAAATAGCCGTCCGCGATTTTAAAGGCGTACTTTCGGGAACCCAGACAATGCCCGGAACTTTGCGCTTGGCCAGCAGTTCAAAAAAGCCGAAAACGCTGGACCAGAAGAAAAGAGCAATCCAGGCAAAGGTCAGAATAAACAGCGACACCATCAAAATTTTGGTAAAAACGGTTGAATCCGTCGGAATAACCGTCACCCACTTGGCCGTCGCCAGCAGCGTGCTGAGAAACATCAGACCGAAAACCTTAATCCGGCGGTTGCGGATGCGTTTGGGATTCAAATTATAAATATTGTCAAAACCGGATTCTCTCATTTGTCGTATCTTTTATTTGCTTTTGTGTTTGAAAATCTTTTTAATCAGTTTGCCGGGCTGCGGAATTTCTATCGGTTGCGGCTCCATGTGTGACAGAACATAGTTCGGTGCCACATGGATGATTTCTTGGTGCAACTGTTCCGCCATTTTGCCGTCGATTGCCGAAGGCTCAAACACGCTGCCGCCCCATTTTTGTGCGCCGTTGCTCCGTAAATAACAGAATTTAAGCAGAGCAATCAGCTGGGGCTTGTCCAAGGAACTGTTTTTGAAAATCTGCCGGGCCGATTGATACAGCAAATGATCCAACGCTTCAACCGCGGCATCGCCGTCACCGTTCTCGGTCAGCTTGGTTTTCAGCTGCTTGATTGTTGCGGCAGCTTTGTCGCCGGCAAATCCCAAACCGCATAAATAAGCCCGGATAATGTCGTCAAGACTTTGAATTTTTAAGGTAACCATTGGTAGCTCCATACCTCTGAAATGACTTTGCCGTCTTTTTTCAAAACGATTCTCAGCTCTGCGGTTTTATTGTTCGGCTCAAAATCGGCATAAACCGTTCCGCCGCCGGTAACCGGGTTATATGCCAGAAACGTGCCGGCAATTCTTCCTTCGCTGGTGGAAACCTCGGGAATAATTTTGCCTTCTTTAATTTCCCGACGGATGTCTTTGCGCTTGCCGGGCAGGGCAAAATCAACCACGAATTTGCGCTTGTTGGTCTCAAGCATGCCCGAAACGCCGCCGATTCCGGTATAGGTTGAAGTTATCCGCGCTTTACCGGTATCAAAGGGAATGCGTTTGCTCCAATAGAGCTTGTAATGATATTGCAGCGGCACGCCGGGCTCAACCGGTTTCTCGGGAACCCAGAAAGCGACGATATTGTCATGAATTTCCTGCTGCGAAGGAATTTCCACCAACTGAATTGTTCCCTTTCCCCAATTGCCCGAAGGTTCGACCCAGGCGCTCGGGCGCTGTTCGTAGTCTGCTTCAAAATCAAGATAATGTGCCGGATCGCGGTCCCTCTGCATCAGTCCGAAACCTTTCGGATTTTCATCCATAAAAGAACTGATGCGCAAATATTTGGAATTATCCAGCGGCCGCCATAAAACTTCGTCTTTGCCGTTCCAGATTAACAGTCCGTCGCTGTCATGAACTTCCGGACGATGGTCATCAAAACGGTTTTTGGTGTTTTCGCCGAACAGAAACATGGATGTCAGCGGCGCAATACCGATTTTATTAATGGCTTTGCGGGGGATAAGAACCGTATCGACGTCCATAACCGTCTGTTTGCCCGGCGTAATGACAAAGGTGTAAGCACCGGTAATGCTGGGGCTGTCCAGCAGCGCATAAACGGTGACGCTCTTGTCGCCGCGTTTGGGACGCTGAATCCAGAATTCGCGGAAAATCGGGAATTCCTCGCCGGTCTGAACTGCGGTGTCAATCGCCAGCCCGCGAGCCGAAAGGCCGTATTTCTGTTGTTTGCCCAGTGCCCTGAAGTAGCTGGCGCCGAGAAAAGAGACCAGCTCGTCATAATAAGTGGGACTGTTTAAGGGATTATGCAAACGAAAACCGGCATAGCCGAGATGGTTGTCGGTTATTTTCAAATCATTTTTGCCGTAATTGAAAAAAGCGGGAGAATAGTCAATCGGTTTGGCTTTGCCGTCAATAACCTCGTTAATCGGAACCGAAACCTGAAACAGGGAACCCAAGTGGAAAAACTGTACTTCAAACGGTAATCTCTTGCCATACCAAGGGCCGTTTTCGCGCACAAAGCGAATATCGCGATGCTGATCATAGGTCAGGTCTTTCAATTCCTGCGGCACATCGTCTGCCGGAGCCTGATAAGGCTGTTTGGAGAGCTTGACGGCCTTGGTGATTAAAACGTCGCGGTTAAAAACCTCTCCGTCGGCAGTGTCTTCCGGCGCCGCTTTTTGAGCTGCGGCAGGCAGAAACGATGAAATAAAAATTAGGGCAACGGCCAATATAATACGTTTTGACATATTTTCTGCTGTTCCTTGATAGAATGATAGATATATCTGTGTTAATCTGATTTATATCAGTTCAGTTTCCCGCAAAAGTCAAGCTAAATATAAACAGATTTTAAGTCTGTTTTTCCCCGTCGGGGACGGAGGGCAGACTGAAACCGATTCGTATCAGACCGTTGCGGCATTCGGCCTGAACTTCGCCGCCGTGCATCAGAATAATTGCTTTGACAATGGCCAGACCCAATCCGTGGTGATTTTCGCTGTTTTTGCGTTCCCTGCTGACGCGGTAAAAACGGTTAAACAGGTTTCGGCATTGCTCCGGAGACAAATCTTCTCCCCGGTTGCAGACGGTAAGCGACGAACTGCCGTCTGCCCGCCTGTTGATAATGACTTTGATTGTCTGTCCGGGGGTTCCGTGAACAACGGCGTTATTCAGCAGGTTGGTGATTGCCCGGCTCAGTAATGAACGGTCGGCGGCAGTTTCGGCATCGCCTTCGATTTCAAGCTTTGCCTGGCAATCTTCAAACACCACGTCCAGAAAATCGGCCGTCCGCCTGACTTCTTCCGCCAGCGATATCCGGCTCAGATTCGTGGCCGTTTCTCCCTGATCGGCGCGGGATAAAAAGAGCATGTCTTTAATAATTGTACTCAGCCTTTCCAATTCTTCCAGATTCGACTGCAAAACATCTTCCAGTTCTTCCTTGCTGCGCTCACGCGAGAGGGCCACCTCCGTCGCGCCGATCATGTTGCCGACGGGGGTTCGCAGTTCGTGGGCGACATCGGAGTTAAAGGCATCTTGCCTCTGGTGGGAAATTTCCAGCCTTTCGAGAACGCCGTTAAACCCGGCGGCCAGGCTTTTCAGTTCGGAAGGCATATCTTTGTCCGGCAGCCTCAGAGACAGATTGCGGGAATTTATTTTTTCGGCGGCCTGAGACAGTCTTTCAATCGGTTTCAGACTGTTTCGGGCAATCAGACGGCCGAGCGTGCCCATCGAAATAATGCCGGTCAGCAAAATCAGTCCGGTGGTGAGAAAAATAATCCTGATGTCGTCTTCGGGAATATAGGTATCCCAAGCCAGTGACAAAAGAATTTCCGGTCGTTCGCCTTTGGCGGCAATAACTTTTGAAAGGATTCGGTAGTTTCGTCCGTTTATTTTTGTCCGGCTGAAACCGTGGTGCCTGTCGGTTTGCGAAAGGTCAAGGTCGAACGGGGCGTCTATTCTGAAAAAGGGGTCATCGCTGTCGGCGCGGATGATTGTTCCGCCGGAGGGAGGCGTAAACTCCTGAATTTGTTCCTTAAAATCTTTCCAATCGGCGCGGCTGGCCTTGTCTTCGATAATATGCTCCATAATGGCGAACCGGCTGGTAATTTCAGCCCGCTGATACATATCGATTTCCTTCCTTTCCACATATTCAAAAGCCAGAAACAGCAAAATCAAAACAGCGGCGGCCGCCAGAGTATAAAGCCAGACCAGCCGCTGGGAAATAGACATTTTCTCAAAATGTTTCTTCATCAGCGTTGTTCCAGTACGTATCCCATGCCGCGGATGGTATGCAGCAATTTAGGCTCGCCTTCCTGTTCGAGTTTGGCGCGCAGCCTTTTGACGGTTGCTTCGACAACATTGGTATTGGTATCAAAACAAATGTCCCATACCAGTTCGGTGATGACGGTTTTGGAAACGATCTGCGATTGCCGCTGTGCCAGCACTTCCAACAGCGAAAATTCCTTGGCGGTCAGATCCAGCCTGCGGGAACCGCGTGTCGCGCGGCGGGCCAGCAGGTCGATATGCAGGTCGCCGATATAAATATTTGTCTGTTCTTTGGTGCGTACCCTTTTGGTAATAACCTGCAGTCTGGCCAGCAGCTCCAAAAAAGAAAACGGCTTGACCAGATAATCGTCGGCGCCGGCCTGAAAACCTTCCAGCCGTGAAGCAACGGCGTCTTTGGCCGTCAGCATGATAACCGGAGTATTGTTGCTTGGACGCAGAGATTTGAGCAGGCTTATGCCGTCCAGGCCGGGCAGCATAATGTCAAGAATGATTGCATCATAGTCGCCGGTCGAAGCCAGGTGCAGGCCGTCCAGTCCGTCGGTTGCCGCATCGACGCTGTATCCTTGTTCGGTCAGGCCGCGTTTCAGATAGTCAATGGTTTTTACTTCGTCTTCAATAATCAGAATTTTCATTTTTCTTCTCCGCCCCGCTTTGGTAAATGATATGCGTCTTTTCTTAATATATTATATACGCCCTTCATCGGAACAGATAAATGATAGAAAAATGACAATTCTGTCAGACTGCGTTTTTGCCCTTGCCGAAGAAAAAATCCTTGGCTAAGCTCGCCGCAAATAATGATTTTTTGAAAAGGGACATCACATGAAAAATTTTATAATTCGCCGGCTGATACCGTTTTTTGTGGTAACGGTCATATCGGAGGGGCTGTATCTGCTGTTGCAGCTGATCAACAATTTCGGGGTGCTTGACCTGCGCCCGCTGGCGTTGGTTCAAACTCTGGGCGTTCTGCTGCTCACCACTCTGGTGTCGTTTTTGTTTATGGTCATTCCCTATGTCCTTTACCTGTTGTTTCTCCCTTCCGCCCGCGTCAACGGACGCGTTGACCGTGCCGTCACCTGTTCTCTTTTCGCTCTGTTTGTTTTTCTCACTTTGTTTGAAAAAGCCGCTTCCTGGGTTTTCTGGGACGAGTTTCAATCGGCCTTTAATTTCATTGCCGTCGATTATCTGGTTTATACCCACGAGGTCATTGCCAACATTAATGAATCTTATCCCATGGGCTGGATTCTCTCGGCGCTGTTGCTGCTCACCGCCGTCATCGTTTATGCCGGCCGGCGTTTTCTTTTTCCGGCGCCGGCATCGCCGCATTTCGGCCGCCGCCTGTTCTCAACCGCGGTTTACGCCCTTGTCTGCCTGCTGGCCTATCACAATGTTGACATCAGCCGCCTGGAGGTAACGTCCAACCGCTATAACAACGAGCTGGCCAAAGAAGGCACTTACAGCTTGTTCAGCGCATTTCTGAAAAACGAGCTCCCCTATAAAGATTTCTATATCATGCACGACGAGGCGCAAAACCTGCGGATTTTGCAGAATAAGCTGGGCGGCCGCGGCATTGTTTTTGCCGAACCCGGCCAAAGCGTCAAACGTCATATCCGTTCGCCCCGTGCCGAACAAAAGCACAATGTCGTCATCGTTTTGATGGAAAGCATGAGTTCCAAATTTCTCACCGAGAACCGCTATCCCGGCCAGCCGGTTATCACGCCCACGCTTGACCGCCTGAGCAAAGAAGGCCTGTTTTTCAGCCGAACTTATGCCTCGGGCACCCGTTCGGTGCGCGGAATTGAAGCGGTAAATCTGAGCATTCCGCCGCTTCCCGGCCAGTCGATTGTCCGTCGTCCCGGCAACGAAAATCTTCATGGCCTTGGCTCGGTCTTTGCCGAAAAAGGGTATGACAACAAATGGATTTACGGCGGCTACGGTTATTTTGACAATATGAACGCCTTCCTCGGCGGCAACGGTTTCCGGGTTGTTGACCGCACGGCCTGGGCCGACGGTGAAATCACTTTTGCCAATGCCTGGGGCGCAGCCGATGAAGATACCTTTGCCAAAGTCATCAAAGAAGCCGACAAATCTTATGCGTCCGGCAAACCGTTCCTGACCTTACTGCTGACGATTTCCAACCACCGCCCTTATACCTATCCGTCCGGCAAAGTTTCGCTGACCGGCGGCCGTGAAGGCGGCGTGCAATATGCCGACTACGCCATCGGCGAATTTCTGCGCCGGGCTGAGAGCAAACCCTGGTTTGACAACACGATATTCGTATTTGTGGCCGACCACACGGCCGGCGCGGCCGGAGACGAGGAAATCGACCTCGAAGGACATCATATTCCCTGGATAATCTATGCGCCGAAACTGGTGAAAGCCCGCCGGATAGATATGCCGGTAAGCCAGCTCGACGTTCTGCCGACCCTGCTCGGACTGCTGAACTTTGACTACGAAAGCCGCTTTTACGGCCAGGACGCGCTGTCTCCCGACTACGAAAGCCGCTTTTTTGTCAGCAACTTCCAAAAAATCGGCTATGTCAAAAACGGCGCCGGCGTCATCTTGAAACCGGTGCGCGATTACGCCGTCCTCCCCGCCGGAACCCAATCCACGCATGTTCAAACCCTCCTCGACGAGGCCGTCGCCTTCTACCAGTCCGCCTCTCATTGGAAACATTTTCTCAAAAAGTAATTATGAAACATTCGCTTGTTTTCTGGGCCGTGGGGGGAATACTGCTGACTTTGGCCGCCGAGCAGTTTACCGATTGGGACGTTTTGATAAGCAATGCCTTTTTCAATGCCGATGAGCGCTCCTGGCTGATTTCTTACGAACGCCATTTGCAGCTGTCCCCGCTTTTCTATGGCGGAATGAAAGCCTTTGTTTCCGCAGTGGGAAGCATTGCGGCAGTCATAACGGCGGCTTCTTACGGATATTCTTTTTTGAAACCTTATCGGCAAGGGGCGCTGGCTTTGGTGTTGGGAACCATTATAATTCCGTCGGCAGTTGCTTTTCTGAAAGATGCAACCCGGATATATTGTCCGAACCAATTGGCCATATACAGCGGTATTGCGCCTTATATCCACTTGTTTGAACGGTATCCCGCCTGGTTTCATTCCGTTCATCCGCCGCGTTGTTTTCCTGCCGGGCATCCGACAGGAGCTTTTGCCCTGATGTCTCTGTATTATGTTTTTCAAACACCGCGGGGAAAAAGAAACGGATTGCTGTTCGGCTTTTTCCTGGGCTGTATCGCTTCGGGATATCAGATGCTGCGCGGCGAGCATTTTCTGTCGCACTGCTTGATAAGCTTTTTTCTTGCGGCCGCACTGCTGCCGTTGATATACCGTCTGGCCGGACAGGTTCTGCGGTTGGCGGCATCTCTTGTCCGAAGGTCGAAAAGCACATTTTCGGCCGCGGAATAATTAAAACTGAAAAAGACCGGGCGGATTATGCGTACACCCGATCTTTCCGTATCTGCTGTGCAGTATGACGAAATCAAAACCAAACCTTGTTGAACCTTAACTTTAATTATAGCAGAACGAAGTGCTCTTGGCAATTTTTTAATTAAATGATTATATAAGGAAGAAAGTTTTAATTTAAACTTGCAGTATGCCGGCTGTTTGTTATGATAAATCAAATTATTGGCAAGGGAGGAAGCGCAGAATGTTGAAGAAAATATTATCCCGGAAAACCGTGATTGCTTCTCTGGTCTCACTGGCGGTCTTGGCTCTGGGCGGCGGAATTTGGTATATTATGATTGACCGCGGCTTCAGTTTGACCGACAATCCCGCACAGACTGTCAGCATTTCGGAAGTTCGCGCTCCCGAGGAATCTCTGGTTTATGACGACAAAATTACGCCGCTTTCGCTTGCTGTTATTTTTGATAAGCCGGCTGCCCGGATGGATTTGGTGGGTAAAAAGCTTGACCGGGGCATTTCCGTTTATCCGGCCATTCGCGGCACCTGGACGTTCGAAAACGATTCTTATCTGAGTTTTCTGCCCGAAAAAGACTGGATTCCCGGCACCAGGTTCCGGGTCAGCCTCTCGCCCGAACTGTTTAATCCTGATTTGAAAATAAAAGACTACGATTTCAGTTTCGAGTCGCCGGCTTTTAACGGCAAACTGCTATCTGACGAATTTTATGAAGATCCCCGTGACGTTAAAATCAAACAGGCGGCGGCCTCTTTCCGTTTTGACTATCCGCTGAACCCTGAAAGCATCCGCGACAATGTGTCGGTTAAAACCGTCAGCGGTAAAACTTATGACTTTACCTATAAACTGACCGACGCCGGCCGGACGCTGCATATTCTGTCTGCTCCGCTTGTCATCGGCCCCAAAGAAGACTTCGTCAATATAACGGTCGGCAAAAAGCTTGGCAATGCCTATAATGCCGATAAGCTGGACCGGATTTTGACCGCTGAAGTCAAGATTCCCAGTTCATCCACCTTGTTTAAGCTGGTCTCGGTCAACAGCCGCATTGTCACCAATGAACAAAAGGCTGATACCCCGGAGCAGATAGTTTTTGTTAATTTTTCTACGGCGGTTCAGCCGGTCGATTTGGAAAAACATCTGGCTTTTTACCGGCTTCCCGAAGATTGCGGCAAAGTGCGGAGCGGTACCGGCTCAAAGCCATGGGAAAAAGCCGGAGCCGAAAAGCTGCCTTTGATTAATGTCAGTCCGACAGCCGAGGCTGCAAAAAACTTTGCTTTTAAAATTGACGTCCCGCAGCGCGGACATTGCCTGGCCGTCCGGGTGCAGAAAGGGCTGAATTCGGTTGAAGGATACCTTTTCAACGAAGAAAACGTTTCTTATCTCACTCCGCCGGTTTATCCGCTGCAGGCTGAAATTGCTTTTGACGGCTCGCTGATTCCCCTTCGCGGCAATCCTGCGGTTTCTTTTGTCAGCCGCGGTGCCGATACGCTAAACGTCGAAGTGGCGCGTATCCGCCCGGATGAACTCAATCACCTGATGACGCAGACCTACGGCAGCTATGACCGCCCGGGTTTCAACAGTTATAACTTTACCGAAGAAAACATTTCCGAAATTTTTCGGCGCGATTTGCCGCTCAAGCAGGTTCACCCAGCCGAACAAAACTTTTCGTCGCTGGATTTGCAGCCTTATTTGCAGGGGCGGAAAGGAATTTTCTTGATTAAAGCCAAAGCCGTCCGCCATGAGGGCAAACAGCAGTATAGCAGCGCGGAAGACCGCCGCCTGATTGTTGTTACCGATTTGGGGATTATCGTTAAGGACAACCTTGACAACAGCCATGATTTGTTTGTTTCGGATATTGTCAGCGGCAAACCGGTCAGGGGAGCCGTGGTTGAACTGCTTGGCAAAAACGGCCTGCCGGTGCTGACCCGGACGACCAATGAAAACGGCGAAGCTTCTTTTCCCGATTATAAAGCTTTCAAAGACGAAAAAACGCCGGTTGTTTATAAAGTGGTTTACAAAGACAGCATTTCTTTTCTGCCGCTGCAGCGTTTCGACCGCCGGCTTGATTTTTCCCGCTTTGCCGTTGACGGCATTTATGAAAATCCGGATAACCCGCAGCACCTGAACGGCTATGCCTTCTCTGACCGCGGGGTTTATCGCCCCGGCGAAACGGCTTCTTTCGGCCTAATGGTTCGTTCGGCGGATTTGCAGGTTCCCGCCAATCTGCCGCTGCGGGCGGATATCACCAATTCCAAAGGCAATGAAGTTTTCTCCAGACGTCTGACAGCCGATGCCGACGGTCTGATGAGCCTGAGCTATGACATTCCGGCCGCCGCACCGACCGGAACATATAATCTGTATCTTTACCGGGTCGGCAGCGGAAACGATGTTACGCTGGTTACTTCGGTTGCCTTTGAGGTGGAAGAGTTTACGCCCGACACACTGCGGATGAAAGTAGGGTTTGATAATGCGCCGCGTTCCGGCTGGTCAACGGACCGGCGGCTGACGGCAGCGGTCAATCTGCAAAATCTGTACGGCAATCCGGCCGTCGGGCATAAAATCAAAGGGCAGTTCCGTCTCCTTCCTGCCGTCTTTTCATTTCCCGAATATGCCGGTTATACTTTTCGCGACCCGCTGCGCGGTGAAAAACACCAGACGGTCAAAACCGTTTCTGAAACGCTGCCCGAACAGACAACCGATGCTGACGGCAATGCCGAATTGGCAATTGATTTAAGCAAATTTGACCAAGGGGCTTACCGGCTGATACTTTCGGTCGAAGGCTTTGAGCTTGACAGCGGCCGGGGTGTCAGCGGCGGCGCCGACATTTTGGTTTCGCCGCAGCCTTATCTGGTCGGCCACAAGAGCGATGCTGATTTGAACTATTATCTTCATAAGGATTCGCAGCATAAAGTCCGGTTTATTGCCGTTGATCACGGGCTGAAGTCCATTGCGCCGGCCGGGTTGCAGCTGGAATTTTACCGCCGCCGCGAAATCTCAAGCCTGGTAGAAATGCCGAACGGCACTTATCGTTATCAGCTGGTGCCGCAGGAAGAGCTGATACGCCGTGAAGATTTCATCCTTGCCGAAGGCGGAACCGATTATGTTTTGAATACGTCCGAACCCGGCGATTATGTCATTCGCCTGATTGACGACCGCGGCAATATAATGGATAAAGTCTCCTATAATGTCGCCGGCGCCGGCAACAGTGCCTATACGGCCGATAAAAAAGCGGTGTTGTCTGTCCGGCTTGACCGCAGCGAATATAATTCCGGCGATACGATAAATATGCGGATAACCGCGCCTTATGCCGGTTACGGGCTGATAACGATAGAACGCGACAAAGTCTATGCCGCCAAGTGGTTTAAGACCGATAAGTCTTCGGTCGATGAAAGCATTGTCTTGCCTGAAGACGTTGAAGGAAACGCCTATGTTAATGTTGCCTGGATTCGTGATATAGCCTCCCCGGAAATCTATATGCCGCCGCTGAGCTATGCGGTGGAACCGTTCGGCATCAACAAATCCAAACGCCGCGTCGGCATTGCGCTCGGTGTGCCGGAAATCGTCAAACCGGGAGATGAGCTTGTCGTCAGTTACCGGACGACCGAACCGGCCAAGCTGATACTTTGGGGAGCCAACGTCGGCATTTTGCAGGTAGCCAAATATCAAACGCCTGATCCGCTGGAATATTTTCTGCGTAAAAAAGCGTTGCGGGTAACCACGTCGCAGATTATGGATTTGATTATGCCCGATATGAATCTGGTTCGCAGCCTGAAGGCTCCCGGCGGCGATGATGCTTATGCCGAAGAGCTGCTGGCCGCCAATCTTAATCCTTTTGCCCGCAAACAGGATAAGCCGGTGGCTTTCTGGAGCGGAATTCTGAATGCCGACGGCGAACTGCGGACATATCGTTATAAAGTGCCCGAAACTTTCAGCGGCGAAATTAAGGTAATGGCGGTTGCCGTAACTGCCGGCCGTTTCGGTTCGGCGCAGAACCGGGCGCTGGTGCGCGGCGATTTTGCTCTTACGCCGTCCGGACCGTTTAACGTTTCCCCGGGCGATGTCTTTGACGTCAGCCTGAGTGTTGCCAATTTGATGGAAAACAGCGGCAAAGCTTATCCGGTAAAAGTCAGCCTGCAGACAACCCCGGGGCTGGAAATTCAGGGCAGTGACGAAACCGTGCTGACGCTGGACGAACAGGAGGAAACCCCGGTAACATTTAAAGTGAAGGCGCTGGACGAGCTGGGGGCTCAAACGCTGACGTTTACGGCTGCCGCCGTGAATGACGCGGACAAAACCGCCCGTCTGCCTTATTCTGTCGGCGTTCGCCCGGCTTCGCCTTATGCGGTTAAGCTGAATATGGGTTTTGCAAAATCATCCGTGCTGCTGAAAAACTTTGTTGAACCGATGTATGCCGCTTTCCGTGTTCAGCAGGTGGAGGCCTCGGCTTCTCCGCTGGTATTGGCGCAGGGGCTGTTGCACTATCTTGACAAATATCCGCATTTCTGCACCGAACAGACGGTCAGCAAGGTTTTCCCTGCAATTGACGTCTTTTATGCCTATCCCGAATTGGTCGGCGGCATAGATGTTTATGCTTTGTATGACGATGCGCTTGCCAAATTAAGCGCCCGCCAGAATTATGACGGCGGTTTCGGGGCCTGGAGCGGCGGTTCGTCAAGCGATGAATTTGTTTCACTCTATACTGCGCAGTTCCTCACTTTTGCCAAACGGCATAACTTCGACGTTCCCGACGCCATGCTTGGGCGTCTGCTGGGATATGTCAAAGGGGCGGCATCCCGTGATCCGCAGTCTCCCGACGATTCCAACCCGGCTTATGCTGCATATCTTCTGACCGCAAACGGCGAAATAACCACCAACTATCTGCTTAAGCTGGAAAATTATTACAAATCCGCCTCCAAAGACTGGAAAAACAGCCTGAGTGCCGCTTATATTGCGGCCGGATACCGCCTGCTGCAGGATAAATCCCGGGCGGACAGTCTGATAAGCGGTTATAAAACGGGACGCAGCCAGATTGATGATGCCCGTTATGTCTATCTGTTGGCCAATCATTTTCCCGAAAAGTTCCGTTCGGTATCCAAACCGGTTCTGGAAGCGCTGCTGAAACCGTTGCAGCAAGGGGAATACAACACGATTTCGTCAGCTTATTCGATTTTGGCGCTGAATGCGTTCAGCCGGGACCGCAATGCCGACAAAGCCATTTCCTTTGCCGGAAAAACGGCCGATAACACGCTGTTTGCCGCAGTGGACGTTACCCCCGCAGATAAAGAGCTGAAAATCACTGCCGACCGCCCGTTCTATTACACGGTTCGCCAGCAGGGGTTCTTCAAACAGCCGCAGACCGAACCTCTGCGTCAGGGATTGGAGGTCTATAAAGAATACCTTGATAAAGACGGCAAATCGATTTCTCATGCCCGCATCGGAGATGAGATTACCGTCAAAATCAGTCTCCGCAGTCTGAAAGGCGACAATATTAACGATATTGCCGTGGTTGATTTAATTCCGGGCTGCTTTGAAATTGTCGGCAATTCAATCAATGTTGACGGCTGGTTTGATTTCGGCGAAATACGGGAAGACCGGGCGCTGGTCTATCTGACGGCCGAGCCGAAAGCGCGAACCGTAACCTATCGGGCCAAAGTTGTGGCACGCGGCGAGTTTGTTGTTCCCGCCGTTTTTGCCAATGCCATGTATGACGACGGCATACAGGCGCACGGCGTTGCTTCCCGCTTTGTTGCGGAATAGGCGATGCGGCTGTGCCCGAAGCATAAGCCGGGAGCATATGCGGCAGTCATGGCGCTGGTAGCCGTTGCCGCTTTGCTGCTGTTGCGTAAACCCGAGTTGCTGAATGCTTACACTTATTCCGACCGGATATATGACCGGAACGGACAGTTACTGCATCTCGGATTGAGCCTGGACGATAAATATCGGATTCGCGTGCCGCTGCAAGAAATTCCTCCGGCCGCGCGCAAGGCTCTGCTTTTATATGAAGACCGGTGGTTTTATGAGCACCCCGGCGTTAATCCCGCCAGTATGCTCCGTGCGGTTTGGCAAATGCTGACCGGCGGCCGCCGGCAGGGAGCTTCTACCCTGACCATGCAGGTGGCACGAATTGTTTACCATATCGATTCTTCCTCTGTGTCCGGCAAATTGCTGCAGATAGTCCGGGCTTTGCAGCTGGAAATATTTTATTCCAAAGACGAAATTCTTGAAGCTTATTTTAATCTGGCACCCTACGGCGGAAATATTGAAGGGATAGCCGCTGCGGCTCAGGTTTGGTTTAATACGCCGGTCAGTCGGTTGAATCTGCCGCAGATTCTGACCTTGACGGTTATTCCGCAAAATCCGGTTAAGCGCAGTCCGGCCACACCGGCAGGGCTGAAAAATGCCGAAGCGGCAGCTGCCCGGCTGAAAGAACTGTGGCGGGAAAAACATCCGGTTTCCGCCGATGACGATTTGAACCTGCCGCTGTCTTCGGGGCGCTTTCTGCCTCATGAAGCACCGCATGCCGTGCGCCGCCTGCGGGAAACGGCCCGGGGAAAAATTGCTGCGACGCTGGATGAAAATCTGCAAAAACAAACCGAGGCAATTCTCTCAAAATATGTAAAAGACAATGCCGGACGCGGCATTTTTAACGCTGCGGCGATTTTGGTCGATTACAAAACGGCAGAAGTGTTGGCCGCCGTCGGCTCGGCAGATTTCTTCAATGAGAAAATCGACGGTCAGGTTGACGGCACGGCGGCGCTGCGTTCGCCCGGGTCAGCGCTTAAACCCTTTATTTATGCACTGGCGCTGGATCAGGGACTGATTCACCCTCGCACCATGCTTAAAGACGTACCCAAAAACTACGGCCTCTATACGCCGGAAAATTTTGACCGTTCATTTTACGGTCTGGTCAATGCCACGCAGGCGCTGGTTTACAGCCGTAATATTCCGGCGGTGGATTTGCTGCTCCGTCTGGAAGAAAACAGTTTTTACCAAATGCTGGAAAAAGCCGGCGTCAAAAAGCTGAAAACGCCCGGCTACTATGGGCTGGCTTTGGCGCTGGGCGGCACGGAGGTTTCGGCGCAGGATCTGGCCGCACTTTATGCCATGCTCGGCAACGGAGGAAAATTTCGGCCGCTGCGCTGGCGGAAAGATGAACCGCAGTTGCCGGAAACGGCAATGCTTTCGCCCGAAGCCGCATTTCTGACACTGGATATGCTTTCTTACAATGCGCCGGTTGACCGTCGCCGCCTGCCTTTTGCCAAACGTTCCGGCACGCCCTATAAGGTTTATTGGAAAACCGGAACCTCATACGGATATAAAGACGCCTGGGCCGCCGGGCTGTTCGGTGACTTTGTGCTGGTGGTCTGGGTCGGCAATTTTGACGGCACGCCCAATCCTGCCTTTACCGGACGCGAAGCCGCCGCACCGCTGTTTTTCCGTCTGGTTCGCCAAATTGCCGCCGGCCGCGGAATTGCCGGAGACAGCATTCGCCCTGACGGGCTTAACCTGTCGCAGGCTGATATTTGCGCCGCAACCGGAGATTTGGCCGATGCCTATTGTCCTCAAACGGTTAAATCATATTTTATTCCCGGTGTTACCCGGATTAAATTGTCCGGGGTCAGCCGCCGGATTCCGATTGAAGTTGCCAGCGGGCTGCGTGCCTGCCGACATACGCCGCCGTCCACCCGGCTGGAAACCTATGATTTCTGGCCCACGGATGTGTTGCAGGCTTTTGCCCGTGCCGGCATAAACATCCGCAAACCGCCGGCCTTTGCCCGCGATTGTGCACAGGTGGCGTCGCTATTGCCCGGAAAAGCGCCGGATATTTTATTTCCTGCCGATAATTCTGTTTTTATCCGCCGCCATGGACAAAAAGAAAACCGGACAATCCCGCTCCAGGCCGCCGCCGATTCCGACGCTTCGGTGATTTATTGGTTTGTCAACCAGGCTCTGGCCGGACAAACCCGCCCCGGCGAAACGCTGGAAATCGTCCCCGAACCGGGCAGGGTCGAAATTCAGGCGGTTGATGACCTTGGCCGTTCCGCTGTCAGAAATATCACCGTTAAATTGATTGATTAGAACTTTCCGTGTCAAATTTTTTCTGAAGGATTGACAATCACCGCTTTTGATGTTATAACTTAACATATAAACAATTAAACAATGATTGAAATGATAACGGAGATAACCATGAAAAAGACCTTTGTACTGGAAGATTTGGACTGTGCCAACTGCGCCGCCAAAATCGAAAACGCGGTTAAAGAACTGGAACATGTCATCAGCGCCTCGGTGTCTTTTATGACGCAGAAACTGGTACTTGAAGCCCCGGATGAAAAATTTGAGGAAGTTGTGGCCGCGGTTGAAAAAGTTATCAAAAAGGTAGATGCCGACGTCACGTTTCGCAAGTAATTTTTATTTTACGGAGAGCCTGCCATGAAACAGAAACGCCAGTTAAGAAAAATCATCGTTGCCGCCGTCCTTTTTGCGTCGGCTTTTTTGGTTCCGCCGTTGCCGTGGCTGCGTCCGGCTTTGTTTGCCGCGGCTTATCTGACCGTCGGACTTGAAATTATTCAAAAGGCGGTGCGCAATATTTTTTACGGGCAGGTTTTTGATGAAAACTTTCTGATGACAGTCGCCACGCTCGGCGCTTTCGGCCTAGGGGAATATTCCGAAGGCGTGGCGGTTATGCTGTTTTATCAGGTAGGCGAATTTTTCCAGTCTTACGCCGTGGCGCAGTCCCGCAAATCAATTGCAGGGCTGATGAACATCCGCCCCGACTATGCCAATCTGCTCAAAGACGGCAAAATTGTTAAAGTCAGCCCCGAGGAGGTTAGTCCCGGAGACGTAATTGTCGTTAAGCCGGGCGAAAGGATTCCGCTCGACGGAAAAATAAGCCGGGGCAGCTCACTGCTTGATACCTCGGCCATAACCGGCGAATCCCTGCCGCGAGAAGCAGAGGAGGGCGATGAGGTTATCAGCGGCTGCATTAACCTCAACCGGGTTCTGGAAATACGCGTTACCAAAGAATACAGCGAGTCAACCGTTGTCAAAATTCTTGATTTGGTTGAAAATGCCTCTTCCAAAAAAGCCAATGTCGAACAGTTCATCACCAGGTTTGCCCGTTATTATACGCCGGCTGTGGTTTTGGCCGCAGTCGCCATTGCTCTGCTGCCGCCGCTTTTTTCCGCTTCGGCGTCTTATCATGATTGGATTTACCGGGCGCTCACTTTTCTGGTTATTTCCTGCCCCTGTGCGTTGGTCATTTCGGTGCCTCTGAGCTTTTTCGGCGGTATCGGTGCCGCGTCGCGTCGGGGAATTTTAGTGAAAGGCAGCAACTATCTGCAGGCATTGGCCGAGACGGAAGTTGTCGTCTTCGACAAAACCGGAACCCTCACCAAAGGAACTTTTTCGGTGGCGCAGGTGGAAGGAAAGGGCTTGCCCGCACCTGAAGTTTTGGAATTGGCCGCCTATGCCGGAGCTTATTCGTCGCATCCGGTGTCCCAGTCTGTCCGTCGGGCTTACGGGCGGGAGATTGACGATTCCAAAATTGCGGATTATCAGGAGCTTCCCGGCCGCGGGGTTTCTGCCAAAGTCAACGGTATAAGCGTCAGCCTTGGCAATGCCCGGCTGATGAAAGAACTCAATACCGGATATTATGACGGTAATCAGCCGGGAACGGTTGTCAATCTGGCGGTTAACGGCAATTTTTCCGGCTGGATACGCATTGCCGATGAAGTCCGGCTTGATTCGGCCGAAGCCGTTCAGGCGCTGAAATCCGCCAACATTCATAAAACCGTTATGCTGACCGGAGACAATGAAGCCGCCGGGCAGGCGGTTGCCCGGGAACTCGGACTGGACAAGGCTTATTGCGAACTGCTTCCGGCGCAAAAGGTAGAAAAAGTCGAACAACTGCTGGCCGATAAAAAAACGTCGGGAAAACTTGTCTTCGTCGGTGACGGCATTAACGACGCGCCGGTTTTGGCACGGGCAGACATCGGCATTGCCATGGGCGGCATCGGGTCTGACGCTGCGGTCGAAGCCGCCGACGTTGTCATTATGACCGATGAGCCGTCAAAGATTGCCGCTGCTATCCGCATCTCCCGGCGTACGCTGCGTATCGTTAAACAGAATATCGTCTTTGCCCTGGGGGTTAAAGGATTGGTGCTGCTTCTCGGCGTGATGGGAATGGCCACCATGTGGGAAGCTGTTTTTGCCGACGTCGGCGTTTCGGTCATCGCTATTTTAAACTCGCTGCGTGCTTTAAGCGTCCGCCAGAAATGATAGCCGTCATCACCAGCACCCCTCAACATCATTTTCCGACGCTCTTCTCTTTCAGTCATTGCCCGGCTTGACCGGATAATCCATTATTTTCTATCTCGTTTTTTGGGATACTCCGGTTATGCGTTCGGAATATTTAACTTGCAAAATAAAAATTATCTTTTAAGATAATCCTCGCAGCCGGGAGACCGGTTGTGGTGTCTCAAAAACATCTTGTAGATTTATAAATATCCTCTTTAGGAGGAGTGCACGATATAAGCCTCTGGTCGAATAAGTGTGACTGTATCTACACAGTTTTTGAGCTCCTCCACCTTTTGCTAAAAAGGTGGTTTTGTTTTACTAATAACAAAACAGGAGCTACAAATGTTTGAATCAATAACCATCTCCTTTGAAGGAGACGATAATATGTCCGTGAACATTATGCGGATTTTGAGCTTGTATCTGGCATCGCTGCGCTGTCAGAAGAAACTCAAGCCGAGCGAGATTTGCGAAAAGACCGGCATTCATATCAAAAATCTGAACAACATAGAAACCGGCAAAACGACCCTGGCAAACCACGATATAGGCAAACTGCTGAATTATTACGGGCTTGACGTGCGGCTGACGATAAATTCTCCGGACAATTAAGGAAAAGCCAGTTGGAAAAAGCTGTCCCGACTTCAGGAAAGATCTAAAACCTCTTGTCCTGTTTCGCGGCAGCGGCGGTTAGGCCAATGATGATATCTTTGAGCAATAAGATGAAGGTTTGGTCTTCCGCTTTAAGAAACCCCGCCGTTTTCATCCGGCGGGGTTTTGTTCACCTGCGCTCACAGCTTAATGATAGCCGGGACAAGACATTTCAAATACATCGTCAATCATGGTGTGGATGAGTGATGCCGTCCGGGAAGGTGCCAGCTTATAATAAATCTCTTTCCCCGCACGGCGGTTGACAATCAGTCCGGCCTGGCGCAAAACCCGCAAATGGTGCGAAACCGCTGACGAACTCATGCCGATGGTCAGAGAAATATTGTTCACGCATTGTTCGCTGTGTGCCAGCAGCCATAAAATCCGCAGCCGGGTAGGGTCGCAAAGCTGCTGAAAAATTTCCGAAGCCTGAATAAACTGTTCTTCGCTCGGCATGGCGGACAGAACTTTATCCAAATCCTGCCCGTGGTCATGCAGCGCCTGGTGTTTTTCTGAAATCGGGTGTTCTGCCATTTCTATCCTCACCGGTTAATTGCCTGCGGCTGCATCTTTGGCATTTTCGATTTGTTGCGAAACTTCTTTCACCAAAGCCAGCGCGTCTTTCCCGTCGCGGTTTTTGTGATAGATGTCGGCTCCGTAAAGCGTCAGCAGATCCAGAAAACGGGAATCTTTTAATTTCAGGGATGCCAGAATAAACGCCGTGTTACCGCGTTCGTCTTCGAGATTGACCGAAGCGCCGCCGTCCAAAAGCGCTTTCAGAACTTGCGGATTGGGGTTGCTGACAACGGCAAACATCAAAGCCGTCTGTCCTTCGTCGTTAATGGCGTCGATTTTGGCGCCGTGAGCCAAAAGCAACTTAACAACCTCCGGGTCGGACTGATAGGCTGAAGCCAGCATAAGCGGCGTATTGCCGTCAACACCGTAATAATTGACATCGCTTCCGTGTGCCAGCAAAGCTTCAAAAACCTCTTTATCCGTCAGGTTGGTCAGGGCCATGGTCAGCGGTGAAACCTGATTGTAAAGGAAATTAACGTCAGCCCCGTTATTGATTAAAATCAGAATATTGTCTTTGTTGCCCGGTTTGCGCATGGCCCAAAACAAAACCGGACGCCCGTCTTCGTCTGTTGCGTTAACGTCGGCGCCGTGTTTGATAACGGCTTCAAGCTGTTTGGCATCGCCGTTGACGGCAACCGAGCGAATGTCGGCGTAATTATACTGATAGGATCGCTGCAGGAAAAAAGCGCCGGTGCCCAGTCCGGCGGCAATAATGGTAATGATGGCGGCGACTTTGATGAAACGGGTTTTAGACATGTTTACCTCTCTGATTAAATAACTGTTACAATCATATTCTTATTTTTTTTGAATGCCAAGCATAATCTCTGCTGCCGCCCTCCTGTTTTTTCTTTTGCCGATGATTATATCAAACGGTGACTTGATTTAATCAACAGATTGGGAGAAAAGACTATGGCTGAAACTAAAACACTTGAAATTCGCACCGGCAGGTCCCGTCCGGTCGGAATCTGGCACCTGTTTGCCGGAATTATTATGGCCGCGCTCGGCGTTTATGTCTGGTTTAATCCGGTTGCCACCATGGTGGCCCTGGCGCTTTATATCGGCATTATTTTCATTATTCTCGGTGCCGGCTACATAACCGCTTCTTTCCGTTATGATTCCGGCTGGGATATGTTTGTCGGCGTGCTCGATATCCTTGTCGGCATTATTTTTGTCGGCAACCTCGGTGTTTCCGCTTCCAGCATGCCGATAATTTTTGCCCTGTGGTGCTTGGCGGTCGGCGTTATTCAGCTGGTTGTCGCCTATCAGTTTCGCAAGGCGCAGGTCAGCTGGGGCTGGACTTTGACTTCCGGCATCCTCGGCATTCTCTTCGCTTTTCTGATTTTAAGCTATCCTGCCGTCGGCGTCATTACCATAACGGCTTTGATGGGAACATACATTCTGCTTTTCGGTATTTTGGAAATTGCCGAATATACCACCAATAACCGTTCGCTTGTGATTGAAACCGATAATCTTTGAGCCGAGATTGTCCGCCTGAAAAAGAACCCCGGAATTTCCGGGGTCTTTTTTAGTCTTCTTTGTCTTCGTCTTCTTCGTGAATTTTAATCTGCGCTTTAACTTTGGTAATGCGCATATTGTCCACGCCGACAACTTCATAAACGCAGTAATTGTCTTCAACCTTGTCGCCGACTTTGGGCTCCCGTCCCAGCAGGCCGAAAACATAACCGCCGATGGTGCTCTCTTCATATTCGATTTCCGGCAGCCCCAGACATTCGTAGGCGTCTTCAATCAAATAAGTGCCCTCGAACTGGCAGACCGTGTCGCTGAGCATTTTCATCGGCTCTTCTTCCATGTCGTCATGCTCGTCCATAATGTCGCCGACCAGTTCTTCCAGAATATCTTCCATTGAAAGCATGCCGGCCGTTCCGCCGTATTCGTCCACCACAATGGCAATGTGAATATGTTTGGCCATCATCTGGTGCAGAATTTCCGAAATTGATTTGTTTTCCGGAACAAAGAGAATTTTACGGGCAATTTTGCTCAAAATGTCTTTGTCGTGCAGCTGTTCCTGATGTTCCAGCAGATCGCGGATGTGTATCATGCCCACAATGCTGTCTTTGTCATCCTTGCACAGCGGATAGCGGGTGTGCTTGTTGCCGCGGACAAATTCCATAATTTCATCATATGTGTCATCAAGATACAGGCATTTCATATCCTGCCGCGGAATCATAATTTCATGTGCGCAGATTTCCGAAAAATCAATTGCGTTCTGAATAATTTCGCCTTCGGTGTCGTCAATCACGCCGTCTTTCTGCGACGCATTGATGATCAGCTTGATTTCTTCTTCGGAATGGGCTTCGTCGTTTTCGTTGGAAACGCGGGTTCCCATCAGCCGCAGGATGCCGTTGGTGACATGGTCAAACACCCAGATGAACGGCGCAAAAATCTGGTTGAACAGATACAGCGGCCGGGCAATTGACAGAACATATCTTTCCGTGTGCTGAATTGCCAGTGATTTCGGAACCAGTTCGCCCAGAACAACGTGCAGCAGAGTGATAAAGCCGAAAGCCACGCCGAAGCTGACCGAATGCAGCAAAATGGTGTTTCCGTTGAAAAAGCCCGCAAACCAAAGCTCCAGCAGGCGGGAAACCGCCGGTTCGCCGATCCAGCCCAGGCCGAGCGAAGCCAGCGTAATGCCCAGCTGAATGGCGCTTAGATAGGTGTTGAGACGGTCGGTGATTTTAATGGCGATTTTGGCTTGTTTGTTTCCGGCATGAGCCAGTTCTTCAAGTTTGGTTCGTCGGATTTTGACAATGGCGAATTCTGAAACGACAAAGAAAGCATTAGCAAACACTAAAAATAAAACTAATGCTAAGTTTACTGCGTACATCATGATGTTGTAAATTATTACCTTTTATAATTATCGAAATGTTTATTATACCAGTCAATCGACTGATGTCAATTCTCCCGCCGGATTTTTTGCCGGCAGGGAATTGATTTAACATATTTTCTGATAATAAAGGCAAATTATTACTATTTGATTACCAAAATTCAGCTGTCTTTTAAAAGATGAACCACCTGCTGCGGATAAGGTATATTAATGTTGAGCTTGCGAAACCGGTTGACGATTTCTTCTCTGATAGCGTCGGTAATACCGCCTTTGTTATAGACGTTGGCCGTATAGCAGTTCAGCTGAAAGTCAAGGCTGCTGGCGCCCAGGTTGCTGAAAGAAACCGACGGCGGCGGATTTTGCAGCACATTGGGATTTTCCGTCGCAATATCCAAAAGTGTTTGCCGCACCAATGCAATGTCGCTGTCATAATCGACGCCGACTGTAATTTCCGCCCGTCCCATGCGGTTGGCATAAGTCATGTTAATCAGGCTGCTGGACAGAATGTCCGAGTTGGGAATGATAATGCTGGCCTTGTTGCCCGATTCCAAAGTCGTCGAACGCATGCTGATTTGTTTGACAATGCCTTCCTGACCGTTGATGATAACCCAGTCGCCGAGTTTTATCGGCCGTTCAAATAAAATGGTCAGGCCGGCCACCAGATTGCTGACAATGTTTTGCAGGCCCAGCCCGGCACCGAAAGAAAGCGCGCCGGCAATAATCGCAATGCTGCCGAAACTGCCGCCCATTACCGCGATTCCCAAAATCAGGGAAAAAACAAAGCCGATAAAGCCGATGCTGGTAACAACCGAATTGCGAACGCCTTCATCCATGTCAATATTGCTGAGCTTCCCGTTTTGAAAACTTCCTCTTAACAATTTAAATAGGAATAACGAGAAGAAAAATGTAAAAATTCCTAATAAAATTGAAGTTATAGAAACATGAACGCCGCCGAAGTTAAACCCGACCAGAAAGTTTTTAACGTTAACCAGCAGAATGTCGACCGAAACGCCCCAAACCGCCAGAATGGTCAATCCGGCCAAAACCCACAAAACCGGGCTGAGCAGCAGGCTGAACCAAAATTCTGACTTAACCAGCGTCCGCCGGTTGATTTTGAGCATCCTGATCCAGAACTTAAAGCGCAAAACCTGGTGGAAAATAACCCGCAGCAGCTTGTCTATAATATAATAGATGCCGATAATCAGCGCCGAAACGATAAAACGGTTGATAATGAACTCTGACAGGCGGATATAGCCCAACAGGGAAAGGGCAAACGCCGCGGTGATAACAAAGCTGATGCCCAGGCTGACTTTGGTGGACATGCTGAGCTCGCCGATGTCGCCGTCTTCGTTTTTTATTTCATCATCGCTCAATTCCCTGTTGTCATACAGAAACTTCAGCGTGACCAGTACAATACAGAAAGCTTTGACGCCGTTGGCAAAAATTTTCAGCGAATAAACGATGTCATTGTTATAATTCATTTCCGCTGCCAGACTTTGAAAAAACGAAACCGTACAGATGGCCGCCGCGGAAAAAATAAGCGCCCGGCTGACCCCGACGGCTTTTTCGTCGCAGACCTCGATAATCCGCCATTTGCTGTTGCGCGGCGTGAATACCACCCGGACAATTGCTTTGGCCAAATAATAGTAAAGCAGATAAAGCGCCGCATTTTTCAAAAAAAGTCCGAAAGCGCTGCTGTTGATGATTTCGGTATTCTTCAGCCAAATCAGAAAAGCGCCGATAACCGCGGCCGGAATAATGCCGCGTGCGGCCAGCACCCAGCCCGCCGCCCGAACTTTCTGGCTGTAGTCGGGACGCTCTATGCTTTGTCTGTAACCAAACCGCCGCTTGATATAGCGGTTAAGATAAACCGCCAGAACCAAAGCCAGCAGCATGGCCGTTATCACCGCGGTAATATTGCTCTTGACCGTCGTCTTGTCTGCCGTGCTCAAATTTTGATACCAGCTTGCGGGAGACGATGCCAGTTCATAGATAAATTTGCTGAAACTGACCAGTGAATCCCAAAATTCCTGCGGATGCATGATTGAACTCTGTTTAGCCAGAATATTATTGAGCAGTTCCTGATTGCGTATCTTTAAAATCAAATCATTGATTTCGTCGATTTTGGTTTTCGCCAAATCGGCTTTGGCGATCATAGATTTATAAGTGTCGGCTTTGCTGTTGAATTCCTTGCGCTGTTTGGCAATGTCGGCCGGTTCTTTCTCGCCGTCAGCAGGAGCGGTTCCCAGCGCGGCGATTTTTTTCTGCACGTTATCCAAATTTTCCGCATTTTGCGCCCGTGACTGGTTAATGGCATTTTGAATGTCGTTCAGGCTTTTCAGATAAGCGGAGGTTTCTTTGCCGGAAACTTTTCCCGAAGACAGCAGCCGTTCGATTTTGTTCAGTTCTTTGTCTGCCGCCGCAAAGTCAAACGGCGGTTCGGCGACTGCCGCGGCTGCCGCTTGAACGCTGCTTGCGGCAGAGGTTTTGTCCTGGGCGGAGGCAATGCCCGTCAAAATAATTGAAAAAATTAAAATCAGCCAAAGTTTGCGCATCATATCTTCTCCGTTTTATAAATCTCACCGCTATATAATCAGCGGCCGGCAATAATCAAGCTTCTCCGGTTGCCAAATACGCAAGGCCGTGCTACAAAAAAGCTGAAAGGAACAGCCATGATAAACATACGACGGGAACAGCCGGCGGATTACGCCGCAATTTATGAATTGGTTAAACAGGCATTCGAACATGCCGAGCACACCGATCATGATGAACATAATCTGGTAAACCGTTTGCGGCAGAGCCCTTTTTATCTTCCTGAATTGGCGCTGGTCGCCGAAACCGGCGGAATAATTGTCGGACATATTATGTTTACGGAAACCCGGGTCGGAGATTCCCGGCAGTTGCTTTTGGCGCCGCTGTCCGTTTTGCCGCAATACCAAAATTGCGGCATCGGCAGCGCCTTGATAAAGGAAGGACACCGAAAGGCAAAAGAGCTCGGCTATGAATATTGTTTTCTGGTCGGGCATGCCGGCTATTATCCGCGTTTCGGCTATGTCCGCGCCTCAGCCTTAGGCGTAACCTGCAGTTTGAAATTCCCCGATGAAAACTTTATGGGGATCGATTTGCGGGGAGGCCGTCGTCCGCTGAACGCTGAACTTATTCTGGCGCCCGTTTTTCTGGACTAGGCCTTTACTTCCGCTTCAAAACCGTTTTCGGTGTTGCCGAAACTGACCGAGCAGCCGTAAAATTCGGCAATTTTCTTAACGATGGACAATCCCAGTCCGCTGCCGGGAACTTTTTGTCCCGCCGGGCGGTAAAAGCGTTGTCCGAGTTTGGCAAGAGATTTTTCGTCAACGCAGCTGTCGGAATTAATAACTTTCAGCGAACCTTCGGCAATTTCCGCGCGGATAACCGCCTTATTCGGGCTGTATTTAATCGCATTGTCGAGCAGATTGCGCAGCAACAACGCGCATAAAACCGGGTTGCCTTCCCCAATCGGGCCGTTTCCGCTGAATTCCTCAATAATTTCAATTCCTTTGGCCTCCGCTTCGCTGCGGTAGTCGTCTTTGAGCTGCATCCATATTTGTCGCCAGCTGATGATTTCGCGTTCATTCAGCTTGGCCGCTGACGCCGTATCGATTTTTGACAAGGCAAGCAGCTGTTCCACCAGCCGGGATGCGCGTTCGATGCCGCCTTCCAGCTTCTTCAGAGCTTCCGTCCGGGCCGGTTTGTCATCAAGCGACAGTTCAAGCACTTCCAGCTGAACTTTTAAGGCTGTCAGCGGCGTCCGCAGTTCATGAGCAGAGTCGGCTATAAAGCTCCGTTCCCGCCGCAGCATATTTTCGGTTTGCCCGAGCAGCTGGTTCATTGCCAGCAGCAGAGGCTGAACTTCTTCGGGCAGTCCGGCCGTCGGCAACGGCGACAAATCGCCTTCGGGACGATGCTGAACTTCGCGGGCAAGTTTGTTAAGCGGAAGAAATTCGATTGTAATCACGACAATCATCATCAACAGCAAGGCCGCCAGCCCGAAAATCCAAGGGCTGACAAACTCCTCAGCCATATCCCAGGCGATGTCCTCCCGGTAGTCAAGCTCTTGTCCGACGGCAATGACATATTGCTGGTCAGCCGAATAAATCCAGACAATCCGCCATTTTTCGTCATCGACCCGCTGCTCGACATAACTGCCGATGACCGGCGTATAGGCAAAATCGCGCCCGTTTTGGTCATCATGAAAAACTTTGCGTCCGTTCTTGTCAAAAACGGCAAAACCGATAGCCTCGTCTTCATCATCGGCATCGGCAATATTATCAAGCAGCCTGTCGGTTGCCTGCTGAATTCTGGGAGACACCGTGCTCCAGTCGGCTGCTGCCAGCTGGCGGGCCAGGGCTATTTGATAAGTATCGAAAAACTCATCGATTTTTTCTTTGGTCTCCTGCCACGACAAAACGCCGGCCATTGCTCCGAAAATGCCGGAGATAATCACAAACAGGATAATCAGCCGCAGCCTCAAACTTAATTTGGTCATTCATCCTCCAGAACATAGCCGATTTTGTTGATGGTTTTAACAATATCCTTGCCGAGCTTTTTGCGCAAATGGTGGATGTGCACTTCCACGGCATTGCTTTGCACTTCGTCGTCCCAGGAATAAATTTTGTTTTCAATGGTTTCTTTGGAAAGCACTTTGTTTTTGTTGAGCAGTAACAGTTCCAAAACAATAAGTTCTTTCGGCGACAAAGTAATTTCTTTGCCGTTCAGGGTCACTTTGCGTGTTTGCGGGTTAAATGTAACGTTTTTATGGCTGATCAGGGGAGAGGCCTGTCCGCCCTGCCGGCGGATAAGAGCGTTGAGGCGCGCCTGAACCTCCTTAAGCGAAAAAGGCTTGCCCAAATAATCATCGGCCCCGAGATTCAGTCCGGTAATCCGCTGGTCGACGTCGCCGCGGGCAGTCAAAATCAAAACGGCCTCTTTGCGGCCTTTTTGCCGCCAGCTTTGCAAAATTTCCAGCCCGTCTTTTCCCGGCAGTCCCAAATCCAGAATAACGGCATCATAAGGCGCCTGCAGCAGCGCCTCTTCACCGTCTTCGCCGTCTTGAAACCAGTCAATGTTGAAGCCGAGCTTTTCCAGCCCGGTTTTAATGCCGTCACCGATTAAAAAATCATCTTCTACCAGTAAAATCCGCATCAAAACCTCCGTCAAAAGGTTTCAAGGCTCCCGGCCGGGCAGATATCCTAGAGGGAACTTTGTAATATCCGGCCGGGGCAGGAGCCTTGAATTTGTCACAGCTTATTTTTTCAAAGCGACGCTGTCAACATCTATTTCAGTTTTGAAAAAGTCTTTGTCGATTTCACCCTGAAGAACAATGGTGTCTTTCGGGGTAACGGTTACGCCGCGCCAGTCTTCATTGTCAATTTCCACGGTAACCGAACCGGAAGCGTCTTTGAACAGATATTTTTCGTCACCCAGGCTTTTTTCAATCTGACCGACCAGAACAACCGGAGTGTCGTCATTGAGTTTCAGAGCTTCGGCAACACTGCTCGGAGCCAAACCCGGTCCCTGAAAGCCCCCGGCCTGCTGCGGTCCGGTAAAACCGCTGGCCAGAGCACTGGTGCTCAATCCAAGGGCAACAACAAAAGCAGAAGCGGTAATAAATTTGTTCATTTCTTTTCTCCTCTAAATATAAAGTGGTTTGTCCTCTTAACTACAAACACACTTTTACATGCCGAACTTAAGGAACGCTTAAGGGAAAATAATTTTTTTATTTTTTGCAAAATTTAATATTTGCAAGACACTTGTGCCTAGACTGCAAATTTTGCGCCCTGTCCGCGAAGATAAGGCTTTTCATGCCACCTGCCCCAAAGAGTGCACGATACAGCCAACGAGCGTCTTCAGGGTACATGTGCTTAGGCTGCAAATTTTGCGCCCTGTCCGTGACAGCCTTTGGCGCCGAAACTTCCGGCCTGAGCAAGAACGTTGCTGTCAAAGGAATAAACGATTTCCTCTTCCCGGCGTTGACGTTTGAGAGCCAGCTTAATCAGATGATCAAGCAGCTGTTTATATTTGATGCCGACCGGCTCCCATAAATAGAAAGAGAGTGAACCGGGGATTGTATTGATTTCGTTGAAATAGATTTTACCGGTTGCCTTGTCAATCATAAAATCGATTCGCGCCACGCCGTTGCAGTCCAGATATTGAAAGGCCCGAACCGCCATATCCTGAATTTCCTGCCGAACCTCGGGAGTAATATCGGCCGGAATCCGGCGCTGCAGACTCTGCATTCCCTTAGATCCGCCTGATTTGGCGCCTCCGCTCATATATTTGTCCTGAAAACTTAAAATATCATGGGCATTCAGCGGTTCCTCACACTCGGAAGCGGTGGCTTCGTCACCGTCGCCCAATACGGCACAGTTGATTTCTTTCAGCTCGGTAATTGCCGGCTCGACCAATACCTTGTCGGCAAAAGTGAAAGCGCTGGCCAAAGCTTTTTCAAGTCCGGATTTGTTGTCGGCTTTTGAAATGCCGATGCTGGAGCCGAGATTTACCGGTTTGACGATAACCGGATAAGCAAATTTGCTTTCAACCGCAGCAATAACGTTATCAACATTTTGATAATCATGGGCGCTGAAACGGCAACAGTCCAAAACCGGAAAACCGGCTTCCTTCAGCATAATTTTCATTGCATATTTATCCATACCCAAGCCGGAAGCAAACACGTCGCAGCCGACAAAGGGCAGGTTGAGCGTTTTCAAATATCCCTGCAGCGTGCCGTCTTCAACATTGGTGCCGTGCACAATCGGAAAAGCAACGTCAATCTCGCTGACAATATTTTTGCGCAAAGCTTTCAGCGGATATCTGACCAGATAGTTTTTATTTTTGTCGTTGACCAAAATTACGCGCCGGCTTTTGCCGATCAATGCCTTGAGGTCGCGGTACTCGTTGATGTCCCGCAGCCGGGAACCGGTATAAAATTCATTTTCCTTGCTCAAATAAAGCGGAATGATTTCATATTTGTCGGCATCCATGTTGTTCATGGCCTGAACGGCAGAAATAATGGAAATTTCATGCTCAGTGCTTTTGCCGCCGAAAATAACCGCAACTCTCGTTTTCATGATTTTAAGTCTCTCTTTTAAGGTTTATTTAAGATAAAAAAGCTATCAATATAGAAAGAAAACTACAACGATTCTGATTAACATACCGTAAAGATTTGCCGCCGTGTACACAACAATTAAGGGATTAAAAATCAATTACCGCGAGGCCGGGGAGGGCGATTTGGTCTGCCTGCTCCACGGCTGGGGGGCTGACAGTAGCCTTTATGAAAATATTATGAACGTGATTGCCGCCCGCTATAAAGTCGTTGCGCCCGATTTTCCCGGATTCGGCGGCAGTGAGGAACCGCCCGCGGCATGGAGCGTGGACGACTATGCTGATTTTGTGGTCGAATTTTTGCATCAGTTTAAGCGGAAAAAGGTTATTTTGCTCGGGCATTCGTACGGCGGCAGGGTTATTATTAAGCTCTCTGCCCGCAAAAATCTTCCTTTTACGATTGTCAAAAACATTCTGGTTGATGCCGCAGGCATCATGCCGCACCGTTCGTTGGCTTATAAACTGCGGGTAAGGTTGTACAAATTGGGCAAGGCGGTTTTGAATTTTCCTTTGATGACAAAACTTTTTCCCGATGCCTTAAACCGTTTTCAGAAGAAATTCGGTTCGGCGGACTATGCCGCCGCGTCGCCGGTAATGCGCGGCAGCCTGGTCAAGGCCGTCAACGAGGATCTGGAACCGCTGCTGCCGCAAATAACCGCGGAAACGCTGCTGATATGGGGGGACAAAGATACCGCCACCCCTCTGAGCGACGGCCGTAAAATGGAAAAACAGATTAAAGGCTCGGGACTGGTGGTGTTCTCCGGCGCCGGACATTACTCTTTTCTTGAGCAGCCTTATTTGTTTGCCAAAGTTATAAAATCTTTTCTGAACATCGGAGATTAAGATGATTTTGCCTGTTGTTTGCTTTGTTTTGGGAGCTGCCGCTTCTTTGCTGGCTATCCGTTATTTTACCCACATGTTTCAGTTGAACGCCTATAAGCCGAAAGTTCAGTTGAAATGGCTCTGGCACAATTCGCCGCGCCTCTGGGGGCAGATACTGCTGCTGGTTTTGGCGGTTTACGGCTGGCGTCAGCCTCTGAACGAAACGGTACTGGCAATCGCATTTGTCCTGGCTGGTTGGAGTATGCGCCCCCGCAAGGCCAAAAAGCCGCTGGTCTATACCCATCGGGTTGATCGTTTGCTGCTGACCGTTTTGGCTCTGACGGCGGCCGGTTTTTATGCCGGATGGGAAATCGCCCTTTTCTGGTTGCCGCTGACCTATGCGGCAATTCCGCTGTTGCTGTTGTTGGCTGATTATATCAATATGCCGTTTGAAGCCTGGCGCCGCCATACCTATATTGTCAAAGCCCGTAAAATTTTAAAGGCCTGTCCTGATTTGACCGTCATCGGCATCACCGGCAGCTACGGCAAAACCAGTGTTAAATATTATTTGAACACGCTGTTGCAGGCGCAGTTTAATTCTCTGATGACGCCGGAAAGCTATAACACGCCGATGGGCGTGGTCAAAACCATACGCGGGCAGCTTAAACCTTATCATGAAGTTTTTGTCTGCGAGATGGGGGCCCAGAATGTCGGCGACATTAAGGAGCTTTGCGGAATTGCCGGTCCCCGCCACGGCATTATCACCGCGCTCGGGCAGCAGCATTTGGAAAGTTTCAAGTCTCAGGAAAATATTATTAAAACCAAATATGAACTGGCCGATGCTTTGCCGGAAGACGGTTTTCTGCTGCTTAACGGCGATAATGAGCTGATTCGCACCAATCTGCCGCGGCACAGGTTTATGACTTACGGCTTAAACGATGAAAATGATTACTGGGCATCTGATGTAAAAGTTTCTTCCCGCGGCACGGCCTTTACCCTGCATACGCCGGACGGTCAAAGCTGCGATTTTCAAACCGCACTCCTGGGCGAACACAATATCGTCAATCTCACCGGCGCGCTGGCAATGTGTCACCTGTTGGGCATATCTCTGACAGCCTTGAAACCGAGACTTTTAAAAATTACCGCCGTGCCGCACCGTTTACAGCTGATTGATCACGGCAGCTTTGCCGTTATAGACGACGGCTTCAACTCCAATCCTAACGGAACCCAAGCCGCATTGCGCACTTTGTCTTTGTTTGACGATTATAAAATAATGATCACCCCGGGAATGGTTGAACTCGGCGAAGCGCAGGAGACATTGAACCGTGAGTTTGGCCAAAATGCGGCCCGGGTCTGTGACTATGTCATTTTGGTGGGCGAAAAACAAACCCGCCCAATTGCCCGGGGATTGGCGGATGCCGGCTTTCCTGCCGAAAAACTTTATATCGCGGAAAGCTTAAAAGACGGCTTGGAACATGCCCATGCCCTGAAAACGGAGCGCAAAAAGATTATCCTGCTTGAGAACGACCTCCCGGATAATTATTAAGGAAAATAATTTTAAGGCATTCTTAAATCCTTGCCGTTATAGTTGGTTATATCCTTTGCAACTATCTGAAGGGGGCCTTATGAAAAAATTATTACTGACCTTATGTGCAGCCACGGCTTTGCCGGGTGTGGCGGCAGCCCACGGCTTTGAGTTTTCGCAGTCCGGAATGGCCGGCGTTTATTACGGCATTATGGAAACCCGGGACAACAATAATGTGAGCAATATGCCCAATCGTTTGGTTTTTCGCTCGGACGGCAATCTGGAAGGGGCTTACAAATTTGAAAATCAAACCCGGCTGGGGGTTCATGCCGATTATACCTTGGTCTTCCGCCAGCATGACAAAGATTATAACGACGGCGACTGGCGCTTTTATCCGTATGCATTGGCTGAAAATCCCAAATATGGTAAATTTACCGTCGGTCACACCTACAACGCAGCCTTTCAGCTCCACCAAGGGGCGCAGGAAATTACCTGGATAGGCATCCAGGACAGCAATCTGCCATATTGGCTGACCAGCGCCAACTGGGTCAACGGCCTGAAGACCGTCAAATTTGCGACCCCGAAATCAACCAATATTATGGATGACGGGCGTTCTTTCAAATTCAATTATTTCACGCCGATGATCGGCAATACCAAATTCGGTTTCAGCTATGCGCCGGATAATGCCAGCCGCCGCGGTATGGTCAGCCGTTATACCAGCTATCAGAAAAAAGAAGACGGTTACACCGCAGCCATGCAAAACAAGTGGAATCCCGGCTTGGGTGATTTATATACTTCGGTGGCTTACGGCCTGTTTAACCGTACCGATAATGAATGGGCTTTCGGTGTTCGCTGGGTTGTCGATAAATTTAACGTTTCGACATCATATAAAAACGCTTATATTGACGGCGATAAGAATCCGATTTCCACCACGGCACGCAGCCCGCATCTGCCGGCATATTTTGATAATTACCGGGAAGGTGAGGCATGGGACTTCAGCGTCGGATATGATTTTGGCCGCTTCAAAACCAATTTTGCTTATCTCCATTCCGAAGCCAAAAACACCCGTAACCGCGATGACATATTTATTCAGGCCAACCGTTATTCGCTGAATGAATATTTTGAATTGTTCTGGGTTAATGCTTACAGCAACTCCAAAGGCGTCGATCGGAATTCCGACAACAATAACAAAGGCTATGCGGTTATAACCGGTATCGCTTTAAAATACTAAATAAATCCTAATTAAACCAAGCTCCTCTTTGGAGGGGCTTGGTTTATATCCAAATATTTAGCTTCGTTAGTCTCAATAAACCTCATTGCTCATATTGTATTGACATTGCTTGCCAAATCTGATAAAGTAAGAGTTAAGCTTTGGTCTAGTTATATGTATGAGGTGTATTATGAATGTACTTCCCGTCGGCATTGCCTTATGCCTTGTTTCCGTGCACGCTTTCGCCGCAGGAAATTCTTCTTTATATACCGGCCTCACAGATTTGAATCAAAACCTAGCCTTTAGGCCAAAGCTGCCTGCTGCTCCAGCTTCGTCTTTTAAGCTGGCCAAGGTTCATTTTGTTGTCGATACTGCCGATAAAATCGGTTTCGATGACATCGAACAGTCTTTTGACCATAACAATGCGCAGCGCTGCAAAGATTTAGGCTTTGCCCAAACTGCCGCCTGTGCCGCTAATCAGTTTAAGGCAAGGCTCTGTCCTTATGACGACGCCTATTATGACCGTTGCTGCGACAACGACTATAAATACACCAAAGGCGAATGTTCTTATCCCAACACTATCAGTTCGACTTCCTGCGGCGGCAAATACAAATGTTACTGCGACACCGCCCTTTATCCTTATACTTCCGCCAATTGTCCCGCTCCCAAGGAGCTTTCCGACAAATGCGTCGATGCTTCCGGCGCGCATTATGCCGAATGCAAATGCCCCTCTTATTACAAACCCTGTGACGCCTCCAAGAACCTTGTCGGGGTCGGCGAGGCCTGTCCGGGCGTCGGCGAAACCGTCTATGCCGCCTGCGACTGCAAGTCGGGATACAAATATGTCTGTGAGGAATTCGGGCCGACCAATCCGGGCGACTTTTGTCAGAACGGCATCAAATATTACAAAAGCTGCAAGACCTGCGGGGATTACGGTTATCTGACCAGCTGTCCGACCGGTATCGAATGCTCGTTTGAACAATGCTCGGGGAAATATTTCCCGACCGGCAAATGCGCTTCCGGTTACACCGACATCTCCGATGCCTCCTGCAGCTGGTACAAATACTGGATACCCTGTTCCGTCGCTCCGGAACGGCCGAGCGGAACATAGATTGTCATTCTATCCAGTCATGCTCCGGCCTGACCGGGGCATCCTGAGGATTGGCGACGACGACAGAGGGATTACCCGATCAAGTCGGGTAATGACAGAGAGAAGAGAATGTCGGGGATAATGACAGAGGAAGGAGGAAATCAGGTAATGGCAGGAAGAGGAAGATGTCAGGAAATGACGATAAGAAAGGGAAAGTTGGTAATGACGACAAAAGAAAAAAGCCGCTAAAGGCAGTGAGAGAAACAAGTCGGATAACAGAAATTTAACACTAAGGAGAAAGAAGATGAAACTATCAATTTTACTGGCGGGGAGTATTTTAACCTCGGCGATTGTCGGCAATGCTTATGCCCAGACCTGCGGTGCTCAGCCATCGTGCTCCTCTCTCGGATATAACCTGTCTTCAACGTCGGGCTGTTTGGGAACGGCCGTCAAATGCCCGTTTGAAAACAAATATAACTGCATAACCCAGTCCAATCTTTCCGAATATTCCAAAAACAGCAGTAACTGGTGGTACAAAGACAAAGGTACCGGCTTAATCTTTCAAGGCGGGAAAGTGAACGTTACGACAAATAGTGATATGACGGTGTATTTCAATAAATCTTTCTCTTCTGTCCCGGCAACTGTGATTCTTACACCTTATGAACAGCCGACTAACCATTCTAAAGATACGAACTATGTTGCTATGGCTGTCGGAATATCAACTTCTTCCTTTAAAATTCGCTATGTGGATTCTAATGATACAGGTCGTCGTCAAGGTTATGTCAGCTGGTTTGCCGTCGGTTATTGATTGTCATTAAACAACAAACCCCCGGATTGTGCCGGGGGTTTGCGTTTATCTGCAGACGGAACCGTTATTCAACGGCCAGAGCCTTGACTTCTTCGCCGTAGGCGTCTTTAACCGTCGTCTTAATCCGCATAAGCTGAATCCACTTGCGGAAAGCGCCGGCCAAAACGACAATCATCAGGAACATGACGATGCAGCCTAAGATAGCCAACAGATTCTGGTCTTTCGGCAGATATTGTTCAAATACCTGCAAATATCCGGCCCAGAAAGTTACAACCACCATGAAAATACCCGGAATGGCAACGGCCAGCGTGTATTTGCCGCGATTCAGGCGGAGCAGCATGGTGGTGCAGACAATCAAAGCACAGGCGGCCAGCAGCTGATTGCTTAAGCCGAACAGCGGCCAGATGGTGCTGATGTTTCCGGTGTAAACCAGATATCCCCACAGAAAAGTGAAAACGGCACTGGTAATGACAATGCCCGGCATCCATTCCTTATCGTTGAATTTCGGCATAGCCTTGCCCAGCATTTCCTGCAGGAAAAAGCGGCCGACGCGGGTTCCGGCGTCAACGGCGGTCAGAATAAACACGGCTTCAAACATCACTGCAAAGTTATACCAATAGGCAACCAAATGGTCCATATACGGCAGATTGCGGAAGATGTGAGCCATGCCGACAGCCAGAGAAACGGCACCGCCGGTGCGTCCGTGCAGGTCAAGGCCGATATGCTCTTCATAATAGGGCAGATCGGTTACTGCAAAATTCGGGTGCGCAGCCAGCAAAGCCTGATAAGCGTCATGGGAGGCGTTAATCGCAAAATAGTCGCCCGGCATCATGGTGCAGGCGGCAATCAAAGCCATAATCGCCACAAAGCCTTCGGTCAGCATTGCACCGTAACCGACAAACAGAATTTCTCTTTCGTTGCCGATCATTTTCGGTGTCGTTCCGGTGCCGATAATTGCATGGAAACCGGAGATTGCGCCGCAGGCAATGGTAATGAAAATAAACGGCAGAACTGGACCGTTGATAACCGGGCCGCCGCCTTGGTCAAACGGGGTAAACATGTGCATCATGATGTCCGGCTGAACGAAAATAATGCCCAGAGCCAGCATCAGAATTGTACCGATTTTAAGGTAGGTGGACAGATAATCCCGCGGAACCAGAAGCAGCCAGACCGGCAGAACCGAAGCAATAAAGCCGTACAGAGGAATGGCGATTGAAACGGTGTCTTTGTCCCAGTTGAACATCCAGCCCAAAACATCTTCCTGCATCAGGCCATGCCCCGAGATAATACCGATAACCAGCAGGGTGATGCCGATGATGCTGGCCAGCATAACGCCGTTTTCTTTATAGCGCATAATCAGGCCCATCAGAATGGCAATCGGCATGGTAATCGCAACAATGAACAGCGACCACGGCGCATTATGCATGGCGCTGACGCAGGCCAGAGACAAACCGGCCAGTGTCAGAATAAGAATAAACAAAACCGCAAACCCGGCGATTGTTCCGGTAAACGGGTCAATTTCCCTTTCGGCAATGGTTGCCAGACTCTCGCCTTTGTGGCGGACGGAGGCGAAAATAACCACCATATCGTGAACGGCGCCGCCTAAAACGCAGCCGATGAGAATCCACAAGGCTCCGGGCATAAAACCGAACTGAGCGGCCAAAACCGGTCCGACCAGCGGTCCGGCGGCTGCAATTGCGGCAAAGTGATGTCCGAATAAAACGTTTTTGTTGGTTTTGACATAGTCATGCCCGTCGGCATATTTTACCGCCGGTGTGGTGCGGTTGGCATCCAGGCGTAAGACTTTATTTGCAATAAATACTCCGTAAAAGCGATAAGCAATCGCAAAAATACACAAGCTTGCAAAAACCACGGTCAGGGCATTCATCCCTTCAAAATGACTCCAGAAGCCGGTAGTCGCAGGCGCCGCAGGAGTCCCCGCTGCTGCCATTGCCGAATTAATCGCTAAGACAGAGAATAGCATACTGAAAAACAATTTCTTCATAGTATCATCCTCTCCTGATTAATAACGAAATTATTATATCCGAAAAGGTTTTATAAGTCATTAATCAAAAACGTCGGGCCCATAATTTTTATTGGGGAAAATCATCTTTTCTGAAGCCAGACTTTAGGTGAGGCAACATTGAAACAGGGAGGTTACCATTCAATGATGCCGTCAAAGCGGTGTGTCTGCCGCCAGCGCAGCAAATCTTCCGGGGTTTGCACGCCGTCCTGAATAACCGCTTTGTAATATTCAATGCCGCTTATTTTAAGTTCGTCCGGCGTTTCAAATTTCAAGCGCAGGATTGTTTTGCGCTGTTCTTCGGTCATGGCGGCGATTATTTTTTCGGCCGTTTTTTCAAAATAGCCGTCATAGAAAGAGCCTTTTTTTATTTGAATCAGGTCAATCTGCCAGGTTTGCGCTTCATCGTCTTCATAATAAAGATGCCACTCAAAACAGCATTCGTCGGTTTCCGCCAAATTGGCAAAAGTGCATTTCTTTATGCCTTTGTGACGGCAAAGCTCGGCTATAATCGCAAAGCTCCGGCCAATGTCCAAACTGTCGGTGTAAATATGAAAATCAATGTCGCGGTGCTTGGCCAAAACACCGATTCTGAAAGAACCGACCGGATTGATCGTTGCTCCGGCTTTCTCCCAAATCTCAATAAGGTTCAGTGAGGAAATGACCATCCGGGCTTTTTCCGTCTGCTTTTGCGAAAGTTGAATATATTTGTCGTCCATCATAAACCTCAATCAGTTGTTTTGTTCCGAACATAAAATAAAACCGGCGGCCGATCAAGTTTTTTGTAGCCGAGTAAATGTGAAATTTTAGAAAAATTGTGAAAATTTTGTCGACATTCTGTTTCGTTTATGTTATTGTGTGTTCAATAAAATTTAGTATTAAGATATTTTTTTGTTTCACCTAAACTTTATTTAATTATGAAAAAAATCTTTTGGGTCGGATGCGTTCTGGCTGGTGTGGCACTTTTTGCAAGCTGCCGTGGAGAGAGTGGAAAGACTGTTGAGGGAACCCCGATCGGTCAAGGTTTAATCATTAAAAAAACAGAAGCCGGAAAGCTTCAGCTGTGTGACAGTCTCGGGTCTTCTCTGGCAATTGAAGACTATGATGAAATTGACGGAAACGCCTTCTTTATCATAGCCCGAACCGGAGACAACATCGCGCTTTACCGCAACAACGGCCAGTCTTTGACGCGTTGTGATTCTTTTGCCATCCACCGCTACTATCCGGTAACGGCTGATGAGAGAGAACGGCGCTATCTGGAGACAATCGTTGACGGTGCTCACCGCGCATTTGATTTGGACAGCCTGACAATTCGCTCGGCTACCGAAGGAGTCAAAGACGGAATTTGGCCCATGGCCTGCGGATACAGCATTACCAAACAGAATAAGCTGTATCAGCTGGATGAAACCGGCAAAGACGAACCGATTATGTCGGGATGTCAGGAAATGCATATTATCAACCATAAGGGGAAGATAATTCTGCTGGTCAAAACGGATGATTTTTCCGGTTATTGCTCGGTTGACGGGCAGGGAATCAAACGGCTGAGCCGTGCAGGGTTTGTCTCTGCCAAAAAAGCCGGAACGGTTCTGTGGTCGGCGGAAGACGGAAAAATTTCCGCTATTGTCAAAGAAAAAATTTAAATATGTGAAAAACAGGCCTTGCACTCTGAAGTGCAAAGCCTGTTTTTTGTGGATGAAAATAACCCCGGTATTTTCCGGGGTTTGTAATATTATCTGCCGCCGCGGCTCCGGGAGGAAGGCCTTTTTTGAGCGGTCGTTTTCGGACGAGGTGTCGGCCGGGCCCGCTTAACATAAGTCTTTTGAGTCAGTTCTCGGTCAATTGCGACTTTCAGAGAATCTGTCGGACAATGATAGCGCGATTCTTCGCTGAAACGTTCCATAATTGTTTCCGGGTCTCCGCGGCAGCCGTACAAACTGCCAAGCGTGGCATTTTTCAAATTAACGATATTCTCGTCGATATTGGTTTGCTCATCAACCGTAATCTGCACTTCCCCGTGCAGAAAAGTCAGTTCATTCTTGCGCCGTTCCTGCAGCACTTTGTTGACGGAACCTTTTACATGGCAGTAATTCATAAACGCCTTGTCAAATTCTTTGCTGATGCTGTCGCCGCGTGTCGTAAAATATTCGGATGCCGTCAGGGCAAACTGTTTGGGGTTGCCTTTCCTGTCGTGCAAAATACCGGTGCCGCAATTGTAGAACAAACTTCCCATAATGGCGATTTCGGCTTGTGTCATCTGGTCCAGCGGCAGGTATTTGACCATATCTTCCGACATCTTGTTGTCAATGTGGGCGCTTACATATTCCAAAGCCTGCTCTTCCGTACGGATACAATCGCCCGGTCTCACCGGCTTGCCGTCAGGTCGAATGGTATTGCCGAGGTTAATTGTCCAGATTTTGGCGGCCTTGTCATAATAGGCCCGGCTTTTCATTCCTTCAAAATGGGCAATAACATAAAGCATAAGCTTCTCGGAAGCTTTTAAATTGGCATGCTTCTTTTCCAAAATGATGCTGTCTTGAAACGCTTTGCGCTCTTGTTCAATCCTCGCCTGAACACTATCCGGAATTTCCGCAATGCTTTCCGGTTGAATGCTGTCCGGATTTTCCTGAACGGAATGAAATTCGGTAAAGGTTTTTGCCGCTTTGTCGGCAGCCGGTTTGGCAATCAGCTCGGAACGTTTGACGCTGTCCGGTTTCTCCGGCTCTCCGCTGTTTTGCGCTGCGGATGTTCCGAACCATGAAGACATAACACTTAACGCAATCGCTGCTTTTGTTTTCAAACTCATCGCCAATCTCCAACCTTACCTGCTTGAATATATATAATAAAAATAACAAATTTTCATCAAAGACGCAATATTTTTAGAGTCTTTTTGTCAATTTTTTTTATAGATTTGAAATATTCCCTCTGTATCATAATGCTGTTTCGATGACAGACTGTGCAATGCAGACATATCAGTTTCTTTGTTGAAATATTTGCTGTTCGGCCTGGCTGTATTGGCACTTCTGTCCGCCATAATTTCTTTAATCGTCGCTTATACTAAAGCTAAAAAACAAAGAAAAGGTCAATCTGAAACGAATTTATTTTCCTGATAACGCCTCCTATTTGTTTTCTAAGATGCTGTTCTTCTTAGAATTTTTATAAATTCTGCCGCAGTCCATTTAATATTCAAGGAAAACAATATGATGTTAATGATCCTGAGCAAAACATAGAACTAGGTGTAAGGGTTCTTAAATCAATATATGATGCTGTTCCTGATAAAGATATTGCCAAAATCGCTACTTTATGGAATGGTACAGGATTAAAAGAAGTAAATGATTATGGTGCTCGGGCAAAGGAATATTATAAAAATAAATCTTGGGACACATTCAGAATTCGTCCTCAGATAAAAAGCAAGTAAAAAGAGAAAACAATGAAAATAGCAAAATACATTATACTAGAGCTACTGATTATTGTTTTGTCTCTATTATGGGGAACAATGATGACGAATGACCATCAAAGTGGCGAAATCTGTATTACTCCTGCTTGGGGGGCTCAAATTCAAAACTATTTGGAATTTGGTTGGAATAACTATTTTCATTGGTTTAGAAAAGATGAACAAGCCCCATGTCGTTATGAAACATTTACAATCATCTGTTTTTATATTTTAGCCGTTCCTCTCTACACAGGGCTGAAAATTTATGGAAAAAATTATTTATACCAAGCCTTATCTTGGCAAGTAATAATTCCTGAATGGTTATTATATATATTTGTTTATTTGTATTTTTTGTTTAAACAAAAAAATATTATCTTAACACTTGGCAGTCTAGGAAATGCCATTCTTGGAGCAATACTCTTTTTTTTACCATTAATTATTTATGGTAGCTTAATTATCGTTGCCTTTAAGAAAAGAGAAAGTATCAGATGAAGAAATTCAATTTTTAGCTAGTATGATTTTGAGTCATCTGCTGTGTCACCTTGTTGTATCATTTAGCAGATCACTAGTAAAAAATCAAAAAAAATAGCTCGTTATTTCAACGAGCTATTCATATGCTTGGCTGGGGTGGCTGGATGCGTCAATACCAACCCATAAAACCTTGTTTTACGTAAAATCAATAATTTATCTAAAATCGTCTGGGGTGTAAACCTCAAAGTTATTAGCAGTTTTCATTAGCACTGCTAATAAAATATATTAGCATAAATTCGCTGTCAATTAGGAATATCAAGGCTTGTGGGAGAATTAAATACAAAATATACGATTAGTAGTAAAATAGAGCTGAATACATTTTAAATAAGAATTGAGTTTTCATAAATTTAAAGATAACATTACTTTCATCAAAGTTAAATAATTGATTTGCAAAGAGGCGTAATAAATCATTATTATCACGCACTACCATTTAAACTTATCAAACTGCCTTTAGTAGATAAAGAATTCGATGAAATTGAAAGCGAGAAATAAGATGACAAATAATTCAAAAGAACTTTTTGAGTATTACAGATTTTTTTTAACGCCAATAGAAGAACCTGAGCTTCCTTTTGTAAAGAAAAAAACAAGAGAAGAAGTTATCGAGGACATTTTTTCTCAAGATAAAACATATAAATTCAAAAATAGAGAAACGGATTATTGTTTATATATAAAGCAAAAAGTCGATTCATATGTATTTGCTAGTATAGGTAAGAAAGTAAAGAAACATATAAGAACGGCTCCAGAAGATGGTTTCCAAACAAGAGAAATTGAAGATTGGCCTGGTTTTGATATTTTTATCAATTTATCGAATGAACACGATACAGGAAAAACTGAAACTAAAGGGCAACTTATATTAGTTCAGATAAATAATGTAGATATGAAGTACAGATCGTCTATTTTACAGAAGTTAGCAGCATCAATCAACAAAAATATACAGAAATATGGTTTTTATTTAACTATAAGTTCAATTCCGTCTGAAAAAACATTATTTTGGAACGTTGTGAAAGAAAATGAAGGTAAAATCAAAAGAATTACATTTTCTTATATCCCTCCCAATTTATTAGATCTTAAATCTTCTTTAGAAGATGATTTAAGATCTGTTTCACGGGAATTTAATTCAACAAAGGTTCAGGTAAGTATGGAGAATATTGATGGTAATTTAACTTTATCTAAAGGTAATAAACTCCTCGAAGAAAGTGCAAAATATGTAGATTTAGGGGCGGGTACTTTTAAGTTACAGTTCAAAGGAAACAAGAAAAAATCCATATCAAGTGATGATTGCATCAAAACAGAAACTTTTATAGATCCAGAAATTACGTTGCGTAGTCAAAATATAACCAAAGAACAGTTAAAAGCAATAATGGATATTTTATTAGGAAAATAATATGAGAACATTCTGTGTTTTATCTGGGATTATTTTAGGATTAGTTTTTCCAATTCTCTTTTTAGATTATATTGTTGACAATGGGTTTCTTCAAAAGTTTATGCAAGAAGAATCTCTTTCTATAATGGGAAATATGTTAGCTATATATGTAGGGGTTGTTACCGCTTTTGCTGCTATTTTAGATCAAATGCAAAATAATTTAGGTATAAAATGTATAAACACACAAAGAAATTTAAAGAAAAATATTGTAGAAATGTTAATTATATATGGTTTGCAAATAATATGCTTTGTCATTACCCCAGAAAGATATAATGATATTTTATGGGTTGAGTATGTTCTCAAAGGATTTGAAGTGCTGTTATTTATCTTGTATTTCTTAATGTTTTATGAAGTAATAGACGTTTTTTTTACAATAAGGCATTTAATTCAAAATTCTGAATCGGATATACATTCAAAATAAGCTTGAATATTTAAAAAATCATAAGTTTATTTTGGATGCTGTAATGGGGATCATTAAAATATGAATGCAGAATTAGTTGAGAAATACACATTAGCTTTAACAAGATTAAAAGAATTAGGAACTTTTGATATTCTTCCAGAATATGAAACGTTTGATTTCTACTATGAAGTATATTGGTCTAAATTTTTTCAGTTGGATTATTCTTCAATAATTTCAGAACTTGATGAATTTGAGACTTCGGTGCTAAAAAAACTCCAAGGTATGTTTTCTATGTGGTTATCTTCTGAAAGGGAAGATTGTGTTTATCGTCCAATGTATGTTTTATCAGATGGTAGAAGAAGTTTTTCTTTAGAGGATCTTGACAATGAATTTTTACAAGCATTGTACAATCAAGTAGAATCTTTGTTTACGCAATCAATAATACTCTCGCGTTTATATGATATTATATGGGTTCGTAAAGGAATTGAGCAAAAAAGTTTATATGAAGCAGGTAAAAAGGCTTTTCAACATTACCATATGTTTTGTGAAGAACTTTTACATGTTAAAAATTATTATGTAGCTTCTACCATAGTTCTAAGGCTTAGGAGGTTAGCCTTTGGATTAGGAAGAAATTTTAAAGGACGGGAAGACTATTGTAATTATATTTTGAAATTTTTAGATTATTCAGTGTCAGATGATACCTTGTTTTTTTTATATCAAGTATGGAAAATAATTTTTGAAATTAGATGGGGTGAAGATGAAAGTAGGATATTAACCCAGTTGTCTCAAGTGGTAGAAAAATGTGTTAATGATACAAATTTAAGTTGGAGGGAAAATCTAACAGAACTTTTAGTAAAGATATACGGACGATTAAAATTACCGGAAAAACAAAAAGATATACTTGAAGATACAGCCAAATTCTATATTAATAAAGCTAATGCTCTAGAAAAAAGTTTTAGTAAAATAACCTTTCTTAGTAAGGCTATAGAAGCGTATAGGAGAATCAAAGGAAATCCTGATAAAGAAATAATTGCTAAATTATACATTCAGATTCAGAGTTTGCAAAAACAAGGGGATGATTCATTTCACTCGTCAAAATATCGTATTGATGTTACAGAAGATGTTCAAAAATTTTTAGCATATTATCGTGATAAAGGTTTTGTAGAATGTATGGTGGGATTTTGGTGGTGTAAAGACAATTTACCAACAGAGAAAGCAATACAAGACGAATTAAAGCAAGGATATCAATCTCCATTCTTGGGAACAATATCAACCGTAATTGTGGATCATTTGGGACAAACAGTAAGTGTTAATAACAAAAATGTACAAGAAGATATTAGTCTTGATATATATTATTCTTTTATAGTTGATATGCGAATTATTCCAATGATACAGTTAATAAATGAGAAATTTTATATAGAAGAAAAATATATTGTTGAATTTTTTCATTTTAATCCGTTTGTTCCAGCTGGTTATGAAGCTTTATTCGCTAAAGGAATTTATTACTTCCTTAAGCAAAAATTTATTGAAGCGGCAACGATTTTAATTCCATTGGTTGAAAATTCATTAAGACATGTCCTTTCAGAAAATCAACCTACAATTTATAAAAAAAACGATGAAGAAATATTTTCTAATAAAATAAGAATAGATGAATTGATAGGGCTAGTGCAAAAGGAAAATTTGTTAGATGCTACACTATTATTTCATCTAAAAGAATTAGTTAGTAATTCTCGGTATAATGTAAGAAATTATATTGCACATGGACTTTATCCGGAAGAAATGTTTTATACTAAACACATCATTGTATTGTTATTTATAATATTTGTTTTATCATTGGATAGAGTTTATAATTATGATGATATATAATTATAAAACCATTCCACCTTCAAAATGAGTTAAAAAAGTATTTAATTTTATCTTTCATTTCCCGTCGTTTTCCTGCGTTTTGAGTGTAGGAATTGATTTTTGGCGATAAACTTATCGTAAAACAACCATATTCGTATTGGCTGACAAGGAAATTGCATAAAATAAAATATTTTTCGCACAGCTTCATGATTTTAATTGCAAATTAAGACCTTGGTTTATAATATAAACTCAGTTATGGGGGAATACTCCATAATTAGTACCTTTAGTGGTACGGAGCTTTCATCGGCTCTTATCGTGTACGGTGTTAGGATATAACATCGTCATATTGTTAGCTTGTAATTGGAGCTGACAGTAAATATATCCCCGATTAAAATTGGTAAAACTCTTTTGGTCGGGGAGCTTTTGGCGTATGTTCAGAAGTTTTTTGACTTTAAAGGCTAAGAGAATCATTTTACACGATATGATTGATGAACTCTCCGACCACCTTAAACAGGTGGTTTTCTTTTAATTGCAATTAAAGAAAAGGAAGTTTAATCATATGAAAAAATCTTTATTAATGACAACAGCATTGGTTGCTCTGGTGAGTGCATCGAATGCCCGCGCTGAAGATTGGACAGTCAGTGCGCCGGAAAGTATTGAAAACCAAATCCTAAATAAAGACAATGTAACCATTCAAGCCGGAGGCGAAGTTGCAATTTCCGGAGACACGGAAAGCGGCATAATCGCCAAAAGTTTTACGATGGAAGGCGGAAAGCTGACCGCAACATCGGTTAACGGCAGCGCCGACACCGGAATTTTCGTTAAATCGGACAGTTCAGACATAAACTTGAATGGCGGCACCATCGAGTTAACAAATTCACGCATCTACAAAGGCAATGATACAGAGACAAGCGGAGATATTAATATTTCCGGTGGAGATATTACTTTGAATAAAGATGCCTATATTGAAATGCGGAAAGAAAACAGCGGTAATGTTAATATAACCGGTGGCAACTTACTCTTAAATGAAAATTCAGCCTTGCTTATCAATAGCAACAATGACCAAGAAGTTGAGGGCAACGCCTCCAAGGTGATAATCAATGGGGAAGGGGCGCAAATTACGGCAACCGGAAACAACCGCATCACGGGAAATATTGATTTTACGAACGGAACCCTAACAGTCAGCGACAATGCAAGTTTGACTTCCGGTGATATAACTATGTCCGGTGAAGATGCTCAGATAGATTTGTCCGGACAGTTGAATACAAATATTTCCGGCAATGGAAATATCTCATTCCAAAATTCGGCCTCAAATATTACCGGCAATGTCTCAGACTCTCATTTAACCTTTGAAGCAGACCATTCTTTAAGCCAAGCTATTTCGGGTGGTATTTCCAATTTAGCCTCTTTGAGCGTTGATAAAGGAACCTTGACATATGATAAACCTTCGGAAGGTCTTTTAGGTAATGTGAATGTTGCTCAAGGAGCGGGATTAAATGTTAATAAATTTATGCAAACCAATGATTTAACTCTCAATGGAAAAGTCAGCATCAATGATGATGTCGCCGCGCAAGGAAACATCACAATAGCCGATGCCTCAATTGATATGAACGGTAAGTCATTAAATGCCATAAAAGAAGGTATTACAATGACGAGCGGAACCATCAATATGAACAATGGCTCAGGCGACCAAGATTTAACCCTTTGGGCGGCTAAAGATATTAATATCTCTGGCGGTACAATTAATATGAATGGTCGCGAAGCATCGATTGACACATTTTATGACTTGCTTAACCCTGATGATTATACACCGCTCCCAAAACCGGGAACTCCTGGAAATATTAATATTTCTAGTGCGACCATTAACGTTAACAGCAATTCGGCGGAAATATCGTCCGAAGGAGAGATTAATGTTTCCGATAATGCGGTCATCAATATCGCATCGGGCGCAAAATTGTCTTCCTATGAGAGTTTTAGCGTTGAAAATGCAGATTTGGTATTAGGTGATAAGGCAACTATCAATCTCACCGGTACCGGCGCAATTAATATTGCCGGTAATTTGGCGGCAAATGTTGAAGGCGATGGTAATCTGAACATTAAGTCTTCTAATGCGGTCATTAATGGCGATATAAAAGGCTCGCAATTAACCTTTGAGGCAGACCATTCTTTGAGTAAAGCTCTGTTGGGTGAGAATATTGAATTAGCCTCTTTGAACGTTAACAAAGGCACGTTGACTTTTGATAAACAACCAACTTCAATCACCAATTTGAATGTTGCCGGAGGTTTGGACATTGGTACTAATACCGTACAAGCCACCAATGTTTCTTTCAAAGACAACTCCACGCTAAAATTCACAGTTGCCGGTAAAGAAGACGGAAGTTATGGTAAAATTAAAGCTAGTACGATAGATATTAGCACAACCGGCACTAAACTTGATTTAACCTTAAACAGCAGTGTTTTGGGTAAAGATGAAGCAAAAGATTTTACTATTCTTGATGGTAGTGTCAGCGGAGATTTTGCGGAGTTAAGCAAAAACAGCCGTTATGAATTTGAAAAATTAGGAAACGGTCAATATAAAATTACGGGAAAAGCCTCAGCGGCTGATATTGCGACAGAAGCCGGTGGTAGTGCCAACAATGTCGGCACGGCAACGGCTTGGGATGGTGTTTCTTTAGATAACCCAAGCGGTTCAACTTCCGGACAAGTTGCCAATGCCTTGGCTGAATTGGCTGGTAAACCGGATGCCGCCTCACAAAAGGCTTATGTAGATGCCTTGACCGCGGTTGCTCCTGAGGTTGCGCCAATGGTTCAGCAAAACGAAACTCAAACCTCAAATCAAGTCTTTGGCGCAATTGGAACACGTTTGAGCGGTGGCAGCATTTCCACCGGTGGTGAAGGTATGTCTTCCGGCGATAATATCTTTGAACGTGCCGCAATGTGGGTTCAAGGCTTGTTTAATAAATCTAAACTTGATGACACTTCAAAATCGTATGGCTTTGATGCAGATTCAAACGGTATCGCCATGGGTGCTGAAAAATATGTAACGGAAGACACCAAGGTCGGTTTAGGTTATGCTTATACCAACACCGATATTGACGGCTTCAAAAGAGATACTGATGTAGACACACATACAGCCTTTGTTTATGGCGAATATAAGCCGAGTAATTGGTATGTTAACGGTATCGCCTCATACGGTTGGTCAGATTATGACGAAAGCAAGAATGTTGCCGGAATTAATGTTAAGTCTGACTATGATGCCGAAACCTTTGGTTTGCAAGCCATGACCGGATATGATATGCAGGTTAAAGGCGTTGGCTTAACGCCGGAGATGGGCTTGCGCTATGTTCATATCAGCCAAGACAGCTATAAAGATTCCGCCGACCAAAGAGTATCTGCAAATGATAGCGATATCTTAACCGGTGTCATCGGTGCTAAAGTCAGCAAAACTTGGACGCTTGAAAACGGTATGAACATTAAACCGGAAGCACGCATTGCCGCAACTTATGACCTGATGAACGATGACACAAACTCTGTCGTAACTTTGGCCAATGGTTCGGCTTATAGTGTTGAAGGTGAAGCATTAGACCGCTTCGGTATGGAATTTGGTGCCGGATTAACCGCAGAAATCAATGATAATGTTGAACTCTCTCTTGGTTATGAAGGTAAATTCCGTGAGGACTACCAAGACCATACCGGTTTGTTAAACGCTAAATATAAATTTTAATGCTTAACAACTAGTACGAAGATACCCTGTAACAAGAAAGTTGCAGGGTATTTTTTTATATCTCATTTTTAACCCGTAGATACAATCTTTTTATTTGGTATTGATTTTATCCACGGGGCTTTTATGAATATTTGGGCTGAGTGTGATTTTTATATTATTTTAATTTTTTAAGGTGTAATATACCTCTATAATATTTTATCAAAAAATTGTGGAATTGGTTATGAAAAAGAATGTTAGTATATCTTCTGTTGAATATGATGAACTACTTTCTCAGTTTTATGAGTATTTTGAAACAGGATATAAATTTGAAGAATTCTTAAAAAAATATCTTGAAGCTATAGGTTTAGATGAAGTTGTTGTCACTCAGCGTTCAAGAGATGGTGGAATAGATTTAACTGCTATTCGGAATGGAATTGGTGACTTAGGAGGGCAAGATTTTAGAAGATATTGTATTCAAGCTAAAAGATATAAGCCATCAAATACAATAAATATTAAAGATGTTCGAGAATTATGTTATGTTGCTAGCAAAAACAAAGCTGTTGGGATTTTTATAACAACAGCCAAATTTTCTAAAACAACAAAAGAAGAATTTAGAGAAGAACAAGTTACGCCAATTATTTTGATTGACGGAAAAACATTAATTGACAGTTGTATAGATAATGAGTTGGGTTTTGTATATAAGCCAAATTTTAATAAACAATATATGGATAGACTGATGGTTTCAGACGCTGTAACATCAGAAAATGTTAGCCAAACTAACGAAATAGAAGAAAATATCATTCAAGTAGAAAAGAAAATTACGGCAAATGATATAAGAGCAAGGATTTTATCTTTGCCCAAAGTAATCTTAGATAATTTAGATAGTACCAAAAATAAGGTTGCTGTATGTTTTAATAATGAAATACAAAAAGAACTGACAATAAACAAAGGAAGAAACTATCTGGCTGGAGTAACAGAAATTTATAGAAAATATGGTTTGTTAACGGAAGATGATAGTATTTTTCCTGCTGTTTCTTTATGGAAACTGACAAATAAAGGGCTGAAAATTGATATAAAAATTATATAGATGTTTTTAGTCGTCTCATTTTGTATCTCGCAGATTCTGAATTTTTATTCTGGGCATTTTTTTAACAATCTTGTGCAAATAATGAATTATGAGATATAGCTTTTATCAAATTTTAGTTGCGATTTTTTTGTTAAGCGGATGCCAAAGTATTTCCGTTCCTCCGTCGTATGAATATAAAGAAATTGCAACGAAAGATTTCACAATTGCAAGTTGGCAAAAAATCACTGAGCCTAATGGGACATATAAAATATACATAGAAGGGGACGGCTATGCCTTTAATGCACACGGACGCCCCACACGAGATCCGACACCTAGAGGGGCGTTGGTTCGCAAATTGGCTTTTGGGGACGATAGCCCGAATGTGATTTATCTTGCAAGACCTTGTCAGTATGTCAAAAGTGCGATTTGTTCTCAAAGACATTGGACAACGGCGCGTTTTGCGCATGAAGTCGTTAATGCCGAATATGAGGCTATCAAACAAATTGCAGGACAGCATCCGGTGATTTTAATCGGGTTTTCCGGTGGTGCGCAAATAGCAGGTTTAGTAGCTTCGGCTAAAAATGGTTTGAATATCAAGAAAATCATCACCATTGCCGGAAATCTTGACCATTTAGCATGGACACAATATCATAACTTACCCCCACTTAATGAATCAATGAACTTGGCTGATTATCGTCATCAATTTGCAGAGCTTCCGCAAATCCACTATGTCGGAACAAAAGATAAAGTCATCCCTCCGGTATTTACGGAACAGTTTGTCGGAAATGAGGATTTGATAATTAAGGTTAAAAACGCCAGCCATAATTCCGGCTGGGAAGAGATTTATCAAAAAATCTGGCGCGAAAGATAGGATAGCTGGCGAACTGAAACTTTATAATAAGTAAAAGCTCTTTATGCTCTTATAAATTCGTGACACTTGTTGGGATAAGGGCTGTAAGGACATCTGCCACCGTGAGGCTTAGTTGCCTCTTTCCCACAATATCGGCAGACATATTTGGCAGGTACGGCATATTTTTTCAAAATCGCCCTGAGCCTTTTAATTTCTTTTTTTAGATAAAATATTTCGTTTACATATTTGATTTTTTCATCTGTATCCATTGGTTTTACTCGAGTTTTGTTAAAATACGTAACGAAATTATTTTATTGCACACATAAACATATCATTTCCCGTTCGTCTCTTGACCGGAGAATAATGGCATTTCATTTTTGAGTATCATTACCGTTTTTAAATACTCCTGCATTGTCCACCGCGGAAAATGCAGACTTAACTTAAACCTAAAGTTTTTGAAGCTAATGATACAAGGAGAGATTTTCCTGTTTCAGCAGCTATGCCAATAGAATAATCTTTTATTTTGTTAAAAATAGTATCTTCCTTTAAAGCGTCTAAAAATTCAAGCCCTTGAGCGGTAATCCGAACTTTCCCTCCATTAGCAGGCATTGCTCCATTATAAACTGGTCCTGTAAAAAAACAAACACTCATTTCAGAAATCAAATTAGAATCTTTAGCTAAGAAAAAATGTCCAATAAATTTATTATTAAAAGCGTTTTTTTCGTTTGTTATTGCTTGAATTTGTTTTGCTAGATGATTTGAGAGCATAAAGTAATTTTCATTGTCTGCGAGAGTTTGCAAAATTAGTTTAATTAATTCCATATCTTGTTTCATAAGCCAATCCTTTCCTATCCTTATAGCATAATATCTTTGTTTAAATTTAAGAAAAGAAAAATTTAAGAATTTCCATATAGTGATTGTATTTTCCTGACCAGCCAACGCACAAATCGCAATTTATATATAACGCGTCGCAAAATTAATGCGATGACATAAAATTTTGGGGAAAATATTTTTTTATTATTAACAAAAACTTAGAATTTTGTATCTATAATGTATATTAACCTTTTGTTAACACATTCACTACGGTGGAGCTCTTATGTTTGATTTTCAAGAAGCTATAAAAGCATTGGGTTTTGTTTTGAAGGATGGTGCTTCTAGCTTAACATATACAAAACAATACACAGATAACAATAATTATGAAATTACAGTTGATATTGATGAAAAAGATTATAAGAAATCCAAAATAAATTTTGGTAAAGATATTACATATGGTAGAGCTACAACTCAAGATATGCATCAAAGAGAAACATTTGTTGTTCTCGAATGTGTTGACAGATTGTTGTCTAATGGCTATTCCCCCAAAGAAATAGTTTTAGAAAAGGATTATCCTAGTGGTAGAAAAGAGAAAGGGCAATTTTTAGATATTTTGATAACTAAGGAAGGTCTACCGTTTTATATGATTGAGTGTAAAACATATGGTGATAAATATAATGAAGAGTTAAAAAATTTAAGAGCAAATGGTGGACAACTACTAACGTATTACACAAATGATAGAGCTGTAAAAGCGATTTGTTTATATTCCTCAACATTAAAAGAAGGAAAAATCGTTGCAGAATATCAGATAATAGATACTTCAGAATTTAACGGATCAGATAAAAAAGATTTGTATAATAATTGGGATAAAAGTTTTTCAAATATTCCATTATTTAAAAAGCCCTATGGTTTGAACTCTAAAAGTTTGACAAAAGACGATCTAAAGCCAATAGTCGAAGATAGAAAATTGTATAATGGCTTTGCACGAATTTTAAGAAAGTATGCTGTTTCAGATTTAACGAATGCATATAATAAGTTATTTAATTTATTTTTATGCAAGATTGTAGATGAAGATAAGTTATACTCGAATTCATTTTATGATATACAATTTCAATGGAAAAAAGAAGATACTAGCTATGATGTGCTGGATAGATTGTCAAATTTATATAATGAAGGAATTGATAAATATCTTAAGATATCGGTTACCGATTATTCAAGATCAAAATTTTTAGAAGATATTAAGACGTTATCTAATGGAAATAAGGAGTTAGGGGCGGAATTATTAAAAGAGTTTAATGAATTAAGGTTTATTAAAAATAATGAATTTGCATTTATTGAAGTGTTTAATATGGATACATTCAAACAGAATTCATTGATTCTAAGAGAAGTTGTTAAATTATTTGAAAAAGTAAAAATTAAATATTCCGATAAAGACCAATTTTTAGGGGATTTTTTTGAAAGATTATTGAATATCGGTATTAAACAAACAGAAGGACAATTTTTTACACCTATTCCAATTGCAAATTTTATAGTAAATTCAATTCCTTTTGAAAAAATAATTGAAAATAAAATTAAAAAAGATGATGAAAATTTTCTACCTTATATGATTGACTATGCTTGTGGGGCGGGGCACTTTATAACTGAATTTATGCATCGAATAGAGCCAATTTTAAATAAATACAAGCAATCTGACTTTAAAACAAAATTGCAAATGCAGAATTTTAAACAATGGGCACAAAATCAATATGCGTGGGCAAAAGAGTTTGTCTACGGAATAGAAAAAGATTATCGATTAACTAAAACATCAAAAATAGCGTGTTTTTTGAATGGTGACGGTGATGCTAATATTATTACAGGAAATGGTTTAGATAGCTTTGATAGTGATATATTTGATAATACTGTCTTATATGAACGTTTAAAAAATGGTGATATATATTCAAAAGATAATCCTGTATTCGATTGTTTAATAGCTAATCCTCCATATTCTGTTCAAGAATTTAAAGATACTTTGAAAAAGTCAAATGAAGAGCCATATGGAGCAAAGAATTTTGAACTATTTAAATTTTTGGGTGACAGTTCAGATGATATAGAATGTTTGTTTATGGAAAGAGCTAAACAACTAGTCAAAGAGGATGGTTACGCAGCAATTATTTTGGCTAATACTTTTCTGACAAATTCAGGTATTCACCAAAAAACAAGAAAAATGATTCTAGAAAATTTCAAAATTAAAGGAATTGTAGAGTTGGGATCCGGTGCTTTTATGGCAACAGGAACTAACACAATAGTATTATTTATGCAAAAAAGAAAAAATGGTGAATTAGATAAAATAAAAGCTATTCATAATGAACTAAAGAATTCATTAAAAGATATTAATTTTAATGGAAAAGTGAAATTTATTTCTCAATTTATTAAAAATACTTATGATGATCTAGATTTTGAAAGTTATAAATCTTTATTTGATAAGTGTCCGACTGATAAATTTAAGGCATCTGATTTATATGAAGAGTATTGCGATAGTACTATATCTAAATTGGAAGCAAAGTTATCTAAAACTAAAAAAGAAACTGATAAGAAGAAACTTCAAAAAGATATAGAAAAATGTAAAACAAAAAGCCCAGATTTAGATGAATTAATTAATATTGAATTGGATAAAATATACTTATATTTGTTAAACGATGAAATTAGCACAATTGTTATCTCAGCTGGTGAAAGTAAAGATGAAATTGCAGATTTCCTCGGCTATAAATTTTCAAAACGTAAAGGTGATGAAGGTCTAAAAGAGCTTACAGATAAAGCTATTAAAGAATTAGATACATATACAAAGAGAGAGACTATTAATTCAAAATTATATAACCCAAATGAAGTTTTGGATTCAGGTAAAGTTAATTATTACATATATAAAAATTTACTTGATGATAAATTATCAGAACAAGATATAGCGGAAATGAAGCAGAAAATTAAAGGTATGAATTATTATGCCTTAAATGACCTTTTTGAATATGATGCACTTGATTTTGATGAAACTATTGGGATGGAAAGTAAAAAAAAAATCAAAATTTTAAGTAAATATCCATTAGTGCCATTAAGAAAAATTGCTTTTGTTGAAAAAGGAACTAGTATTACAAAGAAAAACATTATTGAAGGGAATATTCCTGTTGTGGCAGGGGGCATAGAACCGGCTTATTATCATAATCAGTCAAATAGAGAAAAAAATATAATAACCGTATCTGCATCTGGAGCTAATGCTGGTTTTGTAAACTTTTATGATTGTTCTATTTTTGCATCGGATTGTAATACAATAAAATCTCGTAATGAAAAAAAATATCAAACAAAGGTTATTTATAATCTTTTATTATCGGTTCAAGATGATATATATTCGCATCAAAAAGGAGCTGCTCAAGGTCATATATATGTGTCTGATCTTAAGAAAATTAGATTACCTGAACTAGATGAAGATATTCAAAATAATTTAATTTCAGATCTTGATGAACTAAATAGATATAAAGACAAATTAGTTGAAGATATTAAAAATATAGAAGCATCAATAAAATATATATTTCATAATTTATCTAGAGTAAAAAAAATATCTTTAGGAAAAATTGTGGATGTTGTATGTGGTCAATCTCCTGAATCTACATATTATAATGATGAAAATGATGGGCTTGAATTTTATCAAGGTATGATTAATTTTGGGTATAGATATATAAATCATTCAGCAGTGTATACAACAAAAATAACGAAAGAAAGCGTAAAAGGGGATGTTTTGATGAGTGTAAGAGCGCCTGCTGGTCCTGTTAATATGAATCCTTTTGAAAAAATATGCATCGGTCGTGGGTTGGCAGCATTAAGAATAAAAAAAGAATATGCTAACATAATATCTCAAGATTATGTTTATCTATATTTGAAATATAATCAAGACCTTGTTTTAAAAGGTAGCAAAAAAGGTGTTGGATTTAAGTCTATTAATAGTCCAAAGATTAAAAAAATTGAATTTTGCTATCCCGCAGATGAAAAGGAATTTCTGAGGATTAATGATTTATTGAAGCAAAAAGAAAGTGAAATCAAAATAATTCAGGATGAAATGAAGGAATTGCCTTTAAAAAGACAATCTATTTTGGAGAAATATCTTAGGTGATAATAACATCAAAGTTTGTTGAAAAGTATAAAGGAATAGGTGGCGAGATTTAGTAATTATTTGGGTGTTAAAACCAAGCAATATGAAAAAAGAGAGCTTATTGTTAAGGCTCTCTTTTTACTTATTATAGTTCCCATTTATTATAAAATATATCTAATAGCTTCTTTTGCCTTTTTTCAACAACCTCAGGCGTCCACTCTTTTTCATTTAACACTTGGGTTGTTAAAGGATAAGATGAAACCCCTTTTTTGCTTTTGAAATAACATTCTTTTTTCTTATCAAAATCATAGTTTTGAGCTTCGGAGTTGTGATATTTGGTTAAAGGGACCAAATTGGCAATTTTATGTAACCAAAATTTTCTTTTTTCCTCATCAGGCCATTTAGTATCCCATTCGGAACCTTTTTGCACCGTTTGAGGAAGTACATGCTCTATTGTAAGTATGCTATATTGATTTTCGGTTGCTTCATCTGAAACAAAATCATTTAATCTTAATATAATATAGTTTCTTTTTCTTGGTGTGAGTTCGTAGATATCACTATTTAAGGCTTTTCGGAACGAATTCTTTTCATTTTCTTCTAAATCTATTGTGGTTAAAGGGTCGTCTATATTATTTAACGGTTTTTGTTCGATTTCTGTTAATACGCTAGAATATCTTTCTATACGTTTGTTTACGTCTTGCGATGTTGCATATAAATAAGATGCTAACCTTTCAAGTTTTTGTGTAAACCACAATAAATATTCTGGTTCATTAAGGTGCTCTGCATAAAATTTTATTGCAACAGGTAACCAGTCAGAATTATCAAATCTATTCAACCATCTTAACAATTTGTTGATTTTATTAGCATCTTTTTCTGACTGATAATTCGCCTTTTTTAGAATGTTATATGTTTCAGTATAAGGTTTTATTACATCTGTAATGAGTTTTTCTGGTGTAAATTTTTCGGATACATAAGTCTTAAATTCCTCTAATAAAGATTTTTGAGCTTTATTTTTTGCAAAAATTGTTCTGATATGCATAAAGACGTCATTAAATCCTGCACGTGATGTTTGAATTTCTAAGTCTTCCCACAGCTGAGTATACTTTTCTCGTTGGGCATCTGGAAGTTTACCTATGATATCAGCTTTTATTATATCAGTTGTTTGTAAATCTAATCCACGACTATTTAATACTGAAAATACTCTAAATGCAGATTCTTGACTTGGAGTATAAACGACAACTAAATAACATCTCGTAATTAAAAATGAACAAAATTGTTGAATCTCTTGCGCTGTTGATAAATTTTCCTTAATTTTTGTTAAAAAAAGTTTGCAATTTTCAAAAATGTGCTGTTGAGATTCCGTTTTTAATAAATTTGAATTTATTTCTTTTAATTCATCAATTTTTAAATTTTGAATGAATTCTTCAAAGAAGCTTTGATCTTTATTTCTCAAATGTAAACGAGGTTTAGGCTCTAAATTTTCTAGACTGTTACCTTTTTCCTTTAAATAATTTATACAATCTATTTTGCTTTCTCCTGTCATATTATATGCTAAACAAGCCAGTAGAATTGTTAGAGTGGTTAGTCGTTGTTGTCCATCAATAACATCAGAATGAGGATTTTCATCAGATTTAACTAATACAATACTACCTAAGAAATAATTATCACTGCTATTTTCTTTATAAAATTTATATAAATCATCAAATAAAATTCCAGATTCTTCTTCAGTCCATGCATATGGGCGCTGATAAGCAGGAATATAATAATCAAAATCAGAGCTCAATATTTTACTTAAAGGAAATTCTTTGCCTGTTATTTTATTTATATTAGTCATAATCATCCTCCTCAAATCTTTTAGTATGGATGGTAACGTATAAATTTTTCTATATCAAGTATAATCTTTTTTGTGTATAAAATTGTTGATTGTGTATCTGGTTTAAGATTATTTTATAGGTAAGCTTGTTTTCATAAAAATATACGATAGAATGATTTTAGTTAAAATGCTAGTAAATGGAGTTTTTAATTGAATATTGATATTGCAAATATGGCTGTAAATCTAGGTGAAAAAGCTCAAGAGATAAATTTTGTGGATGCAGGAGTAACTTTATTTGCGGTTTTTTTAGGTGCTCATTTGGCGTATTGGTATAGTCAGCGTAAAGAACGGCAGAAAGATAAAAAGCAAGAAGTGGAAAGTTATTCCAAAATATCTAATCAAATTGCATTGTCTTTAAATAGTTTATGCGTTTACAAAGAAGTTTATTTAGATGAAATAAAAAAAGCTTTTGAAGAAAATAGCTATTTGGATGCACTAAAAACATCTTATAAGCCAGATAGTTATTTTATGTTTGATGTTAATGAATGTTGTTTTTTGAATTCTTATAATAGATGTTTCCCAACGGAATTTGCGTTATTAGCTAAAGTGACAGCCACAGTTTTTTGTGTGTTGGATGATTATTATAAAAGCGTTTATGACATCCGTTATGCATATATATCTAAAGATAAAAATTTTGAAAGTGGTTATGAAAATTTGAAAAAAAGCTTCCAGTTCTTATATGATGATTTTGAACATTTAATTGCAAGATTTTATTACTTGAATAAAGAACTTATTAAAGGATATGAGAAATATTTTAATATACATTATTACGAAGGATTAGTGGAAAATTATGAATTGGAAGCTAAACTAGATACATATATTCATGATGAAAAAAATAAACAATTTATTGCTGAAAGAGAAAGACAATTTGATGAGTATTGGTGTCTAACACCCAATATTTATTGTGTTTTGTGTCTATGGAAAAGAAAGCTTATGCATAAAATTAGATTTGCTTGCAAATATTTTAAAAAGCCTCAAATATGCAATAAATGCCGTTGTTGTTTTAATAAAAAAGAAAAACATTGAGGAACGTTATTTTATAAACTTTCCTTTTATCATTTTTCAAAACTAATTCTCTCGCATTTCAGTTTGATGTCGTGAGGGTACTGGTCTTTTAACTGAGCGTTTCGCCACTTGGGTATGAATGATGTAACTATCTGATTTTGCTTAATTTTATGCTTGCAATTTATATTGGAATATGTTATAATATATTATATTTGAAGTTGAACGATTCGTTTTGACTTCGAATATAAATCACCAAAATTTAGGCCTATATAGTCTGCTTTTTTCATCGGAGCGGATAAGGTCATTTTTGGTTGGAGGACGATATGTCATCAATAGCATACAAATTCAAAAATAAGTTTGTTATATGGCATATCGTCTGTCTTAAATTTAACATTTTATGGGCTTCAATCACTAAGATTGAGGCTCTTTTTTTTATTTTAAAGGAGTAAAAATAATGACAAATATAAAACACCCCGAGATTACGGTACAACTTTCGGGACAAGACGGTAATGCATTTATGATTTTAGGCTTATGTAAGAGAGCCATGCAACGAGCTCATCTCCCGCAAGAAGATATCGACCAATTTATGAAAGAAGCCATGTCCGGAGATTATAACCATTTGCTTGCAACGGTTATGTCTTGGTTTGACGTAGAATAAAAAGGAGGTGCGATATGGAAAATAAAATTGATGTGAAAAAAATTGCAGCTCAAAACGACAAGTTTCGTAAGACTTTTGAAGGAGGTAAGGAGCTGTTGACTTGCGGTATTTCATCTCTGCCACTGATGCAACAACAAGAGATTATGCAAAAAGTAAGAACCTTTAATAATTTTACGGAAGATAACGACCCGTATGGTGAACACGACTTTGGCTGTTTTGAATATATGGGACAACAAATCTTCTGGAAGATTGACCTCTATGATTTGAATTATGAGTTTTATTCTCCACAACCAGATGATGAGACACAAACCAACCGTGTCTTAACCATTATGTTTGCTGAGGAGTATTAGCCATGGCGTGGATAAAATCTCTAAAACAGGGGGACTGCGACTATTTTTGTTGTTTGTATTCAATTACCAATGCTTTGTCTAAACTTGCGAGCTCAAAATTGGGATATAGAAGTCAAATTTATGTATTTAACCGGCTCTTGGAAAAATTGGTCTCAATCGGCGGGTTGCAAAATATTGAGAAAAAAGGCGTATCCTATACCAAAGCGGTTAAATTGCTCAAAACAACGCAAAAAATACTTTTTGATAAGTATAAATTAAAAATTGAGATAAGCGAGCCGTTTTATGGGCAAGAACCGGATATTGAAAAATTAAAGACATTCTTAAAGGCCAAAAATACCGCAGTAATTCTTTCAATTAGCGAAAATGGGGGAATGAAGCATTGGAGTGTTTTGGATAAAATAAGTGCCAAGGAGGTTAGCTTTTATGACTCATGGGTATACGATAAGGTAAAATTAAGAAATATTCCCCAACCAAGCAAGTTGGATGATATTTTTATTATGAGTGTGCAAACTGAGTATAACTTATCTAAACAGTAAAATTGGCTTCCAAAGTGTGTAATTAAAATATCTTTTGCAGCAATTTTACAAATGTATAGCAACAACTAAACGTTAAATAAACAATTAAGGAGATAAAATGTTATTTCATTATGCAAGAGTTTCTACAACAGACCAAAACCTTGACCGACAAATACAAGAAGTCGAATGCGACAGATTATATTGTGATAAACAATCTGGTAAAAATGTTAACAGAGAACAACTGCAAGCTATGTTATCAAATTTACGTGAAGGAGATAAAATTTCTTGTTTATCAATGGATCGGTTAAGTCGTTCATTAACTGATTTAATTAATCTGGTTAAAGAGATTACTTCAAAAGGTGCCACAATTAGTTTTGAAAAAGAACATTTAACATTCACTCACGATAGGAATGATCCTTTTCAAAACTTAATGCTTTCGATGCTTGGAGCCATAAATCAATTTTATAGAGAAAACTTGTTAGAAATTCAAAGAGAAGGAATTCGATGCGCAAAACAACGTGGAGCTTATTCAAAGGAAAGAAAGAAGAAATTATCGAAAGAACAAATAAATGAAATCAAAATTAAAATGGCTGATAGGAATACTAGTGCAACAGCTCTCGCCCAAGAATACAAAATCAGCCGGTGTTTGTTGTATAAAGTCTTAAAGTCATAAAAAAAATCGGTATGTGATAAATAAACCACATACCGAAAAATGTCTAATTTAGACAATGTTGCTTAACAAATATTTTTTCCTTTCTTTTTTCATTTTCATATATCGAATAGCTATTTTTAGTTTTTGTTGTGCAGCTTTTGATGCTTTATTTACGAGCCGTTGCATATTATTAATTTCCCTTTCTGAATAAAACAAAATAGCTTTTGCAGGTTTATTATTTCGACCGGCTCTTCCAGATTCTTGATAGTACATCTCCAGATTGTTTGTTGCTTCAAAGTGAATAACTAAACCGACATCAGGTTTATCAATACCCATTCCGAATGCACTGGTGGCTAAAACAATACAATTTTCTTTTAGAAAAGCTTTCATTACTTCTTTTTTATTGGTAATTGTGCTATTGTATACATAACAATCAATACCTTGCTTTTTTAGTATTTTACTTAAACCTACCGTATAATCAATATGAGCACAATAAATTATGATAGAAGTCTTTGGTTTATTATTTTCATCAAGAAGCGGTTTTAGACATTCCATTAGTTGCATGAATCCATCATCTTCTTTTTTTATAACTTGATATTTGATATTTTTTCGCTCTAAATCTCCTTTAAATATTTTGACATTAGATTTCATATTGCACACTTCCTTAATAACTTTTTGTGTACTTTTCCCTGCTGTCGCTGTTAAAGCCATAATTTTTGAATCTGGAAACTTATTAATAAAATTTCCAAGTTTTTTATAATCAGGTCTAAAGTCATTACCCCATAAGTCAATACAATGAGCTTCATCACAGACTATCATACTAATATCTAGACTAGATAATACTTCTAATATTTGTTTATTGTTTAACATTTCAGGAGCTACATACAGAAACTTATACTTACCTTTTTTTAAGTTTTTTAATTTTTTCTCTTTATTTTGAGTTTCACTTGTAAAAGCTAAAGCAAACTTTCTATATATTTTATTTAATTTAGAAACCTGATTATGGATTAATGATATAAGAGGTTCTATAACAATACATAATCCTGATGATTGTAGAGCTGTTGCATAAAAACATAAACTTTTTCCAAAGTTAGTTTTTTGAATAACAATACTACTTTTATGTTTCTTCATATAATTAATAATTTCTTCTTGATTGGATTTATAGGATTTAAAATTAAATAGACTTAACACAATTTTATTGTCTTTTAGAGGGGTAAAATAAGTGTCGTGACTATGTAACTTTTTTTGATTTTTTTCGCTTTTTATACCGTTTTTTGCATTATTTTGAATGTTTTCCCCGATGAATTTTGTCATCTTCTTAGTGTTGAATTTATAAAAAACATCACTTAATTTGCACTTATCCAAAAACAGCAGATTGTAACAGTGTAGGTCATCCGGTAATGAAATTTTTTTCCTTTTGTATTTTTTTATTATCCTTTATCTCATCTTCCGCTACAGCAGTTAAATATTTTGGTACTACCAAGGTCATATATGTTTTGAATTTGCAAACATATGTTGATACAGGCTCACTATCTTTGATGGGGCTAATATCTATGACTTTAAGATTCTGCGGTGTCCTATATATTAAAGGGTCGTGCTTTTTACTAATTTTAAAGGTGTCAGGATTGAGCATGAACTCATAATTAGAAGGAAAATATTTTGTAAAAAAAGCTTCCAATGACTTTTTATTCTCACCGCAAATGATAATATGAAAATGTGGAAGGAAAGCACCCACACGGCGATCATATTTAACTTCAAATGATACAAAGCCAAATCCTTTTTTAAGACGGTTTAATTGTTTGCATATGGTAGATTTTGCCTTTTTTAAATTAAAGCTTGTCAACTCGCGTGGTTTAATGAAGTAAGGAAGCTTATTTTGTCCTCTCCCTTCACAATAATTCAAAGTAACCAAAAAAATATTTTTGTCTGTCTGGGTTATATTCTTATAATTCGACAAAACATTTTGTACGTTACCAGAAATTTCTTCTTGTAATTTTGAAGTATAATAAATATCAGCGAGAGAATCTTTATTTTTGCTACATAGCTTATTTTTAAGCTGCATTAAATCTTTCTTAAAGGATTTTAATTCTGGTTTGGTTAATCCTTTTGTTAATGATTCTATTCTGTGTTGAGCTTCTTCAATAACCGAATTATTAATTTTAGATTTTTTCATTTTTTTTTCCTTTTCAAAAAAAGGTTGCAATGCAGGTATTGCAACCATGCAGTTGTTACTTAGACTTTAGTTCTTGAAGTTTTTTTGCATATTTGCGGTAAGCTTTTTGAGGAAGCTTGAGAATAGCTTCCCGTTTATACAGCAAATCATAAAATCTTCTTTGGTGGCTTTTCCCTTATTTATTGATTGCATCAATAAGGTTGCTACTTTATCAGGGGAGTTTTTTTTAATTAGCTCTTGAAGATTATCTTTTTTAGATTTTTTAGATGAAGAAGGTTTTTTATCTTTAATTTTTCCATTAAAAAGATTCTGCATCCCAATGGATTGAATTTTGGCAAGTGCCTTCTTAGTACGACAAGGTACCTTATTTTCATGCAACAATTTCATTGCCCTGCAATATTTACGACGAAAAGATTGCTGAGTTTTGTCTTTGTCAGAAAAAAGAGCACGCATGTATTCTTCTGTTCCGCTTAAAAAGTCTTCGTTTTTAAATAGCTCACCAATATGACAATAAAGTAAAGCCATCAATTGTTGCTTATCTTCTCTTGTTTGCGTTATTTGCTTAGCAATTTGGTGCTTTAATTTATTTATCTGCTTAAACTGATCGCTTTTTTGGGCTTTTTGTATAATTTCTTTAACAGATACTTTTTTTATTTTTCTTTTCGTCATAGTGTTTCCTTTCATGTTTGATAAATATTGGAATAAAGTGATTCGCCTAATGCTTTAAATGAGTGCATTTTATGTTAAATGTGAAAGCACTTTATACGTTTATTTTGTATGAAAAATTCAGTAAAAACAATAGCATATAAAAATGTACATAGTCCATCATAAAATGAACTATGTACAGTTAAAAGTGTAACTACATACAGTTTAAAATGTACATGGTTGAATAAATTTTGAAAGAAAAACCCCGCCATTTTTAATAAAATGACGGGGTGTCGGTTATTGAACTAGATCCTGCAGAGCAGATGGACTTGACAAGTCTAAGGATGTGTTGCATTTGTTAAAGATAACGGCTTTCATCTGACGAAATTTTGTTAAAGGATAGAGTTAAAGGCGTTAAATTAATTTTTTTTGTAAGCATTTTATTTAAGCGAATTCCACTATATGCAGAACTGGACTGGGAATTCTTTTGGTTGCATAGAATATTTTCAGCATATTGTGCAAGTCTTAAAATATTTTCAGCATCTTCGTTATAGTTATCATAATTAATAAAGGCCTCTTTAAATTCATCAGAAGATAGTTTTGTTTTTATGGCATTATATTGTTCTTCTGAGATAAACTTTGGAACGTCGCACAATTCATTCCATCCTTTCTTGTTTAAAAGATTGTGAACAAACCCAAAGATAAGTACGGCGCTATATCCATGGTTGTCCCATGCCGTTTTGATGGCTCTTTTTGTATAGAGCGTATGATTGGGGTTAGAATCAGATGTAATCTGCGTTAATTCCTTTGCATTTCGTATTCCGTAAAGAGTTCTTTGGCTTGATAGCCGAATAAGGTTTTGTACAATAAAATATGTAACCATGAGCTGGGAATAATGGGCTTGAAAACGCTTAGCAATATCGTGAAATGTTGCAGTGTATGTAATGTTATTTAGTGATGAATTAGTGATGAGGGTATGGTATTGTTTGTATTCCGAATAAAATATTGTGTAAATTTGCTTTAGACTTTTGTGTATCCTTGTCGGTTTTTTTTGATTGCGTAGAGCTGAGGATAAAAATTTGACTTTTGTTTCAGTATCATACCAAGACAGATAAGAGATAAATAAATCATAAGAAATTAATGCATTGTATCTGTCTAATTCTTTTTCTGTTGCTATAATGTACGGGATAATATGATAAAAAATATTGTCAAAAATAATTTCTTTGTCATGGTCGGGTGTATCATTATTGTCTTCGGTAGTGATAATTTTAGGTAGCTGTTTGATTAGCGATAGATAAGGAACGTTAAATTCTCTCGTGTTGTCAAGCATTTATCTTCTCCATTAAATATACAGATGGCTTAAGTCTAACCCTTCATATACTAATTTTTCGTTTAATTCATCAGCTAAGACTTTGATACTGATTGTTCCATAGTGTTCGGAGAGGGAATTAGCCCCCTCCCAACCACAAAGCCTTTGTACGCGGTCAATCGGACAGTTATTGTTCCTTAAAATCGTGCGAACGGTATGGCGGAATGAGTGAAAAACAAGTCCTTTATCCTTCAAACCGAGAGAATCAAGGAGCTTTCCAAACCATTTGGAGGGTTGAGCAGAAAACTCTCCGCGAGAGTTAGGTGTTAAATCCATAAAAATGCGTTTGTTTTTGGCAGGGCTTTGTTTTTGCATTAAATTTACAAATTCCAAAAATCCTAATTTGATAAGCTCTTGATGAATAGGAATTTTGCGGATACCGGCTTTAGTTTTGACGTGTTTACCGTCATTTTCGTTGATGCTGATAAACTTAATACCATCTTCTTCTTGAATATCATCAAATTGGAGCTGACAAATTTCATTAAGTCTGGCACCTGTATATAAGCCCAAAAGCCCAATCCAAAAGAATGAGCGACGCTGTCGGTTATTATCCCAATGCTTGGAATAAAAGTCACTGTGAAAGATTGTTTGTAATTGTGAAAGTGTAAATGTTTGATATTTATTGCTCTCCTTGGATATGATAGGGGCAGGAATATCAATTTCGTTAATAGGATTTTCTATAATATATTTACGCTTTTCTGCCCAGTTAAAAATTGTTTTAAGGGACTGAATATAATCGGCTCTTGTCTTTTCGGAGATGCATCTTTCAGGATGTTTTTGGCAATCCTTTATGATGTGAGGAATATCTTGGGGTGAAATAGTCTTATCTAAGCGGGTAGGAAGCCACTGTAAATTTATGGTTAGAGTTTGTAAATCCTCGTCAGAAATATCTCGTATTTTTTTGTGTTCCAACATCAGACTCATAATATAGAGCCGTTGGTTAATTTTGTCCTTCTGTGTTTGAGATACATTGTTGCGCGACATTTCATTATTATACACTTCTGATAAGTCGGCTAAACTTAAGTTGGGCTTTTTATAAGTAATTGGGCGTGTATAAGGAGCAACGCTTTGTTCTAATAACGGAGGAGAACTAATAAGTTGAACAGGTTCTTTAATTGGTGCGCCTTTTATATAGTCGATAATTATTTCAAGGTATTGAATAAATGCTAACATAAAAGAATGTAAAAAAATTTTTTGGCAGTTTTCACTGGGCATCTGTAAATGATTTTTTTGAAGGTAGTTGGCGACCTCAATTTGTATATATTGGTAGTCTTTTGCGTGAAATCGTTCAATGTTTTCTTTTAAAAGCTGATTGTAATAGTTTAAGCTATCTATGCTTTTGGTAATAATTTTTTTGTCTTTACTTATGTTGTCAAGGCAATAGTTAAGGGCAAAAGTTTCTATTGCTTCCTTATCGTATTGGGTTGAAGATAAAGGCACGTTAGAAGATAGCTTGGTAAGCATCTCATCAATATCGTCATCGCAGTTATTTTCAAAACCGGTTAAATTAAGCATTTGTTCTTCTCTTAAAAATCGTGCGTTTACTTTTGCAATTATAGAACAACTTCTGATGCTTGCAACTTTTTTATCTGTAGTATGGAGAGAAATCCATATTTGTTTTTTTCGAAAAACAGGAAACAATTTACGAGGTATGTTAATAACCTCGTAAAAAGAAGAACCTCGATTCAATAAAACCATTAAATTAACCTCATTATCAGGCCAATATCAATGAGATTTATTAGCAGAAGTTATTAGCAGAATTGATTTTTTACAGCTTATTAAAACAAAAAGCCTTGTAAAAACAAGGCTTTATCGCATTTCTGGCTGGAGACGACGTGCGGTTTCCGAGTAAATAATTTGTATCTCCAGCTTTTGTGATAGTAATCTATTGTTGTCATAACAATTCCTTTTAAGTGACAAATCAGAAATTAAGATTTTTTAGTATAAGTTTCTAAAATTGGTTTACAAAAAATATATAATGGCATAAAAAAATAACAAGGAGTATTTACGAACAAAGGTAGAACATTTTAATAAAATTTTAAAAAATATGTTTTTATATTACATATATTAATAGTATGAGGAAAAATGTTGTTAAGAAATGCAAATAGAGATTTAGATATAGAAAGGTTTAAAACTTTCTATCATTCTTGGCAACTCAAAATTTTGCTTGATTTATATCATGAAGATTTGAAGGCAAAAAATTTTAATATTAAAGCAGATTTTCTTAGTAAAAATATATCTAAAAATAATGAAGAATTATTTTTAACATTACAAGAACTTGATAATCAACATCAGTATAAACGTTATTATGAAAAGCTTATAGCTTTGCTCATGTACAAAAATATTGATGAAGAGTCTTTTCAAAGAAATTTAGAAAAAATAAATGAAAAGTCAGAAAAAAGGAAAGGAAATGGTGTCTACTATACGCCGGAAGATGTTTCTACTTTTATTATCCTTAATAGTTTTGCCTTATTAAATAATAATGAGGGTAAACTTTTTAACAATATCAATTCTTTATCTGGCCAAATAGATGAGACAATTATAACTCGAACTATATTTGATCCTACTTGTGGAACGGGAGCCTTTTTGGTAAGAGCTTTTGATGCCAAAATTGAATTAGCAAAAAAATTCTATGGAAATAATATATCAGATGACGTATTGCTATCAATTGTAAAGAGTTTGTATGGTAATGATATAGATATGTTCTCGATCTATATTTCACAGACACGGATTTTGTTTAAAGTTATTAATTTATCATCCACTATCAATATTCGTGAACTTTTGAATATTTTAAAAAAGAATTTTTCTAATTTTGATTTTGTTTCGTCATATGGTAAAATTAAGAAAAAATTTGATTTTATTATTGGTAATCCGCCATATGTAGAAAAGAGTAAATGTCAACATACTTCATCTATAAAGTATGGAAATATTTATGCAGATGTGGTAGATAATTCGTTGGAACTTTTGAATAATAGTGGTGTTTTGGGATATGTTATTCCTTTGTCATATGTTTCTACATCTCGTTTTTCGACATTAAGAAAAGTTATCCAAAATAATACAAGTGTTGAGTATCTTTTGAGCTTTGCAGATCGTCCAGATTGTTTATTTTCAGGAGTACATCAAAAATTAAATATAATTTTAGCAAAAAAACAAAAATCTGATAAACATGATGTTTTTACTTCTGACTATGTTTATTGGTATAAAAATCAACGAGGTTCTTTATTTAATACCCTTACCGTTTCTCTGAATCCGTTTACAAATGATAATTATTATCCAAAATTGGGAAATGTTTTAGAACAAAAAATTTACCATAAGATTTCAAAAGGATTTCGTAATATCAATTCTTTAATAGGTGATGGTAATGAAAAATTATATGTTAATATGAGAGCTACTTTTTGGATTAAGTCATTTATTACACAACCATATAAAAGTAATGAGTATAAAGAATTTTTAATTAGTAAAAAAAATGTACATCTTGTGAACATTATTTTAAACTCAAGTTTATTCTGGTGGCTGTGGGTTAAAGTTTCGGATTGTTGGCACCTTACAAATAAAGAATTCTCTATATTTACTACACCAGACTTATCAAATGTTGATTATCTGAAAGTTGAGACTTTATCGAATAAAATAAATGAGAAACTCGATAAAACAAAGGAAACTGTTAATACAAAACAGACAATGTATGAATATAAGCACAAGCGATGCAAACATATTATTGATCAAATAGATGACTATCTTGCTTTGTTATATGGTTTTTCAGCAGAAGAAATTAATTATATTAAGCATTATAAAGAAAATTATCGGTTAGGTATATCAAATGATGAATGTAATTGATTTATTTGCTGGTGCAGGAGGTCTTTCTTCAGGATTTATGCGTGCCGGATATAATATTGTAGCCGCTGTAGAATTTGACAAGCAGATTGCAGAAACATACAAACATAATCATCCAAAAACACATCTATTTGTTGATGATATAAAAAATATAGCGGAAACAAAAACCTTAGCTAATATAAATGCCGATATTGTTGTCGGGGGACCTCCTTGTCAAGGTTTTTCTATGGCGGGGGCAAGAATTAGAAAGAATTTCATTGAAGATGAACGGAATTATCTGTTTCGTTATTACTATGAAATCATAAAACAAATTCTTCCTAAATATTTTGTCTTTGAAAATGTTAAAGGTATTACAACTATGGAAAATGGAGAGATTTTAAACGAAATAATCTCATTATTCCAAAATTCTCAGTTGTTAAATGGGCATAAGTATTATACATATCCTTATTTATTTAAAGCATTAGATATGGGAATTCCTCAAAAACGCGAACGCTTTATAATTCTAGGTATTTTAGATGAGGAAATTGATTGGTACTCAGTTTATAATCAAACAAAAATAGATATTGAAAAAAGATATCCTATGTTTTTCCAAAGTACGAATGTTTGGGATGCTATTTCAAATTTAGCAAATATACCAGATGTGGATGAAATAAAAGTAATACCACAGACAGAGTATCAAAGATTCTTGGCATCAGCAACAGGAGTTACCTATAACAATAATAAACCTAAGCATAATAATATAGCTCTTTCACGTATAAAACAGATATCTTGTGGTGAAAATTGGACTTCATTGAAAGATGAGCATATAAAGTCTGTACATAGTGGGGCTTATGGACGTTTAGAAAAAAATGGTGTAGCTCCAACGGTAACTACAAGATTTGATACACCTTCAGGAGGAGGATTTATTCATCCTATAGAAAATAGAACTTTGACACCTCGCGAAGGTGCAAGAATACAGTCATTTCCAGATGATTATAAATTTATTGGAAATAAAACTTCCGTTTATAAACAAATTGGAAATGCTGTTCCCCCTAAAATGGCATATTTCATTGCGGAAATGATAAAAAAAATAAGTTCCAAAAATATTTGACTCCTTAATTTTCAGCTGTTAGGCTACTACTAATTTAGTGGGAGCAATTTAATGACAAATGAAGAATATATTCAGTTTTTAGAGAAAAAAGGTGAAAATTATGTATGGCAGTTTACTAAACAAGAAGTAGACTTTGATAAAATTTTCCTGGCTACAAAATTGTTTAATGAATGGAAGAATAGTGAGACTGAAATGTCTCCGGAAACTTTCTTTTCCCAACAACATAGTAAATATGGTATCACGGACAGACATAGGACGCTGATTATTGCTCAGTTATATGGATTGATAACAAAAAATAATAGCACATACGTAAAGGAATGTGTTACTCCTGTTTTTGAAAAATTATCACGTTCTGTAGATAGTGAAACATATAAAAAGATTGTGACGGAACAATTATTAAAGATAAAATTACCTGCACTTACTTATTCTAGAGTTAGTGGAGCTTCGGATGTAAGGCATATATTTCCTATTATTTTTACATATCAGGTTTTAAAATCATTAAAAAGTGTAGGCATAAAAAACATATCAATAGATGAATTTTATACCTATGTAATGACTGCAAATTTTCACTCTGATTTGGAAAGAGTAGTGCAATTTTTAACACAACCAATTAAACCAATAATTGGGGATTCTTTGTTAAGATTATACAAGGATAGAAGTCGTATTGTTCCATTAATTAAAAATTTAAACATATTTATTTTTGATGATGAAAATATATCAATAAATCCAATTTATGAATATGTTATGGATGAATTCTTAAAATCAAAACTTTCACTATTTTTAAAAAGAGAGTTAACCAATTCAGAAATATATAAAAATTTTTTATATAATGCTCAGAATTTGGATATTAACTTAATTAATGAAGATGTAGATGTTGTCATTTCAGGTGATATAGATGAATTAAAAGATGAAGCTGAATATACTGAAAATGTTGTATCTCAAGAAATTAGCAAAATCACACATGAAAAAGTGGAGACTTTAGCAACTATAGAGCCTGTCATAGTAACAGAAGGCGAACGTTTTGTTATTAAACGTGATGCAGCTATAGGTGTATTAGCAATAGCAAATAGTGAATATAAATGTGAGTTCGATGAAAATCATGAAACATTTATTTCCAAAAGAACCAAAAATAGATATATGGAAGCACATCATTTAATTCCTATTAGTCAAACCAAATATATATGGAAGAAGAAACACGCAAACGTTGACTGTATAGAAAATATTGTATCATTATGTCCTACCTGTCACAGAGCCATTCATCATGGAGAATTTGATATAAAATTGACAATTCTTAAAAAATTATATGATAAAAAATACCAGGATTTAAAAAAGGTGGGGCTTGATGTGGATTTTGAAACATTATTAAAATTCTATTTGTAAAATCTTATTTGTTTCCGTCCATAAATTAGTAATCCCGTCCAAATTGTAGCAAAATGTCATCAGATTTGTGCGTTTTAGGGGCTCCCGAATTAGAAAATACACCGCATAATATAAATAGTTAATGAGTAACACAACTATTTATGAAAGGGAAAAGTTATGTGGTATGTAAAACTCAATGACACCATTCTCCCATCTCCGTATCAGTTTTTTAGTGATTGTCTGTCTGAATGTCAAAGATTAAAGCAGACAATGGTCGCAGTTTGTACTGAGCCGGTTTTTATGAACTAATTTGATGATAAGGAGATTGTGTTATGTTAAAAAATTTTGAAAATTGGTTGTTGGAAAATAAATACTCTGCTTTGACTGCTGCTGATTATGCCGGAAGAATTGAGAGATTGTGTCGTGTTGAGAAGTTTACACTTGCCCATCTGGTTGAAAATATTTCTTCTATCCTGCCTCAATATGAAATAACCGGCGAAAAATCATCTTATGGCAAACGCTCTCATACCTCTGTCAGACAGGCTTTAAGAAAATTCAAAATGTTTCTTTCTTCTGAAAAGTTGGCTTAAGAGGTGTGTTATGACTAATGTTAAATATCCTGAAATAACTGTAAATATTGTTGGTGTTAATGGAAATGCTTTTAATATCCTTGGTATTTGTACTTCAGCAATGAGAAAACACCGATTGCCAAAATCAGAAATAGATACTTTTTTCAAAGAAGCAACAAGCGGTAGTTATGATGATTTGCTTTGTACTGTTATGCAATGGTTTAATGTGGAGTAGGTGCATGACTGATATTAAAACCTTAAATGACAATCTCAGAAAGACTTTAATCGGTGGTAAGGTTATACTAACTCAAGGTATCAACGTCAAATTGCCAAAAGATATTGCAAGAATTTTATCCAAAGTAAGAAATTTTAACAATTTTACCAAGGACAACGATCCATACGGTGAGCATGATTTTGGTAGTTTTGATTATAAAGGTGAGACAATCTATTTCAAAATTGATTACTATGATAAAAACTATCAATATTTATCCGAGGATCCAAGCAATCCAGATGTAACAAATCGTGTCATGACCGTTATGTTGGCAAGCGAGTATTAAACAACTTTTATTAACTGTTCCATAGATAAAGTTTATAATTTAGCCCGGTTTGATTGATTTCAGGTCGGGCTTATGTTTTACTTCTTTTATCCAATTCGCTTGTTTCGGGGCTGTTTATGGAGCAATGGGATATATTTCAACAAGATATTTATGTAAATTCAAAAGATTAACCTCATTAAAATTTTAAATGAGGTTGATTGAATGAACTTCTGCTAAAATTTACAAAGGTTGAACATAATAATACCTATTTACAATGTCTTATAACTATCAATTTCTTTTGATATATACGTAATGTCGTGAATTTTGGGATTTGTAAAACAGTTTTTTTATTTATTTTTCCATTTTCAATAAACAAAAACAACTTCTCACTTCTGGAGTTTAAATGTTTCAATTTATTTTTGGATACAATTCTCAAAATCATTTATGTTATCTAAAGCAATGTCTTTCCATTTTTTATAGTTGGAGCAGGAAAGTAGTTTATCAAAAGGTGCCTTAATCTCATATTTTAAGACATCACCATCTAAAATACAGTTGGTTAATAGATTTTTTAGGAGTGTATTTTTCTCATCCGGTGTCGCAATTTTCATAACATTTGATATATCAGCTATAAAATCTAAGGCTTTTTCAACATCATCTTTTAAGGTATTGCTTATATCAGTATATTTTTTAGATCTTTCTTCTAATTCTTTTCTTTGGTCTAGATATTTTTGCTTTTCTAGTTTATATTGATTTTCAGTAATACCACGGTCAAGAAAATACTCCCACAAATGCTTTAATCTGTTGTCAATAACATTAATCTCATCAGTAATTTTTTTTCTAACGCTGGCATTGACCTTCTTTTCATCTTCTAAGGATTGGATAATAGATGTTTTCAGTAAGTCGTGCATAGTTGGAGATATTTTAATTTTATGAAAAATCTCATTATCAAGCTGTTTTAGTATAATATCTTCGTTAACTAATTTTTGTTTGCATGAGCCTTTTTGATGACTGCAACGCAGATATACATACTCTTTATTTCCTTTTTTATGATGTTCAGGAGTAACAGCACATCCACATTTACAAGTTATCAATCCTCTAAAGACAAAAGGAATACCAGCATATTTTTGTTCTTTGCAAAATCTTTCTTTTTTTCTGGTTTCTAGAACTTTTTGAACTTTATCAAATAATTCTTTGTCAATAATCGGTTCGTATATGTGATTTACTTGTCTGTAATACATTTTTATAGGTTTTTTAGTCTTTTCATCTATTTCTTCTTCTTTGACATACATTTTTCCATAATAAAAAGGATTGGTAAGAATATCATGTATCTTGTTTCTGCTAATTGGACATATCTTACCAAAATTTTTAGATCTAGGATTATAATTAGGTTCTTTTGACATTAATCCTTTTTCTTTTGCAGAATGCCAAATACTTTGTAATGAATGAACTCCGGTAGCATATTCCAAAAATATTTGTCTTATAATTGGTGCGCGTTCAGGATCTAGGATAAGAGTTGCCGGATTTCTTTTATTTTTCGGTACATTTAAATAACCAATAGGAGCTAATCCTTGCCACATACCTGCTTCACGATTATGTTTTTGACTGCGTTTAACATTTTTATTCAAGGCAGTTAAATACATTTTTGCAGCTAGAATACCAAAGTCATATCTTGCAAATTCATCATCTGTACTAAATTTATCAAGAACTAAAAACTCATTAATAAAATGGACTTCAATTTTATCGGCTTTAAGTAATTGTTGGATTTTTTCACATTCAGAAAATCCACGTTGTAGTCGGTCAAGAGTATGGACGAGAATTGCAGTCTTATGATCTTGTTTTTCTATAAACTCAATCATTTCATTAAACTTCTTACGACCGCCACGAGATGAACTTTCTGTAAATACAAATGCTTTATATGATGGTTCAATAATCTTAAAACCATTTTTATAAGCGTATTCTTCTATCTTTTCAACTTGTGCTTCTAGACTAGCTCCTCTTTCTTGTTTTTTACTTGAAACACGGGCTAACATAACCGCTTGTTTACATTCTTCAACTTCTATTACTTCTTGATATTTTCGTCTCATAGTTAATATTCCTCTTTTTTTAATGCATACATAAAAAGTTCGCTCATTATTTTCTATTAAATTGTTTTTCCATAATATTATTATATCAAGACAAAATGGGAATGTACGCAAAAAAATGAGCGATTTTGTAACTTTTTTACTAATATTTTACTGATTTTTCAAATGGTTAACCTAATTAAAATTTTTAATGAGGTCGGTTTGAATGGTTTTTATTATCAACATTAGTGTTTTGCTTATTTTCTTGATTTTTTAATGCTACTTTGACTGCTTGCGTATAAAAATATCTCAAGTTTTTAGTAGCTTCCTTTAGTTCATCATCCGTAAAGTCGGGATAAAGAACTAATAACTCTTTAGCGAGTAAGTCTTTATCGTTTGTCATGTTATCTAGAATGTTGAATGATGATTTTTCTACTAAATTTTTTGAGATGAATTTTCCAAATAGTATATTTTTTTATCTGCATATAAAAAAGTGTCCTAAGTTTTGTAGCTTAAGACATTATAGATTTTGTAATAGTAACTTTGGGTTCCTAAGACACCGAAGTTGATGTAATGGTATGAATTAATTGACTTTATCTATTAAAACACCTTCTTTAGCTAGAAAAATCTTAGCTTTTCCATTGTTTATTAAGTTGGCTAGATTGTCATTTGGTAGTATATGAGATTTTTCCGGAGCTATGATACGAAAATTATATTTTAAGTTGTTTATATCAAATATTAACCAATCAAGACTTTCTGTTCCCGTATATGAATCATAATAAATGTATATATTCCTATTAGGTCTAGCATGCCTTTGTAAGTTATTGATTATATCTTCAATTTCAGATTCATCATGATAACGAAAATAAATTACTTCTTTTTGCATTGTTTCTCTCTATTAAAGTTTATAACAAATATTTTATGTCAAGATTGAGAAAAAATGTAAAACAGATAATAAAAAAATTTTAACGATTTTTCCAATTATGATATATTTTAACTTCTAGGTCCTAAGACACCGAAGTTGATATGTAAATGTAGATGTCTAATATTGCTGTTTTTGAAAGTGTCTTGTTTTTTGACCATATGACTCAGTTGATTTATTTGGTATAGGTTTACTTAGATTTTCGTTAAAAGGCTTGTTCTGGGTTGATTTTTGATTCTTTATGTGAGTGTTTTACTTAGGATTTGCAGGATTAAAGCATTTGTAGATAAAAATTATTTATATACGATTCCGGTCATATAGTTTATAAATTGATGTCAGTTTTATCTATGAATTTGATGTATTTAATCTTGATACCATTATCTTTTAGTTTTTTTACGTCTGACTTATATTCTTTATAAAGTTGGTTGTAGTCATCACGAATTTTTTCAAGAAGAGATTTAGATATATATAAACCATTATTGGAACACGCTCCTTTATTAAGATAACATAACCAACCGTTTGCACCATTTTTATCATATCCTTTTTGAGTTTGAAGCATATTTTTGTATTTGGAGCCTTTATATTCTTTCTTCCCATTACAAACAGATGTCTTTAATGCCTGTTGGATTTTATCATCTATTTCTTCATCAAATACTTCTCTGATACCGTGTATATGAGTTTCTTTATCATTTATATCTTTTCTTTTATTCTTATGTTTATTTTCAAGGATAAAGGACATCATAGGTTTATCAGATGACTTAAAGATATAATCAAAGTTACCATATATTCTTTTAATAATAACAGCTTTTAATTTTTTGTATGTTAAATTGCTATACTTATCTCTAAATTGTTTACTTAAGTCTAATGTAAATGGTTTAATGTTTGTAAATTTCTTTGTTTCTGCCATAAAATAAAAGAAGTATGCCAGCTTTTGTACCTGAGTTATATCTCTCCACATTGGTAACCTATGGATGGTAATTTCTTTCTTTTGATACTCATTTCCATATATATTACTAATATAGAGTGCGACATCAAATTTATTTTTGTACCAATTAACTATGGAAATAAAAGCTCTGAAGCTGCGTTGGCCCTTCTTTTTTGAGGTTATTTTCTGTTTTTTTCGCATGAGCAATTCCTTACTTTTTATTCATAGAATTGTTCATTGTTTGTTTTTCTACTAAAGAGAGAGGATAAAAATTTCCATTAAGTAACGTCGATGTCAGTTAATCATAACAAGTAATTTTAACCTTATGTTGTATACTGACGATAGGTTTGCAACTTCTCGGTAAATTGGAAAAGAAGTTAAAAATATTCCTACTGAAAACGCCAAAATCATTTTTAAGGCTCGCACGTAAAGGCCTCTCTCAATTTTGGTTAGTCATTTTTAAGCCTAACCGGTACGGGTCGGAGGATAGGCAGGTCCCAGCCGGAGAGTATGGGAGCGGCGACTAGCAGGCCCAATCCACATACCGTAGCCCCTGAGCCTGGTCTTTTGAGTAAAAATAAACTGTCATTGACGTCAAGATCTTTTCTTTTAGGCTGGTTTTAAATTTGATTTTTTTTCAAAAGATTATCCCGAAGGACTGGCTGGATTCAAACCAAGTTAAGCTATTGAAAAACAATGAAAGTTGAAAAGATGAGTTCGGAAGAGCCTTAAAAAACAGGTCTGGAAGAAAAACAACATTCGAACTCGATTTTATTGTTAAAAAAACAAGGACTTAAACCGAAATTTAAGCCCTTTGCACTTGGTGGCTGGGGTGGCTGGATTCGAACCAACGAATGTCGGCACCAAAAGCCGATGCCTTACCACTTGGCGACACCCCAATATGTTCCGGCCGGTAAGCTGCCGGGCAGATCGATAACGTCTGCAGGCTTATATTTATGCTAAAATTTTTATTATTGCAAGACTTTTTTCTTTGCCTTTGCAAAAAAGGTTTTCACTTTTATTTCAGCAGCTGTTTTTTCTTTTCTTCGCGAGCCTTGAGAATGTCGAGGTCTCTTTCCGTGGCGATCCTGTCCAGAATGGTTTTAACCACCTGATCCAATTCGTGATTTTCCCGATAATCGGCGTGCAGCGCAAAGTTGACACGGTTGTCAACCAGCAGCCGCAGAGCTTTTTGTTTGCTGGTTGCGCTTTGGTCATATACGGCAATGGCGTTGCCGCCGCGCTCTTTTGTCAGTTTCATTGACGGGATATCGGTCATTCCGTCGCCGAAATAAATCATCCGTTTGAACGGAATGGGGCGTTCTTCATCGGGTGTAAATTCATTTACTGCAACATCATCGTTTTTGCCCAGACCTTTGTTGATTTTGGAGAGATATTGGGTTTTGATGCTGTAATTGATGACCCGTGCCGGCCAAACCGGAGTGCCGTCAGCACCGAAGGCATAAGAACAGGCAAAAATATCTTTGAAATACTTGCTGACTTCGGTTCCGGCCATAATCTCTTCGTAGCCTGATGATATGATGTAATGTTCGATTTCCAAATCAAGCGAAGCGCCGAAACGGTTAATCCGCTCAAACCATTCCAGAACGCCGGGAAAATAAATCACGCCTTTCCCGCATTCCTTCAGATTTTCTTTCGTCAGGCGAATGCCCATTTCTTTGGCTGTTTTCATAAAATAATACATACTGCCGGTCACTTGGTCGGCGCCGTTTTCACGCGACCATTGGTTGGCCTTGGCCCAGAACTCGTCCGGCGTCATCCCGAATTGCGGAATCAGGCAAAAGTCCTGCATATACTGAGTGCTCAGGGTTTCGTCAAAGTCATAAATCAGAGCGACTTTAGTCTTATTATTTTGCATTTTTGATTATCTCCGCTTGCTTTTTGGAATTTATTATTATACAAGTAAGAAGTTAATTTTTTACTAGTTTTAATAAAGAGGAAATTTCGAAATGGTTGCAAAGACAATGGACCAGCTGGTCTCCTTATGTAAACGCCGTGGCTTTATTTTTCAGAATGCCGATATCTACGGCGGCATGCAGGGGGTTTATGACTATGGTCCGTTAGGCGTAGAATTGAAGAACAACCTGAAAGCGGCCTGGTGGCGGGCAATGGTCTATGAACGTGATGATATCGAAGGACTGGATGCCGCTATTTTGACTAACCGCAAGGTTTTGCATTATTCCGGCCATGAAGACACTTTCTCTGACCCGATGACCGACTGCCGCAAATGCAAAGGGCGTTTCCGCGCTGACCACATTAAAGACGGAAAGTGCCCGAATTGCGGCTCGACAGATTTGACCGAACCCCGTCCGTTTAACCTGATGTTCAAAACGACGGTCGGCCCGGTTGATAATGCGGAAAATCTGGCTTATCTGCGTCCGGAAACCGCACAGGCAATTTTTACCCAATTTAAAAACGTGGTTGATTCCACCTCGCGCAAGCTGCCGTTCGGCATTGCTCAAATCGGCAAATCTTTCCGCAACGAAATCACACCGCGCAACTTTATCTTCCGCGTCAGGGAGTTTGAACAGGCTGAGCTGGAATATTTTGTTATGCCCGGCGAAGACGAAAAATGGCATGAAATGTGGAAAGAAGCCCGGATCAAATGGTGGGAAGAGCAGGGACTGCCGCGCGAGCACATTAATATTTATACCACGCCGAAAGAAGATTTGGCTCACTATGCCAAAGCCTGCTATGACATTGAATATCAGTTCCCTCACGGTATGGAAGAACTGGAAGGCATAGCCAACCGCACCGATTATGACCTCGGCAACCATACCAAAGGGCAGGATGAATTAAATCTGACCTCGCACTGTCATCCCAACAGTGAATCTACCACCAAGTTGTGCATTCGTGATGATGACAGCAATTCCTGGGTCGTTCCCTTTGTGATTGAACCTTCGATGGGGGTTGATCGCGGCGTTTTGGCTGTTTTGACCGAAGCTTATGAAGAGGAAGATCTCGGCAATAACAACAGCCGTATTGTTTTGAAACTGAAGAAACATCTTGCGCCGATAAAGGTCGCGGTTATTCCGTTGAAAAAGAATAACGAGCAGATAATGGCCAAATGCCATGAAATCAAACAAAATCTGCTTAAACTGGGGATTGGGCGCGTTGCGTTGGAAAATACCGGAAATATCGGCAAAGCCTACCGTCGCCACGATGAAGTCGGTACCCCGCTGTGCCTGACGGTCGATTTTGAAACCATTGAAAACCAACCGGAATCCGTAACCGTCCGCGATCGTGATACAATGGAACAGCATCGCGTTAATATTGCAGATCTGCCGGCTTATTTGCGGGAATATTTTCTGAGTTAAAAAAAGCTCCCTTTGGGGAGCTTTTTTTTAACTGCCGTAATAAGGAACGAAAGTAGCATGTACGTCATCTGCATCTATAGTTATCCTGTCACCCTCTGAGATATTGAAATAGAAAAAGGACCGTTGTGTTACGTCACCGGTTAACGAACCGATTTTTTTGCCGTTGATGATGATAAAAGCGCCATAATTTTTAATGTCATGAGCATGTCCGATAACAATTCCGTTTTGATAAGCCGGCCAATCCTGTTTTCCCGGAATATCTGATGCCCAAGCCCAATTTAATTTAAATTGATAAAATGTATCAGCTTTTTTAGTGCAGTTAAAATAGGAGGTGTTAAAAGGGCACTTGAGGGCAGGGCTGAGACAGTCAGAGGTGCTTCCGGTATAAGTATATCCGAGGCTTGAGCACGATGGCTGAGCGCCGCAGGTTTGGGCATAAACGTTGCCGACAATCGCCGAGGTTAAAATGCTCCCTGCCAGTAAAATTGATAGTTTCATCTTCTTTCTCCTTAGTGTTAAATTTCTGTTGTCCGACTTGTTTCTCTCACTGCCTTTAGCGGTTTTTTTTCTTTTGTCGTCATTATCAACTTTCCCTTTCTTATCGTCATTACCTGACATTTTCCTCTCTCTGCCATTATCCCCGACGTTCTTGTCTCTCTGTCATTACCCGACTTGATCGGGTAATCCCTCCGCCGCTGCCGCCAATCTTCAGGATGCCCCGTCAAGCCGGAGCATGACTGGGTAGAATGACAATTACTCAACTTTCCCTTTCTTATCGTCATTGCCTGACATTTTCCTCTCCCTGCCATTATCCCCGACGTTCTCCTCTCTTTCTGTCATTACCCGACTTGATCGGGTAATCCCTCTGCCGTCGCAGCCAATCTTCCGGATGCCCCGGTCAAGCCGGAGCATGACTGGGTAGAATGACAATTATTCAACTTTCCCTTTCTTATCGTCATTGCCTGACATCTTCTCTCTTCCTGCCGTTATCCCTGGCATTCTCCGCTTTCTGTCATTACCCGACTTGATCGGGTAATCCCTCTGCCGCCGCCAATCCTCAGAATGCCCCGGTCAAGCCGGAACATAACCGGGTGGAATGACAATCTATGATGTCCCGCTCGGCCGTTCCGGAGCGACGGAACAGGGGATCCAGTATTTGTACCAGTTGC